>Ga0207951_100350_pt1 | contig 24410 bp, 19 predicted proteins | sample Subbio12Aug_8Bad_FD_184830 | JGI IMG/M metagenome (GOLD analysis project Ga0207951, IMG submission 184830) | Serpentinite rock and fluid subsurface biosphere microbial communities from McLaughlin Reserve, California, USA - CR12Aug_8Bad (SPAdes) | ecosystem: Environmental > Terrestrial > Deep... | reverse complement strand
CCAGCCAGACGATGCCGAGGCGCTCGCAGCAGGCGCGCAGCGCCGCGTGGGTGGCGTCGAAATCGAGCCCATCGTATTCGTGGTTGCCGGGGCAAAACAGCACCGGCGTGGGCCAGCCGGCGTATTGCGGCAAGGGCGAAAAGCGGCGCAACCCCCAGTCGGGTTCGCGCATCCGGGGCGGAGCCGGAGGCGGGGGAGGGAGCGCGTGCGGCAGAGGTGGTGCGTGGGTTGCAGCCACCGAAGCAGCGGCTGCAGGCGTGGCTTGGGGCGCTGGCGCGCTTTGGTAAGAGCCGATGTCACCGGCCAGCACCAGCACATCGGCACCGCGGGCCGGGCGAGCTTGCCAGCCGGGCTGGACTTCGAGGTGCAGATCGCTCAGCAGCTGGATTTTCATGCGGCAAGCCGATGTGGTCCGCGACTAGGGCGACCAAGGCCCCCGGCGCTACCTGCGCCAGCTGGATGCAGCCCGCAGCGCAGCAGGGGCGGCAACCGCATCGGAAGGCAGCCGCAGCGGGTGGCGCGGGCCGTACAGAACGTACCGATCAGGCCAGCGCCTCGGCCTCTAGGCGCTGCTCCAGCCGCTCCTTGACCGCCCACAGCTCGGGCGGCAGGCGCTGCGCCAGCTTGTCGAAGTGCTCGGCGTGGTTGGCAAGCTCTTGCCGCCACTGCTGCGCATCGACGGCGCTCACGGCCTCGTACTGCTGCGCGCTGAAAGCCAGCCCGTCCCAGTTCAGGTCGGCATAGCGCGGGCTGGTGCCAAAGGCGTGCTCCTGCCCTTGCGCCTGGCCTTCGAGGCGCTGCAGCATCCAGTGCAGCACGCGCATGTTGTCGCCAAATCCGGGCCAGACGAACTTGCCGTCGGCGCCTTTGCGAAACCAGTTGACGCAGAAAATCGCCGGCAGCTTGGCGCCGCTGGCGCTCAGCTTGGCCCCGAGGTCGATCCAGTGCTGGAAGTAGTCGCCCATGTGGTAGCCGCAAAAGGGCAGCATGGCAAAGGGGTCGCGCCGCACCACGCCTTGGGCGCCAAAGGCGGCGGCGGTGGTCTCGGAGCCCATGGTGGCGGCCATGTAAACGCCCTCGTTCCAGTCGCGCGCCTGCGTCACCAGCGGCACCGTGTCGCTGCGCCGGCCACCGAAAATGAAGGCGTCGATCGGCACCCCGGCCGGGTCGTCCCAAGCGGCGTCGAGCGCCGGATTGTTGGTGGCCGACACGGTGAAGCGGGCATTGGGGTGTGCCGCCTTGGCGCCGCTGGCTTGGGCCCCTTGCGGCGTCCAGTCGCGCCCCTGCCAGTCGATGGCGTGCGCCGGGGCCGGGCCCATGCCCTCCCACCAGACGTCGCCGTCGTCGGTGCGCGCAACGTTGGTGAAAATCACGTCGCGCTCGAGGCTGTGCATGCAGTTGGGGTTGGTGAGCGTGTTGGTGCCGGGGGCGACGCCAAAGTAGCCGGCCTCGGGGTTGATGGCGTACAGCCGCCCGTCGGCGCCGGGCTTGATCCAGGCGATGTCGTCGCCCACGGTGCTCACCTTCCAGCCCTCGAAGCCCTTAGGCGGGATCAGCATAGCGAAGTTGGTTTTGCCGCAGGCGCTGGGGAAGGCGGCGGCGACGTGGTACTTTTTGCCCTGGGGGTTGGTCACGCCCAAAATCAGCATGTGCTCGGCCAGCCAGCCGGGGTTGCTGCCGCTGCTTTGAGCGGCGGCGCGCCCCATGGTCGAGGCGATGCGCAGCGCCAGGCACTTTTTGCCCAGCAGCGCGTTGCCGCCGTAGCCGGAGCCATAGGACCAGATTTCGCGCGTCTCGGGGTAGTGCACGATGTACTTGGTGGCCGGGTTGCAGGGCCAGACCGCATCGGCCTGCCCCGGCTGCAGCGGCGCACCCACGGTGTGCACGCAGGGCACGAACTCACCGTCGCGGCCCAGCACCTGGTACACGGCGCGGCCCATGCGCGTCATGTGGCGCATGTTGACGACCACGTAGGGGCTGTCGGAGAGCTCGACGCCGATGTGCGAGATCGGCGAGCCCAGCGGCCCCATGGAAAAAGCGATCACGTACAGTGTGCGCCCGCGCATGCAACCGGCAAAGAGCGGTTGCAGGGTGGCGCGCATCTGCGCCGGGGCCATCCAGTTGTTGGTTGGGCCGGCGTCTTCGGGCCGTTCGGAGCAGATGTAGGTGCGGTCTTCGACCCGCGCCACGTCGGACGGGTCGGTGCGGGCGAGGTAGGAGTTGGGGCGCTTGGCAGGATTGAGGCGCTCGAGGGTGCCGGCCGCGACCATCTGCTGGCACAAGCGGTCGTATTCGGCCTCGGAGCCATCGCACCACTCGATGCGCTCGGGCTGGCACAGGGCGGCCATCTCAGCCACCCAAGCCAGCAGACGGGTGTGCTGGACCCATTCGGGTGCGTTCAGGGCCAAGCCCGGTGGCACAGGTGCGTTCATGCAATCAACTCCTAAAGCTAAAAAACAAATGTGGAAAAACCCTGCATCAGGGCCTTTCCGAATCTGTTTTTTGGGGCTGTATGGGAGCTTACCGAGAGGGCGGCCTGTAAGCCAGAGCTGAATTTTATGAAAAGCGTGTGAAATTCTCGGAATTTTATTATGAACCGGAAAAGTCTGAGAGGTTTGGGTGGGTTTTGGGGTTACCGCCAGCCGCCCTGCCACCGCCCCTATGCCTGCGCGGCACGCCCCCTCAAAGCCGGCGCTCCAGCACGCGCAGCACTTCCTCGCCGTAGGCTTGCAGTTTTTTCTGTCCCAGGCCGGGGATGCCTTGCAGGTCGGCCAAGGTGCGCGGCAGGCGCTGCGCCAGCGCCTCGAGCGTGGCGTCGTGGAAGATCACGTAGGCGGGCAGGTTGTGCTCGCGCGCCACTTCGGCGCGCCAGGCTTTGAGCGCGGCCAGCGTTTCGCGCGCCGCCAGCGGCAGCGTGTGGGCAGCGCTGCGCGCGCGCGCCGTGCTGGCCGGGGCGGTGCGGGTGTGGCTTTGCAGCTTGAGGCTCACGCTCTGCTCGCCTTTGAGCACGGCGCGCGCACCCTCGCCCAGGCGCAGGGTGTTGAAGTGTGCGCCATCGACCCACACCGCCGCGCGCGCGATCAGCTGGCGCAGCAGGCTGCGCCATTCGCTCTCGCCCAGATCGGCCCCGATGCCAAAGGTGCTCAGGCGCTGGTGCCCGTGCTGCTGCACCTTCTCGGTGAGCTTGCCGCGCAGGATGTCGATCAGGTGCCCGGCCCCGAAAGCGCCGCCGCTGGCCTGCTGCACCCTGAAGATGCACGAAAGCAGCTTGCGCGCCGCCTCGCTGGCGTCCCAGGTCTGGGGCGGCGCGAGGCAGTTGTCGCAGTTGTGGCAGGGCTGCGCGCTTTGGCCAAAATAGCCCAGCAGGCGCACGCGGCGGCAGTCGCTGGCCTCGGCCAGCGCCAGCAGGGCGTCGAGCTTGCCGCGCATGACCTGCTTGAACTCGTCGGCGGCCGGGCTGGCGTCGATCAGGCTGCGCTGCTGGATCACGTCTTGCAGGCCGTAGGCCATCCAGGCGTTGGCGGCCAGTCCGTCGCGGCCGGCGCGGCCGGTCTCTTGGTAGTAGCCCTCGATGTTTTTGGGCAAATCGAGGTGGGCGACGAAGCGCACGTCGGGCTTGTCGATGCCCATGCCAAAGGCGATGGTGGCGACCATGATCAGCCCGTCTTCGCGCAAAAAGCGGTCTTGGTGCCGCTGGCGCATGGCCGCATCGAGCCCGGCGTGGTAGGGCAGCGCCTGCAGACCGTGCGCCGCCAGCTGCGCCGCCACGTCTTCGACCTTGCGCCGCGACTGGCAATAGACCACGCCCGCGTCGTGCTGGCGCTGGCCGTTGACCACGCTGCTGTGCTCGCGCTCGATGAAGCGCAGCAGCTGCTGCAGGCTGTCTTTTTTCTCGACGATGCGGTAGCGGATGTTGGGCCGGTCGAAGCTGCTCACGAAGGCGCGCGCCTGCTGCAAGCGCAGCTGCTCGACGATGTCGGCGCGCGTGAGCGCGTCGGCGGTGGCGGTGAGGGCGATGCGCGGCACGCCGGGAAAGCGCTCGTGCAGCGCCACCAGCCCGCGGTAGTCGGGCCGGAAATCGTGCCCCCATTGGCTCACGCAGTGCGCCTCGTCGATGGCAAACAGGCTCAAGGCGCCGCGCTCGTACAGCGCCTGCAGCTGCGCCATGCAGCGCGCCGTGGCCAAGCGCTCGGGGGCGGCGTAGAGCAGCGTGAGCTCGCCGCCCAGCATGCGCCGCTCGACTTCGCTGGCTTGCTGCGCACTCAGGCTGGAGTTCAGGTAGGCCGCCTCCACCCCGGCCTCGAGCAGCGCCCCCACTTGGTCGTGCATGAGCGCGATCAGCGGCGAGACCACCACCGTCAGCCCCAACCCGGCGCGTTGGCGCACGATCGCCGGCACCTGGTAGCACAGCGATTTGCCGCCGCCGGTGGGCATAAGCACCAGCGCGTCGCCGCCGTCGCTCAAATGCGCCACGATCTCGGCCTGCGCGCCCCGGAAGGCGGGGTAGCCAAACACCTCTTGCAGCACCTGCAGGCAGCGGCTTGCCGTGGCGGATGGGGAGGAAGGTGCAAAAACCGCAGCGGCCGCCGCCAGCGCGCCCGGCTCTGGTGCCGCTGGCGCCAAGCCAAGGCCGGGCTCTGGCTGCAGCGCCCCCAAGGGTGCCAGCACCGCTTCAGCCACGGAGCGCAGTCAACGCGGTCACATCTGCTCCCACGGCAGGCCGTCGAAGCGCCAGCCGTTGCGCGTGGAGCGGTGAAAGTGGGCGTCGAGGTCGCCCTCGAAGCCGTGCAGCACGTGTGCCACCTGGCTAAAGCCGGCCGCCTCCAGCGCCGCCCCTGCGTCGAGCGTGCGCTTGCCGCTGCGGCAGATCAGCAGCAGCGGGCGCTCTTTGCTGCCGGCTTCGCGCTCCACCTGCTGCACGAAGCGCTGCGCATCGGGCTTGAGCTCGGGGTACTCGTACCACGGCACCTGCACCACCCCGGGCGGGCGCCCGACGTAGAGCGACTCGACCTCCATGCGCACATCGACGAACAGCGGCTCCGCGTCTGCCGCGCGGCGTGCTTGCAGCCATTCCCAAGCTTGGCGGGGTAAGAGGTGTTGCATGGCGTTATTGTCGCTGCAGCAGCCGCGCCGCCTCGCGCGCAAAGTAACTCAGCACGCCATCGGCGCCGGCGCGCTTGAAGGCCAGCAGGCTCTCGAGCATCACGGCGTCGTGCGCCAGCCAGCCGTTTTGCGCCGCCGCCTTGAGCATGGCGTACTCGCCGCTCACTTGGTAGGCAAAGGTCGGGACGCGGAATTCGTCTTTCACCCGGCGCACGATGTCGAGGTAGGGCATGCCGGGTTTGACCATCACCATATCGGCCCCTTCGGCCAAGTCGAGCGCCACTTCGCGCAGCGCCTCGTCGCTGTTGCCGGGGTCCATCTGATAGACCTTTTTGTCGGCGCGCCCGAGGTTGGCGGCACTGCCCACGGCGTCGCGAAAGGGGCCATAAAAGGCGCTGGCGTACTTGGCGCTGTAGGCCATGATGCGCGTGTGCACGTGCCCTTGCGCCTCCAGCGCCTGCCGGATGGCGCCGATGCGCCCGTCCATCATGTCGCTCGGTGCCACGATGTCGACCCCGGCCGCCGCTTGGCACAGCGCCTGCTGCACCAGCACCTGCACCGTGGCGTCGTTGACGATGTAGCCGCTGTCGTCGAGCAAGCCGTCTTGGCCGTGGCTGGTGTAGGGGTCGAGCGCCACGTCGGTGAGCAGGCCCAGCGCCGGAAAGCGGCCTTTCAGCGCCGCCACCGCGCGCGGCACCAGCCCGTCGGGGTTGCAGGCTTCGCGCCCGTCGGGGGTTTTGAGCGCCGGGTCGATCACCGGAAACAGCGCCAACACCGGAATGCCCAGCGCGACGCATTCTTCGGCCACCGGCAGCAGCCGATCGAGGCTCAGCCGCTCCACGCCGGGCATGGAGGCCACCGGCTCGCAGCGGTTGGTGCCGTCGAGCAGGAACACGGGGTAGATCAGGTCGTGCGCCGTCAGGTGGTGTTCGCGCACCAAGTTGCGGCTGAAGGCGTCGCGGCGCAGGCGGCGCGGCCGCGACAGGGGGTAGGGGGCAGGGGGCAGGCTCATGGGCGTATTGTGGCAAACTCTGCCGCAAGGGTGCGCTGGGCCCTGCGCGCCACACCCCAAAGTTGCACCAGCTTGCACCAGCCTAACCGCCCCCGAAGTGCGTCCCCATGACCTCAACCGATTCAGACGCAGCGCCCACCAACCGAAGCCCGGGCGCCAGCGAGCCGCCGCCGCCCGCTGCGCCCGCCACCCCCGACCCGGCGTGGCGCATGGCCGAGCACTGGCCCGAGCTCAGCGCGGCCTTGAGCAGCCAAGCCGCCGAAGCGGCGGATCGGGTGCTGCGCGGGCTCGAGCTGCTGCGCCAGCGCGAGCGCCTGAGTGCCGCCGAAATGCGCGTGCTGGCCACCCCGGCCCTGCGGCTGCAGCAATGCGCCAAGCAGGCGCAACAGATTTTGCGCCTGCAAAGCGGGCAGGCGCGGCAAACCCACGAAAAAATCGATCTGGCGCAAGTGATCGAGGCCGCGCTGGACGACCGGCGCGACGAATGGGTGGCCCAAGGGCTGACGCTGCAGCGGCAGCTGCAGCCGGTGGAGCTGTTGATCGACCCGACGCTGGGCTACAGCCTGTGCCACGCGATGGTGGACTGGGCGCAACGCTTTGGCGAGCACCTCGAGCTGTGCCTTGAACGCGACCCGCTTCAGGCTTGCGCGCTGTTGCGGGTGCGCACGCGCGACAGCGGCCAGGCCGTGGACGCCGAGCGCCTGCTGCACGACGCGATCGAATGGCTGCTGCTGCGCCAGCTGGCGGCTACCGACGGCGGCATCGAGCTGCAGCGCCGCGCCACCGACGAGGGCGTTGAGCTGAGCGCGCGCTTCAAAAGGCTGGCGCAGGCGGGCGAAGGCAAGGCGGTGGATCAAACCGCCGCTGCCACCGCGTCCGCTACCCCTGCGAGCTCAGCCTAGGGCTAGGGCTCTCGGTCTCTCAAGCCCGCTGCGCTGCCTTGACCTTGAGCCGCCAAGCATGCAGCAGCGGCTCGGTGTAGCCGCTGGGTTGGGCGCAGCCCTTGAACACCAAGTCGAGCGCGGCCTGGTAGGCGGCGCCGTCGGGGTGGGCCAGCAGGCTGCGGTAGGCCGGGTCGGCGGCGTTTTGCGCATCGACCTTGGCCGCCATGCGGGCAAAGCTGGCGCGCACCTCGGCCTCGGTGACGACGCCGTGCAGCAGCCAGTTGGCCACGTGCTGGCTGCTGATGCGCAGCGTGGCGCGGTCTTCCATCAGGCCGATGTCGTTGATGTCGGGCACCTTGGAGCAGCCCACACCCTGATCGACCCAGCGCACCACGTAGCCCAATATGCCTTGGAGGTTGTTGTCCAGCTCCTGCTGGCGTTCGGCGGCGCTCCAGTTCGGGCTGGTGGCCACGGGCACGGTGAGCAAACCGCTGAGCAGGGCGTCGCGCTCGGCATCGGCGTCGCTGCGCTCGAGCTGCTGCTGCACCTGGGCCACATCGACCTGGTGGTAGTGCAGCGCGTGCAGGGTGGCCGCGGTCGGGCTGGGCACCCAAGCGGTGTTGGCGCCGGCCTTGGGGTGAGCGATTTTTTGTTCCAGCATCGCCGCCATCAGGTCCGGCATGGCCCACATGCCCTTGCCGATCTGCGCCCGCCCGCGCAGGCCCATGCCCAGCCCCACGAGCACGTTGTTGCGCTCGTAGGCGGCAATCCAAGCGCTGGCTTTCATCTCGCCCTTGCGCACCATGGGGCCGGCCTGCATGGCGCTGTGCATCTCGTCGCCGGTGCGGTCCAGAAAGCCGGTGTTGATGAAGGCCACGCGGCTGGCGGCGGCGGCGATGCAGGCCTTGAGGTTGACCGAGGTGCGCCGCTCTTCGTCCATGATGCCGAGCTTGACGGTGCTCTCGGGCAGGCCCAGCAGGCGCTCGACGCGGCCAAAGAGCTCAGCGGCAAAAGCCACTTCGTGCGGGCCGTGCATCTTGGGTTTGACGATATAGACGCTGCCGCTGCGGCTGTTGCGCACCGCCTCGCCACTGGGCAGGCGGCCGTGGCCTTGCAGGTCGTGCAAGGCGATGGTGGTGGTGAGCACGGCGTCGAGGATGCCCTCGGGGATTTCGCGCTGCACGCCTTGGGCGTCGGTGTAGAGCACGGCCGGGTTGGTCATCAGGTGTCCGACGTTGCGCACGAACAGCAGCGAACGCCCGTGCAAGCGCAGCTCGCCGCTGCCGTCTGGCCGGGTGTAGCGGCGGTCGGGGTTGAGGCCGCGCGTCAGCGTGCGCCCGCCTTTGTCGAAGCTTTCGGTGAGCGTGCCTTGGAGGATGCCGAGCCAGTTGCGGTAGCCCAAGATTTTGTCTTCGGCATCGACGGCGGCCACCGAGTCCTCGAGGTCGAGGATGGTGGACAGCGCGGCTTCGAGCACCACGTCGGCGATGCCGGCCGGGTCGGTGGCGCCGATGGCGGTGCTGCGATCGAGCACGATCTCGAAATGCAGCCCGTGGTGCTGCAACAGCAGGGCGCTGGGGGCCTCGGGCTGGCCGCGGTAGCCCAGCAGCTGGCCGGGGTGGCGCAGGCCGGTGTGCGCGCCGTCGTCGAGCGCCACTTGCAACTGGCCGCCTTGCACGCGGTAGCTGCGCGCGTCTTTGTGCGACTCGATCGCCAGCGGCGCCGCCTGGTCGAGGAAGTCGCGTGCAAACTCGATCACGCGCGCGCCGCGCAGCGGGTTGTAGCCGCGCCCGCGCTCGCAGCCGCCGGCCTCAGAAATGGCGTCGGTGCCGTAGAGCGCGTCGTAGAGCGAGCCCCAGCGCGCGTTGGCGGCGTTGAGCGCGTAGCGCGCGTTCAGGATCGGCACCACCAGCTGCGGCCCGGCTTGCAGGGCCAGTTCGGCGTCCACATTGGCGGTGCTGGCGCGCACGCCCACCGGCGGCGGCACCAGGTAGCCGATGCCCTCGAGGAACTGGCGGTAGGCGGGCAGGTCGGCGATGGGGCCGGGGTGCGCGCGGTGCCAGCGGTCCAGCTCGGCCTGCAGGCGATCGCGCTCGGCCAGCAGGGCGGCATTTTTGGGCGCCAGATCGGCGACGATGGCATCGAAACCGGCCCAGAAGGCAGCAGAATCGACGCCGGTGCCGGGCAGCACCTGCTGGTTGACAAATTCGTACAAGGCGCTGGCTACGTGCAGGCGGCCGACGGCGGTGCGGGCGGTGGACATGAGAGTAAAAGCTCCTATGAAAAAACGGGTGGGGGCCGGTGCAGCCGGAATTTTTGAGTGTAATCGCTCGCCTTACATGGGGTAAGTCCCGATGGTTTGCTCAGACCACACAGCTAGCATTGAATACCCTACCGCCTTAAGTATTTGGCGCAGGGCCGTTCGCACATTCACCACCACAGAGGAGACCGCCCCATGAGCTCAACGCCTTCGAACCACCCATCCCGCCGCCAACTGTTGCACGGCGGTGCCGCCATCGGCCTGGCCCTGCTGGCCACGGGCTGCGCCACCCCCCCGACCGGCAAAGCCAAGGCGCGCGTGGTGGTGGTCGGCGGCGGCTGGGGCGGCATCGGTGCGGCGCGCACGCTGGCCGAGAGCGGCCAAGTCGAGGTGACGATGCTCGAACCCCACCCCAGCTTCATGTCTTGCCCCATGAGCGCGCTCTACGTTGCGGGTTTGAAGCCCCTGAGCTACCTCAACCACAGCTACCGCAACGTCGATCGCACCGGCGTGCGCCGGGTGCGCGAGCGCGCCACCGCCATCGACCGCAGTGCGCGCTTTGTGCAGACCGAAACCCAGCGCCTGCCCTACGACTATCTGGTGCTGGCCCCGGGCGTGGAATACATGGAAGACAGCCTGCCGGGCTTTGCCGAAGGCCGCGACCGACTGCCGGTGGGCTTTCGGGCCTTTGAACACGAGGCGGTGCGCCACCAAGTCGATGCCTTTTTGAGCCAAGGCGGGATTTACGTCATGACGGTGCCGCGGCCGCCCTTTCGCTGTCCGCCCGCTCCCTACGAGCGCGCCTGCATGATCGCCGAACAGATGCGCAAACGCGGCACGCGCGGCAAGATCGTCATCGTTGACGCCAACTCCGACCCGACCCCGGCCCCCACGGCGCGCCCGGTGCGCCACGCCATGGAGACGCTCTACCCCAACGAGATCGAATACCGCACCGATATGACGCCGACGCGCATCGACGCCGGGCGCCGGATTCTGAGCACACCGGAAGGCGACATCAACTACACCGCCGCCAACATCATCCCGCCCATGCGCGCCCCGGGCCTGATCCGGCAGGCGGGCTTGGGCGAGCGCTGGGCCAGCGTGCACCTGCCCAGCTTTCAGAGCACCGCCGACCCTCTGGTCTATGTCATCGGCGACGCCCAAGGCACGCTGCTGCCCAAGAGCGGGCACGTGGCATTTGGCGCCGGGCAGCAGGTGGCGCTGCATATTTTGGGGCTGGCCAGTGGCCGCCCAGAGCCGGCAGCGCCAGCCGGCACCACGGTGGCCTTGCCGGGTGGCATCTGCTGGGCCAAGGTGAGCGCGACCTCGGCCATCATGGTCAACGTCTCGGCCAGCATGCAGATCGGTCAGGCGGCGCGGCTGAGCTTCCAAGTCGATCCGCAGCACAACGCCCGCTCCAAACAGGGCTCGATCGAGTGGGCCGACATGATGTGGGGCAAGATGTTCGCCCCGGGGCCGGGTTGACGCCCCCGCGCAGGGCTGTGTGCCCTGCCTACGCGTTGAATCCGAGATTGCCCTTAGGGTTTGGAGGGCAGACGGAGGCGCCCAAACAGCACCGCAGCTGCGCCCGATAGACAGTCGCGCTCAAAACAGGCTGTAGAGCAGCAGCCCTGCCATGCCCCACATCATCAGCGCCACCAGCCCATCGAGGGCGCGCCACAGGCGCAGCGACTGCAGGCGCTGCCCGAGCCAAAACGCGGCCCCGCCCAGCACCAAAAACCACAGCACCGAGCCGGTGGCCGCACCCAAGCCAAAGTCGGTGCCGGCAGCCCCCCAGGCCAGCGAGGCGGTGCCCATGAGCACCGCCGTGTCCAGCCAGGCGTGCGGGTTGAGCCATGAAAAAGCCAAGGCCGCCAGCACCGCTTGGCGGCGCGTGATCGGGGCCGCTGTGCTGGCCTGACCCGTGGCCACGCCCGCGCCAACGCCCGGCGCAACCGTGGCCCCTGATGCGGCCACAGGCGCCGCCGCGCCGAGCGGTTGCCGGCAACGCTGGAAGGCCAACCAGCCGTAAATGAGCAAAAACACCACGCCAGCGCCCACCAGCGCCCGGTGCAGCTGCTCCGACAAGCCGCCCAACTGCGCCAGCCCCAGCACCCCAAGCGCGATCAGCACAAAATCGGCCAACACACACACCACCACCGTCAGGCCCACGTGCTGACGCTGCAGCCCCATGCGCAGCACGTGGGCGTTCTGTGGCCCGATCGCCATGATCAGCGACAGGCTCAGCAGCAGGCCGGCAAAAAAAGCCGGGGTGGACAGGCTCAGGGTCAAGACAGCACTCCTACAGTTCGGGGGCGGCTGGCGCGGGCAGCGCCAGCCGGGTTGCCTTGCAGTGTGCCGCAAGCCGCAGCGCTATTTAAGGGTTTTAAATTAAATTGATTCACTTAAATTACACTCAACGCTGCGCACCGGCTCCGCGCTGCGCCACGCGCCTACCTCCTTTGCTACTCCCAGCCCAACCGCCCATGCTCGACCCGCGCCAACTGCAAGCCCTGAGCGCCGTGGTGGAGCAGCGCAGCTTTGCCGCTGCGGCGCGCAGCCTGTCGCTGTCGGTGGCCGCCGTGTCGTTGCGCCTCAAGGCGCTCGAGGATGCGCTCGGCCAGCGCCTGCTGGTGCGCGGCAAGCAGGTGCGCGCCACCGCCGCCGGCCAGACCCTGCTGGCGCACGCCAAACGGGTGCAACTGATGGAGGCCGACTTGCTGAACGCGATCGCCGGTGCGGCCCCCGAGCCGCAGCGGCGCGCGCACTGGCACAGCCTGTCGGTGGCCGTCAACGCCGACTCGGTGGCGAGCTGGTTCCTGCCCGGCGTCGCGCCCCTGTTGCTGCAGCAGCGCCTGCTGCTCGATGTCTGGATCGACGACCAGGACCACACCCACGACGCGCTGCACAACGGCGAGGTGATCGGCTGCGTCAGCACGCTGGCGCAGGCCATGCGCGGCTGCATGGCCGAGCCGCTGGGCACCATGCGCTACCGCTGCGTGGCCACGCCCGAGGTGGCGCAGCGCAGCCGCAGCCCTGGGGGGGCGGTGTCGGTGCACCGCCTGCTGGAGTGGCCGGCGGTGATCTTCAACCGCAAAGACGCGCTGCAAGACCGCTTTCTGGCGCAGCACTTTGGCCTGCACCAGGCGCACTACCCGCGCCACTTCGCCCCGGCCATCGACGCCTTCGAGGCCGCGATCGACCTCGGGCTGGGCTGGGGCATGGTGCCCGATCTGCACCTGCAGCGCCGTGCGGCCACGGCGGTGCCGCTGGTGGACCTGCTGCCTGGGGCCAGCGTGGCAGTGGACTTGTACTGGCACCACTGGACGCACGAGCCGCTCAGCGCGCAGCGCCTGACCGAGGCCGTCAAGGCCGCAGCCGCGGCGGCGCTGCCGGAACCCGGCGCGGGCGCTGGGGCGGCCACGACCGACAAGCCCTAAAATCCCCCAAATGCTCAGTGTCAAATCCGAACTGCTCGCCGCCTTGGCGCGCGGGCTGAGAGGCTGAGCTCCGGAAGAGGCCGATACGACTTTGGGAGGATGGGGCCTACGCCCCCTGGATGCAGGTTTTTTCCCGACAATAAAGCTTGGTTATTCAAGCAAGGAAAATCATGCACACCCCATCGAGCACGCACCCGCTGCTGCAGCAAACCTTGGGCCAGATCGCGCTGGCCATACCCGGGGCCACGGCCTTGTTGCGCCAGCACAAGCTGGATTTTTGTTGCCAAGGTGAACGCACCTTGGCCTTGGCCTGCGCCGAGCGCACCCACGAGTTGCCGGCCCTGCTCGAGCAGCTCGAGGCGCTGCAGCGCCAGAGCGCGCCGCTGGCCCCCTGCAGCGACCCGGCGCAGTTGATCGATCGCATTCTGGAGCGCTACCACGACATCCACCGGCAACAATTGCCCGAGCTGGCGCGGATGGCGCGCCGGGTCGAGGCCGTGCACCAGACGCACCCCGCCGTGCCCGTGGGGTTGGCCGATTTTCTGGAGCAGATGCAAGCCGATCTCGAAAACCACATGGCCAAAGAGGAGCAGATTTTGTTTCCCCTGCTGCGCCGCAGCGGCCAGCCGCCGATCCGGGGCCCGATTGCGGTCATGCGCCACGAGCACCTCGAGCACGGTGCTAGGCTCGAGCGCCTCGCCGAGCTGACCTGCAACCACACTCCGCCGCCCGGCGCCTGCACCACCTGGCGCGCGCTGTACGCCGGCACCGAGCGTTTGGTGGACGATCTGATGCACCACATCCATCTGGAAAACAACGTGCTCTTTCCGATGTTCGAGCGCTGAGGGGCTGAGCGGCTGAGGGGGCGGATGCTCAAGGGCTGACATGGCCCAGCAACAACGCCAGCCCGGCCACGAGCAGCAGCGTGTCGATGGCCACGCTCAGGCCGCGCACCCTTGGGCGCATGGGCCAAGGCGCCTGCCGCAACACCCCCCCAGCCATCGGGCCGCAAAAAGCGCCAGACTGCAGGCCACGCTGAGCACATGCAGGTGTTTGATGAACGCGTAGTGAACGCCGATTTCAGCCATGAAGCAAAGGGGCTGCGGCCAGCCGCTGGCTTCGGTGCATTTTGAGGCACATTTTTAGGTACAACGGCGCCGAAGGCCTAAAATCAAGGGTTATGCTCAGTGTCAAATCCGAACTGCTCGCCGCCTTGGCGCTCGAGCTGGAACGCCTCGCCCCCGGTGCCGCCAGCTTGGCGCGCTTCGAATCGCCCAAGCTCGCCGCGCACGGCGACTGGGCCTGCACCGCCGCCATGCCGCTGGCCAAGCAGCTCAAAACCCAGCCGCGCCAGCTGGCGCAGCAGTTGGTTGCGGCCTTGCAAGGCACGGCGGCTTTTGCGCGCTGGGTGCAGGCGCTCGAAATCGCCGGCCCGGGCTTCATCAACCTGCGCTTGCAGCCGGCGGCGCAGCAGCAGGTGGTGCGCGAGGTGCTGCAAGCCGGGGCGCGCTTTGGTTACCAGCCCGAGCACGGCCAGCGCGTGCTGGTCGAGTTCGTCTCGGCCAACCCGACCGGGCCGCTGCATGTCGGCCACGCGCGCCAAGCGGCGCTGGGCGACGCCATCTGCAACCTGCTGCAAACCCAAGGCTGGCAGGTGCAGCGCGAGTTTTATTACAACGACGCTGGGGTGCAGATCGAGACGCTGGCGCGCAGCGTGCAGTTGCGCGCCCAGGGGCTGAAGCCGGGCGACCCCGACTGGCCCGAGGCCGCCTACAACGGCGACTACATCGCCGACATCGCCGCCGGTTTTCTGGCGCGCCAGAGCGTGCGCGCCGACGACCGCAGCTACAGCGCCAGCGGCGACCCGGCTGACCTCGACGGCATGCGCGAATTTGCCGTGGCTTGGCTGCGCCATGAGCAAGACCTAGACTTGCAGGCGCTGGCGGTGCGCTTCGACCACTACTACCTCGAGTCCAGCCTTTACAGCAGCGGCCGCGTGGCGCAAACCGTGCAGCGCCTGGTCGAATCGGGCCACACCTACGAGCAAGACGGCGCCCTGTGGCTGCGCAGCACCACTTTTGGCGACGACAAAGACCGGGTCATGCGCAAGTCCGCCACCCTAGGCGCCGACGGCAGCCGCACCGAAGGCGGCTACACCTACTTCGTGCCCGACGTGGCCTACCACATCAGCAAGTGGGAACGCGGTTTTGCGCGCGCCATCAACATCCAAGGCAGCGACCACCACGGCACCATTGCGCGCGTGCGCGCCGGGCTGCAAGCGGCCGGGGTCGGCATCCCGAGCGGCTACCCCGACTACGTGCTGCACACCATGGTGCGCGTGCTGCGCGGCGGTCAAGAAGTCAAAATATCCAAGCGCGCCGGCAGCTACGTGACGCTGCGCGACCTGATCGAGTGGACCAGCCGCGACGCCGTGCGTTTTTTCCTGCTCTCGCGCAAGCCCGACACCGAATACACCTTCGACGTCGATCTGGCGCTGCAACAAAACAACGACAACCCGGTCTATTACGTGCAGTACGCGCACGCGCGCATCTGCTCGGTGCTGGCGGCTTGGGGCGGTGCGCCCGAGCAGCTGCAAGCGGCCGACCTGAGCCCGCTGCAAAGCCCGCAAGCGCAAGCGCTGCTGCGCCTGCTGGCGCGCTACCCCGAGATGCTGAGCAACGCCGCCGCCGACTTTGCTCCCCACGACCTGAGCTTTTACCTGCGCGAACTGGCCGCCATGTACCACAGCTACTACGACGCCGAGCGGATTTTGGTCGATGACCCGCTGCTCAAACACGCCCGGTTGGCGCTGGTGGCGGCCACCGCGCAAGTGTTGCACAATGGCTTGGCGCTGCTCGGTGTGAGCGCGCCCACCAAGATGTGAAACCCGCCTCCACCCACCCCTCTCGCACCGCAATACGACCGATGTACACCACGCCCCGTTCCCGCCTCCGTGGCGGCACTCTGTTGGGTTTCGCTGCCGGCCTGTTGCTGGGGCTGGCGTTGGCGCTGCTGGTGGCACTCTACGTCACGCGCTCGGCCACCCCCCTCGAGGAGCGCAACACGCAGCGACCGGCCGGGTCTGCGGCACTGGAGGCCGAACAAAACCGCAACTGGAACCCCAACGCCGGGCTCTCGACCCGGCCAGCCGCACCCGCTGAACTGCAAACCCCAGAGGCGGCCGCAGCCCCTCCCGTGGCACCTGCACCCACTCCCGCTGCCGCCACCCCCGCCGACCCGCTGGCCCAGTTGATCGAGCAACGCACAGCCGCTGCTGCTGCCGCCACTCCCGCAACCGCTGCCGCCGCCGGCATCAGCTACTTCGTCCAAGCCGGTGCCTTTGGCAGCGCCGAAGAGGCGCAGGCCCAACGCGCCCGGCTCGCCATGCTGGGCTTTGAGGCCAGCGTGAGCGAGCGCCAACAAAATGGCCGCCCCATGTTCCGGGTGCGGCTGGGCCCCTTCGCCACCCAAGCCGAAGCCGACGCCATCGGCCAGCGCCTGCAAGCGCAAAATGTGGAATCGGCGCTGGTGCGCGTGGCGCGCTAAAGCTTGGCCCTCGGGTTTGCAACAGCCGGTAAAACCGCGGAACTTCAAGGGCGCACGCCAAACCCCAATCAGAGCGCGACCGCGCAGCCCTCTTTAGTGCCCAACCCAAACCGAGGACGCACCATGCACAGACGACTCTTCTCGCAAGCCCTGATGGGCTTGGGCGGCCTCGCCACCGCCGGCAGCGCGCTGCCCCTAGCCGCCCAGACCGTATCTGCACCCACTGCCGGGGCTTTTCGCGAAGGCACGCACTACCGCCGCTTGCGCCAACCGGCGCCGGTCGATGCCCCGGCTGGCCGCATCGAGGTGCTGGAGTTTTTCGCCTACACCTGCGTCCACTGCTACAACTTCGTCCCGGTCTTCAAGGCTTGGAAGCAGACCGTGCCCGCCGACGTGCTGGTGCGCCATGTGCCGGTGGGCTTCACGCCCGATTTCGAGCCGCTGCAGCGCCTGTACTACACCCTCGAGGCCATGGGCCGCCTCGCGAGCCACCACGAGCGCGTGTTCCAAGCCATCCACGGCCCCCAGCGCCTGCGCCTGCACAACGCCGAGGCTATCGCCCAGTGGGCGGCCAGCGCCGGGCTCGATCGGGCCCAGTTCACCCAAACCTACAATTCCTTCGCCGTGGTGGGCCGGGTGCGCCGCGCCACCCAGCTGCAAGACGCCTACCAGGTCGAGGGCACGCCGGCGCTGGGCATTGCCGGGCGCTTTTACATCCCGGGCCAAGCCCAGCGCACGGTGCAGATTGCCGACGCCCTGATCGCTCGGGTGCGGGCGGGCCAAGGGCGGTCTTAAGTTTGGCGGCGGGCACAACGGGTTGGGCTCAAGGAGTCGGGCTTAATAAGTCGGGCTTTGGCTCTGGCTACCGCCTGTGATCTGAGTACCGCCGCCTTCAGCCACGGCCAGCCTTGGCCCTGCGCGCTGCGGCAGTGCAAATCCGCCGACTAAGCCAAGTAGCGCAGGCGTGGCTACAATGCGCAGCATGGCTTATGCAATTTCCGTGCCGCGCCCCGTTTGCGCTTCCTGTCGCTTCATGCCACTGCGCCAAGTGCTGGCGCGCTTGACCTTGAGCGCTGCCTTGGCGCTGGGTCTGGCCCACGGGTTGCACGCGCAGCCGGAACAACCGGCACAACCCATGCTGATCGAGGCCGATGCCCTCAACCACGATCAAGCCGGGATGGTCAGCGTGTTCACCGGCAACGTGGTCATCACCCAAGGCACGCTGCTGCTGCGCGGGCAACGCGCCGAGTTGCGCCAGGACGCCCAAGGCAACCAGTCCGGGGTGCTGCAAGGCGCCGCCGGCCAACGCGCTTTTTTTCGCCAACAGCGCCCGGGCCTGAACGAACTGCTCGAAGGCGAGGCGCTGCGCATCGAGTACGACAGCGCCACCGGCGTGCTGCGCCTGATCGACCAAGCGGAGCTGCGCCGCCTGCGCGCTGGCGCGCTGAGCGACCAGGCCAGCGGCAGCCTGATCGTCATCAACCGCCAAACCGAGCGCTTCTCGGTCGAGGGCGGCGCGGCAGCGCGCACCCCCGAAAACCCCCTGGGGCGCGTGCGCGCCGTGATCACGCCACGGCCAGACGCACCACCGGGCACCACGCCAGCCACCACGCCAGCCACCACGCCAGCCACCGCACCTCGCGCACCCACCCCGCCCCTGCAGCCCAGCCCGCAACTGGAGCCGCGCCGGTGAAGGCGGATGCAGCACGCAGCAGCCTGGACGTGCGCGGGCTGCAAAAAAGCTACGGCCGCCGCCAAGTCGTCAAAGACGTGTCGCTGCGCGTGGCCAGCGGCGAGGTGGTGGGCCTGCTGGGCCCCAACGGCGCCGGCAAGACGACCTCGTTCTACCTCATCGTGGGGCTGATTCGGCCCGACGCCGGCACCATCTTTCTGGACGGACAGGCGATCCACGGCTTGCCCATCCACCGCCGCGCCCAACTGGGCTTGGGCTACCTGCCCCAAGAGGCCTCGATTTTTCGCAAGCTCACGGTGGCCGAGAACGTGCGCGCGGTGCTGGAATTGCAGCGCGACCCCGACGGCCGGCCGCTGTCGCCGCCGCGCATCGAGCAGCGCCTCGAGGCCTTGCTCGACGAGTTGCACGTGGGCCATTTGCGCGACGCCCCCGCACCGGCGCTGTCGGGTGGCGAGCGGCGCCGGGTCGAGATCGCCCGCGCCTTGGCCACCGAGCCGCGCTTCATCCTGCTCGACGAGCCCTTTGCCGGCATCGACCCGATCGCCGTGATCGAAATCCAGCGCATCATCGGCTACTTGAAAGAGCGCGGCATCGGCGTGCTGATCACCGACCACAACGTGCGCGAAACGCTGGGCATCTGCGACCACGCCTGCATCATCAGCGACGGCCGTGTGTTGGCCCAAGGCACCCCGGCCGAGATCGTGGCCAACCCCGAGGTGCGCCGGGTCTATCTGGGCGAGCACTTCCGCCTTTGAGCACGCTGCCGCCATGAAGCAAGGACTGTCGCTGCGCTTGAGCCAGAGCCTGGCGCTCACGCCGCAGCTGCAGCAATCGATCCGCCTGCTGCAGCTCAGCACGCTGGAGCTGGAGCAAGAGCTGGGGCAGATGCTCGACGACAACCCTTTTTTGGAGCGCGATACCTCGGGCGACAACCCGGGCGACACCCCCAGCGACACCGTCGATGGCGGCCCCGATGGTGGCCTGGCTTCCACCTCCGATGACGGCCTAGGCGGCACGCCCGAAGCCAGCGCGCCCGAGCCGCCCGAGCCGCCCGAGCCACCTTGGGCGGCAGCCAGCCCCGAAGCGGATGCGCAGGCCGGCATGGATTCGGCTTTGGCCTACGAGGTTTCGGCCCACGAAGTGCCGGCGCTCGACACCGCCTTCGAAGCCGCGTGGGATGGCGAGGCAGCGGCGCTGGGAATGGGCGCGCAAGCCGAGGCCGGCGAACCGGGCGAGCTGGGAGCGCAGGGCGAAGGCCTCGATTGGGGCGAACCGGGCGCGCTGCGCAACGGCGCCGCGCCCGACGCCGACGACGGTTCGGGCCCCGATTGGGCGCGCGCGCCCGAGTCGCTGGCGCAGCACCTGCACCAACAAGCCGGGGCGCTGCGGCTCGAGCCCAGCGTGGCGCTGGCACTGCACGCGCTGATCGAATCGCTCGACGACAGCGGCTACCTGGCCGATGGGCTGGAGGAGTTGGCTGCGGCGCTGTGCGCCCAGGAGCGCGCCTTTGAGGCGATCAAGGCCAGCGAATCCCTCATTGCAAGCGCACCCGCCTCCAGTAGCGGCGCTGGACCGCCCGACCCACCAGCGCCAGACCCGCGGCTGGCGCACTGGCTGCACGCGCTGCAGCAGGCCCTCGAGCATCTGCAGCAAATGGAGCCCACCGGCGTGGGCGCGCGCCACTTGGCCGAGTGCTTGCAGCTGCAGATATTGGAGCTGCGCAACAGCCCCGAGAGCCGCACCGCGCTGGCCATCTGCCAGCAGCCGCTCGATTTGCTGGCGCGGCGCGACAGCCGCCGCCTGGCGCAGCTGTGCCGCTGCAGCGAAGCGCTGGTGCGCGCCGCCTTTGGCCTCATCGCCCGCCTCGAACCCAAGCCCGGCCGTCGCTTTGCCGTGCTCGAGCCGCACCAGCTGCGCCCCGACGTGATCGTGACGGTGCAAGGCAGCGGCTTCAAGGTCGCGCTCAACCCCGAGGTGCTGCCGCGGCTGCGCCTGCAAGACGCCTACGCGCTGGCCCTGCGCCAAGGCCGGGGCGGCGAGGCCCACGCCGGCCTGCAGCAGCGGCTGCAAGAGGCGCGCTGGTTCATCAAAAACGTGCAGCAGCGCTTCGACACCATCTTGCGCGTGGCCACGGCCATCGTCGAACGCCAGCACCAGTTTTTCCGCCACGGCGACCTGGCCATGCGGCCGCTGGTGCTGCGCGAAATCGCTGACGAGGTCGGGCTGCACGAATCCACCATCAGCCGCGTGACCAGCGCCAAGTTCATGGCCACGCCGCAAGGCACCTTCGAATTCAAGTACTTTTTTGGCTCCGCGCTGGCCACCGAAGCCGGCTCCAATACCTCCAGCACCGCCGTGCGCGCCCTGATTCAGCAGCTCATCGCCGCCGAAAACCCCCAGCAGCCCCTGAGCGACAACCAGATCGCCGACCTGCTCAAGGCCCAAGGCATCGCCTGCGCACGCCGCACCGTGGCCAAATACCGCGAGGCGCTGCGCATCGCCCCCACCCATCTGCGCCGCGCGCTTTAAGCGGCCCCAGCCCACCATGCACAACCTGACCCTGTTCCTGCCCTGCCCCGCCGGGGTGGAAGACTTCCTGCTGGCCGAAGTGCAAGCCATCTGCCCGGCGGCGGCCGCCAGCGTGCGGCGCCAGCGCGGCGGCGTCGAGCTCACCGGAACCTGGGACGATGTGCTGCGGCTCAACCTGCACAGCCGGCTGGCCCAGCGCGTGCTGGTGCGGCTGGCGCTGCAACCCTGCCCGAACGAAGACGCGCTCTACCAAGCCGCGCACCAGGTGCTGTGGGAGCTGTGGTTCACGCCCGCGCAGACCTTCAAGGTCGAGCTCACGGCCCACCAGTGCCCGTTCCAGAGCCTGAACTTTGCCGCCCTGCGCATCAAAGACGCGGTCTGCGACCGCATGCGCGAGCGCTTTGGCCAGCGCCCCAGCGTCGATACCGTGCAACCCCAAGTGCGCCTGCACGCCCACCTCGGGCCGGATCAGGTCTGGCTCTACATCGACACCTCGGGCGAGCCGCTGTTCAAGCGCGGCTGGCGCAGCGACACCGGCGACGCCCCGCTCAAAGAAACGCTGGCTGCCGCGATGATCGCCGCCAGCGGCTGGACCGGCCTGGATGCCCAAGGCCAGCCGCAACCGCTCTACGACCCCTGCTGCGGCAGCGGCACGGTGGCCATCGAAGCCGCGCAGCGCGCCTTGCAGATCGCGCCGGGCAAACTGCGCCGCTTTGGCTTCGAGCGCCTGCTGCCACACCGGCCCGAGCGCTGGCAGGCGCTGCGCCAGCAAGCCGAGGCTGCCGAGCTGCCCTTGCCCGGTGGCCAGCCCTTGGTGTTTGGCTCCGACGTGTCTTTTCGCATGGTTGACTTTGCGCGCCGCAACGCCGAGCGCGCCGGCGTGGCGCACGCCATCGAGTGGCGCGGCGGCGACGCCCTCGAGCGCCTGCCGCCTTGCCCCACACCCGGGGTGATGCTGCTCAACCCGCCCTACGGCGAGCGCCTCGCTGCCGCCGGGGTGGCCGGGCAGCCGGCGCAGGAGCGGGCGCGGGCGCAACCGGGCTCAGCCCCAAGCGCAGCCCTGGGTGCAGGCCGCGAAAGCGCGCGCCACGCCGATGGCCAAGAGAATGCCGATTTTTTCGCGCAACTGGCCAGCCACTGGAAAAAGCACTACGCCGGCTGGACCGCCTGGCTGCTCACCCCCGACCCGCAACTGCCGGCACAGATGCGGCTCAAAGCCTCGCGCCGGGTGCCGCTGTGGAACGGCCCGATCGAGTGCCGCCTGTTTCGTTTCGACCTCGTGGCGGGCAGCGCACGCACGCCCCGCACCGGCACCCGCCCCGAAGGCCAGCCTCCTCGATAGCGCATACATATTTCCGCAATAGGGGATTTTTGTCAGCCCGAGTTGATGCTTGTGCTGAACTTGGTTTATACTTTCCTCGGGCCGATTAATCCCGGCCCCCCGCTTTTCCTCCCTGAGCGGGTGCCTTTGTGTGTGACAGCAAAAAGGCTTTCAAACCTGGCTCCTTTAGAGCCAGGTTTTTTTTCGTGCGCCCGGCACGGGCGCACTCTTGTGGGTGCAAGTCCCAGACAGGGCTGGGCCTCAGTCAAAAATATCGCTGAGCCACGATTTTTTCTTTTTCTGCTTGTTTCCAGCCGCAAAGCCGCCCGGCAGGCCGCCACCGAGTCCACCCAGCCCAGCCAAGCCGCCGAGTTTGGCGCCCAACCCCCCTGGCGCTGCGCCGCCGCTGCGCTGGCGAAAATCCGAATCTTGGAAATCGGGCTGGCGCAGCGGGGTGTCGTGATGCCGTGCGCGCGAGGGCGACGGGCTCAGGCTGCGCTCGATCAGCTTGTCGAGCTCGCCACGGTCCAGCCAGACGCCGCGGCATTGCGGGCAGTAGTCGATCTCCACACCCTGGCGATCGCTCATCAGCAGTTCCACATCCACACAGTTGGGGCATTTCATGCAAGGCTCCTTGGGGCCAGTTAAAGGGAGCTTGCAGTCTAGGGCCATTGGGGCGCTCAATAAAGCAGAAAATCGGGCAATCTCGCATCGAACCAAGCTGAACATGAGCCTGACCTACAGCTACCGCCACCTGTACTACTTCTGGATCGTGGCCCAGGAAGGCGGCATGTCCAAGGCCGCCGCGCGGCTCGGCATGGCGGTGCAGACCGTAAGTGCCCAGGTGCGCGAGCTGGAAAAGGCGCTGGGTTGCCAGTTGCTCAAACCGGTCGGGCGCGGCGTGGCCCTGACCGAGGCCGGGGTGCTGGCGGCGCGCCAAGCGCAGCAGATTTTCGAGCTCGGCGAGGCCCTGCCCACGCTGCTGCGCCAATCCGCGCTGGCGCCCAGGGTGCGGCTGGCGGTGGGCATGGCCGACGGCCTGCCCAAGCTCGAGGTGCTGCGCCTGCTGCGCCCGGTGCTCGACGTGCCCGACCTGCACCTGATCTGCCACGACGGCGAGATCGACGATTTGCTGGCCGAACTGGCCACGCACCGGCTCGACGTGGTCTTGACCGACCACCCGGTGAGCAGCCGCGCCCACCTCAAGGTGCACCACCACCGCTTGGCCAGCAGCGCCTACGGCTGGTTTGCCGCGCCGCCGTGGCTGCAGGCGGCCCAGCGCCCGTTCCCGGCGGCGCTGCAGGGTGTGCCGCTGCTGCTGCCCACGCGCCACGCCAGCGTGCGCGCGCAGCTCGACCAGTGGCTGGCGCGCCATGGCCTGACGCCGCGCATCGCCGGCGAGTTTGAAGACAGCGCGCTGCTCGAAACCTTTGGCGGCCAAGGCATGGGGGTGTTCCCGGCCGCGCTGGCGCTGGCCGACACGCTGCAACAGCGCCACGGCGCGCTGCTGCTGGGGGTGTGCGAAGGCGTCGCGGCCCCGTGCTACGCGCTCAGCTTGGAGCGCCGGGTGGCGCACCCGCTGCTGCGCCGCCTGCTCGAACCCGGCGCTTGAGCGCCGCACCTGGCGGCTCGGGCGCTGCGCCGGCCGGCTCACGCACCGCTCCGGCCCACATCAGGCCAGTCAGGCCGGTTGCGGCTGCAAAAACACGCGCGCCTTCTTGGGCGAGAGCAGCACCCGGTCGCCCTCTTTGAGCCCCAGCGCTTGCAGGCGCTCGGCCGGGATCTGGGCTTCGATCAGCGGGTCGTGGCCGTCGGGCGCTTCGGCGTCCAGCGGCCAGAGCTCGAGCCGGGCGATGGGCCCGACCACCAGCGCGCGCTGCAGTTCGGCCGCGATGCCCACCGCCCCCGGGCGCCAGCGCTCGACTTCGAGGTCGTGCGGGCGCACGTAGGCAAAGGCTTTTGCGTCGCGCGCCTGCGCGTGCTCGGGGGTGTCGATGGCCACGCCTTCGAGGTGCAACTGGCCCTCGTGGGCGCGGCCGTGAAACAGGTTCACGTCGCCCAAAAAGCCATAGACGAAGGGGCTGGCCGGGTGCTCCCACACCTGCTGCGGCGTGCCCACCTGCTCGACGCGGCCTTGGTTCATGAGCACCACGCGATCGGCCACCTCCAGCGCCTCTTCTTGGTCGTGGGTGACGAAGACGCTGGTCACGTGCAGCTCGTCGTGTAGGCGCCGCAGCCAGCGCCGCAGCTCCTTGCGCACCTTGGCATCGAGCGCGCCAAAGGGCTCGTCGAGCAGCAGCACCTTGGGCTGCACCGCCAGCGCGCGCGCCAAGGCGATGCGCTGGCGCTGCCCGCCCGAGAGCTGCGAGGGGTAGCGCTCGGCCAGCCAGTCGAGCTGCACCAGGCTGAGCAGCTCGTGCACGCGCTCTTTGATCTGGGCCTCGCTCGGGCGCAGCGCACGCGGCTTGACGCGCAGGCCAAAGGCCACGTTCTCAAACACCGTCATGTGGCGAAACAGCGCGTAGTGCTGGAACACGAAGCCCACGTTGCGCTCGCGCGCATGGGTGTCGGTGGCGTCGGCGCCGGCAAACAGCACGCTGCCCTGGTCGGGCGACTCCAGCC
>Ga0207951_100349_pt1 | contig 24492 bp, 30 predicted proteins | sample Subbio12Aug_8Bad_FD_184830 | JGI IMG/M metagenome (GOLD analysis project Ga0207951, IMG submission 184830) | Serpentinite rock and fluid subsurface biosphere microbial communities from McLaughlin Reserve, California, USA - CR12Aug_8Bad (SPAdes) | ecosystem: Environmental > Terrestrial > Deep... | reverse complement strand
CCGGGGCCGGCCCCCTCCGTCGCGGCGCCAAGCGGCGCCGCGCCACCTCCCCCGATGGGGGAGGACGGAGGGCGGGGGCTGACGCCGACGCTTGTATCCGGGGGCCGGCTTCGATAGGGACCAGCCCGTTGGGGAGTAGCCGCCGGCGACGTCAGCCGGGATCGCGTCAACATACTCGCGGCCTTCGGGCCCGTGGTGCGATCAGCGGACCGTGTCCGCCTGGCGAGACCAGCGTGTTCCGCGGCCCCTCACCGGCAGGGTCGCGAACGCGCGGTCCCGTGCGCCCGGCGGATTGATCTGCATGACCCCGATGTCCATCGCCGTGCTGTCGCTCAGCATGTCCGCCGACGCCTTCGCGGCCTCGGTCGGACGCGGCGCGGCGCATCGGCCGCCGTTCGCCACCGCCGTGCGCAACGGCCTGGTGTTCGGCGTCATTGAGGCCATCACCCCGGTGATCGGCTGGAGCCTGGGCGTCATGGCGGCCGGATTCGTCGAACAGGTGGACCACTGGATCGCCTTCGGCCTGCTGGGGGCGGTGGGGCTGAAGATGATCCGGGAGGCGTTCCAGCCGGTCGCCACCGATCTCGACGCCACGATGAAGCGCGGCCTGATCGCCCTGGTCGCAACGGCCATCGGCACCAGTATCGATGCGGCCGCGGTCGGGGTGGGGATGGCCTTCATCGGGGCCAATATCTGGATCATCGCCGCCGCCATTGGTTTCACCACCTTCGTCGCGACGACGATCGGCATGCTGATCGGCAAGGTGGTCGGGGCGCGGTTCGGCAAATGGGCCGAGGGGCTGGGCGGGGTGGCCCTGATCGCCATCGGCGTGTCGATCCTGGTCGACCATCTGGATCTGTTGGGCTGAGGGACTCAGGCCAGCAGGGTTTCCACGAACGCCGGAACGATCTCGGTGGCCGGGCCGTACAGACCTTCGTCGAAGCGGCCGTGGGTGGGGGCCAGATTGAGCTCGACCGTGCGGGCGCCGACGGCGCGGGCGGCCTCGACGAAGCCGGCGGCGGGCCAGACCGCGCCGGACGTGCCGATGGAGACGAACAGGTCGCAGGCCGCGAGCGCCGTTTCAATCCGGTCCATATGCAGCGGCATTTCGCCGAACCAGACGATGTGCGGACGCAGGCGGCCGTGCGGGTGGTGGGGCGAGGGCTCGTCGGGAGCGAGATCGCCGGGCCAGTCGCAGACCCGGCCGGTGGCGGTGCAGTGGGCCTTGAGCAGTTCGCCGTGCATGTGGATCAGGCCGAAGCCGGGGGCGGGCGGGGTCTGCGCATGGGCGCGGTCGTGCAGGTCGTCGACGTTCTGGGTCACCAGCAGCAGGTCGCCCGGCCAGCGGGCGGCGAGGTCAGCGAGGGCGTGGTGGGCGGCGTTGGGGTGGACGGTCGGCAGCTGGCGGCGGCGCCGGTTGTAGAAATCCTGCACGAGGGCGGGGTCGCGGGCGAAGGCTTCGGGGGTGGCGACGTCCTCGAGCCGATGGCCCAGCCACAGGCCGTCGTCCGCGCGGAAGGTCGGGACGCCGGACTCGGCGGAGATGCCGGCGCCGGTGAGGATGACGAGGTTTCTGTGGGGCATGGCTCCACTAAAGCCCTTCTCCCCTTGCGGGAGAAGGTGGCCGAGCGAAGCGAGGTCGGATGAGGGGTCGCACCGGCTTCAAAACCAGCGACCGGCGCTGGACCGGACGCCCTCGCCGCCGGTATGACCCCTCATCCGTCAGCCCTTCGGGCTGCCACCTTCTCCCGCAAGGGGAGAAGGAAAGTGATTGGAGCCCGCCCATGAAAACCCGCGCCGCCGTCGCCTTCGAGGCCAAACGACCGCTGGAGATTGTCGAGGTCGATCTGGAAGGGCCGCGGGCCGGGGAGGTGCTGGTCGAGATCAAGGCGACGGGGATCTGCCACACCGACGCCTATACGCTGGACGGGCTGGACTCGGAGGGGATCTTCCCGTCGATCCTGGGCCATGAGGGCGCGGGCGTGGTGGTCGAGGTGGGCGCCGGCGTGACCTCGGTCGAGGTCGGGGACCATGTCATCCCGCTGTACACGCCCGAGTGCCGGCAATGTAAAAGCTGCCTCAGCCGCAAGACCAATCTGTGCACGGCGATCCGCGGGACGCAGGGCAAGGGGCTGATGCCCGACGGGTCGTCGCGCTTCAGCTACAAGGGTCAGGCCATCGCCCACTATATGGGCTGTTCGACCTTCTCGAACTTCACCGTCCTGCCCGAGATCGCGGTGGCGAAGATCCGCAAGGACGCGCCGTTCGAGAGCGCCTGCTACGTCGGCTGCGGCGTGACCACGGGGGTGGGGGCGGTGGTCAATACGGCCAAGGTCGAACCCGGCGCCAATGCCGTGGTGTTCGGTCTGGGCGGGATCGGGCTGAACGTGATCCAGGGGCTGAAGATGGTCGGGGCCGACATGATCGTCGGCGTCGACCTGAATCCCGCCAAGGAGGAGTGGGGCCGCCGTTTCGGCATGACGCATTTCGTCAATCCGAAGGACGTGTCCGACGTGGTCGCCCATCTGGTTGAGCTGACCGGCGGCGGGGCCGACTACACCTTCGACTGCACCGGCAACACCACCGTCATGCGTCAGGCGCTGGAGGCCTGTCACCGGGGCTGGGGCGAGAGCATTGTCATCGGCGTGGCCGAGGCCGGCAAGGAGATCGCCACCCGGCCGTTCCAGCTGGTGACCGGGCGGGTGTGGCGCGGCTCGGCCTTCGGCGGGGCGCGCGGGCGGACCGACACGCCGCGTATCGTCGACTGGTACATGGACGGCAAGATCGAGATCGACCCGATGATCACCCACACCCTGCCGCTGGAGCGGATCAACGAGGCGTTCGACCTGATGCATGCGGGCGAGAGCATCCGCAGCGTGGTGGTGTTCTAGAGGCTTGCGTCGCGGAGATGGTTGTTTAAAAAAACTATCCTGAAGCAGGGAGAGGGATAGCCATGTTCACCCACATCACCGTCGGGGCCAATGACGTCGAGGCGTCGCGGAAATTCTATGACGCGGCGCTGGGGGCGCTGGGCATCGATCCGGCGAGCGGGCCGGACGGCAAGGGGCGGTACTGGTGGCGGACGCCGCGCGGCGCCTTTGCGGTCGGCCAGCCGATCGACGGCGAGCCGGCCTGCCACGCCAACGGCGGCACCATCGGCTTCGCGGCGAAAACGGCGGAGATGGTCAAGGCCTTCCACGACGCCGGGGTCGCCGCCGGCGGCACGGCGATCGAGGATCCGCCCGGCGAGCGCAACGGCCCGTTCGGCACGCTGAACCTCGCCTATCTGCGCGACCCGTCGGGCAACAAGATCTGCGCCCTGCACCGGCCGGGGTGACGCTGGGTTTCCTCCTCCGCTCATCCCGGCGAAAGCCGGGACCCAGTGCTTTGGATGATCGGTCCCGGTAGGCTGTCTCGAACGATGTCCTGAAACACCGGCGTCAAGCTGGACAGAACTGGGTCCCGGCTTTCGCCGGGATGAGCGGAAAAATATGGAAACGATCAAGGCACATCAGGTCCACGGCGGAACCCTGCGCTACCTCCGCCACGACAGCGTCACCACCGGCACGCCGATGACCCTGTCGGTGTTCACACCGCCGGGCGAGGGGCCGTTTCCGGTGCTGATCTGGCTGTCGGGACTGACCTGCACCGAGGACAATTTCACCACCAAGGCCGGGGCCTATGCGGCGGCGGCGGCGCATGGGGTGATCATCGTGGCGCCGGACACCTCGCCGCGGGGCGAGGGCGTCGCCGACGACCCGGCCTATGACCTGGGGCAGGGGGCGGGTTTCTATGTCGATGCGACCGAGGCGCCGTGGGCGCCGCATTTCCGCATGGAAAGCTATGTCCTCGAGGAGTTGATCGCGCTGGTCGATGCGGAATTCCCGACCACCAAGACGCGGTCGATCAGCGGCCATTCGATGGGCGGGCATGGCGCGCTGACGCTGGCGCTGCGTCATCCGCATCTGTTCCGCTCGGTCTCGGCCTTTGCACCGATCGCCTCGCCGACGCGGTGCCCGTGGGGCGAGAAGGCGTTCACGGCCTATCTGGGCCCGGATCGGACCCTGTGGGAGCCGCATGACGCGGCGCGGCTGATCGAGAGCGGCGTCGGCGAGGGCTGTTTCGACGACATCCTGATCGACCAGGGCGACGCCGACCCGTTCCTGGCCGAGCAGTTGAAGCCGGAACTGCTGGTCGCCGCGGGCGAGGCGGCGGGGCAGGCGATCACCCTGCGGATGCAGCCGGGATACGACCACTCCTATTTCTTCATGGCCAGTTTCATCGCCGACCATGTGGCCTTCCATGCGCGGCGGCTGAAGGATTGACGACGGGCCGCCTTGACGGCGGTGCTACCTGGAGGCGAAGCTGGCGTGGGGAGATCCACGCATGCTTCTGTTCGCCGCCGCCGCCCTGACGCTGGCCCTCACGCCGCAGGTTGGGCCCTTCGCCGTTCCGTCCGCCGACGGCTATGTCCTGACCGGCCAGGCTGATGCACCGCAGGGGGTGTCGCGGGGCGTGGTCATTCTGGTGGCCGGGACGGGCGCCTTCGATCGCGATGTCAGTTTCGGGCGGTCGGGGACGCCGCGGGACCGGCTGTTCGCGGACCTGGCGGAGCGTTTCAACGCGCGCGGGCTGACGGCGGTGCGGTTCGACCGGCGCGGCGTCCGGCACGGCGTGTCGCCGGCCGAGACGATCGACGCTGCGGCGGCGCCGGGCGTGACCGCTGAAAACCTGAGCGCGGACGTCGGCGCGATCCATGACTGGACGAGGTCCGATGCGGGCCTCGGCGCCCGCTGCGTGGTCTTCTTCGCCCATTCGGAGGGCGCGGTTCATGTGGCGGGGCTGGCGAAGGCGGGTGCGCCCGAGCCGGCGCTGGTGATCGGCATGGGCGCGCCGCTGGAGAGCAAGGTCTCGGCCCTGCGCTGGCAGTTTTCAGGCCGCGACGCCGACTCCCTGATGATGATGGATGCCGACGGCGACGGCACGGTCACCAATGAGGAGGTCCGGGCCAACTGGATGAACACCCCGTCGGCGGTGTTCGAGAATCTCGCGCCCTTTCTCCATCCCAACGGGGCCTGGACCCCGGCCGATCTCGACCAGCTGCGCGCGACCCAGGCGGCGCTGTATGAACAGGCGAAGACGGCGGCGATGGGTCTGAACGACACGGACCCCTATCCGAATGCGGCGGCGCCGGTGTTCAGCGGCAGCTGGTGGAAATCCTGGATGACCGATGACGAGCCCCTGGCCGTCCGGTTCGCGCATTGGCGGTCGCCGATGATCCTTCACTTTGGCGAGCGGGACTCGCAGGTGCGGGAGAACCGCCAGCGGGCGGCGGCCGAAGGCGTGCTGCCGCCCGGACAGGTGCGGTTCGTGTCCCATCCCGGACGGGGCCACAGCCTCGGTACGGAAACCCTCATGGGTCCGGTCGATGAGGCGATCGCCGACCGGATTGCGGACGAGGCGGCCGCCGCCTGTCCGGGGTCGGACTGAACTCTCTTCAATCACGGACCGGCCCGCCGCCTCGAGATCGTGCTAGCAGGGGCGAATGACCCAGACTTCCGCCGCCCACGACGAAATGTTCGCCGCCCTTTGCAAGGAGGTCGGATTCTGCCTGCACGCCAAGGGCGAGAAGCGGGTGCTGGAGGCCCTGCCGAACGGGCTGGACGCCGCGGTGCGGGCCGTGTTCGACGCCGAGGGCGTGGATTTCGCCTCGTCCACCGGCGATCTGCGGCGGGCTGTGAGGGACTGTCTGAAGGCCCATCTGCCGCAGGCGTAAGCGGAACGTTTCTTCCGGCGCAGCCTTGGGTTTGGGGACAGGGCGCCTAGATGAGGAGCCCCCGAACCGCAGTCGAAGGAGCCGCCCCATGGCCTTTACGCTTCCGCCCCTCCCCTATGCCCATGACGCGCTGGAGCCCGCCATCGACAAGGCGACGATGGAGTTCCACCACGGCAAACACCATCAGGCCTATGTCGACAATCTGAACAAGGCGGTCGATGCGGATCCCGCCCTGCAGGGCCAGACGCTGGAACAGATGTTCGCGTCGATGTCGAAACTGCCCAAGGCGGTACGCAACAACGGCGGCGGGCACTGGAACCACAGCCTGTTCTGGGAGCTGCTGGCGCCGGCCGGCACGACCGGCGAACCCTCGGCCGAACTGGCCGCCGCCATCGACCGCGACCTGGGCGGGATGGACAAATTCAAGGAAGCCTTCAACGCCGCCGGCGCCGGCCAGTTCGGCTCGGGCTGGGCGTGGCTGATCGTTCAGGACGGCAAGTTGAAAGTCACCTCGACCCCGAACCAGGACAATCCTCTGATGGATGTGGCCGACGATAACGGCGCCGTGGTGCTGGCCGCCGACGTCTGGGAACACGCCTATTATCTGAAATACCAGAACCGCCGGGCCGACTATCTGAAGGCGTTCTGGACGGTGGTGAACTGGAACAAGGCCAACGAACTGTTCGCGGCCGCCACGGCCTGAGTCGGGTGCGAGCCTTGACGGATGGGGGCGCGCCCGTCATAAGCGCGCCCTTCACGCCGTCGGGCACGCCCGCTTGCGCGAACCACTACGGACGATGCGTGGACCGCCGTTGAGATCGTTCCTTCATCTGGGAAGGGACCGGGCCGCATCATGAAGAGAGATACGAATGTCCAAGCGCCATAGCGCCAAATACAAGCTCGACCGGGTCATGGGTGAAAACCTGTGGGGTCGCGCCAAATCCCCCGTCAACAAACGCTCGTACGGCCCCGGCCAGCACGGCCAGCGTCGCAAGCAGAAGGTCTCTGACTTCGGCCTGCAGCTGAAGGCCAAGCAGAAGCTGAAGGGCTATTACGGCAACATCACCGAGAAGCAGTTCGCCGCGACCTACGAGGAAGCCTCGCGTCGCAAGGGCAACAGCTCGGAGAACCTGATCGGCCTGCTGGAGTCGCGTCTCGACGCCCTGGTCTATCGCGCCAAATTCACCCCGACCGTCTGGTCCGCGCGCCAGTTCGTCAGCCACGGCCACGTCACCGTCAACGGCAAGAAGGTCGACATCGCGTCGTACCGTCTGAAGGTCGGCGACGTCGTCGAGGTCAAGGAAAAGTCCCGCAACATGGCGCTGGTGCTGGAAGCCCAGCAGTCGTCGGAGCGCGACGTGCCGGACTATATCGAGATCGGCGACCGCGGCTTCTCGGTCCGCTTCGTCCGCGTGCCGGAACTGGCCGATGTGCCGTTCCCGGTGAAGATGGAGCCGAACCTGGTCGTGGAATACTACTCGTCGTAAGGGCGCTATCGTTCGCTGCCTGAGCGCGGCGGGCTTGATTTCGGAAAGGCCCCGGAGCGATCCGGGGCCTTTTTCGTGATCCGGCCTGGTCGGGGTTCCATTGGCCGGCGAACAGGCGCATTTTCAGCCTGTTCAGGGTTCGGCGCGGGAGGCCGCAAATGAGACGGATCGCTACGATCGCCGCCGCTCTGGTCCTGGTTGCGACCTTGCCGGCCTGCGCCGTCTGGGACCGGTTTGCGGGTCCATCCGGAACGCCGATGGTGGCCCTGCCGGGACAGGTCGAGCCGGTCCATTCGGCCGTCATCGTCCACGATCAGGCGGTGTTCCGGGTCACCTCGAACGGCTGCACGACCAAGGCCGACATCCTGCCGGTGGTGCGGCCCTCGAACGACGGCCCGATCATCACCCTGCGACGGATCAAGGAAGACCGCTGCCGCGAGATCCAGCCGGACGGGGAATCGATCAGCTGGTCATTCGATGAACTGGGGATTCCGTCAGGCTCGCGCCTGTCGGTCGACAATCCCTATCAGATGCCGCCGGCCTGAGCGGAGCCGGTCGGCCGGTCAGGCCTGAAAGGCCGGGAGCATGGTCGGCGGGATGCGGTGCGGCCGCAAGCTGGCGGAATCGACCAGCACCCATTCGGAGACGCCCTGGGCGCACAGCCGGCCCTCGCCGTCCTCGATCCTGACATAGCGGTTGAAGCGCGGCCCCTGCGGATCGCCGACCCAGGTGCGAGCCACGACGTCTTGCGCGCCCGGCGGCAGGGGGCGGAAATAGTCGATCTCGTGCCGGACCGCGACCCAGGACCAGCGGGCGCGGGTCGCCGCGTCGAAGCGGGCGTTCCAGTGCGCCGTGCCGGCGTCCTGCAGCCAGCCGACATAGACGACATTGTTGACGTGGCCGTTGTCGTCGATGTGCTCTGGCCGGACCTCGAGCGGGACGACGAAGATCTCGCGGTCCGGGCGGGGTTCGAGGACCGCGCGCGCCATCAGGCCCCGGCGTCGCCCAGCGGCACGCCTTTTGCGGCCATCAGGGCCTGGAGCTCGCCGGCGTTGAACATCTCGCGCACGATGTCGGAGCCGCCGATGAACTCGCCCTTCACATAGAGCTGGGGGATGGTCGGCCAGTCGCTGAAGGTCTTGACGCCCTCGCGCAGGCCTTCGTCCTGAAGCACATCGACGCCGACGAAATTGGCGCCGAGGTGGTCGAGGATCTGCACGGCCAGGGAGGAAAAGCCGCAGCGCGGCGAGTCGGGCGTGCCCTTCATGAACAGGACGACGTCATGCTGTTGGACGGCGTCGCCGATGAAGGCGTGGATGGGATCGGCTCCGGCGGCGGCGGTCACGGGTTGATCGGTCACGGATACGGCCCTTTCGGTGAAGGCCGTGAGGTATGGACCGGGAGCCGGACGGTCAAGGCCTGCGTCGTCAGGCCGCCTTGGCGCCGGCCACGCGCGCCATCTCGATCTGCGCCGAAAGACCCGGCGGCATGTCGCGGTCCGGCACCTGGGTCAGGGTGTTGAGGCGTTCGATGTCGCTGGCCTCGATCATCACGCTGGACACCGACGGGTCGGTCAGGGCGTAGGCCAGGCAGATGGCCTCGGCCGACCAGTTGTTGGTGCGATGCAGGAAGGCGAAGGTCCCGGCGTGGGCCAGCGGCTCTTCCGCGGTCCTGGCCTTGCTCCCGCCGCCGAAGCCGAACAGGCCACGCTTCTTCTCGACATGGGCCGAGGCGGCCTTTTTCGCGGTGTTGAGGCTGTCAGGGAAATAGTCATAGACGAAGATGGCCATGTCGCCCTCGCGCGCGGCGCGGAGGCGCGAGCGAATCTGCCAGCTGGCGTTGACGTGGAAGGGTGTGGCGAGGACGTCGAAGGCGCCGGTGGAGACATAGGTGTCCATGACCTCGCCATCGCCGGAAATGCCCAGCAGGCGCACCCGCTCGGTGGCGCGCAGGGCCTTGAGGGCGTTCAGGGTCGATTGCGGCAGTTCATGGTCGCCCGGCTCGTCGAGGATGGCGAGGTCGAACCAGCCGAGGCCCGAGGCGTGCAGGGCCCGGTCGATGGCCGAGGTGATGCCCTCGGCCGAGAAGTCGCGGTCCGAACCGCGGCGGCCGTCGCCGGCGCCGAGCGTCAGGGACACCTGCACCAGCTTGCGGTCGACGTGCTTGAGGGCCTCGCCCAGCACCTCGGCCAGCACCGGGTCGGCGGTTTCGAGCCGGTAGGAGTTGATGCCGGCCTCAAGGGCCGAATAGACCAGTTCGCGGCCGGCCGCAGGGCCGCCGGCGATGTCGCGGCGGCCGAGGCTGAGGGTCAGGGCCGACACAGCCTGTCCGGCGGGACCAAAGGGACGGTAGCGCATGGGACTCAGTCTCCCGTCGGCGTTACGGCATCGAATGTCAGGGCGTGAAGCTCGCCGCCCATCCTGCCATCCAGCGCCGCGTGAACCAGTCGATGCCGGGCAAGACGCGACAGGCCTTCGAACGCCGTCGAGATGATGCGCGCGCGATAGTGGTCGCCATCGCCGGCCAGATCCTCGATCACGATCTCGGCGTCTGGGAAGGCCTGGGTCAGATGGCCACGAAGCGCTTCGACGGGCATGGGCATGGACGGCGCAGTCTCCGGATTCGCCGACGATCATGCCGCGTAAACCTTAATGGGGGCCTACGCCGCGGATCGTTCCAGCAGTATGACCGGGACGCCCTTGTAGGTCGTCTCCGCCCAGGGTGCGTAGCCTGCGCGGGCGGCGAGGGCGTGGGACGGGGCGTTGTCGGGCGCGATCATACAGACCGTGCGCTCGGCGTTCAGCGTCTCGTCGCACCAGGCCAGGGCGGCGGACAGGGCTTCGAAGGCCATGCCCCGGCCCTGGAAGCGCGGGGCCACGCCCCAGCCCAGTTCGGGGGCGTCGAAGGCCGGTTCGAGGATGCGGCGATAGTCCAGCACGCCGACGCTGCCGACGAAGTCGCCGGTCGCCGTCTCGCGGATGGCCCAGTTGCCATGGCCGAGGACCTCCCAGTGGCCGATGTCGCGCAGCAGGCGGAACCAGACGTCCTCGGACGACAGGGCGGCGGGGAAGATGGCGGTGGCGAAGGCCGGGTCGGCCCAGAGGGCGATCAGGTCCGGCAGGTCGGAGACCTGCATCGGCGTCAGGGTCAGGCGGTCGGTGATGAGGATGGTCATGCGGGCCGAGCCTACGCCGGGGGCGGCCTACATCAAGCCCAGCTGTCTGAAGCTGGCGACGCCGTCGCGGCCGACGATGAGGTGGTCGTGAACGCCGATGTCGAGGGCGCGGGCGGCCTCGATGACCTGACGGGTCATGGCGATGTCGGGGCGGGACGGGGTCGGGTCGCCGGACGGGTGGTTGTGGACGATGATCATCGACTTGGCCGACAGCTCCAGCGCCCGGCGCACCACCTCGCGCGGATAGACCGGGGCGTGGTCGACGGTGCCGCGGTTCTGGATCTCGTCGAGGATCAGCTGGTTGCGGTTGTCGAGATAGAGGACCCGGAACTGCTCCCGTGGTTCGTGCTGCAGCGACAGGCGGACATAGGCGACCAGGGCGGTCCAGGAGGAGATGACGGTGCGCCTGTTGGCCTCTTCCTTGATCACCCTGCGGGCGACCTCGTGCAGGGCGGCGAGGTCGAGGGCGGTTTCGGCGCCGACGCCTTTCGAGCGGCCGCGCGCGTCCTCGGCCCGGACGGTCATGAGGTCCTCGACCGGGGCGGCGAGCACCGCCGCCAGCGAGCCGAACCGGGCCAGCAGGGCCTTGGCGATCGGCTTGACGTCGCCCTGGGGCTGGCTGCGGAACAGGAAGAGTTCGAGCAGTTCGTAGTCGGGGAGGTGATGGAGGCCGGCGCCGCGGGCGCGATCGCGCAGGCGCTCGCGGTGGCCGGTCAGGCCGGCGGCGCCGAGCGGAATGACGCGCGCGTCGGGGACGGGCGCCGGCCGGGTCGCAACCGGGAAGGGCAGCACTTCGGACATGAGGGCCTCCTGCTCAGCCGTCGGGGACGATGGCAGAACAGAAGGCGAACGTCCAGTGTCGGCGTCAGGCCTGGAAGGTCGGGCGGAACAGCCCCGCCGGACTGGCGCTGAACAGTTCGACGCCGTCGGCGGTGACGCCCACGGTGTGTTCGCACTGGGACGACAGGGACTTGTCGCGGGTCACGGCGGTCCAGCCGTCGGACAGCACCTTCACATGCGGCTTGCCGAGATTGACCATCGGCTCGACGGTGAAGAACATACCTTGCTTCAGCGTCGCGCCTTCGCCGCGGCGGCCGTAGTGCAGGACGTTGGGGCTGTCATGGAACAGCCGGCCGATGCCGTGGCCGCAGAAGTCGCGCACGACCGACATGCGGTTGGCCTCGACCACCTGCTGGATGGCGTAGCCGATGTCGCCGAAGGTGGCGCCGGGCTTGATGACCGCAAGGCCGGCCGCGAGGGAGTCATAGGTGACGTCGATCAGCTTGCGGGCGCGGGCGTTGATCTCGCCGATCGCATACATGCGGCTGGAGTCGCCGTGCCAGCCGTCGACGATGACGGTGTGGTCGATGTTGACGATGTCGCCGTCCTTGAGCACGCGGTCGCCGGGGATGCCGTGGCAGACGACGTGGTTGATCGAGGTGCAGACGGTCTTCTCATAGCCCTTGTAGCCGAGGCAGGCGGGCAGGGCGCCGTGGTCGAGGGTGAATTCGCGGATGCGGTCGTCGATCTCGCCCGTGGTTACGCCGGGAACGGCAAAGGGGGTGATCATGTCCAGGGCCTCCGCCACCAGACGGCCGGCGGCGCGCATGCCCTCCCAGGCCTCGTCGCCGTCGTGGACGCGGATCTCGTGGGTGCGGACGAAGGCGTCCTCGTCCAGTTCGGGGGTCTCGTACATGCGGTCGGCTTTCGGGGCGTCGGTCGGGGAAGCGTGGCTCTCAGGTGGGCAAGTATAACACAAACCTCAAGGCCGGGTTGAGGCGCCCGCTGTGCCGGAGCCTGCGTTGGGCTAGACAGGCGGCATGACTGACACCTTCCCTACCGCCGCCGTCCTGATCATCGGCGATGAGGTCCTGTCCGGCCGGACCCAGGACACCAATCTGAATGCGATCGCGCGGTTCCTGGCGGCGCTGGGGATCGACCTGATGGAGGCGCGGACGGTCGGCGATCGCAAGGACCAGATCGTCGACGCCCTGAACGCCCTGCGGGCCGCGCACGACCATGTCTTCACCACCGGCGGCATCGGGCCGACCCACGACGACATCACCGCGGACGCGGTGGCGACGGCCTTCGGCGTGGCCCTGCCCGAGCATCCGGAGGCGATGGCCATACTGGCGCGGCGCTATGGCGACGACTTCAACGCGCCGCGGCGGCGGATGGCGCGGATTCCCGAGGGCGGGACGCTGATCGCCAATCCGGTGACCGATGCGCCGGGCTTCCAGATCGGCAATGTGTTTGTTCTGGCGGGGGTGCCGAAGATCATGACGGCCATGCTGGAGGATGTGGCCCCGCGGCTGCGCAAGGGCGCGGTGGTGCATGCGCGCACGATCCGGGTCACGGGGGTGGGCGAGGGGGATGTCGCCGAGATGCTGACAGTCGCGGCCCAGGCCGAGCGGGAGGTCAGTTTCGGCAGCTATCCGTTCGGCCATGGCTCGGTGGGGGAGTTGGGGACCCAGCTGGTGGTTCGGGGGCGGGATGCGGCCAAGGTGGAGGCGGCGGTCGCCGGGTTGCTGGACCAATTGGCGGCAGCGGGGATCGCGGCGCTCGAAGCCTAGCGGCGGAACGCTTCCGCCACCGCCTGATACGCCGGATTGGCGCGGCCGGCGGCGTCCAGCAGCAGGGCGCTTTCGTCGGGGCGGTTCCTGCCTTCCGCGCGAACCAGCCAGCTGTCGGGATCGCGCAGGCCCCAAGTGGTGAAGGCGAAACGCTGGCGCTCGGGCAGGGCCATGAAGGCCTCGGCCAGTTCGCCGACGCGGGCGACCTGCTGGGCGCGGCGCTCGGCGGTCGGGCGCAGGTCCGGCAGCCGGCTGTCCCAGCGCTGCATCGGGAAGTCGAGTTCGGAGACATGGATCGGCAGGCCGAGCGAGGCGGCGTCGCGGAAGAAGTCGCGGATCTGGCCGGCGGGGATTTCGATGTCGAGGTGGGACTGGGTGCCGATGCCGGTGACCGGCGCGCCGAGGGTCAGGAGGCGTTCGACCAGTTTGAGGAAGGTCGCGCCCTTTCGGGGATTGTTCTCGAGATTGTAGTCGTTGAGGAACAGGACGGCGTCGGGGTCGGCGGCGCGGGCCTGTTCGAAGGCGCGGACGATATAGGCCTCGGGGCCCAGTTTGCGGGCATAGACACAGTCGCGCAGGCCGACGCCGTCCTCGGCCACGGCCTCATTGACCACGTCCCAGCCGACCATGCGGCCGCGGTAGCGCCCGGCGACCGTCGAGACATAGCGATCGAACTCGGCGGCGAAACGGACGGTGGGCAGGGCGTCGGTGAAGACGTCCAGCCCCTGCGAATACCAGACGAGGGTATGGCCGAAGACGCGCAGCCCCTGCTCAACGCCCCAGTCGACGATCCGGTCAGAGGCGGAGAAGTCGTAGGCGAAGCCCGGCTGGAGGATGCGCTCGGGCTTGAGCTCCCACTCGGGGGTGATCTGGTCGACGTGTCTGAGCATGGCGGCGACCCAGACGGGGTCTGCCAGCTGGCCGGTCATGCCGGTGGCGCCGATGGGGAAGTCGGCGAGGGATTTCAGCGGAGGGGCTTCGGGCCCGGGGCCCGCCTGGGCCGGGGCGAAGCGGTCGCAGGCGACAAGGCCGAGGGGGGCGGCCAGGACGGCGCGGCGGTTCAGTGCGGGCGGGTCAGCCCGCACGGCGCCTCAGACCCAGTTCGTCGAAGGCGGCGGTTTCGCGCTTGCCGGCGGCGATGACGGCGTTGAGCCGGGTCGTCTCGGCGACATGTTCGAATTTCTTGAGCTCTTCAAAGGCGCCGGTCAGGGCGTCGCGGGCGCCTTCCTCCTCGGCGTCGATGACGACGACATCGGCCTCGGCGGCGCCCTTGCGCAGTTTCCAGCCGCTCAGATAGGCCTGCAGCATCATGCCGGCCTCGGCGTCCTGGCGGGCCCGTTCCTGCTCGATCTCGGCCTCGGCCTCCAGCACGGCGAGGCGCATCTCGGCGGAGGCGCGGCGGGCGGTGATCTCGGCCAGCCGCTTCTGCAGCGTCTCGACCTCATAGTTGGAGATGCGGATCAGGGATTGGGCCCAGGCGGTCATCGATACTCTCCGGTCACTGGATCATGCCTTGGTTCAGAATTGCTTCGAGGCGGGTAAAGGAATCGGAAAGACCGGTATGATCGTCCTTGTCCTGGCCCAGGAACCCCTCCAGCGCGGGGTTCAGGGCGATGGCGCGGTCGGTGATCGGATCGGCCCCGGTGCGATAGGCCCCGATCTTGATCAGCTCTTCCATCGAGGCATAGGCCGACAGGCACTGGCGGGCGCGCTTGTTCAGCTCGCGCTCGGGCGGAGTTTGACAGGCGGGCATGGTGCGGCTGACGGATTTCAGCACGTCGATGGCGGGGAAGCGGCCGCGCTCGGCGATCTTGCGGTCCATGACGATATGGCCGTCGAGGATGCCGCGCACGGCGTCGGCGATGGGTTCGTCATGGTCGCCGCCGTCGACCAGCACGGTGAACAGGGCGGTGATCGGACCCGCGGTGGTGCCGTCTGGGCGGACCGGGCCGGGCCCGGCGCGCTCCAGCAGCTTCGGCAGTTCGGTGAAGACAGTGGGGGTATAGCCCTTGGTGGTCGGAGGCTCGCCGGCGGCGAGACCGATCTCGCGCTGGGCCATGGCGAAACGGGTGACCGAGTCCATCAGGCACAGGACCTCGAGGTCCTGGTCGCGCAGATATTCGCTGATCGCCATGGTCATATAGGCAGCCTGGCGGCGTTTCAGGGCCGGTTCGTCGGAGGTGGCGACGACGACGATGGCGCGGCGCAGGCCCTCTTCGCCGAGGGTTTCCTCGATGAATTCGCGCACCTCCCGGCCCCGTTCGCCGATCAGGCCGACGACGACGACATCGCAGCTGGCCTGGCGGGCCAGCATGGACAGCAGCACCGACTTGCCGACGCCCGAGCCGGCGAAGATGCCGAGCCGCTGGCCGCGGCAGGTGGTGGTGAAAACGTCCATGGCGCGGACGCCGAGGTCGAGACGTTCGCCGACCCGGCCGCGCGAATGGGCCGGGGGCGGGGGCGCGCGCAACGGATAGGCGGCTGGGCCGACCGGCAGGGGGCCCTTGCCGTCGATCGGCTGGCCGAAGGCGTCGATGATCCGGCCCAGCCAGCCGGTGGTCGGCCGAACGCTGGCGGCGGAGGAGACGATGCGGATGTCGGCCCCGGGGGCCACGCCCTCGACCGGGCCGAACGGCATCAGCAGGGCCTTGGCGTCGCGGAAGCCGACGACCTCGGCCGGCAGGGGTGAGAGGTGGCGACGCTCGATCTCGGCCCGGGCCCCGACGGAGAGGCGCGACAGGCCGCCCCGGGACTCGATCAGCAGACCATTGACGCCCGCGACCTTGCCGGTCACGACCAGCGGATCGATCGCTTCGACGGCGGCGGCGAGATTACGCAATGGAAGGCCCCGGAACAGGCCTTCAGGGATGCGTCATCGTGGTTAACGGGGGGTGAAGGGCAGACGATCGGCGGCCGAGGGAGACCGGCGCAACGGCCGTAATGCGCCGGCCAACGCGCTCTTTTCGGCCGAAGCCTTTGCGGGGCCGCCAGACCTCCTATGTCTTGCATCACGCTGCCAAGAGAGAATCCCGCATGTCCGACACCGCCTATGACGCCGCTCGCCATCTGAAAACCGGACGCGGCAAGGTCTATGCCTCCATCCTGGACACCATCGGCGATACGCCGCTGGTCGGGCTGCCGCGGCTGTCGGCGGAGTTGCAGCCGAAGGCGACGGTGCTGGCCAAGCTGGAGTTCTTCAACCCCATCGGATCGGTCAAGGACCGGATCGGCGTGGCCATGATCGAGGCGCTGGAACAGGCCGGTCATATCGGCCCCGACACCGTGCTGATCGAGCCGACCAGCGGCAACACCGGCATCGCCCTGGCCTTTGTGGCGGCGGCCAAGGGCTACCGGCTGATCCTGGTGATGCCCGAGAGCATGTCGATCGAGCGGCGCAAGATGCTGGCCCTGCTGGGGGCCGAACTGGTGCTGACCCCGGCCGAGAAGGGGATGAAGGGGGCCATCGCCATGGCCATGGAGCTGAAGGAACGGACGCCCGGGGCGGTCATTCCGGCCCAGTTCGACAACCCGGCCAATCCCGCCATCCACCGCGTCTCGACGGCCGAGGAGATCTGGAACGATACGGCCGGCGCCGTCGACATCGTCATCGCGGGCGTCGGGACCGGGGGCACCATCACCGGCGTGGGTCAGGTGCTGAAGGCGCGCAAGGCCTCATTGCGGATGATCGCGGTCGAGCCGACCGCTTCGCCGGTGCTGTCGGGCGGGGAACCCGGGCCGCACAAGATCCAGGGCATCGGCGCGGGGTTCGTTCCCTCGATCATCGACCGCTCGGTGATCGACGGGGTCGAACAGGTGTCCAATGAGGACGCCTTCGACATGGCCCGCAAGGCGGCCCGGGTGGAGGGGATTCCGGTCGGCATCTCGTCGGGGGCGGCCCTGGTCGCCGCCTTCCGGCAGGCGGCGCTCGAGGAGAATGCCGGCAAGACCATCGTGGTGATCATTCCCAGCTTCGCAGAGCGCTATCTGTCGACGGCCCTGTTCGAAGGCCTTTGACGGCGAATTGATGCTCCGGGAACGCCGGGCCGGCCCCCGGCCAACCGTCACAGCCGGTTAACCCGCATCGTCGTACGATTCCGCCGTCATGCCCGAACCCGTCCCCAGCCCTGAGGAGGCCGCCCCGGAAGGGGGCTTCCGCGCGCGTCATGCGCTGCTGAAGCGGCTGGCCGATGTGGTGTCCCTGCCGGCCAGCCGGATCAACGCCTTCGAACGCTCGGTGACCGGCGATCTGCTGGTCGAGATGCTGCGCCTGGCCCTGCCCGAGGATCGCCGCAGGGTCGCGGCGCGGCTGGCCCCGCTGGCCGAACTGCCCAATGCCCTGGCGCGGATGCTGCTGCGCGACGAACCCGATATCGCCGGACTGCTGATCGAACAGTGCGCCTCGCTGTCGGACGCCGATCTGGTGGCCTGCGCCCGCGACGCCACGGAGGCGCACCGGATCCTGATGGCCAGCCGGCGCGGCCTGTCGGAAGTGGTCACCGAGACCCTGATCAGCTTTGGTGAGCGTCATGTGATCGAGGCGATGCTGCGCAACAGTACGGCCCGTCTGAGCCAGACCGCCATCGAGGGCGTGGTCAGTCTCAGTCGGCAGACGCCCGATCTGTGCGGGTCCGTGCTGAAACGTCCGGAGCTGCGGCCGTCCGGCGCCTATGTGATGTTCTGGTGGTGCGGACCCGATGATCGCCGCACCATCCTGCAGCGGTTCGCCGTATCCCGCGAGGTGATGCAGGAGGTGTCCGAGGACGTCTTCGCCATGGCCGCCAGGGAGAACTGGCAGGACCCTGTGTCGCGCAAGGCGCTGCAGTTCATCGAGCGGCGCCAGCGCAACCGCGCGGCGATCGAGAAGAGCCCCTACGGCGGGCTGGAGCAGGCCGTGGCGGCCGCGGCGTCCGGCGGGCTGAGCCGCGAGGTGGCGACCGAGATCGCCTATATGTCGGGCGTCAAGCCGATCACAGGGGCCAAGATCATGGGCGACCCGGGGGGCGAGCCCCTGGCCATACTGTGCAAGGCGACAGGGCTCGGCAAGGGTGATCTGCTGGGGCTGTGGCGATCCATGCGGCGGCCGGAGACCACGGAGGACGGAGCGGTGGATCCGGCCTGGGAACGGGTGCAGGTCACCTATGACATGCTGGCCGTGGACCGGGCCCAGACGGTGCTGCGTTACTGGAACTGGTCCCTGTCCTCGGCCCTGACGCCGGCCTTGCTGCGGGCGATCCGCGACGGTGAGGAGGGCGAGGTCGATGATTATTCGGCGCCGGAGCGCGCAGCCATGCTCGCACTTGCGGAAAACTTCGGTCGTTGAAACGTCGCACGCCGCAAACGGCAGGGGTTTATAGTGAACTGACGAACAAGTCGGCGGCCTCTTTGCGCCATATCCGGGTTTTGTTGCTTTCCGTACAGAACAAATCTATTGATCTCGCCAGAGACTGATTCAGTCGAATCGTCCCCAGACAAGGTGATATCGCGGCCATGGAAGACAACGCCCAACTGCTCGAAATGACGGCGGACATCGTGTCGGCCTATGTCGGCAACAACAATGTCCAGGCGGCGGAAGTCCCCGGGCTGATCTCCAGCATTCACGCCGCGCTGACCCAGGTCTCCACCGGCGCCGTCGAGCCGGAGCCCGAAGTCAAGGAGCCGGCGGTGCCGGTCCGCAAGTCGATCACGCCTGACTTCCTGATCTGCCTTGAGGACGGCCGCAAGTTCAAGTCGCTGAAGCGCCATCTGCGGACGAAATACAATATGAGCCCCGAGGAATACCGGGCGAAATGGGGCCTGGCCAAGGACTATCCGATGGTTGCGCCCAACTACGCCAAGGCGCGGTCTGATCTGGCCAAGTCGATGGGTCTGGGTCAGGGCGGCCGCAAGCCTGCCCGCGCCGCCGCCGCCGGTGCGCCCCGCGCCAAGAAATAGTCCGCGGCTGTCAATCGGAACGCCCGTCAGCCCCAGGCTGGCGGGCGTGTTCAATTCCGGCGACCGGGCGTTCGTTGACCCCTGATGAGGCCGGCCTGGAGGAAGCGCCCGCGAGTCTGCTAGGGACGCAGGCGGATCGGAAAATCAGACCACACCCTCGCCAGGTCCGTGTTGCCTGGAAAAGTGCATTCATTGAGGATCGCGTACAATCGACCGTTCTGGCTCAAGATGTAGTAACTCTTGACCTCGTGCCCGCCGCGCTGTGTCCGCTTGTATGTCGACAGATACGGTCTCGCGAGATCAATGCTGTTCGAGTTCCCGTGGCTGACAACGGGTCCGTTGCGGTCGCCTGTGTCGCTGGTCCGGTTCCGGACACTGTTGTTGAAGTCGCTCAAGACCTCGCGCAGAACCGACCGCCCAGACTCCATATCCGTCTCTTCTGTTCGCGCCATCTCCAGCGAGCATCCCCCGTCCGCCATGTCCGCCGCCGTGAACGCGATGTCCACGAATACGGACAATTCGTCACCTGTGGCTCTCGAATAGGCTTCCTCGACCTCATAGCTGGCCCGACGGGGCAGGGTGACCAGGCCGTCGAACAGAATGATGCCGGTGGCGTCGGTGCGGAGAACGCGCGGATCGGAGCTGTCCTGCGCCCACGCCGGAACGGCTGTCGCCGCCGGAAAGACGAGAGCGAGGCCCGAAAGGCCCACGATGACTGAAGACCTGTAGTTCAAGATCACCCTCCGCCGTTGTTTGCAGGGGAGACTATCCAGCACTCAGGCCGAGACAAGCGACCATCCGTCGCATGGCCGGCTCCGGCGCTACCCTCGTGCCTGTTCGGCGCTCATCGCGCCCGCAAGGCTTAGGCGGCGGCGGCCCCGCGCCGCATGCGCCAGAAGCGCAGGGTCCGCATTGCGGTGTCGCGGCTGAGTTCGGCGTACATCCGGGCGTAGGAACGGGCCTTGGCCATGGAGTCGCCGTCGTCGTTCAGCAGCACTACGGCGTAGGTGAGGAACAGGGCCCGATCGAGATCGGCCGATTTGCAGACCACCGCCAGGGCGTCGAGTTCGCGCCGGTCGACGATCTGGCGGGCGGTGTGGAAGTCGATCTCGGCCAGCTGGGCGAGGGCGATCAGGAAGGATGTGGTGCCGCCGGAGCGGAGGAAGCGCGCCAGCATCTGGGGCGTCAGCTGGCCGGCGGCCCTCAACTCGTCAACATAGGCCGCGCATTCGGCGTAGTCGGCCGGCAGGGCCCCATCGTCGGTGGCGATCCGGGCGCGGCCGGCGGCCAGGGCGCTTTCCAGTAGGGCCGGATCCATGCGGGCGTTCTGTTCGAGGATGCGGGTCCGCAAACGGGCCTCGACCACGAAATACATTTCGTTGAGGAGGTCGGGCGGCAGGCTGGCGCGGGAGACGGCGGCCTCATGCAGGGCCGGGTTGGCGCGGGCGCGCTCGACCGCGGCCTCGGACGATTTGCGCGACAGGCGGGCGCCGTCGTTGCGGAGCAGGGTCCCGAGGGTCTCGTCGTCTCCGCGTTCGACGATGACCTCGGATATGGCTTCGGAAACGGAGGCCCGGGCCGAAACGGCGCGCAGGTGGTCCTGGCCATGCTTGCGCACAACGCCCAGCAGGTCCTCGTCGGACAGTACGGGAGAGCAGGCGAGGACAGCGCCGGCGACGGCGGCCTCGTCGTGGGCGAGGCGGCGGATCAGCGCGTGCGGGGCGTCTGGCGCCGAGGCGAAACGGGCCGACAGTTCCGCCCGGACCGCGGTCTCCATATCGTCGGCCAGGCTGGCCAGGACGGCGCCGTACAGGTCGTCCTCGGTGGCGGTTCGGCTCGAGGCGCCGAAGAAATGCTCGGTCAGTTCGCGCAACAGGTCGCGACGCTTTTCGCTCGATCCCTCCTCCGCCAGGGCGATGAGGTCGGGCAGGCGGGTTACGGCGGCGGTCGCGGTCACTGGTGGTCCCCGTCCGAGGCGGCGGGCGCCCGGCGCACGCGGCCCTGGGCGTCGCGGATCAGGGTCGGACCCCGCTCCGGCTCGGCCAGATCCTGCGAGGCCGGGGTCTCGACCATGGTCACGGCGAGGGCGTCGACATAGGTCGGCGCGGGCATCTCCAGGGCGTCCGGCTGGCGGCCGTTCTGGCGATGGACGGAGTAGTAGCGGGCGCTCGACACCGGGGGGCGCTCGCCCGTGGGAGCGACCTGGGCGATGCGGCGCGGCTGGGGCTGCGCGGACGATTCAGCCGGGGTTGGACCGTCCACGACCGTTGCGGAGGGCATCGGCGCCGGGGATTCCATGCGGAAGATCGGCGCATCGCGGCGCGGGGCCATGGGGTCGACCGTCGAGGTGGGCGCAGGCGGGGCGTGGATCGCTTCGGCAGGCATGGGCTGATCGCGTCCGCCCGAGGGCAGATAGTCGGGAAGCGCGCGCGGAGCGGGCGGCGGCGTGGCGACCGCCATGACGGGCGCCGGCGGGGCCGGCGCGGATTCCGGCGGCAGCGGCCGGGGCTGCAGCCAGGCGTTGGCGGGGGTCAGGGTACGGCCCGATCCGGGGGCCGGGGTCAGGCCCGGTCGCGCCGGCGACGAGGCTGCGGACGCCGGCAAGCCGCCGTGCGGAATGACGGGATTGGGCCGGCGCAGGTCGCGACGGGCGGGGGTATTACGGGCCGCCTCGGCCTCGACAGGGGCGGCCACCGGACCGCGGCCCGACCACGACAGGTAGCGCAGGCCGCGGGCTTCTCCCGGAGCGGCATGCGCGCTCTGGGCAGCGGCGGAACCGGCGACGGTCATCGCGCCGGCGACGGCGAGCAGGGCGGTCGACAGAAGGAACGCGCAGCGCAAGGAGCGCCTCCGGGTACAGGACTGGAGACCAAGACTGGTCACATCCGGCTTAACTCGCCACTAACGCGCAGACGTCCGCGCGCGGCGTTCGAGGGCGCCGACCACGGTGTTGAGGGCCAGTCCCATGACCATCAGACAGACGAGGGCGGCCAGCATGTCGGCCGTGCGCAGGCGGTTTCCCGATTCCAGCAGGCGCCATGCCAAACCCTGGGTTGCGCCGGAGCCGGAGACGAATTCGGCTACGACCGCGCCGATGACGGCCAGACCCGAGGCGACCCGCAGGCCCTCGAGCATGAAGGGCAGGGCGGCCGGCAGGCGCAGGCGGACCAGTCGCTGCACGGGAGATGCGCCATAGAGGTCGAACAGGCGCTCGAGGTCGGGGTCGGCCGACTTCAGCCCGGTGAGGACTCCGGAAAACAGGGGGAAGAAGGCCACGGCGGCGGCGAGGGCCACCACCGCCCGGTCGGCATGGTCCAGCCCGGTCCAGATCAGCACCAGCGGGGCGATGGCGACCACCGGCGTGACCTGCAGGGCGACGGCGAGGGGCCGGACGGCCCGTTCGGCGGACCGGTTCATCGAGACCGCGAGGGCGAGGCCGCCGCCCAGCAGAGCGGCCGCCATCAGGGCCTGCAACGCCATCCAGAAGGTGGCGGCGGCCGAGGCGGCGAGGATCGGGGCGCGGTCGACGAGGGCGATCACGACAGCGCTGGGCGGCGGCAGGAACCACGGCGGGACCGCGAGGACGCGGCAGGCGATCTCCCAGGCCGCCAGCAGCAGGGCCGTGAGCAGAAGAGGCGGCGCAAGCCGGGTCATCGGGCGGCCCCGGACGCGGTCATGGGGGCGGTTATGGTGGCGGGCATGGCGGCGGCGAGGGCCGCGGCGAGGGCCTCGACGACGACCCGGTAATCGGGCTCGGCCCGCCACCCGTCCGGCCTCGGCAGGGGCCCCGGACAGGCCAGGGCCGCCACGGTTCGCCCGGTGGCCGAGTCGAGGACCACGGCGCGTCCGGCCAGATAGACGGCCTCCTCGACGTCATGGGTGACGAAGACGATGGCGGGGCGGGGGGAGCGGGCGGCCCAGAGGCGGTGCAGATCCTCGATCAGGCGGCGACGGGTGACGCTGTCGAGGGCGGCGAAGGGCTCGTCGAGCAGGAGCAGGTCCGGGTCCGTCACGAGGGCGCGGGCGAGGGAGACGCGCATGGCCATGCCGCCGGACAACTGGCGCGGACGGGCGGCGAGGCGGTCGCCGAGGCCGACGGCGGAGAGGGCTTCGGCGGCGCGGCGGCGGGCTTCGGGGCGCGGCCGGCCGGCCAGCTCCAGCGGCAGGGCGACATTGGTCAGGGCGTCGGCCCAGGGCATCAGGGTCGGGGCCTGGAAGACGAAGCCGGTGGTGGCCCCGGACTGGCGCGTGACGGCCCCTTGCGCGGGCGCGGGCTCGAGTCCGGCGAGGAGGCGCAGCAGGGTCGATTTGCCGGCCCCGGAGGCGCCGACGACGGCGACGATCTCGCCGGGCTCGACCGTCAGGTCGAGCGGACCGAGCGGGGGCCGGCCGGGCCATTCCAGGACGACGCCCGCGACGGAGGCGGCGGGATCCTCGCGCCTAGCCACGGCCCGGCAGATACTGGGTCGTGAAGGCCTGTCGCCAGTCGAGATTCGGCGGATAGACGCCGGCCCCGGACGTGACCTCGAAGAAGGCCTGCCAGCGGTCGGCGGTCATGGCGCCGAGGCCGTACAGGGCGGCGTCGCCGCCCCCGACGATGGCGTTGGCCCTGAGCTTGGCCCGGGCCTGGTCGAGGACCTCCTGGGTCATCTCGGGATTGTCGCGGCGGATCAGGGCGTCGGCGGCCTGACCGTCGCCCTGGAGATAGTCGCGCCAGCCCTCGGCCGAGGCGGCGATGAAGCTGCGCAGGGCGGCGGCGTTGTCGCGGGCGAAGGCGTTGGGAGCGAGGACCATGGCCGCATAGGAGGGGTAGCCTTCGTCGGCGAGCAGGAAGACCTTCGGGGTGAAACCGGCCACCTGTTCGATGGTCCAGGGTTCGCTGGTCAGATAGCCCTGCTGCACCGCCCGCTCGTCGGCGAGGAAGGGGGCGAGGTTGAAGGTGTATTTGCGCACCTGGTCGTCGGTGAAGCCGTATTTGGACTTGAGCCAGACCCAGAAGGCGGTGACCGAGGCGTCGGCCAGCAGGAAGGGCCGACCGGCGAGGTCGGCGATGGATTCGAGCGCCGGATCGGGATGGGCGATCAGGACCTGGGGATCCTTCTGGAAGAAGGCGGCGACGGCCTTCACCGGGGCCTCCTCGGCCACGAGGTTCATCGGGATGAAGCTGTTGGAGCCCATGCCGAGCTCGACCGCGCCGGAGGCGAGCAGCTGGGGCACATTGACGCCCGGCCCGCCCTGGATGATCTGGACATTGAGGCCGCGCTTCTCATAGGCCCCCGAGGCCTGGGCCTGGTAGAAGCCGCCGTGCTCGGCCTGGGCGCGCCAGTCGGTGGCGAACCGCAGGCGGATGCGGCCCTCCTCGTCGACGGGGGCCTCGGTGCGGGAACAGCCGGCGAGGGCCGCCGTGGCCGCGAGCGCGCCGGCGCCGGCGATGAGGGCGCGGCGGTCGGTCAACAAGGGGCGATTCCCGCGCAAGGTCATGACCTTGGTTTACGGCTCAGGTGCGGGGAAGGAAAGAGCGAGGGAGGCCGGGAGACGGCGCTTGCCCTG
>Ga0207951_100348_pt1 | contig 24567 bp, 15 predicted proteins | sample Subbio12Aug_8Bad_FD_184830 | JGI IMG/M metagenome (GOLD analysis project Ga0207951, IMG submission 184830) | Serpentinite rock and fluid subsurface biosphere microbial communities from McLaughlin Reserve, California, USA - CR12Aug_8Bad (SPAdes) | ecosystem: Environmental > Terrestrial > Deep... | reverse complement strand
CAGGGCTGGGCGCATCTATCACTCGGAAGTATAGTTACCGGCGCCTCTTTCTTTGCAGCCGGAATAATCACTGCAAGAATTCTCTATCCTAAAACCGGAGGCGGTAATGACAATAATTAACATTCTCTTTGGTCTTGTGGTCGGCTTTCTTTTCGGATACATTTTAACCCGCACAGGAATTACTAAATACCCGCGTGTTATGGGGATGTTGCTGCTTAAGGATTTTAAGATTCTTAAATTCATGCTTACTGCCGTCATCTCATCTATGATTTTATTTCATCTGTTAGGTGATTTTGGTCTATTAAAAGTTGTTCCAAAAAATCTTGATTGGGGAAAACTTGTCGGCGGCTTAATCTTTGGAACAGGAATGGGGATTCTTGGATATTGCCCCGGTACAATGGCGGCCCGTATAGGCGAAGGAAAAAAAGAAGCAATCCTTGCATTGTTCGGGATGGCAGCTGGAATTTTTATTTACGCTATTACTATTAAACCTGTTAAAGCAGCGTTACTATCAAGTGAAATTAACAGCGATATTTTTATACAGTTGGGTGTAAATAAATGGATCGTCATTATTCCGGCAGCATTGCTTTTTAGCACTATTGTATATTTTGTAAATAAAAAGGTAAGCGATAACAATAAAATATTCTGAAAGGAATAATATGAGTTCATTAACAAAAAAACTTTCATTTTCAGATAGATATTTAACATTGTGGATTTTTCTTGCAATGTTCATCGGCGTTTTCTCCGGTTATCTATTCCCGGGCATTGTTGATTTCTGGAATTCATTTCAGAGCGGCACAACTAATATCCCGATTGCGATCGGACTAATCTTAATGATGTATCCTCCGCTTGCCAAGGTAAAGTATGAAGAACTTGGAGATGTATTCAGGAATGTAAAAATTTTATCGCTCTCGCTTATTCAGAACTGGGTTATCGGACCGGTTCTTATGTTTGTTCTTGCTGTAGTCTTTCTTCCCGATTATCCTGAATACATGGCGGGATTAATAATGATTGGACTCGCAAGATGTATTGCAATGGTTATCGTCTGGAATGAACTCGCTAAGGGAGATACGGAATACGCTGCCGGACTTGTTGCATTTAACTCGATCTTTCAAGTCCTCTTCTTCTCAGTTTATGCTTACATCTTTCTAACGGTATTTCCATCGTGGCTCGGCCTTCAAACATTCGCGGTTGATATTACGATAGGCCAAATAGCGGAGTCTGTATTCATCTACCTTGGTATTCCCTTCTTAGCCGGAATGATAACACGTTTTGTTATGCTGAAGTTGAAGAGTAAGGAATGGTACGAGAAGAAATTCATTCCTAAGATTTCGCCGATAACATTGATAGCATTGCTATTCACTATAGTTGTAATGTTTTCACTTAAAGGTGAATACATCGTAAAAATTCCACTTGAGGTTGTAAGAATTTCAATACCGCTTCTTCTTTACTTTGTAATAATGTTTCTGGTTTCATTTTATATGGGGAGGAAGATTGGTGCAGATTATTCAAAGACAGCAACACTTTCGTTTACGGCTGCCAGTAATAATTTTGAATTAGCAATTGCAGTTGCCATAGCAGTATTCGGAATAAACAGCGGGGAAGCTTTTGCTGCTGTAATTGGTCCTTTAGTTGAAGTACCGGTATTGATCGCTCTTGTAAATGTTGCACTCTGGTTTCAAAAGAAATATTTCGGGAATGTTGAAGAAGGAACGGTTAAATCACCAGATGTGTGTTTATAATAAATAATTAGAATTGCTATGAGTAATGATATGAAAGTTAAGCTCGAATTACAGTATTTCGAAGGCTGTCTGACTCATATTAAGTTGGAGAACAACTTAAAAGAAGCAGTAAATGGTTTGGAAGATAAAGTTGAAATTGAAAAAGTACTCGTGAATGATGAAGCAAAAGCAAGGCAAGTTAAATTCAGAGGTTCGCCGACATTATTAGTAAATGGCGAAGATATTGAAGGAATTCCTTTGCTGGAATCCCCATCGTTATCGTGCCGATTCTATTCTAAAGGGATTCCTTCAAGTCAAAGCATTCTAAAAAAAATATTTGATTGTCATTTAATTTTGGACAACACTACGATATGACTTGTTGACGGCACATTTTTAATTTCTTTAATAATTTTCAAACCGCTTTGTTTAGCAAGTCCGTAAATCCCTCCGTTTGCAACATACGATTTGAAATTTCTGTAATGCTCTTTACCCGCAATAAATTCTACAATTTCATTCAGTCTGCTCCAGAATCCTTTTGGGCGTGGTGTTAAATAATCTACTATTATAATTTTAGCTGCAGCTTGAGAGAGTAATTTAAGGATTTCGACACGCAAACTAATATCAACTTCATGAATTACATATGATAAAACAGCGTAATCATATTTCTTATTCTTTAAGGACAAGAACTTTGTGATATCAGCGTGATGAAATGTTATATTAGGAAAAACATCTACCGACAATTTCTTATTAGCCAGATTCACATTCTTTATTGATATATCGATCCCATCAACCTTGCTGCACTTATCTGCAATTTGGAAAGCAAGTCTTCCTGTACCGCAGCCAACATCCAATAAGTTAGAGCCGGCATTAATTATTTTCTTTATCTGTGAGAAAGATTTATCCTGATTAGGTGCAATAATCCTGTCATAGAATAAACCGTCATACCAGTGATTTTTGTTGTCTAACATTTTGTTCTTTAAAATATTCCTGTATTAGATGAGCAATTCATTTTTCCGATTCTTTATTCGAGAGGATTAAATTCATAAAAAATTATATTTATCAAAAATGTATAAATTCTACAAGAAAAATAATTAATAACGCATTTAATTTAACTATGGAGTAATTTTACGGAGTTAAAAATTAGCTCTATGTTAAAACCAAAATTATTTACAACACTAAGAGATTACAATAAACAGCAATTCGTTGCAGATTTAACTGCCGGTGTTATAGTTGGTATTGTTGCCCTTCCATTGGCAATTGCATTCGGTATTGCAAGCGGTGTTACACCAGAGAAAGGAATTATCACAGCTATAATAGCCGGATTTATTATTTCTGCATTTGGTGGAAGCCGGGTTCAGATTGGCGGTCCTACCGGTGCATTCATTGTAATTGTGTATGGCATTATTCAGCAATATGGAATGACCGGGTTAATGGTCGCAACAATAATGGCCGGGATTATACTTGTTATTATGGGCTTTGCGCGATTCGGTTCGATTATAAAATTTATTCCATATCCGGTTGTTGTTGGGTTTACATCCGGAATTGCACTGCTGATTTTTTCTACACAGATAAAAGACCTACTCGGATTTGCAATGAAATCGGTTCCATCAGAATTTCATGAAAAGTGGATTGCCTATGGCGAAAGTTTATCTACTCTGAATTACTACGCATTCGGCATAGCCGCACTTTCTCTTATAATTATGATCTTCTGGTCGAGAGTAACACATCGAATTCCCGGTTCATTAATTGCAATAATCGTATCGACACTTTTAGTGCATTTACTACACATACCTGTTGAAACTATTGGAAGCCGGTTTGGTGAAATTCCCTCGAATATTCCCGAACCGCACTTCTATCAAATTAATTTAGCTGTTATTAAAAATCTAATAGCACCGGCAACAACAATAGCAATCCTTGCAGCAATAGAATCTTTATTATCAGCAGTCGTAGCAGATGGAATGATTGGCGGTAAACACAGAAGCAACATGGAATTAATTGCACAGGGATTGGCAAATATTGCATCACCAATGTTCGGTGGAATACCAGCTACCGGTGCAATTGCACGCACTGCAACTAATATCAAAAATGGCGGAAGAACTCCCGTTGCCGGGATTGTTCATTCGTTAACACTCCTTTTAATCATGCTCTTTTTCGGTAAACTTGCAAAACTTATCCCCATGGCAACCCTGGCAGCGATACTTGTAATAGTAGCATATAATATGAGCGAGTGGCGCTCATTTAAAAGTTTGTTAAGGAGTCCGCGAAGCGATGTTGTGGTTCTGCTTACAACATTTTTCTTAACAGTAATTTTTGATCTCACAATCGCTATTCAAATAGGAATGATACTTGCCGTAATTCTATTTATGCGTAGAATGGCAATGGTAACAAATGTTGGAGTAATTACACGCGAGCTTGCAGACGAAGAGGAATCGTATGATCCTAATTCAATTAATAGAAGAGAGGTTCCAAAAAGTGTTGAAGTCTTTGAAGTGAATGGTCCGTTTTTCTTTGGTGCGGCTTCAACTTTTAAGGATGCAATGCATGTTATTGAAGAACCGCCAAAAGTTAGAATAATACGAATGCGTAATGTACCAGCAATTGATGCAACGGGTCTGCATACACTTGAAGAGTTTTATAAAGATTCTAAAAAACAGGGAACAACTATTGTTCTATCAGGCGTTCATACTCAACCGCTTTATGCAATGACTCAAGCCGGATTACTCGATCTATTTGGCCAAGAAAATGTTTTTGGCAACATTGATGATGCTCTTGATAGAGCAAGAGAGATTATTGGCCTTCCTAAAAAGGGAAGACCGGCAGATTTTGTACCTACAGTACGAAGAGAATCAGAAAAATAAATTATCATTTCTTACATTTTCTAAAAGTCCGGTTAAACCCGGACAAGCATTTCTGCATCTAACTAACGATATTTAAAAAAATGTCCCGTTCAAAATAAATGCACCCCCAATAGTTTTTTTATTTTACTTATTAAAGGGGATAATGCATATTTTAATAACCCTAATTCACAAAAATAATTTGGATTAACCTTTATTATGAAAAACAAAAAGAGACTTATTTCGATTATCTCCATAGTTGCAATTGTTGCCATTCTTATTCTGCTTAAAGTTGACTTTTCCGGAAGCGATGAAGCCGTTAATACACCCGGTCCGGGTGGACCAAGACGCCAGGTATCAGTTGATATTAAACTGCTGGAACCTCAAAAACTTCAGAACAAAATTTTTACTAATGGAACCACACTTAGCAATGAAGAAGTTGAATTAAGAAGCGAAACCTCCGGGAAAATAACTGAAATTTTATTTGAAGAAGGTAAACGTGTTAAGAAAGGCGATCTCCTTGTTAAAATTAATGATTCCGAACTTCAGGCAACATTAAAGAAAAATCTTTCCAGGGAAACTCTTGCAAGAGATAAGGAAGCAAGATTTAAACAATTGCTCGAAAAAAATATGACAAGTCAACAGGAATATGATGTTGCATTGAGCGAATTAAATTCTGTATTAGCCGATGTTGAATTTACACGTGCGCAAATTGAAAAAACTGAAGTTCGCTCTCCATTCGATGGAGTAATTGGATTGAGGTCTGTTAGTGTTGGAAGTTTTATTTCCACCCAGAATAATATCGCAAAGCTTCAGAGTATCAATCCTATTAAAATAGATTTTTCTGTTCCTCAAAAATACTTTGGTGTTTTGAAAGAGGGGAAAATGATAAATATTAAACTTCCGAATACAGCTAAAACTTTTTATGGAAGAGTATATGCCGTTGAACCGAAGATTGAGGAAAATACACGAACAGTTAAAGCAAGAGCAACGGTAGCAAATGAACAAAATGAATTAACCCCGGGCGCTTATGTTGAAGTAGAGATTATTCTTGAAGATATTGGTTCGGCTCTTTTAGTCCCATCATTTGTAATAGTGCCGGATATAGAAGGAGAAAAGGTTTTCATTTATAAAAAAGGAAAAGCTGTATTACAAAAAGTTTCTACCGGAATTAGAACTGAAAGAGATGTCCAAATTATATCGGGATTGGAAAAAGGGGATTCATTAATAGTATCTGGAATAATTCAGCTTAGACCTAACATGCCGGTTAAAATTAATGCGGTAAAATAATTTTTAGCACACGAATTGTTTTCAAAATTTATTAAATAAGAAAAAGAAACAATATGAGTTTATCATCAATTAGTATTCGCCGCCCCGTTCTTGCAACGGTTATGTCTATTACAATAGTTTTATTTGGAATTATCGGTTATACATATCTTGGTGTTCGCGAATATCCGAGTATCGATCCTCCTATCATAACAGTTTCTACAAGTTACGTTGGTGCTAATGCCGATGTTATTGAATCTCAAATAACAGAACCATTAGAAGAACAAATTAACGGAATTGCTGGAATAAGATCTTTAACATCTGTAAGCAGGGACGGACGGAGTTCAATTTCTGTTGAATTTGATGTAACAATGGATATTGAAGCTGCAGCAAATGATGTGCGAGATAGGGTTTCGCGTGCTCAAAGAAGTCTTCCGGCAGATGTTGATCCGCCAACTGTTTCTAAAGCAGATGCAGATGCATTCCCTATTTTATTCTTAAGTGTGCAAAGTGATAAGAGAAATCTGTTAGAACTTTCTGATATTGCACAGAATGCATTTAAGGAAAGAATACAGACTATTCCGGGTGTAAGTCAGGTTGGTATCTGGGGCGAGAGAAGATTTTCGATGCGTCTATGGATGGACCCCGCAAAACTTGGCGCGTATAAAGTTACCCCTCTCGATATCCGCAATGCTCTGGCAAGAGAAAATATTGAGCTGCCATCCGGAAGAATTGAAGGAAGCAATACAGAACTTACTGTTAGAACATTGGGCAGATTAACAACAGTAGAAGAATTCAATAATCTTATAATTAAGGAATCAGATAAAATTATTGTCCGGTTCAAAGATGTTGGTTATGCCGAATTATATCCGGAGAATGACAGGTCAATTTTAAGGCGTGATGGAATTCCAATGGTTGGCGTAATCGTAATTCCGCAACCGGGTGCTAATCATATTCAAATAACCGATGAGTTTTACAGAAGAGTTGAGCAGATTAAAAAGGATCTACCGGAAGACATAAATCTGTCAATCGGATTTGATGTTACAAAATATATCCGTAATTCAATTAAAGAAGTTGAAGAAACAATTTTACTTGCATTCATTCTTGTTATATTAATTATCTTCTTTTTCTTAAGAGATTGGCGGACAACTATTATTCCTATTATTGCAATACCAGTATCGCTTATAGGTGCCTTCTTTATAATGTATCTTGCCAACTTTACAATTAACGTCTTAACACTTCTTGGAATTGTTCTTGCTATCGGAATAGTTGTGGATGACGCTATAGTGGTTCTTGAAAATATTTACAAAAAAGTTGAAAGCGGAATGCATCCTGTAGAAGCCGGTATTAAAGGTACATCCGAAATTTTCTTCGCTGTAATATCAACCACAGTAGCGCTTGCATCTGTATTTCTACCAATTATGTTTTTACAGGGAATAACAGGAAGATTATTCGTTGAATTCGGCGTAGTGATTGCCGGCTCGGTTATAATATCATCTTTTGTTGCATTGACTTTAACACCGATGCTAAGCTCACGAATTTTAAAGCAGAAAGAAAAACACAGCTGGTTCTATTACAAAACAGAGCCATTCTTCAAGTGGATGGAATCAAGTTATAAAAACACACTCGATTCTTTTATGCAAAAAAGATGGCTGGCGTTTGTTATTATGCTGATATCCGGATTAATGATTTATTTTATTGGAGCAAGTCTTGAATCTGAAATTGCCCCGATTGAAGACAGAGGAGAAGTAAGAATCCAATCTACAATGCCGGAAGGGACTTCCTATGAGATGATGGATAATTATATAATGAATATGACACGCGTGGTTCAGGAAGCTGTTCCTGAAGCGGAAGCAATTATTTCTGTAACCGCTGGTGGAGGTGGCGGAGGTTCTACAAATAGCGGATTTGTTAGAGTCGTGCTAAAAGAACGTGATCAAAGAAAACGCTCACAACAGGAAATTGCGGATCAACTTACACGTTTAGCTGCTAGATATAACGATGCTCGGTCATTCGTCGTGCAAAGTCAATCTATTAGTACAAGAAGAGGCGGGTTACCTGTGCAATATGTAATTCAAGCTCCTGATATTGAGCGGCTCCGTCAGGTAATTCCTAAATTTTTAGAAGCTGCACAGGACGATCCGACTTTTGCTAATGTTGATATCAATCTTAAATTCAACAAGCCTGAAATTCTTATAGAAATAAACAGAACAAAAGCACGCGAACTTGGTGTCTCGGCTTTAGATATTGCCCAAACCATGCAGCTTGCTTATAGCGGTCAGCGTTTCGGATTCTATGTAATGAACGGAAAACAATACTCGGTTATTGGCCAGGTATTTAGAGAGAACAGAAACAAGCCGCTCGATCTCGCGTCGTTATATGTTCGAAATAACCGTGGCGAATTAATTCAGCTTGATAATCTTATCACAATGAAAGAAAGAAGCAGTCCACCACAACTTTACAGGTTCAACCGTTATGCAAGCGCAACTGTATCTGCATCTCTTGCACCCGGTATAACAATTGGCAACGGAATTGAAGCAATGGATAGAATTGCTAAAAAAGTTCTTGATGATAAATTTTCGACCGCTCTGGAAGGTGCATCTAAAGACTTTGTTGAAAGCTCATCAAGTTTACTATTCACATTTATGCTTGCGCTTGTATTAATCTACTTAACATTAGCGGCTCAGTTCGAAAGTTTCCGCGATCCTTTCATTATCATGTTTACTGTTCCTCTGGCAATTGCCGGCGCAGTTTTATCACTCTGGTACTTCGGACAGACACTAAATATTTTTAGTCAGATAGGACAAATAATGTTGATAGGTCTTGTTACTAAGAACGGAATACTAATAGTTGAATTTGCAAATCAGAAAAAAGCACAGGGATTAAATGTAATTGATGCAGTTAAAGAAGCGGCACGTTTAAGATTGCGTCCTATTCTTATGACAAGTTTATCAACCGTATTAGGCACATTACCAATTGCGCTGGCATTAGGTGCCGGTTCAGAAAGCCGTGTTTCAATGGGTATTGCTGTTATTGGAGGATTAATTTTTTCAACAATATTAACGCTATTTGTTATACCGGCAATCTATTCTTACTTCTCAGAAAAAACTAAAACAGTTAGCAATGTTGCCATAGGTGAAGAAGAAAAAGAAATGCTTCATGTTGAGGAAATGGCTGAGGTTTCAAAATAATTTTTTAAATGAGACGTTCCATCGGAACGTCTCTTCATATAACATTCATTTCTCTTTGCAAAAATGCCAATGCCGACCTATCTTGCACACTAAAAAAAGGCATCCTATGACAGAAACCACACCCAAAGTCAGCGTATTCAAATCCTTTTCCAAGAATTTTTGGACCGTGATAATGATGGAGTTTTTTGAGCGCGGTTCCTATTACGGTATGATGAGTATTCTTTCTGTTTATATGACAGATCAATTAAGTTTTTCCAAGGAGAGTGTTGGTGTAATTAAAAGCACAATTCAACCTCTTCTTTATATTCTTCCAATCTTATCCGGTGCAATAGGCGATAGATATGGATACAGAAAGACATTAACTTTTGCATTCCTGTTTCTCGGACTCGGATATTTTCTTACAAGTCAAACAACCGAGTACGCAATGGTATTTGCAAGTTTAGTTATAATGGCGTTCGGTGCCGGTGCTTTCAAGCCAATGATTTCCGGAACAATTGCACGGGAAACTAATGAATCTAACTCTACAGTAGGATTTGGAATTTTCTACTGGTCAATTAATCTTGGCGCATTTTTATTCCCGTTGATTTTAGTTCCTTACATCAAAAGTGCATTCGGGTGGCAATATGTAATGATGGCGTCAGCAATTTGCACCGCCGCAATGTTAATTCCAACTTATCTTATTTATAAAGAACCTAAAAAACCAGAGAGCACTAAAAAACTATCTGAAGTATTGGAAGGAATGATCCTTGTGTTAACGGATTTCAGATTTATCGGATTGATTATTATCTACTCGGGTTTCTGGATTCTATATTTCCAGATGTTCGATTCGGTGCTCTGGTATGTTCAGAAATATGTTGATGCATCTTCACTTGATAGCGCGGTTAACGGTTTGTTTGCAGCAATCGGAATTAATCTAAACTGGAAATTTGATGTTGAACATGTTACTGTTATAAACGCCGGGACAATCATCCTTCTTCAAATAATTGTTTCGAATATTGTAAAGAATAAAAAAGCACTTCCTACAATGATTACCGGCATAACAATGGGAACAGTAGGTATGGCGGTTCTTGCTATATCTACAAATATCTGGGTATTTATGATTGGTATTATGGTATTCTCAATTGGCGAGATGACTGCGCATCCCAAATTTATTAGTTACGTAGGATTAATTGCACCCGAAGATAAAAAAGCTTTGTACCTTGGTTACTCATTTTTATACGGAGTATTAGGAAGCGGTATTGGAGGAATTCTTGGTGCTAATCTTTATGTACACTTTGTTGATAATCTTAACCAGCCGAGTTTATTGTGGATTATTTTCAGTATGATTGGGGTGGTTACTATTATCGGGCTCTTGTTATACAATAAATATCTTGCGCCAAAAACGAAAAATGTATAATTAATGATAAATGACTAAAGATGACCGGACTAAAAAGTATTTTCCTGAAGACAGTATTTATTTTGCTTTTATTATTTTTACAAATTTTTGCTCAGCACGATAATGTGCCGATTGATCATGATGTTTATCTTTTTCTGAAAGAGATGAAAGTTAAGGGGATATTAAAAGGGGTTCACGATGATAATCCGGTTATGTCCAGGTATGAAGTAAGAAAACATCTCGAATTATTGAATGAGAACAACAACTATTTAAGCGCTACAGAAAAGCGGATATTAAAAAAATTTCAGAATGAATTTTATGATGACAAAGCCGACAGTTCAAACACGTTCCAGTTTTTTGGTGAGGGCGCCGGCTTTTCATCGGATTATTCCGATTTCTTTTCCGACAAAATAAAACACATGTATAGTTACCGCGATGATAATGCAAATTATTATCTCGAAATACTCGGTAGAGCATTACAGGGGCAGCAGTTCAAACCATTTGTAAACAACTCTTCATTATTTGATATCGGATTCAGATTCAGAGGAACCGTATTCGATAAGATCGGTTATAGTCTAACAGCACAAAAAGGTGGTATTGCCGGCTCTCAGGAGTTGGCGCCGACTTTTGATCCGCGGCTGAATTACAATTTCAAATATTACGAACGCTTCGAAAATATTGGCAATTACGATTTTGCAGAAGGTTATTTGCGTTATTATACTGAACCGGCAGATGGTATGAAACTCGCGCTTCAAATTGGTCGAGAAAAATTGAAACTTGGATACGGTTACGGCAGCAAACTTGTTTTATCGGGCGATCACCCTGTGCTCGATTTTATTAAAACGGATTTCAATTACGGAATATTTAGCTTCACTTCGCTTCATGCTTCAACGGTTGGCGAGTTTCACTTCGATAGAGAATTAAACTACACAAAACATATTGCTTATAACCGGTTCAAACTTTCATTCGAAAATCTTTTTGATCTTGGATTCGGCGAATCGATTATTTATAGCGGGCGGGGACTTGATCTTGCTTACCTCAATCCGTTTGCTTTCTATAAATATGTTGAGATGTCTCTTCAGGATAGAGATAACGGATTGGTTTTTCTGGATTTTCAATCGAACTTCATAAAGAATCTTGAATTTCAGGTAACATTTTTCCTTGATGAAAATATTCTATCGCACTTACAGGAACTGGATCTTTTCTCAAATAAAACCGCCTATCAGGTTGGTGCATTCTGGTATTCACCGTTTTCTATAGATGATCTGTCTCTCGTTCTTGAATACACAAGAATCCGTCCTTATGTCTATTCGCATGTCAATATAAAAAATTCTTATACATCGCATGCACAGAATCTTGGTCATAGAATCGGCCCTAATGCAGACGAAATTCACACTGCGGTTACGTATAACATCAATGAAAAGATGAAGGTCAATTTTGAATTTCAGCATGTCCGTTCCGGCGAAAATATTTACGATGGTCAGGGCAACCTTATTTTTAATGCCGGTGGTGATTATATGACCGGACACAGAGAATTGATTGATGCAAAGTATATCAACTTTTTAGATGGCGAGAGAATAAACCAGAATATTTTTTCGTTCAGCTTTAGAATTGAGCCGATAAGAGAACTATGGTTCGATCTCTTCTATAGATATATTGCAGAAAGAAATGTAACTAAAGAAACTTCACTAAACACAAGTTATGCTTACCTTAGAATGATGTTTAACTTCTGATATTACTTTCCAACAAGATTAACACGCAGATATATCAGCAAGCAGCTGAAATCACAGAAGCTATTTCAAGTAAACCATCTTTTTTGTTTGTGAAAAATTTCCGGCGGTTAGTCTATGAAAATAAATTCCGCTGTATAATTCTCTATTCTCAATTTTAAATTCGCAATTATAATGTCCCGGTAGTTTGTATTCATCAACAAGCGTAGCAACTTCTCTACCCAGAATATCATATACTTTTAATGTTACATGCTGTAAGGTCGAGGCATGCCTCGACCCTACGTTTGCGATTGTATATTTTATTGTTGTTCCCGGGTTAAACGGATTAGGGTAATTCTGCGAAAGCACGAACTCTGCCGGTATTATCTGCTGCTCATCAATACTTGTAGGGACCTTTGTCCAGCACTTAATTGAATTACTCTGGAAGTTGGCATTAATAATTTTATTTCCATCAGGACTGAAAATAATTTTGCTTACTGTCTGACCGGCTTGACCAACCGGACTTGTCCATATTAAATTACCATTAGAAGTGTTCCACAGTCTAATCAAACTTTCTGCAGAACCGCTTGTACGTGTAAATGAAATATACTTTCCATCGGGACTGAAATGCGGATTCATATCTTTTGCATCGCTATCCAATAATTTTGTTTGACTGCTTCCATCGGCATTCATAATCCAGATATCCCAGTCGGTTGAGCTTTGCTGTTTGCAGAAAGCAATTTTACCATATACTGCTGTGGCTGATGCAGTTCCTGTTCCCTGGATTGCAAATGTGTAAGGATTTTCATCCGCATCATTATTAGCAATGCTAATGGTTGCGGTTTTTGTTTCCGCACTTGATGGATCGAACTTAACCTGAAAAGTTGTTGATCCGCTTACAGCAATTGTTGTTAATGGATTTACAACAACAGAAAAATCTGATACATTCGTTCCGGAAATCTGAACAACAGGATTTCCATTCAGTAATAAGGTAGCCGTCCCTTTATTCTCGATTGTAAAAGTTCTGTTAACAGAACCACCATCAACAAGAACACTTCCAAAATCTGTATGATCTGTGGTTGTTGGAGTATTATCGCCATTTGCAATATCAACTCCGTTCCCCTTAATATTTATTTCCGGACCAGTAGCAGCTTGAGCAGGTGAAAAGGACGGATCCCAATCGGCAACACTGTTGTTTGTAATTTTTGTGTTCCCCGAGCCGTCTGTGTTCATTATATAAATTTCAGAAGTTTCAGGAGCTAATTGACCTGTGTAATAAACAATCTTATCACCTTCCCAGGAATAATTTGCTGTTCCAGCCGGCATCGTTGGTTGATTTGTTATATTAATTATATCTGAATTGTTCGAAGGATTATGATCATGCGGCATTCTAAATAAATCCCATTCAGTAAATCCGCGTTTAAATAAAATGTATTGCCCGTCGGTTGAATAGACAGGAGTTTCATCGAGGTTGCTTCCATCGGTTAAATCTATAACAGTTCCGTCACTAATTTTTACTTTGCAGATTTTTGATTTTGGATTCGGATTTTCAGCAACCTGCCTTTGAAACACAAGCCACTGACCATCGGGTGAAAATGCCGGCGAACTATCATCTCCGCTTGTAGCTAACACTGCAGTGTGCCCGGTTCCGTCGGAATTCATCATCCACAAATCTCCATTGCCCGGGCTTGTGGTTACGTCGAATGAAATCTTAGTACCGTCCCATGAAAAGTGAGGTCCTACGCATGGTTGTGTTAAGGCACTAATATCGGTAAGATTTGTTTCGTTATTTCCATCAGAATCCATTACAAAGATATCGCTTTGCATTGGCTGCTGACTTGTAATCCGTGCAAAAACAATTTTTGTTCCTTGCGGATTAAAATGGGGGTTTGTATCCCGATATGTATTATCGGCAAGTTTGATTTCACCGGATCCATCGCGGTTCATAGTCCAAATGTCCCAATCGGATTGTGTCTGTGATCTTGTAAAAGCAATTTTATTGTAGACAGCTCCCTGCACAGATAAATTCTGTGCGATTGCTTGAAGCGGAAATAATAGAGCTAATAAACCGAATAAATATTTTACTTTCATGCCGGTCTCGTCTATAAATTCTTTGGAGTTTTGAAAAAAGATATGAAATTTTTGGTTACTGGTGCCCACAACAGAATCCTGTTTTTTGGTAAGGATATATCTATATAATATTGTTATGGACTTATTTACCGGAAAGGGAATTTCAGTTTCTAACCAACAATAACTTATCAAATAGAATTTATTAGTGCAATAACTAATTTGCTTCTACTGGGTAAATCTTAATTTAATTCCAGATAAAATTGCTCTTAAACACAATAATGAAAGTTCTTTGTTGCTGTCAATAATTTTGTTCTCTAAGAATTATCCAATAAATTTGCACCCGTGATAGAAAAATACAAACATATAATCTGGGACTGGAACGGTACAATTCTTAAGGATGTAAATCTTTGTGTTGAATTGATAAACTGGCTTGCACAATCCCGCGCGCTTCCTGAAATTGACATCAACAGATACCGGGAGGTATTCACTATCCCTGTAAAAAATTATTATGCAGCACTCGGTTTCAATTTTGAAAATGAATCTTTCGAGAAACTGGGGAAAATATGGATGGATGAATACGAGCGCAGAAAATTTGAATGCAATCTTTATGAAGGGGTAACAGACCTTCTCAATAAAATCGAGAACGCAGGAATCGGTCAGTCGATACTTTCAGCATACTCACAGCATACTCTCGATGAATTAGTAGAGCATTACGGGCTGAAAAAATATTTTACTCATGTGGTCGGACTCGATAATATTTATGCTGCGAGTAAAATGCACCTTGGCAAAGACCTTATGAAGCGACTTGGCAATGGCAAAGGGGAAACACTTTTGATTGGCGATACCGTTCACGATTTTGAAGTCGCATCGGAAATAGGTGCCGATTGTATCTTACTGGCAAGCGGACACCAGAATAAAAAAGTATTACTTGAGTGCGGCGTTCAAGTATGCGATTCCATTCTTGAACTCTTATAGTTGTTAATTCACTTAAATAGTCTCTTCAAAAATATTTGTGTCCTTTCATTAATTGATTTCATAATTTGAGCACAAATAAATCTAAAAAACTTCATCGAGGTATTATATGTTAAAACGTTCCCTAATACTTCTTCTTACCGTTTCATCATTTATTTTTTCACAGCAATTAAAATCACCCGAAGAATTTCTGGGATATAAAGTTGGTGCTGATTATAAAATTGCTGATTACGAAACAATTCAAAAATATTTTAAGCATCTTGCTGAAATTTCCAAACAGATTATTTATAAGGAAATCGGCAAGACTTCTCAGAAGCGCGATATGTTCATGGCTGTTATTAGCTCCGAGGAAAATATCCGCAATGTCGACAAATACCGGGACATAATAAAAAAACTTTCCGATCCGCGTATAACCTCCGATGCAGAAGCCGAACCACTTGTTAAAGAAGGGAAGACAATTGTACTGGTTACCTGTAATATTCACTCAACGGAAATTGCTTCAGCACAAATGTCGATGGAGCTTGCTTACAATTTAATAACTGGCAAAGCTTCACAGGAAGTTATTAATTCCTTGAACGATGTCATTTTTATTCTGATGCCGTCAATTAATCCTGATGGTACTACTATGGTTGTTGACTGGTACAACAAAACATTAAACACCGAATACGATGGCGCACAAATGCCGTGGCTTTATCAAACTTATGCCGGACACGATAATAACCGTGACTGGTTTATGTTCAATCTTCAGGAAACCAAAAATGTAGTTAAGGTTGCATTCCACGATTGGCTTCCGCAGATCTGGCTTGATGAGCATCAGATGGGTAACAACGGCGCACGTTTATTTGTAGTGCCGTATAAAGATCCTATCAATCCTAATGTAAATCCTCTTATCTGGCGATGGGCCGGATTAATTGGAAGTTACACCGCTCTCGATCTGGAAAAACAGGGTTACAATGGGGTTATTAGCCATGCCCTATTTGAAGGATGGTGGGAGGGACCGGCGAGCGATTGCGGAATGTGGCATAATCAAATTTCGCTTTTATCGGAAATGGCAAGTGTTAATGTTGCAAGTCCTGTTTTTATTGATCCTTCGGAAGTAAGAGCCACCAGCGAAATTACTACGTATGATATAAGAACCAATTATCCTAATCCATGGCGCGGTGGTTGGTGGCGGCTGCGCGATATTGTAAACTATGAACTCGCATTAACTGAAGCTTTGATAAAAATTTCTTCTCAACACAAAAATGAAATTTTGAGTAACTATTATAGAATGGCTAAAGAAGCGGTTGAGAAAGGGAAAAAAGAAAAACCATTTGCGTATGTAATTCCGCGCGATCAGAATGACCCGGTTACAACTTCCAAAATGATTGAGATACTTCAGGAAGGTGCAGTCGAAGTTAACTTCAGCGAAAAAGAATTTATTGTAGATAATATTATTTATCCCGCTAACAGTTATATAATTTATCTGGCTCAGCCAAACGGCCGATATGCTAAGGACTTAATGGAAGAACAACGATATCCGGACTTAAGAAAATCACGTACTGAATCTCCAATTGTTCCTTATGATGTTGCGGGGTGGACTTTACCGTATTTAATGGGAGTAAAAAGTTTTCAGGTTGATAAACCGTTTGAGGTCGCTTCGATTAAATTGAATGATCCCCAATATCCTACGGGTGTTGTGTGTGAAAATGATGGAAAATATTTTATTGCAAAATCCGGTTTGAATGTAAACTCTACTCTTATTAACCGGCTTCATAAGGCAAATATTCCCGTTTACTGGAATACTGAGAAAATGAATGTGAATGGAAAAAATTATAACCAGGGTTCAGTTATTGTTGATGCAAATAACAAATCGAAAGAGGTAGTTAAGAAAGCGGCAGAGGAACTACATCTCCAATTTGAAGTTGTTGACCAGATTGAAAAGGAAAAGATACAAGAGATTAAGAAACGAAATGTTGGACTTTATCAGCCATGGACTGCAAACATGGACGAAGGTTGGACGAGATTAGCTTTGGAGAATTATGAGTTTAACTTTGTTATTATGCACAACAAAGATTTCAAGGATAAAAAGCTTAAACAAAAATTTGATGTAATTATAATTCCCGATATGAATGGAGACTTGATTAAGAGTGGTAAACCGAGCGGTGATGCCGCAAGGTTTTCAAGACCAAGACCGGCTGAATATGATAGCGGACTTGGTAAGATTGGACTAGAGAACCTTAAAATTTTTGTTGAGAAGGATGGAGGCTGCCTTCTTACAATTGGTCAGGCATGTAATTTCGCAATTGAGGATCTGGGGCTTAGGGTTAATAATACATTGAAGAATCTGAGGAATGATGACTTCTTTTGTCCCGGTTCATTGCTGAGGATAAATGTTGATAACACTCAACCAATCGGTTACGGAATGGAAGAGGAGAGTATGGGATATGTAAGCGATAAGATTGCATTCTCTACTTCAACACCGTTCGGTAAATTTGATAGAAGCATTGTCGTCAGATTCCCGGATAAGGAATTGTTGAAATCGGGGTTTTTACTTGGCGAGGATTATTTATTTAAGCGCGCCGCTGTTGTTGATGTTAAACAAAAAAATGGTCATGTTATTCTATTCGGATTCAAAGTGCAGAACAGACATTGGACTTTTGGAACGTTTAAATTATTGTTTAATGCTATTCATTCGGCGGGATTAAGCTAATATAGATGGAGCACGAAGCAAAGGTAATCTATTCTTTTAAAAATAGAACGCGGATTAAACTGATTAATAAAATGATTGGCGCAGATTTTAATATAGAAAGATTACCTTTGCTTTTTATACGTGTAAATCCGAATAATCCGTGTCATCCGCGGTCTATTAAATTATAAATTACTTTTACAATAGATTAGTTTTTAGAAAGAAATATTTAGCAGACTCATCGGGTCTATACGATTTCCGTACCACTGAACTCCCCAATGTAGATGTGCAGAAGTTGACCGACCTGTAGAGCCGACTTCGCCAATTTTCTGACCCTTTGTTACTTTGTCGCCGGTTTTTACGTTTAGTTTACTAAGGTGAAGGTAAATACTCGAAAGCCCCAATCCATGATCTAAAAGAATAAAATTCCCGTTGTAATAAAAATCTTCTCCGGCTATAATTACTATTCCATCCGATGTTGCAAGAACCGGAGTTCCTTCTGGAGCGGCAATGTCTATTCCGTTGTGCGGATTTTTAGGGACACTGTTTAATATTCTTTGACTACCGAACACACTCGATATTCTTCCTTCTGCCGGTTTTATAAATCCTTTTCGGAATAATATTGAATCGATATTACCAACCTTTGAACGGGCTTCTTTCATATATTTACTTTCAATCTCAATCCTCTCCAATTCCTCGGGTGGCGGATTAACAAATTTCTCGGCAATTTTCAGTTTCTGTATAACATACTTTCTTTTTGGCAATTGAATTTTTTTTGTTTCCTTCTTACCGTTTTCGAATTCAACTTTCAAGTATTGAGTTCCGGCAGCATCGCGATCAAAACCCATAACAAACATTCCGTTCTTATCAACTTTAAGCCGTGAATCATTCAAATAAACAGCTGAGATATTTTTCCCGGTTCCAATTAATAATCCACCCGGTTCGGCTATCCCTATTAATTTAATTTCCTGAGCATTAATTGATTGAGCGAACAGGAATAGAAAAAATAATTGAGTAGAAACTTTTTTCATATGAATTGCAGATCAATTAGAATATTGTCCAATAAACAGAAAGTTGAGCGGCAAAACTTCTATAACTCGATTCATCGCGCGAAGTACTCTGAGCAATTATTCTACCCGAGAATAATAAATTGCGGGAGGGTTGATAAAAAGTATCGAGGTAAGCACCCAATACCAGGATTTTATTCCTCGGAATTATTCCCAATTTACCGCCAAGAGTTACTCTTAAATCCTTCTTCCTTTCAAGTTCGTTATCTACCCATATACTGTGGGATTCAAAATTTGTAGGGGAATAGTAATACTGGGCTTTGTATTTATAATTTGTGTAGTAGTATTCATATCCAACGGCAAGATCTTTATAAAAATATTTTCCTAACCTCAGGATCAGATCATTCCCTTCATTTGCATCGCTAACAGAAATATACTGGAAAGAACCGGACACTTTTAATCCATCCCTGTGTTTATAATAACCTTCCAGTCTAATTAAACTTGCCATGTATCGTATATCAATCAGATAAGGTGAATAAAGAATTAGTGCAGCATCCGAGTTTTGATATTGCAGAGAAAGTGAAATTGTATCCCTTCTTTCAAATCTTATAAACGCATCTTTTTCATCACGGAATAAATATCCTCTTGCACTGCTTCTTCCGATTCCCGCGCCCATATTCAAATCCCTTGCAAGCCGGACTACACCATGCACCTTAAATGTATTGTAACGGATATTACCGATGTAGTTGTAGGTACTAATCACGTCCTGGTCAAGAATGCTTTCAATTGCTTTTAGCTGAATTCTTGTAAATGAAATTCCCAGAGAAAAGAAATTAGTAATTCCAAGTTCGAGCCGTGAACCTAATGAAAACAGACTGAACCCGGCATTATCGGAATAAAATTGCATTGCCGGTGCAAGAGCAACATAGTTGGGAAAGTTTTCTAAAATTGCGCTTAAACCGGTTAGCGGTAAATAACTCTTGCGCATCTGAACCATGCTTACCTGTGTTGAATCGAGCTGCCATGTATCTAATAACATGTTATAAACAGTTCGGGCTGAATCATATTCCGTTGCTTTAGCGTATGAATCCCCAAGGTATAACCATGCATCAAAATCAGTAGAGTCTTCTTTTGCAAGAGCCTTAAATTCTTTGATGGCATTAAGAGTATCATCAATAGCGTAATAAACTTTTGCTCTCTGCATAGATGCTTCATAATTATATCCCTGCTTAAGCACTTCGTTATAAGTATCCAAGGCTTTCTGGAATTCCTTTGCGCAGAAGAGTACATCGCCATATTCTTTCAGTATCAGAACGTTAGGTTCTGCTTTGGAAAGATATTCTTCGTAATAAAGAAGGGCATCCGGGCAATCTTCGTCCATTACTCTTTTTCTCCCTTCTTCAAGAATAGTATAAAGTTTTTCTTCTTCGGCTCTCAATCTCTGCCAGTCAATATTTGACTGTAATTTAATCACTTCATCATTTGCAGGATCAATTCCTTTAGCTTTATCGGCATATTCCTGTGCAGCAAGAAAATCCCGTTCAAGTAATTTTAATGAACCCATAGAAATGAGTGCTTCTAAATTATTTGGGCGGGACTTTAAAACGTTTTCAAGATATTCTTTTGCTAATTGTGTGTCGCGGTTAATCCATACAGAAACCTGTGCTCTGAATAACTGGTAATCAAGATTGTTCGGGTAATCGGTTAATAAATTATCCGTTATATCAATGGCTTTGTCGAATTCTCTGCTCCATGCAGCAATTCTTGCATAACGGAATCTCAATTGTTCATCTTTCTCATCGGGATAAGTATCGAAATATTGATTGAGCATTACCATTGCACTATCATACTCTTGCAAGTACTCATAATATTCTGCAACAAGTTTTAATGCCTCTTTATCACCGGGATTAAATTGTAATCTTACTTTTGCGGAATCTAAATTCTCGCGGTAAGTTTTTGATCTGTACTCTGTAACAAAGGTCCATTTTTCCTGGTAACGTGGGTCCTCGGCTTTGGTTAATCCGATAAACTGAAGCTGCTGATAAGCTTCTTCGTATCTTTTAGCGGCAATTAATTCATCAACTAATTTGAATCGTGTTTCAATATCGGCGGGATTTCTTTTAATGAGCCGGTAATATCTGTCGATAGGAAATTCTCTTTCGAATGCTCGTGGATCCTGCTGATTTACGTAAGCTTGCCTGTTAACAATATCTAATCCGTCCTGTGCTTCTTTGAAGAAAGGTTTAAAACCAAGTGCGGTTTCGAATGCTTTCTTTGCTATTGCATATTTACTAAGCCAGAGTGTAAAATAACCGTAGCGGCTCCACAATCTCCAATCGTCCGGATACCGTTCAACATATTTTTTTAATATTCGTTCACCTTTTACAATGCTTCCGGTCTTGGCTAATATTTCTGTGTAACGGATTATTTCATCAGGGGATGCATTATCATCGCGTGCTAAATATTCATCGTACCAAAGTTCAGCTTTATCCCATATTTCCATCCACATATAAGATTTACCAATTTCAAGGTAGTTGAACGGGTTATTCGGATTGATTGCAATTTCGCGCTGATGACCGTTAATTTTCTTTTCGAGCAATGGATACCAGATACCGATAAGTCGTGCAAGGTTATTTTCGTATTCGGATCTTTTTTTAGAATCTCGTGTTTCGAGTGCAATTGCGCGTCTATAATCGAGCCGGCCATTAAAATATTGCTGGCGATTTTCGAAACAGATACCGCGGAGATTATATCCTTCAGGGTTCTGAGGTTCGGAGGAAATTATTTTGTTTAACTGATCGATAGCTTCGCCATATCTACCTGCTTGCATATGGGAAAGTGCTAATTTTCTTAATGCTTCAATATCAACTCTTTGCGGTTGAGAAAAATTTGGCTGGGCTATTAGTATTAATACTAAAAATGTTGATAGAAAAGCTCGGTTCATTAATCAGTGTCGATTTTGTCTATTATGGAAACAAAGTTATTAAAATTCGCCCAAATATTATACTTAAAAGTGTGCCAGAAATTAAATTCTGTTTCAGGTCATAATAGGGGTTTGCACCTTAAAGAATCGTCTCAAAATAGAAGGGTGATTTAAAATTGGATTAGAAAATACTTATAAAAAAACCTCGAATACCGGACTGACATTCGAGGGTGTAATTTTAACTATCGAGATTATTTTGTAAGGAGCATCTTCTTTGTTTGAACAATTCCATTAGCCGAAAGAGTGTAAATATAAACACCGCTTGTCATTCCTCGACCTCGCTCGGAATGACCTGCATCAAAGATTACAGTGTGATATCCGGCAGATTTAGTTTCGTTAACTAATGTTGCTACCTCTTTGCCAAGTATATCGAATACTTTTAGAGTTACAAAACTTTTCTCAGGTAATTGGTAGCTAATAGTTGTTGTTGGGTTGAAGGGGTTGGGGTAATTACTTACTGAAAGTGATGTTGGTAGTTCTAAGCTTGTTTGGTTTTGAGCGATGTCATCGGGTTGTTTATTAATATTATAAAATCCATATACTGCATCAAAAGAAGGATCTGAGTAAGAATTATCAGGAGAATAATAAGGTCTAACATCATAGAAAAGAAGAATTTTATTTGCTCCGCTAGAGATAGCGTATTCATAATCTGTAAAACTATAGGAACTGGCTCCAGTGGCAGAAACGGTAGTAAGTAATGTCGGTGTCCCGGAGGTGGTGACTTTTCTCCAGATAGCATAGTGAGAAATAGAAGAATTATCGAGAGGATGTTTAGACCAAGTAAGATTAACCGGCTGTCCTTCCTGTGAAGTGTTGAATGTAATTGAGCACTCGCTGCTACTTGGTTTGCCGGTATAAACAGCTGTATATGTTTTATGTTCGGATGCAGTAATTGGACTATAGACATCACCGCTACTTGTAGACCACTTAGAAAAAGTAAAATCAATACCATTGGCAGAATAACTTGAAGCAAGTGCAGAAATAGAATTCTGCTCAACAACAGATTCGGTGTAAGGAGAAGTTCTGTAATTTCCATTTATGGACATACTGCTGTTTGCCTGAAAAGTTAAACCGCAAACTTTTTTTAAATCTGCTATTAGAGTTATTCCGTTATCATTATTTGCAACATAGTGTGAATAATATCTAGAAGAGCTTAATTGTGATGCGCCTCTTAACCAGTAACTGTTGTTTGTACCATTTGTATTCCAAATTCTGTAATAACTATTCCCGTCATTTTGATCAATTGCACCAACCGAAACATTCTCGCCATCCATTTTTAATACACTTGAACCACTATTTACATTATTTCCCTCAAGTTCTATAATTCCTCCGTTAAAGCTATTAGAAGCATATATTCTATATTTTATATAAAAGGTATTGGTTTGTGAGGCAGTTTTGATATAATTATTTTCGCCCAAATATAGCTCGTACAGTTCAATTGTCCATGTATATTCATTTGGACCCAAAGTAAACCATTGAGGGATATCACTTCCTCTACCTGAATACTGTATGTTATTTTCATATGTTCCATTTTCTGTAATAAGCTTGGCATAAGCTGCAATTGTGACATGGGGAGGATAAGGGGTTAAATTCCAGGACCATGTAAAATTGACATCGGCATTGCTCCTTGTTCCGGGGCATTGAATAGTTTGACCATTTTGAGGTGTAAAACTTATTGATTGTCCATACAGACTAATGTGTTCGATAAAAAGTAAAAAACCAATGAAGTATTTTAGTAGGCTTTTCATATAAACTCCACTATAAATGATTTTTAATTATTGTTTTTTTATTATTGCGATGCAAATAAAAAGCACCAATGGTAATAATTGGTTAAGGTGAGTAGCCTTTCATTTTATTTGCTTAAAGAGAGGGTGCCGCAATCACCCTCTCAATATTTATTTATCTCTTTCTTCCTATTTTAATTGTCCATGTATTATTAAATTTCTTCCGAGCGTGAAATCATGCTCAACAAAAAAAACATCTTTCTCAAATGTTATACCTATTAAAACTTGCACTCGATGTGTCGGTTCATATTTATAAATTATTTCATAATCCGTTCCATTAAAGTGTGCTATGCCATTACTGGCGTTTATAAAAAAATCATTTCTACTTCTTCCACATATTATATTACCATTTACCGAGTTGCCCTTATTATCCTTCCAAAGGTGCAGATTTTTATTTTCATATTTGTAAATTCTTGATGCATATGATACGAACGTTTCATTACCTAATTTTATTACAAAAGCCAAGCCACCTAATTCAGAAAAAATTTCTTTCAATTGTTTTCCATCCCAACTATAAACTTTAGTTATAAATCCTTTTGGGTCGTAAATTGTACCACTAATAACAAGATCCTTGCTTTTATTATCTATTACAATCGTTTCAAATTGGGTGCTTAATTCCGGTATATTAATAAATCTCCAGTTATTTCCATTGTAATTCATTAGAATAGCTTTTTGTTCATTCCTTTTATATGAATCTTTAAACCCAGCAGCAAAAATATTGTTCACTGCGCCATCAAAAGATTGAATAATTGTTGCATCAAATCCTTCCTGTTTATATTCTCCAAATAAGAGCCAAGAATTTCCATCATATTTCCAAATCGTACTATTTGTGTTTCCAAGCCATACTTCTTGTAATGAAATACCAAATAAACCCGCCGGGTTGATTTTTCGTGGAATAGAATCGCATTTCCAATTAAAACCATTATAGTGCCATATTGATGTTGCCGACCAGCTACTAGCTCCCACAGCCCAAACATTATTTTGTGA
>Ga0207951_100346_pt1 | contig 24600 bp, 26 predicted proteins | sample Subbio12Aug_8Bad_FD_184830 | JGI IMG/M metagenome (GOLD analysis project Ga0207951, IMG submission 184830) | Serpentinite rock and fluid subsurface biosphere microbial communities from McLaughlin Reserve, California, USA - CR12Aug_8Bad (SPAdes) | ecosystem: Environmental > Terrestrial > Deep... | reverse complement strand
GTCTTCCTCACGGCCGGGCTTCAGCACCGCCAGCATCCGTTCCTGGCTTTCCGACAGCATCATCTCATAGGCCGTCATCCCCTCCTCGCGCTGGGGCACGGCGTCCATGTTCAGCTCGATGCCGACCGCGCCCTTGCCGGCCATCTCGACCGAGGACGAGGTCAGGCCCGCCGCCCCCATGTCCTGGATCGCCGCCACCGCGCCCGAGGCCATCAGCTCCAGCGTCGCCTCGATCAGCAGCTTCTCGGCGAAGGGGTCGCCAACCTGCACAGTGGGCCGCTTGGAGTCCGACTCATCGTCGAACTCGGCCGAGGACATGGTCGCGCCGTGAATGCCGTCGCGGCCGGTCTTGGAGCCGAAATAAACCACCGACAGCCCCGGCGCCGGGGCGGCGGAGTAGAACAGGGCGTCGGCCCTGGCCACGCCGACGCACATGGCGTTGACCAGGATGTTGCCATTGTAGCCGCGGTGGAAATTGGTCTCGCCGGCCACCGTCGGCACGCCGACGCAGTTGCCGTAACCGCCGATGCCCGCCACCACGCCCTTGACCAGCCGCTTCGTCTTCTCGTGCGACGGGTCGCCGAACCGCAGGGCGTTCAGCAGGGCCACCGGCCGCGCGCCCATGGTGAAGACGTCGCGCATGATGCCGCCCACGCCCGTCGCCGCGCCCTGGTAGGGCTCGATGAAGCTGGGGTGGTTGTGGCTCTCCATCTTGAAGATGCAGGCGTCGCCGTCGTCGATGTCGATGACCCCGGCGTTCTCGCCCGGCCCGCAGATCACCCGCGGCCCCTTGGTCGGGAATTTGCCGAGGTGGATTTTCGACGACTTGTAGGAGCAGTGCTCGGACCACATCACCGAGAAGACGCCCAGTTCGACGTGGTTCGGTTCGCGCCCCAGCCGGTCGAGGACGACCTGATATTCGTTCGGGGCCAAGCCGTAGTCGGCGGCCAGTTCGGCCATGGTCTTTTGCGGAGCGCTCATGGGCGGGCCTTCTAGCCCCTGATGGGCCCGCTGTCAGCCGTCCCGGCGGAACATCGCGGCCGAACCGTCATTGTGTTGATGACGCCAACGGAGGCCGCCATGACGGACCAGCCCATTGATCCCGCCGCCACGCCCGAAGACCCCGACGCGCCGGAAATCGCCGCCGACGATGCGGGGGCCAGCGCGGCTGTCGAGCGTATGACGAAGCAGGCGGCCAATGACGACGGCAGCCAGGATGACGGGGCGTGAGCCGGAGCGCCCGTCCCGCGGCAAGGACTAGTTCGCGGCCCGCTCAACCCCGGCCCTGAGCCGGAAGCTCAGGACGATCGCCCCCACCAGCACGGCGACCGCAGCGGCCAGCGCCGTATAGGCCAGCGTCGGATTGCCTTCCTGCTCGGCCACGAAGGCGCCCAGCAGGCCCCAGGCGATCGGCAGTCCGTAGGCCAGGGTGCGCAGGCGGACGGTCACGCCGAGGGCGACGGCTGTCACCAGCACGATGGCGAGGATCGCCCAGACGGTCGGCGAGAACACCTCCGGCAGGGCGTCGTTGCGCGTCGCCACGGTGATCAGGTTCAGCGGCGCCGCCACGGTCAGCCAGCCGGCCAGCAGCGTCAGCGGCCAGACCGTCATCCAGCGGTCGCGGTCGCCGCGCGGCAGGGCGCGGATGGCGCCGGCGTTGACCAATAGAGGGACCAGCAGGGCCGCCAACGAGCCGAAGATCAGCACTACGGTCGCCGCCTGCCAGTCGAGGGCCGCCGCCACCACCCACCAGCCGATGCCGAGCAAGGCCACGACGGAGGGCCAGCCCATGCGGTTGATGAGCAGGCTCTCGCCCGTCTGCGGCAGCACCTGCCGCACGGCATAGACCAGCAGCCACAGATAGATCAGGCCCCAGATGGCGAAGGCGTAGCCGGCCACCCTGAGGGTCCCGTCGCCACCTTCGGAAAACGCGGCCGGCGACTGGCCCCAGCCGAACAGGTCCGGGACCCGGCCGATCAGCACCGAGAAGCCGGCGGCCGCCAGAACGACCAGGCGTCGGGTCATCTGGGCGGAGGTGGGACGGTCGATGGACATGGCGGCTCCAGACGTGGTGATCTGACCTACGCATGGGCGCGGTGAAGGTTCAACTGCCGGAACCCCCCGCGGTTGTCGAAGGTTGGGTCTTCGCACCAGGGAGATCGTCATGACAGATCCGAATCGTCCAACACCCGCGCCGGAGGGCGGCGCCGCGACCGGCGGGCCAGACACCCGCCCGGCGACCGACGAAGCCGCCGCAGCGCATGATCCCATCGCCGGGCGTAGTGAGAGCGGGGCGTTCGACGGAGGGCGTTCAAGCGCTGACCCCGATGCGCTCGACCAGTCGGTCGGCCGCGACGACGGCGATCAGGGCGATGCGCGGACCCGCGACGGGGCGATCTGACGCTTTCGCCTTGACGGATGCTGTTCGTCGATCTCCGATCATCGGATGGCGAACACCCATCAGCGCGACCACGCGGGTCTCGAGGCGGCCGACCGGGCGTTGGCGCGCAATCCGCTGGATCTTCGCGCGCTCGTCGCCAAGGGCGACGCCCTCGCCGAGCTGGGAGACGGGCGGGCCGCCGCCAGCTTCTACAGTTCCGCCCTGCGCGCGGCGGGCGACGGCAAGGGATTGGCGCCGGAGGTCATCGCCGACCTCCGCCGGGCCCAGGAGGCTGTGCGGGCGCAGGCGCAGCAGTTCGAGACCCACCTCCAGTCCAGCCTCGCCGGAGCCGGTTTCGATGCGGCGACCTCCAGCGACCGCTTCGCCTTGTCGCTGGACCTGATGGCCGGGCGCAAGCGGCTGTATCAGCAGGAGCCGCGCTTCTATCTCTTTCCCGGCCTGCCGCAGGTCCAGTTCCAGCCTCGTGAAACCCTGCCCTGGCTGGCGGCGCTCGAGACGGCCGCCGGCGATATCCGCGCCGAACTGGACGCCCTGCTGGCCGAACCGGACCTGTTCCGCCCCTATGTCGAGCCACGCGCCGACCGGCCCAACCGCGACGGCATGGGCCTGGTCTCCAACCCCGACTGGAGCGCCCTGTTCCTGTGGAAGGATGGCGAGGAACAGCCGGACATCGCCCGGCGCTGCCCGCGTACGCTGCAGGCGCTGGCCGAGGTCCCGCTCTGCCGGGTGCCGGGCCGGACGCCGTCGATCCTGTTCTCGAAGCTGGCGGCGGGCGCCCGCATCCCGCCCCATCACGGCCTGATCAATACCCGGCTGATCTGCCACCTGCCGCTGATCGTCCCGTCGGGCTGCCGTTTCCGCGTTGGCAATGATGTGCGGGACTGGCGCGAGGGCGAGGCCTGGGCCTTCGACGACACCATCGAGCACGAGGCCGCCAATGACAGCCGCGAGGACCGGACCATCCTGATCTTCGATGTCTGGAAGCCGGAAATGACCGAAGATGAACGCGCCCTCGTCTCGGCCCTGTTCCAGGCGGTCGACGCCTATGGCGCCGGGGGCCAGGCCTGGGGGGTCTAGACGGGCGTCCGCCTCAGGCGGCGGCGAAGACGCTGCGGAACAGGGTCGCGCCGTCGGCGGAGCCGAGTTCGTCTTCAAAGGCCCGGTCGGGGTGGGGCATCATCCCCAGTACATTGCCGCGGACGTTCTGCAGTCCGGCGATGTCGGCCACGGAACCGTTGGGATTGTCGACATAGCGGAACACGACCTGACCCTCACCCTCGATCCGGGCCAGGGTTTCGGCGTCGGCGAAATAATTTCCGTCGCCATTGCCCTGGGTCATGACCACCTCGCGCTGGCCCTGATAGCCGGCGGTGAACCGGGTCTGACCGTTGGTCACCTCCAGGGTGATGGGCTTGCAGACATATTTCAGCCCGGCGTTCTTCAGCAGGGCGCCCGGCAGCATCCCGGCCTCGCACAGGATCTGGAAGCCGTTACAGATGCCCAGCACCGCCACGCCGTCGTCGGCGGCCTTTTTCACCGCCTGCATGACCGGCGACTGCGCCGCCATGGCCCCGCAGCGCAGATAGTCGCCATAGGAAAAGCCGCCCGGCAGGACGATCAGGTCCAGGCCCGACGGCAGTTCCGTCTCCTGGTGCCAGACCATCTCCACCCGCTCGCCGGTGGAGCGTTCGACGGCGACCTTGCAGTCGCGGTCGCAGTTGGATCCGGGGAAGACGATGACGGCTGCGCTCATGGCGCGGGCGTTTAGCAGGGTTCGCGACCGATGTCAGTGCGCGGGTTCGACGAGTCCGAGCCGAATTTCGATACGGCCTGTGCGGTCCTCGATATGGCTGAGCTTCGAGTAAATCACGCTGAAGTCCTGCTGGATGGCCAGCTGATGGCCCCGAATAGCCTGGAGCTCCAGCTTAACTTCATCCAGCTTGCCGTCCATGCGGACCAATCGAACCTGCATGGACTTCAGGAGCTCGCACATCAGCTCGTTGGTCACCTCCACCCTGCCCCCAGGCTGGCAGATATCGGCGTCGCCTCCGACTCAGCCCCGGTTCTGGTAAACACCGGTGATCGAGGCCCGCGCCAGCGTATGGAAATGCAGGTTGAAGCCGAACACGGCGCCCGAATTGTCCGGCGTCACTTCCAGCCGCTCCGTGTCGACGGCGAAAACCGTGAAGATGTAGCGGTGCGGGCTGTGTCCGGGCGGGGGCGCGGCGCCGCCGAAGCCGGGCTCGCCGAAATCGGTCCGCCCCTCGACGGCGCCCGTCGGCAGGCCATCTGACGAGGCCCCTTCGGCCAGTTCCGTCACATCGGCCGGGATGTTGGCGACAGTCCAGTGCCAGAAGCCCGAACCTGTCGGCGCATCGGGGTCGTAGCAGGTGATCGCGAAGCTCTTCGTGCCCTCGGGCGCGCCGGACCAGCTGAGCTGCGGTGACCGGTTGCCCTTCGCCTGAACCTGCGCGTCCGGCAGGACTCCGCCGTCGGTGAAGCCTGTGGATGTGACGGTGAAGGTCATGGATCGCTCCTGGCTGGGGGTGTTGTTTGATCCCGGTGCGAGGGCGCGGCTGGCGTCACCGGTGCGCCGCACCCTTGGCCGCAGGCGTGAAGGCCGTCTCATCGGTCAGCCCGCCCGCGAGGGCCGTCGCGAAGATCAACACGCAGACCACAACGAAGGCCAGGACCGAGAATTGCAGAAACCGCTTCACGCGACCTCGATGCGGTAGCTTTCGATCACGGTGTTGGCGAGCAGCTTCTCGCACATGGTCTTCGCCTCGGCGGCGGGATCGTCCACCCCGTCAAGATCGAATTCGATCAGCTTGCCGACACGAGCGTTGGATGCGCCGGCCCAGCCCAGACCGTGCAGGGCGCCCTCGACGGCCTTGCCCTGGACGTCCAGCACGCCGGGCTTGAGGAAGACGTGAACCTTGACCCTCGCCATCAGTGCAGTCCCCCCTGAATCACGGTCGGCATGTCCTTCATGATGCCGAGGCGGCGGGCCACCTCGGTATAGCTTTCGATGACACTGCCCAGATCGCGGCGGAAGCGGTCCTTGTCCAGCTTCTCGCCCGTGGCAGTGTCCCACAGGCGGCAGGAATCGGGGCTGATCTCGTCGGCCAGGATGACCCGGCTGAAGTCATTCTCCCACACCCGGCCGAACTCGATCTTGAAGTCCACCAGGGTTATGCCGACAGCGCCGAACATGCCCGACAGATAGTCGTTGACCCGCACCGTCATCGCCAGGATGTCGTCCAGCTCCTGGGTCGTGGCCCAGTTGAAGGCGGTGATATGCTCTTCGGTGACCATCGGGTCGTTGAGCTCGTCCTTCTTGAGGTAGAACTCGATAATCGAGCGGGGCAGGGGCGTGCCTTCGTCTATGCCGAGGCGCTGGCTCATCGAGCCGGCGACGACGTTGCGGCAGACGACCTCCAGCGGGATGATCTCGACCTCGCGGATCAGCTGTTCGCGAAGGTTCAGCCGCTTGATGAAGTGGTTGGTCACGCCGATGCCGTTCAGACGCGCCATAATGTATTCGCTGATGCGGTTGTTGATGACGCCCTTGCCTTCCAGCTGGGCCTTTTTCTCGCCGTTGAAGGCGGTCGCATCGTCCTTGAAATACTGGATCAGCGTGCCGGGCTCGGGTCCTTCATAGAGGATCTTGGCCTTGCCCTCGTACAGCTTCTTGCGCTTGACGTTCATCATCGGGAGTCCGGGCGGGGCCGCGCGGGAAACGAAAATCGCGCGGCCAGAGCGGAGCTCTGGGCGGCGCGATCCGGAATCGGGCGGGCGGGAAAAAGTCGCGCAAACCCTTAGCGGATGCGGCGCCGCGACACAAACCGGCGGCGTCGGACGGAGCCTCGGGTCACGCCGTCGCAACTGCACGGGTTCCAGTTGCGTTCGGCCATGGGGCGGCTATAGACCACCTCGACCGCGGCCTCGGGCCGCCTGACGGAGCCGCGCGACGCCCATGACGACCTTCGACGATCGGGAAAAGGGCTTCGAGTCCAAATACGCCCTCGATCAGGCCCAGGAGTTCAAGGCGACCGCCCGGCGCAACAAGCTGCTGGGCCTGTGGGCCGCCGAAAAGATGGGCCTGAACGCCGATCGCGCCGACGAATACGGCCGCGCCATCGTCAAGGCTGATTTCGAACAGCCCGGCGAGGAAGACGTCTACCGCAAGATCGCCCAGGACCTCGAGGGCGCCGGCCTGACCGTTTCGGAGGGCGAAATCCGCCGCAAGATGGACGAGCTGTCGTCGGTCGCGCGCGAGCAGATCCGCAACGACGAATAGTCCGCGCCGCATCGTCCCCAAAGAAAAAGGGCCGCTCCATCGCTGGAGCGGCCCTTCTCGTATCCGGTGTGAACCGGATTAGTTGGGCATAGCCACAGTGTCGATGGCGTGGATGATGCCGTTCGAAGCGGCGACATCGGCCTGGACGACGCGCGAGACGCCGCCGTTCTCGTCCGTCAGGGTGACGGCGCCGTCAACGACGCGGGCGGTCAGGACACCGCCTTCGACGGTGGTCAGGGCGGCGCTGCCGCCGCCGTCCGTGATCTGCTGCGTCAGGGTCGCGGCGTCCACGCGGCCCGGGACCACATGATAGGTCAGGATCTTGGTCAGATCGGCCTTGCCGGCGGGCGACAGCAGGGTGTCACGCGTGGCGGCGGGGACCTTTTCAAAGGCGGCGTTGGTCGGGGCGAAGACCGTGAACGGTCCGGCGCCGCCGAGCGTACCGCCCAGATCGGCCGCGGTGACCGCGGTGACCAGGGTGCTGAAGTCGGCATTGCCCTGGGCGACCTCGACGACCGTGCCGCTGGCGGCCTCGGCGGGGGCCATGGCGCTGGTGTCGGTCGCCGTGGCGTCAGCCGGGGCGGCTTCTTCATTGTTGCCGCAGGCGGCGAGAGCCAGCATGGCCGCGATCGATACGCCGGCGAGGGTGGTGGTGCGGGTGATCTTCATGGAACTTCTCTCCTGAGCGACCGCCATAGCTGCGGTTCGGAGAGATGTACTGATGGGCGGCGAAAAGGATGCAAAACCGGTCACGTTTTCGAGCGCGACACGTGATCGCACCCCCGTCAGCGGTCGCGCACAAACTCGGCCAGCACCGCCCAGGCCAGGACCTTGTCCGCCAGCGGCCGGGTGTAGGCGGGGCTGGAGGACGGCAGATCGATCAGGTCGAGCGCTGTCCGCCCGGCCAGACTGCGGCGACCGAGGCGCGCCGCCGTTCCTCCGTTGAAGCCGATCGCCTGCAGCGCGGGCAGGCAATCGATCAGCCGGTTCAGGTCGGCCGTCTCGGCGTTGCGGATGGCGGCGTCCAGGCTGCCGGGCCGGTCGGCGCGGGCGATCACGTCCCCTAGCCCGATCCCCGCGGCCTTCAGCGCCTCCAGCCGCTCGTCATAGGGCAGGGCGACGAGGTCGACCTCGATCACGCCGCCGATCAGTCGCCAGAAGCCGTTCTGTGGATGGCCATAGTACTGACCGGCCTTGAGCGAGGCGTCGCCGGGCAGGCTGCCGAGGATCAGCAAGCGCGTGCGCGCATCGACCACCGGGGCGAAGGCGCGTTTGTGCACGGCCTTTGGCGTTATGGTCGAAACGCACTGACCGCGGTCAGAGGAATTTCGATGTTCGGCCGCGCGGGCGAGCCCGAGGCCGCGCGAAAACGATGAGCCTCCGCCAGGCATTTGAATATGCGGCGGTCGCTCGTCGACACGATCGGTTCGGACGTGCAGTCGGTCGGACGGCCGAAGCTGGTCACCCGGCACTGCATGGTCACCGTCAGGCTCGGACGGCTGAGACCGGGGGCCTGGCACCGCAGGCGCTCCTCAGCGCTGGGAGGGATCACCGTCAGCCCCGCCGCCTCGGCCGTCTGCGGCGCCGCGGCGACCTGAACCAGCCCCGCCAAAATAATCATGAGAAACATCAGCCAGCCCCGAATACCCTGTTGAACACAACGTCGAGATGCTTGGTGTGATACCCTAAGTCGAACAATGTTTCCAGCGATGCGTCGTCAAGCGTCACGGCCGGGTCGGCCTTGAGCAGGTCGAGGAACCGGCCCTCGCCGCGCCACACCTTCATGGCGTTCTCCTGCACCGCGGCATAGGCGTCCTCGCGCGACACCCCCGCCTGGGTCAGGGCCAGCATCACGCGTTGCGAATGCACCAGCCCGCCCAGCAGGTTGAGGTTCTTCTCCATATTGGCCGGATAGACGTTCAGCCGCTCGACCACATTCGCCAGCCGGTGCAGGGCGAAATCGAGATGGACGGTGGCGTCCGGCCCGATGCCGCGCTCGACCGAGGAATGGCTGATGTCGCGCTCGTGCCAGAGGGCGACGTTCTCCATCGCCGGCACGACCGCCGAGCGGACCAGCCGGGCGAGGCCGGTCAGGTTCTCGGTCAGGATCGGATTGCGCTTGTGCGGCATGGCCGACGAGCCCTTCTGACCCTTGTCGAAGAACTCCTCGACCTCCAGCACCTCGGTGCGCTGCAGGTGGCGGATTTCGACGGCGAGACGCTCGACCGATGAGGCGACCACGCCCAGCGCCGCGAAGAAGGCGGCATGGCGGTCGCGCGGAATCACCTGGGTCGAGACCGGCTCGACAGCCAGACCCATCTGCTCGGCGACATAGGCCTCGATCGCCGGATCGACATTGGCGAAGGTGCCGACGGCGCCGGAAATGGCGCAGGTCGCGATCTCTTCCCTGGCCGTCAGCAGCCGCCGCCGCGCCCGCTGGAACTCGGCATGATAGCCGGCCAGTTTGAGCCCGAAGGTCACCGGCTCGGCATGGATGCCGTGGCTGCGGCCGACGCAGGGTGTCAGCTTGTGTTCCTTTGCCCGCGTCTCCAGCGCCGCCAGAACCCGGTCGACGCCTTCGACCAGCAGGTCGGCCGAACGCGCCAGCTGCACCGCGAAACAGGTGTCCAGCACGTCCGACGACGTCATGCCCTGGTGCAGGAAGCGCGCCTCCTCGCCGACCAGCTCGGAGACATGGGTCAGGAAGGCGATGACGTCGTGTTTCGTGGTGCGTTCGATCTCGTCGATGCGGTCGGCGTCGAACACCACATCCCTGCCCTTGGCCCAGATGGCCTCGGCGGCGCTGGTCGGGATGGTCCCCAGCTCGGCCATCTTCGTGGCGGCATGAGCCTCGATCTCGAACCAGATCCGGTATTTGGTCTCCTGCGACCAGATGGCGACGGCGGCGGGGCGGGAATAACGGCTGATCATGGGGCCGGGGTGTCAGGCGAGGGCGCCGGCGAGTCAAGCGCCGCCTGCGCCTCACGCCGCGTTGACTGGCGGCCGGGCGGGAAGCGCTCTAGTCGTTGCTGTCACCGTTGTGGAGCGCGACCATGGAATTGATCATCGGCCCGCGACTTTATTCGACCTGGTCCCTGCGGCCTTGGCTGGTGCTGAAACGCTGCAAGGCCGAGTTTACGGTGCGAGAGATCGACATCTATTCCCCGGCCGGCCAAGCCGAGCTGGAGCAGGTCTCGCCCTCCCGCCTCGTGCCCCTGCTGAAAGTCGAGGGCGAGACCATCTGGGACTCCATGGCCATCTCGGTCTGGTGCGCGGAACGCTATCCGGAGGCGCGGCTTTGGCCCGCGGAGGCTCATGCCCGCTGGCTGGCGCGGTCGGCGGCCTGCGAGATGCACGGCGGCTTCCTGGCCCTGCGTACCGAATGCGGCATGGGCCCCGACCACACCATGGTCGGCCCGGATAGATCGCTGCCGCCGACCGGCGAGGCCGTGGCGCGCGACATCCGCCGTATCGTCACCCTGTGGCAGTCGATGCGCCGCCGCTTCGGCGCCGCAGGGCCATGGTTGTTCGGCGAATGGTCGGTCCCGGACGCCTTCTTTACCCCGGTGGCGACGCGTTTCCGCCACTACCAGATCGATCTGGCCGCCCACGGCGACGAGGACGGAGTGGCGCAGGCCTATTGCGACACCTTGCTGGCCCAGCCGGACTTCGGGGAATGGTCGGCGCAGGCGCTGGCGGGCCGTTAACCGCCCGTCGGAACGCCGCCTTAAGACAACATCGGTATATCCGGGTCGTCACGAACGCCTGTGCGTTCGGAGGTCCACCGATGTCCATGCCCGCCGAACAGCCCGGAACGCGCCGACCCAGCTTGCTGGTCTATGGGTTGATGATCGTGATCGCCTGCTGCCTGCCGGCGATGCTGCTGGTCAATATCTAGTTGGCGCTGACGGCGACGACGCCGGCCACATCGACCGGCTGCAGCGGAACCGGCGGCGGCGGGACATAGTCCAGCGACAGCGGAATGAGCGTCGCCCCTGAGGCCACGGCGTCCAGCGTGTTCAACGGCAGGCCGTTCATCCGCTGGTAGATCCAGTAGGCCGCCACGACCTTTTCGACATAGTCGCGGGCCTGGGGCACGTCGATGGTCTCGATCAACAGCAGGGGATCGGCGTCCTGACCCAGTTTGCGCACCGCCGCCACCATCGGTCCCGGCCCGGCGTTGTAGGAGGCCGCGGCTCTGAGCAGGTCGCCGTTGATCGCCGGCAAGGCCAGCACCCGGTTCACATAGGCCTGGCCCAGGCGGGCGTTGACGTTGGGTTGGAACAGCCGCTCCGGATCGCTGACGAAGCTCCGGTCGCCGGACAGTTCGGCGGCCGTGGTCGGCATCACCTGCATCAGGCCATAGGCGCCGGCGCCGGATCGGGCCCGGGCGTTGAAGTCCGATTCCTTGCGGGCGATCGCATAGACCAGCGACCGCTCGATGGTGAAGCCGCCGTCGGGCTCAATCCCCGGCTGGGGATAGCGGACCGCATCGATGCGCCGCGCATTGTCCGCATTGCCCGTGACCCGCGGGCCGAGCGCGCGGCCGAGGGCGGCCCACAGGCGGCGACCCTGGTCGGTGACGGCCTCGCGCAGGCCCGCGCGCAGCTCCTCGCGGGCGTCCTGCCGTCGACCGACCTCATAGAAGGCCACGGTGCGGCGTGCGCGGGGCTCCTGGCGTACGAATTCCGCCAGCTCGTCAGGGTCCACCCCGATCGGCTCGTCGGGCTGGTAGGCGGCCTGACGCAGGGTGGTCGACTGATACGGTCTCGGGCCCAGGTTCTCGATCGCCGGCTCCTCGCCGAGCTGGCGCAGGGCGATCTGACCGTAGAAGCTTTCGGGCCAGGTTCCGGCGCGCCGCAGCAGCGGTTGAACCCGGTCCTGCTGGCCCGACCGGGCCGCCGAGCGCGCGGCCCAGAAGGCGGCGCCGGAGCGGATCCAGCCGTCGAGTGTCGGATTGTCCAGCACCCGCTCGAACGCCGTCGTCGCCTTGCCGAACTCGCCCAGCCGGTACTGGGCCAGACCCACGGTCCACCAGTCGTTCAGCTGTTCGCCCAGGATGACGGCGTCCGGCAGATTGTCGCGGTTCAGGGCGACACGCGCCGCCCGCATCGGATCACCCTCGACATTGCCGCCGGCGGCGGCGACGCTGTTCCAGTTGCGGCTGCCCATGAATCCCGAGGGCCTGCGCGGCTCGGGCGCGCCGTCCGGACGTCGCCGTATCGCCAGATTGTAGGCGCGCTCGGCCGCGGGCAGGTCCGAATACTCCTCCAGCCACGCGGCCAGTTCATCATAGGTGGCGGTGTGGTCGCGGTGGAACATCCGCTCGAACTCGACCTGGCCCAGAAGCACCCGGTCGTTGGCCTGACGTGCGGACGCCCGCGCGGCTTCAAGGTCGCCGCGTCGCAGGGCGTCAAAGGCAGTGGTGTAGCTCAGCCGGTCGGCGTGACTCAGGGCTGTCGGGCGGCGGGGGTCGTCCTCTTCGGCCTGGGCGGCGCCGGCTACGGCGCACAGCGCCAGGGCGAACATCGGCGCGAAGATGGCACGGCGGAAATCAAGCAGCACTGTGGCGGCCCCCCTGTTGGCGTCGAACACCCCGTCTCGAACCGGGTCAATCAGCGCTCTTGGTTCGGTCGTCAGGCCAGAAAGGCGCCACCGCCCCCAACCCATGTCAAGGTCTGTGCTCCTTTTGGGGCGGTTTTGCGTCGCGAGGGTTAACGCCGGTCAGCGCCCGGCCTCGATCCGGGCCGCCAGGGACAGCAGATCGGCCCAGGCCTGACGCTTGGCCGCAGGCTGACGCAGCAGGAAGGCGGGATGCAGGGTCGGCAAGGCCGGGGCGGCGACGGCGCCCTCGGCCAGCCGCCATTCCTTCCAGTTTCCGCGCAGACGCATGATCCCCTCGTCCGCGCCGAGCACGGATTTGGCCGCCGCGCCCCCGACCAGCAGCACGGCCTTTGGCTTGAGCAGGGCGAAGGCGCGCTCCACGAAGGGGGCGCAGACCGCCTGCTCGGCCGGCGTCGGCGTCCGGTTCCCCGGGGGGCGCCAGAAGACGGTGTTGGTGATGAAGACACGGCCCGCCAGCCCGGCCTCCGCCAGCATCCGGTCCAGCAACTGTCCCGCCTTGCCGACGAAGGGCTGGCCGCGCGCATCCTCCTCCGCGCCGGGCCCCTCGCCGATGATCAACACCTCGGCCTCGGGATTGCCGCGACAAAACACCGCCTGCTTCGCTCCCATGCCGCGCAGCGGGCAGCCTTCGAAGCCGGCGATGGCCTGTCCGAGGGCTTCAAGCGTGCGGGCTCCGGCCGCCAGGCGGCGCGCCTCCGCCATCACATCGCCGGTCGCGACGACCGGGGTCACGGACGCTGTCGCCCGGGCCACCGCCTTTACGGCGGGCGGCGGGGCGACGTGGGTGCGGTCGACAGGGGCGTCCTCGAAACAGGCGTCGACACCCGCATCCCGCCAGAAGGCGAGCAGGCTTTCGGCGCTGGCGGTGTCGAGGGACGGCAGGGTCATGGATCGGTTCGCACAGGGATAGTCCTTGACCGCCCCGACGTCACGTTCCGATAAGGACCCCGACCGAAGAACACACTGTCCGTGAGGAAACCAGCGCATGGCCGAGGAAGCGATCGAAGGCGGGGCCGCAAACGCCTGGCAGGAAGCCGTGATCGACAAACTGCCGGCCGCGGAGGCCCTGGCCGGGGTCGAGCGCGAGGTGATGGAGTATGACGTCGTCATCGTCGGCGGCGGCCCCGCCGGCCTGTCCGCCGCCATCCGCCTGAAGCAGAGGGCGGAGAAGGACGGCAAGGAGATCAGCGTCGCCGTTTTGGAGAAAAGCGCCGAGATCGGCGGCCATATCCTGTCCGGCGCCGTGATCGATCCGCGCGCCCTGACCGAACTCATCCCTGACTGGAAGGATCGCGGCGCGCCGCTGGAGACCCCCGTGACCGAGGATCGGTTCATGGTGCTGGGGCCGGCGGGACAGGCGTCCCTGCCGATGGCCCTGTTGCCGCCGATCATGCACAACGACGGCTGCTACATCGCCTCGCTGGCCAATCTGTCGCGCTGGCTGGGCGAACAGGCGGAAGCCCTCGGCGTCGAGGTCTATCCCGGCATGGCCGCCAGCCATGTAGTCTGGGATGAGCCCTCCGGGCGGGTCAAGGGCGTGGTCGCCGGCGTCTTCGGCATTGACCGCCACGGCAAGCCGACCGACGACTTCCAGCCCGGCATCGAATTGCACGGCAAATATGTCTTCATCGCCGAGGGCGTGCGCGGCTCGCTGGCCAAGACCATCATGGCCCGGCACAATCTGTGCGACACGGCCGAGCCCCAGAAATACGGCATCGGCCTCAAGGAGCTGTGGCAGGTCCCGGCCGAAAAACACCGCCCCGGCCTGGCCCAGCACACCACCGGCTGGCCGCTGGACGACAAGACGGGCGGCGGCAGCTTCATGTACCATTTCGGGGATCGCTACGTGGCCATCGGCTACGTCGTGCACCTGAACTACAGGAACCCCTTCCTGTCGCCCTTCGACGAGTTCCAGCGCTTCAAGCATCACCCGGCCATCTCGGAACATCTGGAGGGCGGAACCCGCATCTCCTACGGCGCCCGCGCCATCACCGAGGGCGGCTTCCAGTCGGTGCCGAAGCTCAGCTTCCCCGGCGGCGTGCTGATCGGCTGTTCGGCCGGCTTCGTGAATGTGCCGCGCATCAAGGGCAGCCACAACGCCATGAAGACCGGGATTCTGGCCGCCGACGCCGCCTATGAGGCGGTGCAGGCCGGTCGGGCCGGTGATCAGCTGGTCGAGTACCAGACGGCCTACGAAGGCAGCTGGGTCTACAAGGAGCTGAAGCAGGTCCGGAACGCCAAGCCCTATCTGTCGAAATTCGGCACCACCATCGGCGGCGCGCTGGGGCTGTTCGACATGTGGGTGTCGTCGGTTCTGGGCGTGAACGTCCCGTGGACCCTGAAGCACGGCAAGACCGACGCCGCCTCGACCGAAAAGGCCGCAGAACACCGGCCGATCGCCTATCCGAAGCCGGACGGGAAGCTGTCGTTCGACAAGCTGTCGTCGGTCTTCATCTCGAACACCAATCACGCGGAAGAACAGCCGGCCCATCTGAGGCTGCTCGATCCGTCGGTTCCGATCCGCGTCAACCTGCCAGAGTATGGCGAGCCGGCGCGGCTCTACTGCCCGGCGGGCGTCTATGAGGTCGTTTATGGCGACGAGGCCGCGAAGACCGATCCCCGCTTCGTCATCAACGCCCAGAACTGCGTCCACTGCAAAACCTGCGACATCAAGGACCCGTCGCAGAATATCGTCTGGACCACGCCTGAAGGCGGCGGCGGGCCGAACTATCCGAATATGTGACGCCCAATTCTTCCTCGGACAGGCGAGGGGCCTTGTCGCCGCCGTATAAAGCGGGAAGGTTCGCGCCATGCGTCTTTCCCGCCTCGCCACTCTCCTGACCGGCTGCGCCGTTCTGGCCCTTGCGGCCCCCGCCGCGGCCCAGGACGCGCCGACCATCATCATCGACCCGCCGATGGCGGAGCCGCCCGTCGTGATCCCCGGCGTGGAGCCCATTCCGGCCAACGAGCTGCTGCCGCCGCTGGTCGTGCCCGTCGATCCGTCGCCGGCCGCCGCCGAGGAAGCCGCCACGCCCCCCATTCCGGCTGTCTGGGCGCCCGTGCCGTTCGACGCCGAGGGCCGGTCCGCCTACGGACTCTATCTGTCCGGTCGGCTGGCCAGTTTTCGGGGCGACTTCGCCGCGGGTTCCGAACTGTTCAGCGACAGCCAGGCCCTGGTGCCCGAACAGCCGCTTGTCAGCGAGAGCGCGGTGCAGGCCGGGCTGCTGGCGGGCGATCTCGATTCTGTCGCACGGATCTCGCCCGCGGTTCAGGACCGCCCGGGCCTCGCCGAGGCGGGACGGCTGGCCGAGATTGTGGAAGCGGTCCGGAGCGGCGACGCTCGCGCCGGCCTGGCGACCTTGCAGGCCGGGGGTTTTAGCGAAGGGTTCGAGATCGTGACCCGGTTCCTGCTCGCCCCCGTTGCAGCAGCGGCGGGTGATTGGGAGACGGCGCTTGCCCCCGTCGTCTTGAGCCCCCGGGACCCGGCTGCCCTCGTGCTGCTCCAGCAGCGGGCCCAGCTGCTGGAGGCCCGACGGCGCCACGACGAGGCCGAGGCGGACTATCAGAGGCTCATGGCCGTTCCAATCGCGGCCCAGCTGTTCGGAGAGGACTACGCCGCCTTCCTCAAGCGCCGCGGTCGGAGCGCCGATGTCCTCGCCCATTACCGGTCCGCCCTGACGACGGCTGCGAGGGGGGCGCCGGCGTCGATCGAGGCGGAGGCGCAGGCGCTGGCGCGGTCGCCGGCGCCGGCCCTGGGCACGCCGGTTGACCTCGCCGCCTACGCCCTCCGCCTCGGTGCCACCTTCCTCGGCGGGCAGCCGAACACCAATGAAGTCGCCTCCATCTATTTGCGGCTGTCCGAACATCTGCAGCCCGATGACGAGACGGCTTTGCTCCTCGGGCAGACGCTGGCTGCAGGGAACCGGGACAGTGCGGCGCGTGAGGTTTTCGCCCGCGTCGGCCGTACCGATCCCATGCTGTACGCTCGCGCCCAGGCCCAGCTGGGGCAAAGCCTTGCGGCGGATGGTCAGGCGGATGCGGCGCTTGAGGCCTTTCGCCGCGCTGAGGTCGCGGCGTCATTCCAGCCGGGCTTCGCCCTGACCCTGGCCAGCTATCTCAACAACGTCGGTCGTCACGAAGAAGCGCTTTCGATCCTTGAACGCCCCGCCCTGAACACCGCCGAACAACCTGCGGACGTCCGGTTCGAGCGGGGCCGGGCCTTTGAACGGCTGGGCCGTCTCGAGGAGGCGGAGAACGAGCTCTGGGCGGCGCTCCAGGCCGTCCCGGACAATCCGATGATCCTCAACCACCTCGGCTATATGTGGGTCGACAGCGGGCGACGCGTCGATCAGGGCGCCGAGATGCTGGCCCGGGCCTTCGCCGCCGATCCCGACAACGGCAACATCCAGGATTCGGTGGGCTGGGCCCAGTTCCGGCAGGGCCAGTACGAGGCTGCGGTCGAAACCCTCGAGGGCGCCGTCGCCAGGCTTCCGGGCAACGCCACCATCGTCGACCACCTCGGCGACGCCTACTGGCAGGTCGGCCGCCGCCGCGAGGCCGAATGGCAGTGGAGCCGCGTCCTGACCCTCGATCCCGATGCCGCGACCCGCGCCCAGGTGGAACGCAAGCTGGCCAACGGCCTGTCGGTCGAGCCTCCGGTGTCCGCCGGCCAGTTCTGAGCCATGGCCGTCGCCGCCCGTCTCGCGCCCGCCAAGGTCAATCTCTTCCTGCATGTCGGCCCGGTCGAGGCCAACGGCTATCATCCGCTCGCCAGTCTCGTCGGCTTCGCGGACGTCGGGGATCGCGTGTCCGTCGCGCGGGCGGACCGGCTTTTGCTGACCGTCTCGGGGCCGTTCGGCGGCGCGCTGGCGGGCGAGGACGACAACCTGATCCTGCGCGCGCTACGGGCGCTCGGGGTCGCCGCCGGGATCGGCGAACCGAGGCTGTCGGTCACCCTCGACAAGCAGTTGCCGATCGCCGCGGGCCTCGGCGGCGGCTCATCGGACGCCGGCGCGGCCCTGAAGCTCGCCCGCGATACGCTGCACCTGCCGTTCGACGACGCCGCCCTGGCCGAGGTCGCCGGGACCGTGGGCGCCGACGGTCCCATGTGTCTTCATGCCCGGGCCGGCTGGGCCGGGGGGCATGGCGACCGGCTCAATTTCGAGCCCCGGCTGCCGCCCTTGCCGTGCCTGCTGGTCAACCCCGGCGTGCCGTCGTCGACCGCGGCCGTCTATCGCGCCTATGACCGGGGGCCGCCGGCCGAGGCCGACATGCCCCCGCCGCCGCTCGACTGGAGCCCGGCCGCGGTCTTGGGCTGGCTGGAGACGTCTCGCAACGACCTTGAGGGGCCGGCGATCGCGCTGCAGCCGGCCATTGCACAGACGCTGGCGGCGGTCCGGGATCTGCCCGGCGTGCGGCTGACGCGCATGTCCGGCTCCGGCGCCACCGTCTTCGCCCTGTTCGACACGCGCGAGGCCGCGACCGGGGCGGAAGCGACCCTGCGGGCGCGACAGCCCGACTGGTGGGTCCGGACGACCGTGCTCGCCTGATCCGGCCCGCGCGCCGCCTTAACCGTCGGCAAACCGCTGTGTGCCAGACTGTGCGTATGGAAACGCTCTCGCCCGTCCAGATCGCCGCCTTTGAAGCCGTCCTGAACCGGGTTCCGGCCGACGACCGCGCCCGGCTGCACGGGCTCAAGGCCGCCGCCGCCGCTGCCGCGGCCGCCTCCGCCCCGCACTGGGATTTCGACCAGCCCGGTCATCGCGCCGAGGAGGCCCTGGCCGAGGCCTTCGGCGCCGCCCTGACCGACGACCACCGTCGCGCCCTCGTCGCCCTCTGGGCGCTGGAGATGCCGGCGCGGATCCCCGCCGCCGACCTGCCGCAGGCCGTGCACGCCCTCTATCCGGAATGGATCCAGCGGCTGGCCGACTTCCTGACCGCCGCCGCCGACCCCTATGACCGCGACTTCTGGGCCAAGGATGTGCGCATTTCGCTGGTCCTCAGCGTGCCCGGCGCCCGCACCCAGATGATCGACCTGTCTTCCCCGATGGGGCCGGGCCAGGTGCTGCGCCACGCCCGTGAGGGCTGGGGCTGGTCGGTGATCCCGGCCTATGCCGCCGCCCAGGCCTGGAAGCCGTGGCTGGAGGTCCATACCGAGAGCCGCGACCTGTCGGACTTCAACGAGGCTGGCTGGGACCGCGCCTGGGCCACCGCCGCCGAAATCTGCAAGCGCCGGCCCGAGATGGCCGGCATGCTGGGCTCCAGCTGGTTCTACGATCCGCCGCTCGAGCAGATCAGCCCGCGCCTCGCCTATCTGCGCCTCAACCTGCTGAAACACGGCGCCTTCATGGTGCATCAGGGCCCGGGCGAGATTCACACCCAGAGGGCCGCCACCAGCTCCCCGACCCGCGCCGCCCTGATCGAAAAGGGCGAATACACGGCCCGGTCCTGGATCGTCGCCTTCCCCCGCGCCGCCCTGATCCGGTGGGCCGATGCGCGCCAGGCCGGACAGATGGCCGAAGCGGCCTAGGCTGTCACCACGCCCCAAGCCTGACCGACCGGCATGATGTCCAGCCCGGCCGCCTTCGCCAGCCGCAGCACCCGGTCCAGATCGTCGGGGGTGCAGCCGTAGTCGGTCGGCCGGTCAGACACGTCGTGGCCATAGGCGGTCAGCCAGCCGCGCGAAGTCGCCGCCTCGGCCATCAGGCCTTCGAGGTCGTAGCCGGGCAGGCGGCGGCTTTCGAGGCCGATGCTCCGGATCAGGGCCCGGTCCTCGCGCCCGGCATTGACCCCGTCGCGCACGCCGCGGGCCAGGGCGAACCGGCCGCGCACCACCCGCTTGGCCCCCACCGTCGCATCGCCGAACGGCCAGGCGAAGGTGGTCATGCGATGGCCGTCCAGCCGCTCGGCCACCCAGGCGGCGTTGGCGTCGAGGCTGAGCCGCAGGGCTTCGGCGTCCATTCGCAATGCGCTGGTGTGACCGAAGGTGTGGCAGCCGACCTCGTGGCCGGCGGCGTGGAGCGCCTGAAGATGAGGAACGCGGTACTGGTCGCGGTCCATGTTGACGCCGTCGGCGAGGCCGCCGCAGACGTAGTAGGTGGCCTTGACGCCGTGGGCGGCGAGGATCGGCCCGGCCTCGGTCCAGGCGCTGGCGGGGAAGTCGTCGAAGCTCAGCGAGAAGACCCCGGCCGCCGGCGCGATGGTCACCGGGTCGATGTCGAGATAGCGCGCGGCGCGGCGGCGCATCTGGTCGATCTGCTTCATGCGGCGGTCATAGCGCGCGGGCGCTTAAGGAAGCGTATGGCGGGGCTTCGCCTTGCCCGGCAAAGGCCGCCCGTCTAGGGTCCGCGGCCTTCTTTCCCGGACGAAAAAGCCGCACGTGACCACCGAACCGCTCGCCTTCCAGGACCTGATCCTGACGCTCCACAAATACTGGGGCGATCAGGGCTGCGCCATTCTGCAGCCCTATGATATCGAGGTCGGCGCGGGGACCCTGCATCCGGCGACGGTGCTGCGGGCGCTGGGGCCGCGTCCGTGGAAGGCCGCCTATGTCCAGCCGTCGCGGCGGCCCGGCGACGGCCGCTATGGCGAAAATCCCAATAGATTACAGCACTATTACCAGTATCAGGTGATCCTGAAGCCGAACCCGGAGGACCTGCAGGCCCTCTATCTGGGCTCGCTGGCGGCGATCGGCATCGATCCGAAACTGCACGACATCCGCTTCGTCGAGGACGACTGGGAGAACCCCACGGTCGGGGCCTGGGGTCTGGGCTGGGAGGTCTGGTGCGACGGGATGGAGGTGACGCAGTTCACCTATTTCCAGGGCGTGGGCGGGATCGAGGTCGATGTGGTCTCGGGCGAGCTGACCTACGGGCTGGAGCGACTGGCGATGTACGTCCAGGGCGTCGACAACGTCTATGATCTGAAGTTCACGAAGGAGGGCCTGACCTATGGCGAGGTCTTCCTCGAGAACGAGCGGCAGCAGTCCGAGGCCAATTTCCACGGCTATGATGTCGACGGGCTGAAGCGCCGGTTCGAGGACATGGTCGCCGAAGTCGAGCGCTTCCTCGCCATGAAGGGCCCGCAGGACCAGGCCCTGGTGCTGCCGGCCTATGACCAGGTCCTCAAGGCGTCGCACCTGTTCAACCTGATGGACGCGCGGGGGGCCATCGCCGTGGCGGAACGCCAGAGCTACATCGGCCGCATCCGGGATCTCTGTAAGGCCTGCGCCACCGAATGGGTGGAACAGGAAAGGGGGCGCATCTGATGGCCCAGCTTCTTCTCGAACTGTTCTCCGAAGAGATCCCCGCCCGCATGCAGGCCGGGGCCGCGCGTGATCTGGAGCGGATGGCGGCCGACCGGCTGAAGGCGGCCGGGCTGACGTATGAGGCCCTGACGACCTTCGCCGGGCCGCGGCGGCTGACGCTGGTGGTCGAGGGCCTGCCGAAGGCGACGCCGGACCGGGAGGAGGAGCTGAAGGGGCCCCGCACCTCGGCGCCGGAACAGGCGCTGGACGGCTTCCTGCGCAAGACCGGCCTGACGAAGGACCAGCTCAGTGAGCGCGACGGCGTCTGGTTCGCCGTGCTGAGCCAGACGGGCCAGCCGACCGCCGACCTGATCCCCGACATGGTCGACCAGATCGTGCGCGGCTTCCCCTGGCCGAAGTCGATGCGCTGGGGTTCGGGGACGCTGCGCTGGGTGCGGCCGCTGAAGCGGATCGTGGCTCTGTTCGACGGCCATGTCGTGCCGTTCGAGATCGACGGCATCGCCAGCGGCGACGTCACCGAGGGCCATCGGTTCATGGGTTCGGGCCGGCCGTTCGCGGTCAGGGATTTCGCCGACTACCGGGCGAAGCTGGAACAGCAGTTCGTGCTGCTCGATGCCGCCGACCGGCGGCTGCGCATCCTCGAGACGGCGCAGGGCGTTTGCGCGGCGCGGGGGCTGGCGCTGGTCGACGATGACGGCCTGCTGGACGAGGTGGCGGGGTTGGCCGAATGGCCGACGCCGATCCTGGGCGACATGGACCCGGCCTTCCTCAGCCTGCCGCCCGAGGTGGTGCGGCTGTCGATGAAGGTGCACCAGAAATATTTCGCCGTGCGCGATCCGCAGACGCACGGGCTGGCGCCGCATTTCGTGGTGGTCGCCAATGTCGAGGCGACCGATGGCGGCCAAGCCCTGGCGGCCGGCAACAGCCGGGTGCTGTCGGCGCGGCTGGATGACGCCCGCTTCTTCTGGGACGAGGACCTGAAGACCGGGTTCGACGTCTGGGCGAAGAAGCTGGAGGGGGTGACCTTCCATGCCAAGCTGGGGACGCTGGCCGAGCGGGTCGAGCGGATCGCGGCCCTGGCGCGTGAGATCGCGCCGCTGGTCGGAGCCGATCCGGATCAGGCGGAACTGGCGGCCCGTTTGTCGAAAGCCGACCTGGCGAGCGCCATGGTCGGTGAGTTTCCCGAGCTTCAGGGCGTCATGGGCGGGTACTACGTGCGCGCCATGCCCCCCTCGAACCCGGCTGCGCCGGCTTCGGTCCCCCCGGTGGGGGGACACTCAAGCACGCAGTCTCCCCCCGTCGGGGGGAGTACCCGCGAAGCGGGGGAGGGGGGCTGGTCCGACGCCGTCGCCGACGCCGTCCGCGATCACTACAAGCCGCAGGGCCCGGCCGACTCCGTGCCGACGGCGCCGCTGACGGTGGCGGTGGCCCTGGCGGACAAGCTGGACACCCTGGTGGGGTTCTTCGCGATCGATGAGAAGCCGACGGGGTCGAAGGATCCGTTCGCATTGCGGCGGGCGGCGTTGGGGGTGATCCGAACCCTGCTCGCTAGCAGCGTCAGGGTTCGGATCAGTCAAGTTGTCGAGACCCACGCCAAGCATTTCCCTCGGAGGTTCGGGGATGGCGAGTTCTCCCAAGCGGGTGAAGAGGTTGAACTTCTCCTGTTCTTCGCTGACCGCCTGAAGGTTCTCCTCCGCGATCAGGGCAAGCGCCACGATCTCGTCGACGCCGTCTTCGCGCTGGGCGACGACGACCTCGTCCGCATCGTGCGGCGGGTGGAGGCGCTGGACGGCTTTCTCGCCACCGATGACGGGGCCAATCTGCTGGCCGGGTACAAGCGGGCGTCCAACATCCTCAAGGCCGAGGAGAAGAAGGGCGCGGTGCCGACCGGCATGGTCCGGACCGGCCTGCCGAACCAGCCCGCGGCCGAGACCGCCCTGGCCTTCGCCGCCGCCGCCGCTGCGACCGCCGTCGACGCCGCGCTGGAGACCGAGGATTTCGCCGCCGCCATGACCGCCCTGGCGCGGTTGCGGGCGCCGGTGGACGCCTTCTTCGATCAGGTGATGGTGAACTCCGACGTGGCCGAGGAACGGGAGAACCGGCTGAAGCTGCTGGGGCAGGTGCGCGCGGTCATGGGCCGGGTGGCGGATTTCGGGATGATCGCGGGCTGACTGGCGGCTGATGGGAACTTGTCATCCCGGACGCCGCGAAGCGGCGATCCGGGACGCTGGTGTGTAATGATTTCTTCCTCCCGGAAGCGGCGTCAGCCGTTATCCGGGAGACGGGTCAGGACAGACGGCGTGGCGGCCAACTGTCTCCCGGACAATCGCAGGCGATTTCCGGGAGCCCAGCGGACGGGCGAGTTCCGTCCCGGATCGCCGCTTCGCGGCGTCCGGGATGACAAGGGGCGAGAGTCCCTGTCGGCGGAAAAATGCGAAAACCGCTACTCTCGCCCCTTTGAGGACATGCGCCTTGGCGCGTTCGGGGGCGTCGCCGCGCCTGGGCGGTCGCGGCGGGGGGCTGGATTGTCAAAGACCCTGCGGCGGTCCGGGGACCGACGCAGGGTATTTTACGACGGCTGGAAGGGGCGCCAGGAAGAAAATTTCGCCGGGGGGCGGGATGGGCGAATTCCGGGGACGAGACGGGCGGAGCGTGCGGGGCGGGAGTCCCGATCGGGTTGGCGCCGCCTGTCTCCTCCCTGTTCGCGCAGCGAATGGGGAGGGGGACCGCGAAGCGGTGGAGGGGCGCCAACCGCGTTCGCTGCGTCGACCCCTCCACCCCCGGGCTGAAGAAGCCCGGCGGTCCCCCTCCTCATCGCCTCCGGCGACAGGGAGGAGACAAGGCTCGCCGCTCAGTCCGCGGCCAGCCCCGGATGGTCCGTGAACGCCGCGTCCAGTCCGTACCCCGCGAACCGGGCCAGCCGCTCGCGCAGCCGGCCGTGCCCGGTAGGATCGGCGCCGATGCGGTCGGCCTCGGGCAGGAAGGCGTTTTCGGCGCGGAAGGTCCAGGCCGAGACCTTGAGGCCGGCGGCGTGAGCGTCGGTGATCACGGCGGTGGGGGCGCCGGGGGTCGGTTCGATCAGGGCTGTGTCGGCGCCGATCCAGTCGGCGTATCCGGCGATGTCGGCGAGGCCCTCGGGCGTGACCATGGCGGCATAGCTCAGGTCCGGCCGGTCAAACGGCCGGCCTCCGGCGGCGATCAGCTGCAGCAGGGGCGTGGCGATGCGGGCGCGCAGCCGCTGCAGGGGGCCGACCTCGAAACACTGGACGATGACGGGGGCGTCGGCGCCGGTCAGGCCGCGCCGCTCCAGCACGGCCACCAGGGCGTCCTCCATCGGCAGGCCGAGGGCGGCGAAATACGACGGGTGTTTCAGCTCCGGGACGACGCCGACCCCGGCCGCGGCGGCGATGTCGAGCACCTCATCGAAGGTCAGGATCGGCGCCTGGCCGTCGAAGGCGGAGTTGGCGGGGCGCAGTTGCGGCAGCCGCTCGCGGGCGCGCAGGGTCCTGAGCTCGGCCAGGGTGAAGTCCTCGGCGAACCAGCCCCGCACGGGGCGGCCGTCGACGGTCTTCATCGTGCGGCGGTCGGCGAACTCCGGGCGGGCGCCCACGTCGGTGGTCTCGCCGATCTCGTTCTCGTGGCGGACGATCAGGACGCCGTCGCGGCTCATGACCAGATCGGGTTCGATATAGTCGGCGCCCTGTTCGATCGCCCGTTCATAGGCCGCGCGGGTGTGTTCGGGCCGTTCGCCCGAGGCGCCGCGGTGGGCGATGATCAGGGGGTGGGTCTGGGTCAGCGCGGGGCTCGCGGTGAGGAGGACGAGGGTCGCGAGGATGGGCCTGATCATGCGCCGGGGATAGGGGCCGGCGGTGACGCGGGGATGACGGCGAACTGCAATCCCCTTTCGTCATCCCGGCGAAGGCCGGGACCCAGCGGCGCCGAAGGCGATCTGTTCAGGCAGCGTGCTCCCGACAGGTTCGCGCTCGCGCGCGCCGCTGGGTCCCGGGG
>Ga0207951_100345_pt1 | contig 24631 bp, 17 predicted proteins | sample Subbio12Aug_8Bad_FD_184830 | JGI IMG/M metagenome (GOLD analysis project Ga0207951, IMG submission 184830) | Serpentinite rock and fluid subsurface biosphere microbial communities from McLaughlin Reserve, California, USA - CR12Aug_8Bad (SPAdes) | ecosystem: Environmental > Terrestrial > Deep... | reverse complement strand
CCAAGCCATCGACACGGTAACCCAGCACGATGCCCTGGCTTGGTTTGGCCACTGCGGCTATCGTATCGAAGGCGTGTGTGAAGCGCTATAAGTTGGCGCCCCATACGCGCCACCTCTCTTCAAGTCGGGCTGTACACCAGATTTAGTTATAACTCACTGCCTGCGGCTGCTGGGGCAACTGGGCTTGCTCGGCGACTTGGCACCGATCCGCCATCCCGCCAAGCGGCGGCGGATCAGAGCCGTATTGCATGAAATCATGTATCGCGCCGGGCAAGTCATCCACAAAGCAAGGCAATGGTGGCTGGATTTGGGCCAAGCGTCGCCGGTCGCCCGGCTGTTTGAGTATCTGCAGCAACGTTTGGTGGTGCAACCGAAAGCCGCACCGGGATAGACGCGGACGAAAACACCGCAATCCACGGATTCGTCGCTGGTTGATGATCAACCGGGCCGAGGATGCTTGCCCTTTTGTCGGCCAAGCCAGCCGAACATGCGCTGTCGGAAGGCTTTTTGGATAAAAAGTCGTCGGCAGAATGAGAAAAACAGCGTAGCGATGGTTCGGCAGTCGAAAAAAATGCGCTCATGCGCTTTCGGAGGGCGTTTAAACTAGCGGGGGCACGGATTCAGGTTAAATAATTCAGGCTCGTCATCGTGCCGTTTCAGAGTGAATCGAAAGTCTCTGTTGAGGCCCTCACCCTGCTCTCTCCCACAGGGCGAGGGCGCAAAGTTACCGACGTTTGAAGTGTAAACGGCATAACGTCGCGATGTTCTCTTCAGCATTTTGTATTTTTTCTTGGGATAGCGCATAGTCCAAAACCGTTCCGTGTAGTATTTGTCCCATGGTTTTACTCCTTGAGTTCAGGGCATTTTATGCCAATTAAATGCCACACCAAACAAACGCCTCTATTCCGCCAGATAAGGGTTTTCCCGTTTGTCCTGAGCAAGGGCGAAGGATGGACAGAAAAATCCGGGCAGTCACCGTGCCCAACCGTCCATGCTTCGATGCTGCTTGGTACGAACGCTTGGGCGGGAAAAGCCATTCCGGGTTTGTTTTTTGGGCAAAATCCTAAAAATCCGTTGCCATGCCGCCTGAACTGAACTGCGGCCTGGCCGTCATTCACGGCAACCGGCTGGAGACGCTGGCCGACGTGCTGCACTACTGGTTGCGGCAATACCCGCTGGCGCCGCTGGAAAACGATGTGGTGCTGGTGCAGAGCAGCGGCATGGGCCAATGGCTGAAGCACACGCTGGCCGCGCCGTCTGGCCTGGGTGTTGCGGCGGCACTCAGCGTACAACTGCCCTCGCTGTTCGTCTGGCAGGTTTACCGCACGGTCATTGGCGAATCGATTGCCGCCCAGCAACCCTTGGCGAAACGGCCGCTGAGCTGGCGTTTGTATCGCCTGCTGCCCACACTGGCCAGCCAGCCCGGTTTCGACAGCTTGAAGCACTTTCTCCGCGATGACGAGCAGGACAGCAAGCGTCACCAGCTCGCAGAGCAACTGGCCGACCTGTACGACCAGTACCAGGTCTACCGCGCCGACTGGCTGGCCGACTGGTGCAAGGGCGACGATACGCTGGCCGATGACCGGGGCAATCGCCCAGCCTTGCCCGACGACCAGCGCTGGCAGGCGGCGTTATGGCGCTGCGTGCTGGCCGATTTGCCGGATGCCGACCGCGATCTGGCCAGCCGCGCCTCGGTGCATGAACGCTTTCTGCAAGACATCGACCGCCTCGACACCCGGCCCGCCGCGCTGCCGCGTCGCATCGTCGTTTTCGGCCTGTCGTCGCTGCCCCGGCAAACCCTGGATGTGCTGGTCAAGCTGGGCCGTTTCTGTCAGGTCGTGCTGTTCGTTCACAACCCCTGCCAGCACTACTGGGCCGATGTCATCGACGACAAAGACCTGCTCAAGACCGAATCCCGCCGCCATGCCCGCAAGCCCGGCCTGCCGCCGCGCCTGCACCCGGCAGACCCGCACGGCCATCCGCTGCTGGCGGCCTGGGGCAAACAGGGCCGTGATTACATCCGCCTGCTGGAACAGTTCGACGATAGCCGCCACTATGCCGACTGGCCGTGGCCGAACGATAAAATCGACGTGTTCGCCGATTACGGCAGCCCTGAACGGCGCAGCCTGCTGCAACATCTGCAACAAGCCATACTCGACCTCGACCCCTTGCCCGACCCGCCGCAAACCTTGCCAGCCGCCGACGAGTCCCTGGTGTTTCACATCGCCCACGGCCCGCAGCGCGAAGTCGAGATACTGCACGATCAATTGCTGGCGCGGTTCAATGCCGATCCGTCGTTATCGCCGCGCGATATCATCGTCATGGTGCCCGACATTCATGGCTACGCCCCGCACATCCGTGCAGTGTTCGGCCAGTACGCCGCAAACGACCCCCGCCACCTTGCGTTCAGTCTCGCCGACCAACAACAGCGCGGCCACGACCCGCTGCTGATCGCGCTCGAATACCTGCTCAAACTGCCAGACGCCCGCTTCAGCGTCGGCGAATGTCTGGACTTGCTGGACGCCCCGGCACTGCGCAAGCGCTTCGGACTCGACGCCGCCGCCGTCGGCATCCTGCGCCTCTGGCTGCAAGGAGCTGGTGTGCGCTGGGGGCTGTCGCCGGAACATCGCCAGGACACGGCGGGCGTACCGGCATCGATAGATGCCAACACCTGGCAGTTTGGGCTGAAGCGCCTGTTGTTGGGCTTTGCCGTTGGCGACGGCGACACATTCCAGGGCATTGCGCCGTTTCAGGACATCGGCGGTCTCGATGCCCGCTGGCTGGGTCATCTGTGGCAATGGCTGGAAACCCTGAACCATTACCGGCAAGCCCTGGACGCCTGCCATTGCGTCAGCGGCTGGCAGCGCTTGCTGGCCCAACTGCTGAGCGACTTTTTCGACCCTGAAACCGATCGGGAGTGCGCCATGCTGGATGCCGTGTCGCGCAGCCTGAAAACCTGGGCGCAGGCCTGCGTCCAGGGCGGCATGGGCGACGACGACAGCCTGCCACTGGCCGTGGTGCGCGATGCCTGGCTGGCCATGATCGATGAATCCGCGCTGCATCAACGCTTTCTCACCGGCAAGGTCAATTTCTGTACGCTGATGCCGATGCGGGCGATACCGTTCCGCATCGTCTGCCTGCTGGGCATGAATGACGGCGATTACCCGCGCAGCCACTTCCCGCCCGGTTTCGACCTGATGGCCCGCCGTGGCCAGTACCGGCCCGGCGACCGCTCGCGCCGCGATGACGATCATTACCTGTTTCTGGAAGCCGTGCTGTCGGCACGGGACAACCTGTACATCAGTTGGGTAGGCCGCAGCATCCGCGACAACACCGTCAAGCCGCCATCGGTGCTGGTCGGTCAGTTGCGTGATGTCATAGCCCAAAGCTGGCGGCTGGACGACGGCGACCTGCTGGCGCAAATCAGCGTCGAACACCCGCTGCAAGCCTTCAGCACCGGCTATGTGCAGCAAGACCGCGATCCGCGCTTGTTCACTTATGCCCGCGAGTGGTTTGGTGCAGACATCACCGCTGCTGTTGCAACAACAAACCCTCTCCCTCGGGGAGAGGGTAGGGTGAGGGTAGCAAGGTCTGATTCCACGATAAGTTTGCCACCCGCATTGGCGCTGTCAGCCCTCACCACCCTGCACCTCACCACACTGGGCCAGTTTCTGCGGGCGCCGGTCAGGCATGTTTGTCTGCACCGGCTGAAATTCCGTTTCGACAGCGACGACGACAAGCAGACACTGGACGACGAACCCTTCGCGTTCGACCGCCTGCAAAGCCATATCCTCGGCAATGACCTGCTGCAAAACCTGCTTGCCAGCAACGACGGCGAACAGACCTTAAGGCAACGGCAACAGACCTTGGCGCGCCAGGGCCAGCTCCCGCTGGGCGCATTCGGCAAACTGGCCTTCGAGCGCCTGAGCCAGCCTGCCCGGCAAAGCCGCCAGAACCAGCTTAGCCTGACCGCAAACTGGCCCGCAGTCACCGACGCGCGGGCATTGACACTCGACCTGATGCTGGCCGACGGCCCGCTGCGCATCGTCGGTGAAACCGGCCCGCTGCATCTGCTGGATGACGGCCCGGTCAGTTGCCATACCACCGTGCAAACCCTGTATAAAAAAGACGCCATCGACTACGTTCGCCTGCTGAACTACTGGCCGGTGCATCTGAGCGCCAATGCCAGCGGCCTGGCCCTGCGCAGCCTCATCGTCGGCAGCGACGGCCTCGTCGTGCTGGAGCGCATCGCACAAACCGAAGCCATGGCCGCCCTGCTTGATCTGGCAACCGCCTGGCAAACCGCCATGACCCAGATGACCCAGCCCATCCCTGTCGCCTGCCGCACCGCGCTGGCCTGGCTGAACCGGGCGAATGCCGAGGACGACGACGCCATCCGCAAAACCTACGAAGGCGACGAAACCAACGATCGCTCCCCCGGCGAAGTCGGATACGACCCCTACCTGGCCCGCTTCTACCCGAGCTTCGATCAGCTGACGGCGGCTTGCGAACAGGGTGATTTTGCGTTCTGGAGTCAGCAGCTTTACCTGCCGCTGCTATTGGCGGCCAAACCCTGGCAGTCTGCGACATGAGTCTTGAAACCCTGGACATCCTGCGCTTTCCGCTCCACGGCGTGCGGTTGATCGAAGCCAGCGCCGGTACCGGCAAAACCTACACCATCGCCGCGCTGTATGTCCGTCTGGTACTGGGCCACGGCGACCACCAGCTCGCGCTGTCGCCGCCCGACATTCTGGTAGTGACCTTCACCGAGGCCGCCACCCAGGAACTGCGCGACCGCATCCGCCAGCGTCTGACCCAGGCCGCGCGGTTTTTTCGTGGCCAAACCGCCGCTACCGACCCGTTCCTGAGCGAACTGCGTAGCGCTTACGCCTCAACCGACTGGCCTGCCTGCGCCTGGCGACTGGAAACCGCCGCCCGCTGGATGGACGAGGCGGCGATTTACACCATACACGGCTGGTGCAACCGCATGTTGCAACAGCACGCGCTCGCCAGCGGCAGCGCCTTTCATCAAAGCGTCGAGGACGACGATGGCGAGCATCTGCTGCGCGTGGCGCGCGATTACTGGCGCAGCCAGTTTTACCCGCTGGCCGATGCGCTGGCCTGTGATGCCGTGTTGCAACTGGCAGCCACCCCCGAAGACCTGCTGCAAAAAGTCCGGCCTTTGCTGAGCGAAACCGAAGCCCTGGGCCTGGAGGCACCGGACACCGATATCGCCAGCCTGCTGCAAAGCGGGGCCGACTGGTCACGCGAGCAACAGCGCCAGCTTGCCGCCGCCCGCCTGTGCTGGTACACGCATCGGACCCATCTGATCGAGCTGCTGCAAGCTGCCGTTGCCCAGGGCTGGCTCAATGGCAAAAAATACCCCGCCGACCGTTTCGCCGACAGACTGGCCGCCGTCCATGCCTGGTCGGCAGGCGGCAGCCTGCATGACGACAAGCTGGACGACAACAACCTGACCGACGACAACCTGACCGACGACAACCTGGTCAAATTCGCCCGCACCCGGTTGCAAGCTGCCCTCAACAAAAAACATCAGCACCAGGCCGCCGTATTCGATCACCCGGCGCTGATGGCTCTGGACGACTACGCCGCGTTGCTGGAACGCAAACCCAACATTGCCAGCCCGCTACGTCTCCATGCCCTGCACTGGATGCGCCAGCGTTACGACACCGAAAAACGGCGGCTGTCGACCTTGAGTTTCGACGACATGCTGACCCGGCTGGATCGCGCCCTGGCATCGACCGGCGGCGACAAGCTGGCGACCGCCATCCGTCTGCAATACCCGGTTGCACTGATCGACGAATTTCAGGACACCGACCCCTTGCAATACCGGATTTTCGCAACGCTGTACCCGGCGGACGTTGACTCGGACAGCCGCCTGACCTGCCTGATGATAGGCGACCCGAAACAGGCGATTTACTCGTTTCGGGGCGGCGACATTCACAGCTATCTCAGAGCGTATCGCGCCACGGTGGGCAAGCACTACACCCTGAACGTCAACTACCGCTCGACCAAGGGGCTTGTGGTCGCCGTCAATCGCGTATTCGCCCATGCCGATGCCAGCAACCCGCAGGGCGCATTCGGCTTTGCCGCAGGCCAGAACGATCCTCTGCCGTTTCATCCGGTAGCCGCCCAAGGCCGCAAGGCCCGCTGGATCGTCGATGGCCAGCCCGCCACACCACTGACGCTGTGGCACTGGCACAGCGAAGACGCCGTCGCCAGCCCGGTCTACCGCAAACACATGGCCGAGGTGTGCGCCAGCGACATCGTGCGGTTGCTGAACCAGGCGGAACAGGGCGTTTGCGGTTTTGCCGCTGACGATGGCCGGTTTCAAGCGCTCAAGGCCAGCGACATCGCCGTACTGGTGCGCAGTGGCCGCGAGGCCCGCGCCATACGCCTGGCCTTGTACCGCCGTGGTTTGAAAAGTGTTTACCTGTCGGAACGCGATTCGATCTACGCCACACCCCAGGCCCAGGATCTAGTGTTTTGGCTGTCTGCCATGGCCGAACCCCGCAACGAACGCGCGGTACGCGCCGCGCTGGCAACGACAACCCTGGCGCTGGATTACCCGACATTGTTGGCCCTGGCCGACGATGAAGACTGCTGGGAATGGCATCTGGAGGCGTTTCAGCGTTACCAGGCAAGCTGGCGCAACGACGGCATCCTGCCCGCGCTACGGCAGATGATCGCCGATTACCAGCTGCATGGGCGGTTGATGGCCGCAGCCGATGGCGAACGCTGTTTGACCAATCTGCTGCATCTGGCCGAGTTGCTGCAACACGCCAGCGGCCAGCTCGACGGCGAGCAGGCGCTGATCCGCCACCTGAGCGATGCCATTCAGACCGCACAGAATGGCCGCAGCAGCAACGACGGCATCTTGCGGCTGGAAAGCGACGCCCAGCTCATCAAGGTGGTTACCATCCACAAAGCCAAGGGTCTGGAATATCCCCTGGTATTCCTGCCCTTTATTTGCAGTTACCGCGAAGCTGGCAGCCAAAACGGGATTTACCGCTACCACAACGACGACCTGGCGGTGTGCATCGCTCTGCCCCCCAACGACGACCTCAAAACGATCAAGGCCATCAGCGAACGCGAGCGCATGCAGGAAGACCTGCGCCTGCTCTACGTTGCCCTGACCCGTGGCCAATACGCCTGCTGGCTGGGCATTGCGCCAATCAAGGTGCTGGGCAAACAGTGTCAACTAGCGAAATCCGCCATCGGCCATGTGCTGGACTGGCAACCCGGCACGGCTGCCAGCCAGCTTGCCGACAAACTCCAGGCCTTGCAGGGCGATTGCAGCGCCATTGCCATCGTGCCGCTGCCGCAACCGACGGCAGATAGCCATCAGCCACTGACACCACCGCCAGTTCTGCAAGTGCCCCGGCAAGCGGTACGGCACATCGCCGACGACTGGTGGATTGCCAGCTACAGTGCCTTGAACATCGACAGCGAACGCCTGCCCGCTGCCCAGCCCGAGCAAGCCGCCGATACCCCGCAAGATGACAAGCGCCGAGATGAAGCCGACCCCGATACCCCACTGGCCGCCACAGACGGCATTCACGCCCTGCCGCGAGGTGCGGCGGCGGGTGTGCTGATACACGAACTACTGGAACACTGCGCCCGCCGGGGCTTTGCCAAGGTTGCCGCCGACACGGCGCTGCAAGTCCAGCTCATTGCGCCGATCTTGCAGATCACCCCATGGCAACGCCATGAACCGGCGCTGACATCGGCCTTGCAGGCCTGGCTGGACATGAATCTGCTTGGTGATGCGGCAGTCAGGCTGGTCGATCTCGACAACGGCTACAACCACTACCAGGCCGAAATGGAATTTCTGATCGGCATAAACCCGGTCGATCTGCAAACCCTGGACGCGCTGATCGCCCGTCATGTCTTCCCCGGTCGTCCGCGCCCGCACCTGCAACCCGGCCAATTGCACGGCCTGCTGAAAGGTTTCATCGACCTGGTGTTCGTTCACGATGAGCGTTACTACGTGCTGGACTACAAATTCAACATGCTGGGCAGTAGCGATGCCGCCTACACGCATGAGGCGCTGATCGATGCCCTGCTGGAACGCCGCTACGACCTGCAAGCCGCGCTGTACCTGCTGGCGCTGCATCGTTTGCTGCAAACCCGGCTGGGCGACGGCTACGACATCGGGCGACACCTGGGGGGCGCGGTTTACCTGTTTCTGCGCGGCGTTCATGCCGCAAACCAGGGCCGCTTGTTGATGCCTGCCAACATTGAACTGGTACTGGCGATGGACGCACTGTTTCTCGCCGAGGCGACAGCCTGATGACGGAGACGCATAGCATGATTGCCGCACTAGACCGCTGGCTGGCGCTGCTCAACCGCAGCGTCCTGGTTCCCACGGTCTCCGTGGGAACCCATACGGGCGGGCATACGCCACAGTCCGCCGAGTCCGGTATGCATTCCCACGCGGAGCGTGGGAACGAGAACTGGCGCTGGACGCGCGGTTTTCCGTCGAGGTGATTGCCTGATGACGGATGCGCACAACGTGATTGCCACACTCGACCGCTGGCTGGCGCAGGGCTGGCTGGCACCGCTCGACCGCGCTTTTGCCGGTTTTCTGCGGGAGCAGGACGCCGATTGCCCGGATGAATTGCTGTGGGCGGGCGCCCTGGTCAGTCGGCAATTTGGCCGTGGTGACATCTGTCTGGATCTGGCCCGGCTGAGCCATAACCCGGAACAGGTATTGGCTTTGAGCGACGCGGCAGCACTGGCCGACCTGCCCTGTCTGGACACCCAGCAGTGGCGGGCTGTCTTGTCGACCTCGGTGCTGGTCGAACACGGTGACGGCGCGGCGCCGCTGGTGCTGGAGGGCGACAAACTGTATCTGCGCCGCTTCTGGCGTTGCCAGCAAACCGTGTACCGGCAAATCCAGCGCCGCTTGCAACCGGTTCACGACAATCTGCCCGACAAGGTCGCCACTGCCGTACACAGCCTGTTTGCCGGTAACAGCGAAAACCCCGACTGGCAGAAAATCGCCTGTGTTCTGGCCTTGCGTGCCCGTTTCGCCATCATCACCGGCGGCCCCGGCACCGGCAAGACCACGACGCTGACCCGCTTGCTCAGCCTGCTGGTGCAACGGGCGCTGGACAGCGGCCAACACCCGCCAGCCATTGCGCTGGCCGCACCCACCGGCAAGGCCGCTGCCCGCGTCAGCGCCTCGATCACATCGGCATTGGCTAGGCTGGATGCCAGCGACGCCGTCAAAACCCATCTGCCGCGCCAAGCCAGCACGCTGCACCGATTGCTCGGCAGTCAGCCGGATGCCCGGCGCTTTCGCCACCATGCCGGTCAGCGCCTGGTGACCGACATCGTCATCGTCGATGAGGCCTCGATGATAGACCTGGAAATGATGGCCGCCCTGCTGGATGCCTTGCCCGATGCCGCACAACTGATCCTTCTGGGCGACAAAGACCAGTTGGCCTCGGTCGAACCCGGTTCTGTCATGGGTGAATTGTGTGCCGGTGCCGAACGTGCGGCTTACGATGCGGCCAGCCGGGCCTGGATTGCCCGCTACACCGGCACGGTCTTGCCTGCACCCGCTGACGAAGGTTCGCCAGTCAACCAGCAAACCGTGATGCTGCGCCACAGTCACCGCTTCGGCGCCGACAGCGGCATCGGCCAGTTGGCCACCGCGGTCAACCAGGGCGACGCCGCCCGTGCCTGTCAACTGTTGGCCGACCAAGCGCAGCACGCCGACCTGACGCATCTGATCCTGCATGACGCCGCCGACAACCGGCTGAAAACCTTGATACGGCAAGACCAGCCTGATCGGCCAGGTTATGGCGGCTACCGCGCCATCATCCAGAACCAACGTCCGAAAGCGGAGGAAAACCCGGCAGCCTGGGCACAGAGCGTGCTGGCCAGCTTCGACCGTTTCCGCATACTGTGTGCCGTCCGGCAAGGTGACTGGGGTGTGGAAAGCCTTAACCGGCTAATCGAACGCTGGCTGTTTCCCCAGGCCCGGCCCGGCATCTGGTACGAAGGCAGGCCGGTGATGGTGACGCGCAACGATTACAACCTGAATCTGATGAACGGTGACATCGGCATCACCCTGCGCGACGGCGCAAGCCGATTGCGCGTGGTGTTCCCGGGCGACGACGGCCTGCGCTGGCTTTCGCCGATGCGGCTGGCCGATGTCGAAACCGCCTACGCCATGACGGTGCACAAGTCGCAAGGCTCGGAATTCGACCACGTTGCACTGATACTGCCTACAGCACCCAACCCACTGTTGACCCGCGAGCTGGTTTACACCGGCATCACCCGCGCCCGCCATCGCTTCACTCTCATCACCGCCAACCCGAGCAGCCTGGCGGCGGCGATCACGACATCGGGGCATAATGTTTGAACGCACAGACTCACGATGGTTGAGCTGTTCAGCGCAGGCCGAATAGTTACGATTGTTGCTGATAAGTCTGCCAAAACTGCGCTGTCAGCAACGGCGGGTGTAGCAGGTAGCTTTGGATGTAATGGCAACCTAGGGCCTGGAGTTCCTCCAGTGCTTGCGGTGTCTCCACGCCCTTGGCAACGATTTTCAGGTTCATGGCCTGGCCTAGGCTCATGATGCCGCGAAGAGTGGTTTGGCTGTCGTCCTGACGGGCAGGATGACTGACGATACCACGACCGATTTTCAACAGGTTGACAGGCAGTCGGCCCAGATGCGCCAGCGATGTCTGTCCAGCGCCGAAATCGTCGATTGCAATGACAAAACCCAGTCGCGCCAGGCTATGCAGGGTTTGCAGACTGCTCTCGATGTCGGTCATCAGCGCCGATTCGGCGAACTCCAGCATGATACGTTCCGGCATGGCAGCGTGGCGGCGCAGGCTGTTTTCGATGTCGGTGATGCCGTTGGGTGGCTGAATCTGCCGCGTGGACATGTTGACCGAGAAATACCCCAGCGCCTGATTACCCCAGCGTTCACGACTCTGGGCTTCTAGGCGGCAGGCCTGATCGAATACCCAATTGCCGATAGGCACGATGGCGCCGCTGGATTCGGCAATGGGAATGAACACATCGGGCGGAATGTCGCCGCCGGGGGCATGCCAGCGCAGCAGCAGCTCGGCACCCACGATGGCGTTGCTGCGGACATCGACGATGGGTTGCAAGTCCAGCGACAGTTCGCTGGCTTTCATCGCTGCCTGCAAGCCCTGGATCATCGAGATTTTTTGCCGTGCTCTGGCATCAAGGCTGCCGTTGAAAAAATACCAGCCATCGCGCCTGGGCTGCCGGGCGTCCTGCATGGCCGTGTTGACGCTGCGCAGCAGATCATCAGCCGAGTGGGTGCTGCCATGCCCCACTGCGATGCCGATGCTGGCGGTGAGGTAAAGCGGGAAGCGGTCTATCACCACCGGTTCGCGCAAAACACGGTTGAGACGTTCGGCCAGCAACGCAACCATCGTGGGCTGTTCGACCTGTTCGCACAAAATAACGAATTCGTCGTCGACCAGGTGGGCGACGGTGTCCCCTGGCCTGACCTTTTCCTGCAAGCGATTGGCCGCCACTTTCAGCAGTTTGTCGCCGGTTTCGCGGCCATGGGTATCGCTGACCAGTTTGAAGCCATCAAGGTCGATGAACAGCAACGCCACGTTGTAATTTTGCCGACGGGTGCGCAGCAAGGCGTGGTTGAGGCGATCGCGGAGCAGCTTGCGGTTGGGGAGTTGGGTCAGAGTGTGATGGGTGGCCTGCCACAGCGAGAATTCCTCGCTGCGTGCGAGTTCGCTGATGTCGCGCAAGGTCACTACCAACACCCAATGATCGCCTTCGCGGAATTTGCCGATCGAAGCCTTGAGCGGAAATGTCGTACCGTCCTTGCGACAACCGGCAACATTGCCCCGGCGCGACATCAGGCGCTGCATGTCGGCAGACTTGACGAAGCTGCGAACCATGTCGGCATGGCGCATGCGTTGTTCCGGCGGCAGCAGCAGGTGTACGGACATGCCCATCAGCTCCTCGGTGCCATAGCCGAACATCTGGCAGCCATGGGCGTTGACCTGGCGGATGATGCCATCCTCGTCGGTTGCAATGACGGCGATGTCGGCCATCGCCAGGATTTGCTGGGCATTGCCCATGAAGGCGGAGTTTACGGCGTCATGCAGTGCGGCCTGGTTGTCAGTAGCCTGGTCGTCGGCAGTCTGGTCGTCGGTAGCCGGGGCGACAATCGCCGACTGACCGGCCTGTTTGCGATAGCGTTCGGGAATGGCAGGCGGGATATTGCCGAAGCGTTCGATGATGTCGAAGGTGCCATCGGTTTTACTGCGGGCAAGAAAGGTATTGACGTAAGCATGATGGGTGAGGGTGTCCATTTGCACCCAGCCCTGCGGCCCCAGCACATGCACCCGCTCCAGGGCATGGATCAGCGCTTCGGTTTCGGTGGTGCCGGCCAGATTGACGGCCTTGGCGAAGGCGTGAACACAGAGATAAGCGCCTTCGCCAAAATGGGTGACGACACCGTTGCCGCGCGGCCAGATGCCATTGACACCGGGCATTTTGGCCAGCCGTTTCATGTAATCGTCGTTTTGCGGGGTGTCGATCGACATGAAATAGCTGTTGCTGACATAAAAACCGGCGCGGATTTCCGGCAGCAATTGCTGCATCAGGACTTCATCGCAGTGACCCATCACGATGGCCATTTTTTGTTTGAGTCCGCTTGCACAAAAGCGCGTGAGCAACTCGATTTGATCGCCACCGACAAAATAAGGCACGAACACATTGGCCCCCGAACGCTCCACCCGTTCCAACAACAGGTCGATCTCCGTCGTGCTGGCATGTAAAGGCAGATAGTCTTCGCCTACGACATCACCATCGAGCCGGTTCAAGGCGCGAATGGCGGCGTCGATCGAGCCGCGCGGCCATTCGTAATTGCTGCCGGCAAAATACATTTTCAAGCCATGACGTTGCGCCATGGCGGGAATCATCTTGTCGATCTGCTGGTTGGGCAGGGCGCCGAAATTGAAAAAATAACGACTGCTGATGCTGCCTTCGTTGAAGGCAAAATTGAGGTACGGGGTTTTCAGTGGCTCGGCCACCTGTTGCGCGACGGCGATTCTGGCATTTGACAGCAGATTGCCGACGATGGCGCGGCAGTGTCGGTTGTGTATCAGATTGAAGGCTGCCGGTACGGCGGTGCCCGGCAGACTGCCGTCGTCCTCGATGACCAGCTCCAGCGGCACACCGAGAATACCGCCGGTTTCGTTGATTTCCTGACAGGCAATGCGGGCGGCCCAACTGATGTCGTGACCATACATGCCGGCCAGGCCGCTCAGTGGCGGCATGATGCCGATTCGAATGTTGGATTGAGTCATATCATCATCGACCGAAGGTTGGGGTTGTCGGGCCAATACCGTTAAGCCGTCAGGCTTCGACGGTGTTCATCGCGAACAGATCAACTTAACGGCATGGGGGGCGGACGGGTTGGGCATCGGCGTTTCAAGCCCGCTAATTACACGCAAGTCAAAGTTTTAGCAAGCGCAGAAACCGGAGTGTACGAGTGGTACATGAGGATTTCGAGCACCGCCCGCACCCGGATTACACCCGCGCAGTAGATTTTCAGACGGGTTTCTTAGGTTTCGCCACATCAAAGTCCCCGCATGATGCTGGCGCCGTGCTGTTTGAGCCAGTGGCGATGTTGCAGGTAATCCGGCATGTGCTGGCTCACCAAGGCCCAGAAGTCGCGCGAATGATTCTTGTGGCGGATGTGACATAACTCGTGAACGACGACGTATTCCATGACGATGGCCGGTGCCAGCATCAACAGCCAGTTGAGGTTGATGTCGTCGTTCGGTCCGCAACTGCCCCAGCGGCTTTTCTGGGTCTTGATCCGTAGGCTGCGCGGGTGCAGGCCGCAACGCGGCGCATGGCGGGCGATCATTTCATCGGCGTATCGTCGTGCTTGGTGTTTCATCCAGTGTTCCAGTGCATGGCGGATGATGTCGGAGCGCCGATGGCTCTCGACGGCTTTCGGCACATGCAAGCGCAGGTGGTCGTCGCCCTGCTCGATGGCCACCGTCTTGCGTGATGCGTCGACCAGCGCCAGCCGTAAATGACCGCCGCGATAGGGTAGCAGGCTGCCATCGCTGTAGCTGACAGGTGCCAGCGAGCGGGACGGCACGGCGCGTTGGCTGATGCGCAATCGGGCAGCGCTTATCCAGGCTTGCTGCGCCTGCACGAAGGCGTGGATGCGCTGCTCGCAAACATCGGGCGGCGCAACGATTTCTATCCTGTCGGCGCGAACCACGATGCGGGTGCGCTTGGCGCGGCTACTGCGGCGTATCCGGTAATCGAGCGCCGGTGACGGCGCGATGCCAGGCGGTTTAGTGGTCGCCATGGCAGGCGTCATCGTAGCCGTCTTCCTGGTTAATCATGTGGGTTGCCAGTTGATCGAGCGCCGTGCGGATGTTGACGAGCAAACGCGGTTCCATCGTCATTTCGTCCAGGGCCTTGTTCATGCACAGCATCCACTGGTCGCGTTCGGACGGACCGATCTTGAATGGCAAATGCCGTGCCCGCAGCATCGGATGGCCAAATTCCTGCATAAACAGATTGGGGCCACCCAGCCAGCCGGACAGGAACTTGAACAGCTTGTCCTTGGCGGAGGCCAGGCTGGGCTGGTGCATGGCGCGTATGTCCTGGGCTTCGGGCAGGATGTCCATGTAAAAATAAAAGCGATCCACCAGGCTGCGAATTGCTGGCTCCCCGCCTATCACATCGTAGGGTGTGATGTCTGTCATCGTTTGATCGACCTCTGTCGTTTGTTTGTATTACCATCTTGAGCCGCAATTCAATGGGCCGCAATCTTCGGAAACTCTGCCGGGATTGCAAAGTCCTATCGGCGTTTGTTCATTTCAATCAGGAGAATCGCTCCATGCGTTACAACCATTCTGTCACTCAATCTTCTATCGCTAAACCATCTATCGCGCAATCGTCGGGAGCCGGTATTCTGGCAACCCATCGTGTTTTACGTAACACCTATCTGCTGCTGTCGATGACGCTGCTGTTCAGCGCGGGCATGGCCGGTGTTGCCATGACGCTCGATTTGCCGCATCCGGGGCTGATTATCACACTGGTGGGTTACTTCGGCCTGCTGTTTTTGACCCATCGTTTCAGCCACAGCGCCCTGGGTATCGTCTTCGTCTTTGCTCTGACCGGCTTCATGGGCATGACGCTGGGGCCTATTCTGAACATGTATCTGAAAGCCTTTGCCAACGGTCAGCAACTGATTTTCATGGCGCTGGCAGGCACGGGTTTGACCTTTCTGGGGCTGTCGGCCTACGCCCTGGTAACGCGCAAGGATTTCAGCTTTATGGCCGGTTTTCTGATGACCGGTATCTGGGTGGCGTTTTTTGCAGGCCTGGCCGCCTTGCTGTTTTCGGTACCGGCCTTGTCACTGGCTGTTTCGGCGATGTTTGTGTTGCTGATGGCAGCGATGATTCTGTTTCAAACCAGCCAAATCATTCATGGTGGTGAAACCAATTACATCCTGGCCACGGTGACCTTGTACGTATCGCTGTACAACCTGTTCACCAGCTTGCTGCAATTGCTCGGCGTATTTGGCGGCGACGATTGATTGGTCGACCGTGTGTTCGCCTGAAAAAGCCCGGAGTTTCCGGGCTTTTTTTTATCCGCTGCCAAATTCATCGACCGCTGAATCGTGACAAAGCCGTTTGATGCATCTCGAAAAAGTCATAAACCCCCGCGCACTATCCTTTAGAATTGCCGACATTTTTGCCAGCGGCGAGGGTGTTAGATGTCGACACAAGCATGGTCTATCGATGATTCGAAGCAGCTTTATGCCGTTCAGCAATGGGGGGCGGGATATTTTTCGATCAATGCCCAGGGCCATGTCTGCGTCAGGCCGAAGCTGGATGGCCCTGTCGAGATCGATGTGTTCGAAGTGGCCGAACGCCTAAGGGCGCAAGGCTTGAGTTTTCCGGTATTGATCCGCTTCACCGACATGCTGGTCGATCGCATCGCCAGACTGCAACAGGCGTTCGACCGTGCGCGGATGGCTCATGGTTACGCGGGCCAGTACACGCCGGTGTATCCGATCAAGGTCAACCAGCAGGGCCATGTGGTCGAGAGCATCGTGTCAGCCGAGCACATCGGCCTGGAGGCCGGCAGCAAGCCGGAGTTGCTGGCGATACTGGGCCTGGCCAAACCCGGCAGCACCCTCGTCTGCAATGGCTATAAAGACCGTTTGTACATCCGCATGGCGCTGATGGGGCAGTTGATGGGCTTGTCGGTGTTCATCGTCATCGAGAAGCCGTCTGAGCTGGAGCTGATTATCGAGGAAGCCGACAAGCTCGCTGTCAGGCCGCAAATCGGCATTCGTGTGCGGCTTTCGACCATCAGCGCCGGTAAATGGCAGAACAGCGGCGGCGAAAAATCCAAGTTTGGCTTGCACGCCAGCGAGGTGTTGCAGTTGATCGAGCGGCTGAAGCAGGACGACAAGCTGGATTGGCTGCAACTGATGCACTTCCACATGGGGTCGCAGATTGCCAACATTCACGACATCAAGCTGGCACTGAAAGAGGCGGGCCAGTTTTATCTGCAATTGCATGATCTGGGCGTGCCGATTGGCACGGTCGATGCCGGTGGCGGCTTGGGTGTCGATTATGACGGCAGTCGTTCGCGGCGCGAGTGTTCGATCAACTACAGCCTGAACGAATACGCCGACAACATCGTGCGGGCATTTGCCGAGGTCTGTCGTCAGCACGCGTTGCCGCAGCCCAACATCATCACCGAGTCTGGCCGCGCCATCACCGCGCATCACGCGGTTCTGATTACCAACGTCACCGAGATCGAAAGCCTGCAAAGCGGCGATGCCGTCACCCTCAGCGGCCATAACATCGCGGAAAACTATCATAACGCCCAGTTCGACATGACCGAAGCTCGCGCCCGCTTCGTGCAGGGTGACTTGAGCCTGACCGAACTGGCCGATGCGGAAAAACGCTACGTCAGCCTGTGCCAGCACATTCAGACCCGGTTGAGCCTGGATAATCACCAGCACCGGGAAATCCTGATGGAGCTGGACGAAAAGCTGGCCGACAAGGTGTTCTGCAATTTCTCGCTGTTTCAATCGATGCCCGACATCTGGGGCATAGACCAGATTTTCCCCATTCTGCCGATACATCATCTGGACAAGCCACCGTCGCGCCGTGCCGTGTTGCAGGATTTGACCTGTGATTCCGATGGCCGCATCGACCAGTACGTCGACCGGCAAAACATCAGCCACACCTTGCCGTTGCATGGCATTGCCGATGGCGAGGATTACTGGATCGGTTTCTTCATGCTGGGCGCCTATCAGGAAATTCTTGGCGACATGCACAACCTGTTTGGCGACACCCATTCGGTCAATGTCAAACTCGACGGCGACGACTATCGCTTTACCGGCCTCATGCGCGGCGAGAGCGTCAGCGAATTGCTGGATTACGTGCATATCGATACCGGCGCGCTGAAAGCGGCTTACCGCCAGCGGCTCGAAACAAGCCGTTTGCCCGCTGCCCGCAAACAGGCTTACGAGCAGGAATTGGCCGACGGATTGAACGCCTATACTTATCTGGAAAAGTAATCGTCGTTTTAACCTGTCAACACCGTTCACAAGGCATCTGACATGAAAGCAGGTTTTATAGGTCTGGGCGCCATGGGTCAGGGCATGGCGCGTAATCTGGCCAAAGCCGGGGTTCTGGCCGCCGTCTGCAACCGCACCCTGGCCAAGGTCAGTGCACTGGCAAGCGAATTGAACGTTGTTGCCTGCCCCGATCCGCAAATCCTGGCCGCGCAAGTCGATGTGGTGCTGATCTGCGTATCAGCCGATCAGGACGTGCTCGATGTCGTCAGCGCCGTCGCGCAAACCATCAAGCCCGGCAGCGTGGTGATCGATCTGTCGACCGTCAGCGCACAAACCGCGCGAGCGGCAGCGGCGATGCTGGCCGACAGGCAGGCGGCGTTTCTCGATGCCCCGGTGTCGGGCGGTGTCGAGGGGGCCAATAACGGCAAACTGGTAATGATGGTCGGCGGCGATGCCGCCGTTTTGCAGCGGGTAAGGCCAATCCTGGGCAGCATGACCTCGCGCATCGAGCTTATGGGCAACATTGGCGCAGGCCAGGCCTGCAAGGCCGTCAATCAGGTCATGGCAGCCGGTATCGCCCAGGCCGTGACCGAGGCACTGGCTTTCGGCCAGGCGCTGGGGCTGGACATGGACAAGGTCGTCGATCTGGTAGCGGGCGGCGCGGCGGGCAACTGGTTTCTGCAGCATCGTGGCAAAACCCTGATGCAAGGCATTTTCAAACCCGGCTTCAAGTTGGCACTGCACCACAAAGATTTGCGCATTTGCCAGCAGATGGCCGACAACGTGGGCATGGCACTGCCGCTAACCGATGTCACGGTGGACGATTACGCCGAACTGATGCAGCAAGGCCATGGCGACGACGATATTTCGGCGTTGTTTCGCCTGAAACGAACCACTTAAATTCAACGAGGATGAGGGATGAAAATCACGGTATTTGGTAGCGGTTATGTAGGGCTGGTAACGGGCGCCTGTCTGGCCGACGTTGGCAACCAGGTCATGTGCATGGATGTCGATCAACACAAAATCGATCAGCTCAAGCAAGGCATCATCCCCATCTATGAACCCGGCCTGGAAGAGATGGTGAAAGACAATATGGCGGCGGGTCGGCTGTATTTCACCACGGAGGTTAAAGAAGCCGTGGATTTTGGTCTGTTCCAGTTTATTGCCGTCGGCACGCCGCCGGATGAGGACGGTTCGGCCGATTTGCGCTACGTACTGGCAGTGGCCAGAAGCATCGCCGAGCACATGAGTGGCTATAAAATCGTCGTCGACAAATCGACGGTGCCGGTCGGTACGGCTGACAAGGTCAGGCACGCTATGGCCGAGGTGCTGGCGCAACGCAACGAAAGCATGGAATTCGATGTAGTGTCCAACCCGGAGTTTTTGAAGGAAGGCTCGGCGCTGGACGATTTCATGAAACCCGATCGCATCATCATCGGCACCGACAATCCCAGAACCGCCGAATTGCTGAAAGCACTCTACGCACCGTTCAACCGCAGCCGCGAGCGCGTCATCGTCATGGACATCCGCTCTGCGGAACTCACCAAATACGCTGCCAACGCCATGCTGGCCACCAAGATCAGCTTCATGAACGAACTGGCCAATCTGGCGGAACGCCTGGGCGCCGACATCGAACACGTTCGCCACGGCATAGGCTCCGACAGCCGCATCGGCTACAGCTTCATCTATCCCGGCTGCGGCTACGGCGGCTCGTGTTTTCCGAAGGATGTCAAAGCCCTTGAACGCACTGCCAGGGAAATGGGCTACCACGCCGAACTGCTCAATGCGGTCGAGAACGTCAACGACAGGCAGAAACAGCGCTTGTTCGAAAAAATTCAGAGCCATTACCCCGGCGGCATCCAGGGCAAGACCTTTGCCTTGTGGGGGTTGGCCTTCAAACCCAATACCGACGACATGCGCGAGGCACCCAGTCGTGTGCTGCTGGAAGCCTTGATCGAAGCCGGTGCCACGGTGCGCGCCTACGACCCCGAAGCCCTGCACGAAGCCCAGCGCATTTATGGCAACAAAGCCGGTTTGGTTTATTGCGCCAAACAGAGCGAAACCCTGACCGGCGCCGATGCGCTGGCAATCGTCACTGAATGGAAACAATTCCGCAGCCCGGATTTCGAGCAGTTACAGCAGGCCTTGAAAGACCGGGTGATTTTCGATGGCCGCAATATGTATGAACCCGGATTGGTCAGACAGTTTGGTTTGCAGTATCACGCGATCGGGCGCTAAGCCTTCCAAATGATCTGTCTGCGTGGATGGGTGTTTCGTGAGCAGCCTGACCAGCCCGACATGCTGTTCCTGCCCCAATTGCCCAAGCAGCCAGTCATTGCCTGGTGGTCAATTCCACCCAGCGGCCAGCTTCCTGCTTGTGGGTGATGATGCTTAATCCGGCCTCACGGTAGTGCCGGTAGCGTTCTCGACCAGCGTTTTTACTGGCCTCGCTGTTGTCGAGGATTTCGACGATGCGCTCGGTGGCATCGGTGATTTGCGGGTAATGGCTGGACAGGTTGACGATGATAGTCTGCCAGCCGTCGGGGATGGCCGAACCGCCAATCAGAATGTTGCCGGGATGGGCGGGCGGCTGGCCGTGATAGCGTTGGTGCGGCACAAAGCTGCCGACGCGGAAGACCCAGAGTTGGCGGTCGATGTCGCTGGCCTGGTGTTCATCGTCGGTCAGAACGTAACAGAACTGGCCGCCGCGATAGATTTTCTCGATCAGTTTGCAGGCGAAGTCCTGGCGCTCGTGCTGTGAGCTGGAAGCCAGGACGTAGAAGACCACTTCAGGTTCAGGTTGTTGCACGGTCGATCAGATACTGGCTCAACAAGGCGACAGGCCGACCGGTTGCACCTTTGTGGGTGCCGGTGCGCCAGGCGGTGCCGGCGATGTCGATATGCGCCCAGCGGTAGTCTTCGGTAAATTTCGACAGGAACACGGCGGCGGTGATGCTGCCACCGTCGGGGCCGCCGATGTTGGCCAGGTCGGCAAAGTTGGATTTGAGCTGTTCGGCATAGTCGTCCCAGATCGGCATACGCCACAACGGGTCGCAGGCGGTTTCGCTGGCGGCGAGCAAGTCGTTGCACAAGGCGTCGTCGTTGCCGAACAGGCCGCTGGGCACCCGGCCCAGCGCGACGATGCAGGCGCCAGTAAGGGTGGCCATGTCGATGACGACCTCAGGACTGTATCGTTTGGCGTAGGTGAGGGTGTCGCACAGAATCAAACGGCCTTCGGCGTCGGTGTTGAGCACTTCAATGGTTTTGCCCGCCATGCTGGTCAGGATGTCGCCGGGCTTGTTGGCATTGCCATCGGGCAGGTTTTCCGACGCGGGGATCAGGCCCACCAGATTGAGCGGCAGATTCATCCGCGTCGCCGCACGCAGTATGCCCAGCACACTGGCACCGCCGCACATGTCGTACTTCATTTCATCCATGCCCAGGCCGGGTTTCAGCGAAATGCCGCCAGCGTCGAAGGTCAAGCCCTTGCCGACCAGAACGATGGGTTTGGCATCGCCGCCGCCCTGATAATTCAGGCAGATGAGTTTGGCCGGCTGGCGGCTGCCGCGCGATACACTCAACAAGGCGGCCATGCCCAGGGCTTCCATCTGGTGTTCTTCGAGGATTTCGCAGCTCAGCTTGTCGTGTTCGCCCGCCAGCACGATGGCTTGTTCCGCCAGATAACTGGGCGTACAGAGGTTGCCGGGCAGGTCGGCCAGGCGTTTGCAGAATTCGATGCCGCTGGCAATGGCGATGCCCTGGTTCAGGCCGGTTTCTACCGCATGGCGGTCGGCATCACCGGCGACGATGGCCAGCGCTTGCAGCGCAACCGGGTCGTCGATTTTCTTGGTAGCGTTGTACTGATAGGCGCTGTCGTTGAACATTTCGACGATCTGGCGTGTCAACCAGGCCGTATCGGCGTGTTCGACGGCCACATCCAGCAACGCACAACTGGCGGCGCTGACTTTGGTGTCCTTCAGCGTTTTACCGGCAGCGGCCAGCGCCTTGCGAAACTGTTTACGATTCAGTTCGCCGCGCGGGCCGAAACCGATCAGTATCAGACGTTCGATGCCGCCATCGGGCAAGTTGTTTATCAGCAAGGTTTCGCCGACTTTGCCTTTGATGTCGCCACGGTCCATCAGGCGGCTGATGAGTCCGTTGTACCGCGCATCCAGGGCTTGTGCCGTGGGGCTGAGCACCTGGTTTTCATGAATGCCGACCAGAAGGCATTGGCTTTGCAGTTTTTCCAGAGGTGCGCTTTCTATAGAATGATCCATGTGTATTGCCCGATGCTGTCGTGAGTTTCGATGTGCGAAGAAGGGTTGAGACGCTTGCCCGCAGGCGCCAAGCGATTATACATGACGGCTTGGGCCGCATCGGCGCTGGCCTTGGGCGGCAGCAAGGGTGGGCGAGTGCCTTTTGCAATAGTTTAGAAACCGGAGTATGCCTTGAGCAGTGATCGCAATATGCCCAGTGTGGGCAAGCCGTTCCGGCTGTTTACCGTGCTGGATCGGATGATCGTCAGCGATTTGTACAAGACGTTTATGGCCGTGCTGGCGGTGCTGGTCATCATCATCGTCAGCCGCAACTTCATCAAGGTACTGGTGCAGGCCATCGAGGGCAACATCGCCAACGACACGGTGATGATGTTGCTGGGTTTGAAAATCATCGTCGCCGCAACAGCATTTCTGCCTGCGGCCTTGTTCATGGCGGTTTTCATGGTGTTGGGGCGGATGTACCGTGACCATGAAATTTCGGCGATCGCGTCGGCCGGTGGCGGTATTGCCACGCTGTACCGCGCTGTGTTCTGGGTTGTCGTGCCGTTGAGCGTTTGTGCGGCGGCTTTGGCTATGTACGCCACACCATGGGCCGAGGCGCAAACCGAAAAACTGATGCACGACGACAGACAAAGCGCCGATGTACGCGGCATTTCCGCCGGTCGGTTCAGCGAATACAGTAGCGGCGAGTTGATTTTCTATACCGAAGCCATCGCCAATGACGGCACGATGCGCCATGTGTTCGTACAGAACCGTCAGGGCGACAGGCTGGGTGTCATCAACGCCAACCAAGGCCGGCTGCAATACCTGCCCGGCGGTTTGTACCTGATTCTGCAAGACGGCGAGCGGGTTCAGGGCGTTCCTGGCCAGAACGATTTCATCATCGAGCAGTTCCGCGAATATGCCGTGCTGGTGGAGAAAAAGACGGTTGTCTTCGTGCCGCATCGCGAATCGGCTGCCACCGAAAGCCTGTGGCAATCCGACAATCCGGTCGACATCGCAGAGTTGCAGGACAGGGTCAATACGCCCAGCGGCGTACTGCTGCTGGCCTTTCTGGCCGTACCGCTGGCCCGGTTGTCACCGCGCGGTGGTATTTACGGCAGCCTATTGATCGCATTCGGCATTTATTTCGTCTACGGCAATTTGCAGCGCGTCAACCATAGCTGGGTGGTCAGCAAGGCGCTGCCGGGTTGGCTGGGTTATGTCTGGGTCGATGCCGCGTTGTTGCTGCTTGGCTTTGCGCTGTTGGCCCGGTTTTACGGCTGGCAGTGGCTCAAACTCAAATTCACCGGCAAGGTGGTCTCGTGAATGTTCTGACACTTTATATCGTCCGCGAAGTGCTAAAAGGCTCGGCGCTTGCCATGCTGATACTGCTGACTTTATTCAACCTGTTCACCTTCAGCGACGAGTTGCGGGACATCGGCCATGGCAATTACGGCTTGCAGCAGATTCTGACCTATCTGATGCTGACATCGCCCCGGGTGTTTTTCGAGCTGGTGCCGTCGGCAGCCTTGCTGGGCAGCCTGTTCGTCGTCGGCTCGATGGCGAACAACCGCGAAGTGGTGGCGATGCGGGCCGTCGGCTTGTCGACCGGCTGGATCATCCGCAGCATCATGCTGGCCGGGTTGGTGCTGGTAACGCTGGCGGTGCTGGTTGGCGAATTCGTCGCGCCCGACAGTGAAAAAGCCGCGCAGTTGCTGAAAAGCACGGCGCAGAATAACGGCGTCGTCATGCGCACGCAGTACGGCATGTGGTTGCGGGAAGGCAATCGCTTCATCAATGTCCGCCAGATAAACGACGACGGCTCGCTGGGCGACATCCGCATCTACGAGATCGACGATCAGCGCACACTGCAAACCATTGCCCAGTCCGACCAGGCGCGCTTTCTGGGCAACCAACAGTGGCAACTGAGTAATGTCAGACAATCGACGATAGCGCCCGGCCAGATACGCTCGGAGCATCACGACACCTTGCCGTGGCAGTCGTCCATCGATTCCGACCTGCTGAAAGTGGCGGTGGTCAATTCCGACAATCTGGCGCTGCACGATTTGTTCAATTACATCCAGTTTCTCAAAGCCAACAACCAGAAATCGCAGTCTTTCGAACTGGCTTTCTGGAGCCGTCTGGTCAACCCGCTGGTGGTTTTCGTCATGCTGATGGTCTCGCTGCCATTCGTGATCGGCATAGGCCGGGGTGTCAGCGCCGGTGGCCGCATCCTGATCGGCGTTCTCATCGGCATGACATTCAACATTTTCGATCGCATTGCCGGCCATGTTGGTCTGGTTTACGACATGAATCCGATGCTGATGGCGGTGTTGCCCAGTCTGCTGGTATTCATGGTGGCGTCGTATGCGGTCTGGCGACTGAGTTAAAACCACCACATCATTCATTCCACATTCCAAAAACCCAAACGGAGAACATCCCCTATGAAATATCGTCAACATTCAATCGCAATCGCTTTGCCCGTCGCTTTATTGCTGACCGCCTGTGCCAGCGATCCTGTTCCGCCGCCAGCCGTCAATCCCATACTGTCCGGCGAACAAATGCTGCGTGCCAGCCAGGGTATTGCGCAACTGGGTGCGCGTTGGCAGGAAGGCAAGGACATGGTGGATCGCGGCCAGGCCTTGCAGCGTGATGGCCAGCTCAAGATCGAGCAAGGCCGCAATCTGGTTGAAGAGGGCGAGAAAATCATGCGCGAAAGCGAAGAAGGCTACAAAGACATCAAACGCTGAGCCAGCGG
>Ga0207951_100341_pt1 | contig 24930 bp, 24 predicted proteins | sample Subbio12Aug_8Bad_FD_184830 | JGI IMG/M metagenome (GOLD analysis project Ga0207951, IMG submission 184830) | Serpentinite rock and fluid subsurface biosphere microbial communities from McLaughlin Reserve, California, USA - CR12Aug_8Bad (SPAdes) | ecosystem: Environmental > Terrestrial > Deep... | reverse complement strand
CGCGGCCCGTGACGCCGAGCGCACGCGCCAGCCGCAGCACCTGCGGCCGGAAGCCGACGCCCTGGACGATGCCGCGGGCCTCCAGGCGCGACCCGGTCAGCGGTGGGCTGGAGGCGGCAACGGCGTCACTCATGCGGCGAGGTCCCGGCGACAAGCTCGTGGGCGGCTGCCCATGCACCGATCGTGCCACGCCCGCTGCGGCAGCGGCGCCGGGCCACCGGGCAAGCCCCTCGGCGGCGCGGCGTCTACCCGATTGCCGGTTTGTCATGCCAGGCGCCAATCGCGTTGACGCCCCGCGTGGCCGCAGGCCCGGGACGGTGCCGCAGCACCCCGCCTCCGGTCTTGACCTCACAGAGTGAAACCCGACCTTCGCCCTAGGGGATACCCGGAGTTGCGCGGTTTCTGGCACGAAGCATGAGTGTCTTGCACTGCATCAACGCCAACCGGGCCGCGCCGCGAGCAGCCGGCCCGAGCCACCCAGGGAGACCGCATGGAAACGTTCTACGAGGTGATGCGCCGCCAGGGCATCTCGCGGCGCAGCTTCGTCAAGTTCTGCTCGCTGACCGCGACCTCGCTGGGCCTGGGCCCGGCCTTCGTGCCGCAGATCGTGCATGCGATGGAGACCAAGCCGCGACTGCCGGTGCTGTGGCTGCACGGGCTGGAGTGCACCTGCTGCTCGGAGTCGTTCATCCGCTCGGCCAACCCGCTGGTCAAGGACGTGATCCTGTCGATGATCTCGCTCGACTACCACAACACGATCATGGCCTCGGCCGGCCACCAGGCGCTGGCGATCCTCGACGAGATTTCCGAGAAGTACAAGGGCCAGTACGTGCTGGCCGTCGAGGGCAACCCGCCGCTCAACGAGGACGGCATGTACTGTTTCCAGGGCGGCAAGCCGTTCCTCGACAAGCTCACGCGCATGTCGGCCAACGCCAAGTACATCATCGCCTGGGGCTCGTGCGCATCCTGGGGCTGCGTGCAGGCGGCCAAGCCCAACCCGACCCGCGCGACCCCGGTGCACAAGGTCATCACCGACAAGCCGGTCATCAAGGTGCCCGGCTGCCCGCCGATCGCCGAGGTCATGACCGGGGTCGTGACCTACCTGCTGACCTTCGACCGCGTGCCCGACCTCGACCGCCAGGGCCGGCCGAAGATGTTCTACAGCCAGCGCATCCACGACAAGTGCTACCGCCGCCCGCATTTCGACGCCGGCCAGTTCGTCGAGGCCTACGACGACGAGGGTGCGCGCAAGGGCTGGTGCCTCTACAAGGTCGGCTGCAAGGGCCCGACGACCTGGAACGCCTGCTCGACCACCGAGTGGAACGAGGGCACGAGCTTCCCGATCAAGGCCGGCCATGGCTGCATCGGCTGCTCGGAGGACGGCTTCTGGGACAAGGGTTCGTTCTACGACCGCATCACCGACCTGCACCGCCTCGGCGTCGAGTCGACCGCCGACGACATCGGCCTGGCGGTGGCCGGCGTGGCCGGTGCGGCGGTGGCCGCGCACGCGGCGGTGACGGCGATCCAGCGCGGCGTCAGCAGCCGCAGGGACCCGGCCCCGGCCGCCCAAGAGACCGCCCGCAACAAGGCCGAGACCAGCGGCGCGTGAGGCGCCCCGCCCGCCATCGCGGGCGGCTTCGCATCGAGAGGGAGATCCATGTCTGTCCGCCAAACCCAAGGCTTCACGCTCGACGACAGCGGCCGCCGCGTCGTCGTCGACCCGGTCACGCGCATCGAAGGCCATATGCGCTGCGAGGTCAACCTCGACGCCAACAACGTCATCCGCAACGCGGTGTCGACCGGCTCGCTGTGGCGCGGGCTGGAGGTCATCCTCAAGGGCCGCGACCCGCGCGACGCCTGGGCCTTCGTCGAGCGCATCTGCGGCGTCTGCACCGGCTGCCACGCGCTGGCCAGCGTGCGCGCGGTCGAGGATGCGCTGGGCATCCGCATCCCGAAGAACGCGCACCTGATCCGCGACCTGATGGCCAAGACGCTGCAGGTGCACGACCACGCGGTGCACTTCTACCACCTGCACGCGCTCGACTGGGTCGACGTCATCAACGCACTCAAGGCCGACCCGGTGCGCACCAGCGCGCTGCAGAAGCTCGTCTCGCCCAACCACCCGCTGAGCTCGGCGGGCTACTTCCGCACGATCCAGACGCGGCTGCGCAAGTTCGTCGAGAGCGGCCAGCTCGGGCCCTTTCGCAACGGCTACTGGGGCAACCGCTCGTACGCGCTGCCGCCCGAGGCCAACCTGATGGCGGTCACGCACTACCTGGAAGCGCTGGACCTGCAGAAGGAGTGGGTCAAGATCCACACCATCTTCGGCGGCAAGAACCCGCACCCGAACTACCTCGTCGGCGGCGTGCCCTGCGCGATCAACCTCGACGGCGTCGGTGCCGCCGGCGCGCCGATCAACATGGAGCGGCTCAACTTCGTCAAGGCGCGCATCGACGAGATCATCGAGTTCAACAAGAACGTCTACGTGCCCGACGTGCTGGCCATCGGCACGATCTACAAGCAGGCCGGCTGGCTCCACGGCGGCGGGCTGGCCGCGCTCAACGTTGCCGACTACGGCGACTACCCGAAGGTGCCCTACGACCCCTCGACCAACCAGTTGCCCGGCGGCGCGATCATCGACGGCAACTGGGACGAGATCCACCCGATCGACCCGCGCGACCCCGAGCAGGTGCAGGAGTTCGTCACCCACAGTTGGTACCGCTACCCCGACGAGGCGCGCGGCCTGCACCCCTGGGACGGCATCACCGAGCCCAACTACCGGCCCGAGGGCCCGAAGTTCAAGGGCAGCCGCACGAATATCGAGCAGGTCGACGAGAGCGCCAAGTACAGCTGGATCAAGGCGCCGCGCTGGCGTGGCCACGCGATGGAGGTCGGCCCGCTGTCGCGCTACATCCTGGCCTACATGCACGCGAGCAAGGGCAACCGCCATTGCCAGCGCGTCAAGGCACAGGTCGACGACGCGGCGCGCATGATCAACAGCGATCTGCCCCAGGCGCTGGGCCTGCCACAGACGCAACTCACGCTCAAGCAACTGCTGCCGACGACGATCGGCCGCACGCTCGCCCGCGCCCTCGAGAGCGAGTACTGCGGCGAGATGATGCTCGCCGACTGGAACGCGCTGGTGGCCAACATCCGCGCCGGCGACGTCGCCACCGCCAACGTCGACAAGTGGGACCCGACCACCTGGCCGAAGGAGGCCAAGGGCGTCGGCCTGGTCGCCGCGCCGCGCGGCATGCTGGGCCACTGGATCCGCATCAAGGACGGCCGCATCGAGAACTACCAGGCGGTCGTGCCGACGACCTGGAACGGCAGCCCGCGCGACCCCAAGGGCCAGATCGGCGCCTTCGAGGCCAGCCTGCTGAACACGCCGATGGCCAACCCCGAGCAACCGCTCGAGATCCTGCGCACGCTGCACTCCTTCGACCCCTGCCTGGCCTGCTCGACGCATGTGATGAGCGCCGACGGCCGCGAGCTGACCCGCGTGCAGGTGCGCTGACCCACCTCGCACACCCCACCAGGAGACACCCCCATGAGCCTGACCTTCCGCCCCCTGCTCGTCGCCACGCTGCTGGCGCTGGCCGCACCCGCCTGGGCGCACCCGGGCCATGACCACGACGGCCTCGCGCACGCGCTGCTGCACCTGCTGTTCGACCTGCATGGCTGGCCGACCCCGCTGGCCTGGGTCAGTGCCGTCGCCGCGGCGGCCGTCGCGGCACTGGCCGGTCTGGGCCTGCGCCGGCTCTGGACCCGGCGGCAGCAGCAGCGCGCCGCGCAGTGCGACCGCGCGTCGCGCGCGGCCTGACAACTCCAGCCCCCACGGAGGCGTCCCATGGCAGGCAACCCGCACGGCACGAGCGTCACCGGCACCGACGAGGGCGCGGTGCACTCGGGCCGCAGCATCAAGTCGGTCTACGTCTACGAGGCCCCGGTGCGCGCCTGGCACTGGATCAACGCGCTGGCCATCACCGTGCTGTGCGCGACCGGCTACCTGATCGGCGCGCCGCCGCCGGCCCTGTCGGGGCATGGCGACGAAGTCGTGCTGTTCGGCTATATCCGCTTCCTGCACTTCGTGGCCGCGTACATCTTCACGATCGGGCTGCTGGTGCGCATCTACTGGGCCTGCGTCGGCAACCACCATGCGCGCGAGCTGTTCACGCTGCCGCTGCTGAGCGCTGCGTACTGGCGCGAGGTGCTGACGATGATCAAGTGGTACCTGTTTCTCATCCCGCAGCCCAACCGCTATGTCGGCCACAACCCGCTGGCCCGGCTGGCGATGTTCTTCCTGTACTTCCTGCTCTCGCTGTTCCTGATCGCCACCGGCCTCGCGCTCTACGGCGAGGCGCTGGGCGTGGGCTCGTGGGCCGACCGCCTGTTCGGCTGGGTCACCGTGCTGCTGGGCCAGTCGCAGGACGTGCGCAGCTTCCACCGGCTGGCGATGTGGCTGATGATCGTCTTCGTGATCTTCCACGTCTACGCCGCGATCCGCGAGGACATCGTCGGCCGCCAGAGCATCGTCAGCACGATGGTCTCGGGCCACCGCACCTTCAAGGACTGAAAGCCGTGACCACGCCTGCAAGCCCGCCCGGCGCCCGAGCCGCAGCGCAGCCGCCGCGCATCGTCGTGCTGGGCATCGGCAACGTGCTGTGGGCCGACGAGGGCTTCGGCGTGCGCTGCGTCGAGGCCCTGCAGCAGCGCTGGGAGTTCGCGCCGCAGGTCGAGCTGGTCGACGGCGGCACCCAGGGCCTGTACCTGATCGACGTCGTCGCGCGCGCCGACCACCTGCTGATCTTCGACGCGATCGACTACGGCCTGCCGCCCGGGCGCATCGAGCTGATCGAGGACGAGGCCGTGCCGCGCTACCTCGGCGCGCGCAAGATGAGCCTGCACCAGACCGGCTTCCAGGACGTGCTGTGCCTCGCGCAGCTCGCCGGTCACTACCCCGAGCGGGTGCTGCTCGTCGGCTGCCAGCCCGAGGAGCTCGACGACTACGGCGGCAGCCTGCGACCGAGCGTGCGCACCGCGCTCGAAGACGCGCTGGCCCTGGCCGTGGCCCGGCTGCGCGACTGGGGCGGCGCGCCGCGCGCGCGCCTGCAGCCCTGCGCCGACGACGCCCGCGTCAACGCCGCGACGCTCGCGCTCGAGCATTACGAGGGCCAGCGCCCCGACGAGACGCAGGCCTGCCGCTGGGGTGACGAGCGCTTCCTCGCGCTGCGCGCCTGAACGGGACGCCGCGCATGTGCCTGGGCATCCCGATGCAGATCGAGCAGCCGCTGGGCCGCCAGGCCTGGGCGCACGGCCGCCAGGGCCGCGCGCTGATCGACACCGCCTTGCTCGGCGAGCTGCACGCCGGCGACTGGGTGCTCGTGCACCTGGGCTGCGCGCGCGAGCGGCTCGCCGCGCAGCGCGCGGCCGAGATCGACGAGGCGCTGGACCTGGTCGAGGCGGCCTTTGCCGGCGCCGAGCCGCACGCCCGTGCCGCGGTCTCCTTCGAACTGCCCTCGGCGCTGAGCGCCGGACAACTGGCCGCGCTGACCGGCGCGCGCAACTCGCCATGACGACGACTGCCCCCACGACCCCCGCGCCGACGGCGCTGTCCCCACTGATCGAAAGACTGGTCGCGCGCCACGGCGCGACCTGGGTCGACGCCGGCAACGCCGAGGCCTTTGCCGCTGCGCCCGGCGACCGCGTGCTGTTCTTCAGCGGCGACCCGGTGCGCTTTCCCGAAGGCCTCGACGTCGCCGTCGTGCTGCCCGAGCTGCAGCGCGCGTTGGCGGGGCGCTTCGCGGTCGGTGTCGTGCGCCGCGACGACGAGGACGCGCTGGCCCGGCGCTGGGGCTCGCAGCGCTGGCCGGCGCTGGTCTTCCTGCGCGAAGGCCGCTACGTGACGACGGTGGCCGGCATGCACGACTGGGACGACTACCTGCGGCGGGTGCGCGACGCGCTCGCGATGCCCGCCACGCGCGCGCCGACGGTGGGCATCGCCGTCGTCGCTGCCGACGCCCCCGCCGCCTGCCGCTGAGCGCGCCGGCCCCACCGCTCGCCCACCCCGCACTGCCAGGGCCCCGATGAACCCGCCACCGACCCCACCGCAATCGCCGCTGCAGCGCGCGTTCCCGGTCCCCGTCGTCGCGCTCGGCCCGGGCAGCCAGCCCGAGGACGAGGCGCTCGACGTGATCCCGATGCCGCAGTCGATCTCGACCTGGGAGACGCCGATCCTGCCCGAGCCCGAGGCCTTTGCGCAGCACCAGGACGCGCTCGCCGTGCTGCGCCGGGTGCGCGAGGCGCTGCGGCGGGCTGCCGCCGGCGAGGCGGTCGGGCCGATCGACCTCGACGGGCTGCCGCCGCAGTCGCTCGCGCTGCTCGGCGAAGTGCTCGGCGAGGGCGAGGTTGCGGTGCGCATCGCCGGCGAGGCCGGTGGCCTGCTCGCCAGCGGGCTCGACGCGCAGGAGTCGGTCTACAACGGCGTCTGGCGCGTGATCTGCCCGGCCGGTGACGGCCAGCCGCTGCGCGACCGCATCGAAGTCGGCGCCGTGCCGGCCAGCGTGCTCGACTTCCTGCGCCGCAGCGCACGCAGCGACCTGGCCGCACCGGTGCTGCCGACGCCGCTGCCCGCGGGCGTCGTCAACGCACCGGCGATCATCGCCGAGATCGCCGAGCAAGCGGCGCAGCCGCGCGCGCCGGGCACCCCGGCGCATGTGCTCAACCTGAGCCTGCTGCCGCTCTCGCCCGAGGACCGCGCCTGCATCGCCGACGCGCTCGGCGAGGGCCGCGTGCTGATCCTCTCGCGCGGCTACGGCAACTGCCGCATCCGCGCCGGCCAATGGCCGCAGACCTGGCGCGTGGTCTACTTCAACCACAACGACACCACGATCCTCGACACCGTCGAGGTCGTCGACATGCCCGCCGCGGCGCTGGCCGCCCCCGAGGATCTCGTCGACGCGCTCGAGCGCCTGGACGAGACCCTCGAATGGCTGGCCCGCGACAACGGCGCGGCCTGAAGCCCCCGATGAGCGCCCGCGGCTTCGAAGGCAGCTACCTCGGCGACCGCGAGCGCCTGCCCGCCGGCGCCCGGCTCGAATGCAAGATCTGCTGGTGGGTCTACGACCCGGCCGAGGGCGATCCGCAATGGCAGATCCCGCCCGGCACGCCGTTCGACGCGCTGCCGTCGCACTGGCGCTGCCCGCAGTGCGACGGCGCTGCCGAGCAGTTCATGGTGTTGACACCATGAGACACCCTGTGTCAACCCCCCGCCGTCTTGAGCATGGCTTGAAGGCCTGCGTGGGCGGTGGGGTCGTATGGCTTGCGCTCGATCCAGGCGCGCCAGATGACGCGCAGCCAGGCGCGGCTGAGGATGCGGATGGCGTGCGGGTGGTCGCAGCCGCGACCGCGAGCCTTGGCGTAGATGGCCGCGGCCCAGGCGTTGGCGTGGCGCGAGTTGTCGGCCAGCGTGGTCAGCGCGCGGCGCAGCCGGTGGTTGCAGGCCCATCGGAACGTGACGGCCTTGTGCTTGCCCGAAGCGTAAGTGACGGGCGCGACGCCGGCCTCGGCGGCCAGGTGTTCGTCGGAGTCGAAGCGCTCGCGCACGCTGCCCAGCTCGGCCAGGATCTGCGCGGCGCAGATGCGCCCGGCGCGCGGGAAGCTCATGAGGATGCGGCCATCGTCGCTGGCGGCGACGTGGTGCTCGATGCGGCTGGACAGCAGCCGGATCTGCTCGACGAGTGCGGCCAGGGTGCGCGCCAGGCTCGAGGCGAGCTCGCCCTTGGCATCCATCTCCAGCTCGCCCAGGGCGACGCTGGGGGCCTGGCGCAGCCGCTGCAGCAGCTCCTCGGCGCTGCGCCGGCCGCAGTAGGCGCGCTGGGCGCAGAAGGTGGCCATGCGCTTGGGGCCGAGCCGGCTGGCGGCCTCGGGCGTGGGGTAGCGCTCAATGAAGGCCAGCGCGATGGGCGAGTCCACGTCGGCGAAGACCTCGGCGGCGCCGGCCCAGTACGACTCGAGCAAGGCGCGCAGCTGGTTGGCCAGCTGCACGCGGGTGGCCACCAGGTCGTCGCGGCCGCGCACCAGGGCGCGCAGCGCACGGATCTCGTCGGACTGCGCGGCCAGCGGCTTGAAGCGGTGGCCGTCGGTGCGCAGCAGGTCGGCCAGCAGGTAGGCGTCGCTGGCGTCGGACTTGCCGCCGTGGCTGCGGTAGCGCGGGCGGCTGGCCTTGACGGCGTTGGGGTGGATGGGCACGACTTCGAAGCCGGCCTCCACCAGCGCATCGACCAGCAGCCCGGAAGGGCGCTCGATGGCGATGCGCGTCACGTGCAGGGCGCGCAGAGCACGCCGCAGATCGCGCAAGCCATCGGCATCGTGCGCGACCTCCCACTGCCTGCAAACGGCGCCGCACTCGTCGATGACGCACACGGTGTGGACTCGGCTGGCCCAGTCCAGCCCGGCGAAGACGGAACTCATGGACAAACTCCTGCAAGTTGCGGTATGACTGGCCGTGCCGGAAGCCCACGCGGGACGCTCACTGATCGGCGCTCACACCCTGAGGTCAGTGCGGCGCAACACCCTGTAGCCCGTCTGGGTCTTCCGGCGCCTTGCAGGCTGCGGGTCTCATGGGGGCCGTCGGGCGGCCAGCGCAGCAGGCAGTCACTGCAAGGGCACGGAAGTCGGCTCGAACGATCCTCCTGCACACGGCGCCGCGTCAAACACGGGTTGCCCACCGCGGCGGTCGGTCGGTTCGTCGCAAGCGCCGACCGCTCGCCGCCGTGGACAACCCTGCTTCAGCTGCGCTTCAACAAGGAAGGCAGGGTAGTCCAGTGAGCGCCGCCGACCTGGCAGGCACCGGCCTGCGTCTCGAAGCCGCATTCCGCGCGATCCACGACACGCGAATGCAAGGGCTCGGCCTGTGCCACCCCGGGCTGCAGGTCAAGGCGGTCGGCTTCGCGCCCGAGGCCGCCGAGCCGCAGATCGCCGTCGGCGTGCTGCTCACGCCGTGGGCGATGAACCTGCTGCGCATCGCGCTCGATGCAGCGGCCGCGGCGACGCTGGCCGACGTCGGCCGCCAGCGGCTGCGCGCGGTCGGCGGCCGCAGCATCGAGTTTCTCGGCGCACACGAGGCCGCGATCGGGCGCTTCGAGACCTGTTCGCTGTTCTCGCCGATGAGCGGCTTTGCCGACCAGGCCAGCGCCGTGGCCACCGCGCGCGAGGTACTGCGGCTGCTGCGCGAGCCGCTGGCCGCAACGCCAGCGGCGCCCCGGACGGCGGCGGCCGACCCGGTCGCCGAGCGGCGCCGCTTCCTGTTCGGCGCGGGCGCAGCGCCGGCGGCGCGCGCCTGAGCGGGGGCGCCCGGCGATGTCCGCCACCACCAGCCCCGCCTGGACCGGCCGCTTCGTGCTGCGGCCCGGGCACGCGCAGCCGCTGCAGGGCGGGCGGCCGGTGCTCGCGCCGCAGGTGCTCGATCGGCTGGTCGGCGGCCGCCACGCCAGCCTGCTGCCGGGCCTGCTCGGCGGGCTGTTTGCGGTCTGCGGCCATGTCCAGCGCCTGACCGCGCAGCGCGCCGTCGCCGCCGCGCTCGGCCGCGACGAGACCGCCGCCGAGCACGCGCGCTGGTCTGGCGGCTTGCGCGCAGCGACGCTGCGCGACCACCTGCTGCGCCTGGCGCTCGAACTGCCTGCGCGCGTCCCCGCCGGCGTCGCGCTGCCGGCGGGCTGGCTGGCCGGCGCACCGGTGGTCGCGGCCTGGGGCACCGGCGAGCCGGCGCTGGCCGCCGCGCTGCAGCGCATGCCCGGCTGGCTGCAGCAGCAACTGCTGGGCCGCAGCCCGGCCGACTGGCTCGCCGGCTGGCAGGCCGACCCGCAGCGCGCCTCGCTGACCTGGGCGGCGACGCAGCCGCACCCGGTGGCGCGCTGGCACCACGCGGTCGCCGCGCGGGCCTGCGCGCTGGCGCTGCCCGGCCGTCTGCTCGACATGCTCGAAGCGCCCGCGCCGCAGGCCGGGCTGCGCACGCTGGCCGCGGCCATCGCCGCCGACCCGGGTTACGTGCAGGCGCCGACCTGGCAGGGCCGGCCGGCCGAGACCGGCGCCTGGAGCCGGCGCGTGCCCGCCGCCGCGTGGCGGGCCACGCCGACGGCCTGGCTGCGGCTGACCGCGCGGATTGCCGACCTCGCCGCGATCGCCGCCGACGACGCAGCGCTGCGCCACGGCGCGCTGGCGCTGGGCGCGGGCCAAGGCCTGGCCTGGGCCGAGATGGCCCGCGGCCTGCTCGTGCACTGGGTGCAGCTCGACGGCGCCAGCGGCGACGCGCAGACCGCGCGCGTCGCCGCCTGCCGGGTGCTCGCACCCACCGAGTGGAACTTCCATCCCGCAGGCGCGCTTGCGCAATGGCTGCGCGCAGCAGCCCCTGGTGCCGCCGACGCCCGGCTGCTCGCCAGCGCGCTCGACCCCTGCGTCGACTGCACGGTCACGGCGGCCGGCGACGACGCGGCCGCAGCGCCCGCCACGGTCGCGGAGCAGGCGCATGCATGAAGCCAGCCTGGCCGCCGGCGTGCTGCGCGTCGTCGAGGACGCGGCGCAGCGCGAGCGCTTTGCGCGCGTGCGCGTGCTGCGGCTCGAGGTCGGCGCGCTCGCCGGCGTCGAGCCGCGCGCGCTGCGCTTTGCGCTCGAGGCGATGGCGCCGGGCACCTGCCTCGCCGGCGCGCGCATCGACATCGACGAGCCCGCCGCCGACGCCTGGTGCCTGGGCTGCGACTCGCGGGTCCAGGTACGCAGCCGGCTCGAGCCCTGCCCGAACTGCGGCGGCTGGCGCTTGCAGCCCAGCGGCGGCACCGAGATGCGCGTGGTCGAACTGATCGTCGACGACGAACCCGACCAACCCCGAGTAGAGTGAGGTTCAGCATGTGTGTGATCTGCGGCTGCAACAAGCCTGGCGGCGCGAAGGCCGACAGCGGCGAGCCCGCGCCCGGCCATGTCGCGGTCGACGCGCGCACCGGCGACCTGCATTACGGCGCCGGCCCCGCGCGCGTCTCGATCCCCGGCATCAGCCAGCAGCGTGCGATCCGCCTCGAGGCCGACGTGCTCGGCGAGAACCAGCGCATCGCCGCGCTCAACCGTGCGCACTTCGACGGCCACGGGGTGGCCGCATACAACCTGGTCTCGAGCCCGGGGTCGGGCAAGACCACGCTGCTGTGCGCGACGATCGAGGCGCTGCGCCAGCGCGCGCCGGGACTGCCGGTCGCGGTCATCGAGGGCGACCAGCAGACCTCGAACGACGCCGAACGCATCCGCGCGACCGGCGCGCCGGCGATCCAGGTCAACACCGGCAAGGGCTGCCACCTCGACGCGCAGATGGTCGCCGACGCCTACGGCCGGCTGCCGCTGCACGACCACGCGCACGATCACGCGCATGACCACGGTCACGACCATGCCCATGACCATGGTCAGGGTCATCCGCACGGCCATGCCCACCCCCACCCCGGCGCCACCGGCCGGCCCGCGGCGCTGCTGTTCATCGAGAACGTCGGCAACCTCGTCTGCCCGGCGGTCTGGGACCTCGGCGAGCGCGCCAAGGTCGTCATCCTCTCGGTCACCGAGGGCGAGGACAAGCCGCTGAAATACCCCGACATGTTCGCCGCGGCGCGCCTGATGCTGCTCAACAAGACCGACCTGCTGCCGCATGTCGACTTCGACGTCGAGCGCTGCATCGCCTACGCCCGCCGCATCAACCCGGGCATCGAGGTGCTGCAGGTCTCGGCGCGCAGCGGCCAGGGGCTGGCCGCCTGGGTCGACTGGCTGCTGGGCGCGCGCGGCGACGCCAGCGGCGCAGCCGAAGACCGCGAGGCCGCGCTGCGCGCGCGCATCGCCGAGCTCGAAGCCCGGCTGGCCCGCGCCGGGCTGGCCTGAAGCGCCGCCACACCCCACGAAAGGCCCCAAGATGTGCCTGGCCCTGCCCGCCCGCGTCGTCGCGGTGAAAGATGGCGCGCTCGCCACGGTCGACCTCGGCGGCGTGCGCAAGGAGGTCTCGGTCGCGCTGGTGCCCGAGGCTGTCGTCGGTGACTACGTGATCGTCCATGTCGGCCATGCGATCGGCATCCTGGACGCCGACGAAGCGCAGCGCACGCTCGCGCTGTTTGCCGAGATCGCCGCGGTCGCCGACGCGGCCGTGGCCGACCCGCCCCGGATGCCCGCATGAAGTACGTCGACGAATTCCGCGACGGCGAGCTCGCGCGCGGCATCGCCGCGCGCATCGCCGCCGAGCTGCGCCCCGATCGCCGCTACAGCTTCATGGAGTTCTGCGGCGGCCACACGCACGCGATCTCGCGCTACGGCGTCGCCGATCTGCTGCCGCCAGCGCTGCGCATGATCCACGGCCCCGGCTGCCCGGTCTGCGTGCTGCCGATCGGCCGCATCGACCAGGCCATCGGCCTGGCGCTCGACCGTGGTGCGATCGTCTGCACCTACGGCGACACGCTGCGCGTGCCGGCGAGTCCCGCCGCCGGGCCGCAGGCCAGCCGGGGGCAGGGCGAGAGCCTGTCGCTGATGAAGGCCAAGGCGCGCGGCGCCGACATCCGCATGGTCTATTCGGCCGCCGACGCGCTGGCGATCGCGCGCGCCCACCCGCAGCGCGAGGTGGTGTTCTTCGCGATCGGCTTCGAGACCACGACGCCGCCGACCGCACTGGTCATCGAGCAGGCCGCGCGCGAGGGCCTGGCCAACTTCAGCGTGCTGTGCTGCCATGTGCTCACGCCCAGCGCGATCACGCACATCCTCGAATCGGCCGAGGTGCGCGAGCTCGGCACGGTGCCGATCGACGGCTTCATCGGCCCGGCGCATGTCAGCATCGTGATCGGCTCGGCGCCGTACGAGCACTTTGCCGAGGAATACCGCAAGCCGGTGGTCATCGCCGGTTTCGAGCCGCTCGACGTGATGCAGGCCATCCTGATGCTCGTGCGCCAGGTCAACGCCGGGCGCTGCGAGGTCGAGAACCAGTTCACCCGCGCCGTCACGCGCGCGGGCAACCTCGCCGCGCAGGCCGCGGTCGCGCGGGTCTTCGAGCTGCGCGAGCGCTTCGAGTGGCGCGGCCTCGGCGAGGTGCCCTACAGCGCGCTGCGCATCCGCGCCGAATACGCGCGCCTCGACGCCGAGCGGCGCTTCGGGCTGGACTACCGCTTGGTGCCCGACCACAAGCAGTGCGAGTGCGGCGCGATCCTGCGCGGGGTCAAGCGGCCGACCGACTGCAAGCTGTTCGCCACCGTCTGCACGCCCGAGCACCCGATGGGCTCGTGCATGGTCTCGTCCGAAGGCGCCTGCGCCGCGCACTACAGCTACGGGCGCTGGCGCGACTTCCCCGTGCGCGTCGAGGCAAGCGCGGCATGAGTGGCAAGAGGGACTACCAGCGCCCGCTCGACTGGAAACGCGGCCGCATCGACCTCAACCATGGCGCCGGCGGGCGCGCGTCGGCGCAGCTCGTCAGCGAGCTGTTCGCCGCCGAGTTCGACAACGAGTACCTGCACCAGGGCAACGACGGCGCCGCGCTGCCGGCGCCGCCCGAGCTGGCCGCCGGCGGCCGGCTGGTCATGGCCACCGACGCGCATGTGGTCTCGCCGTTGTTCTTCCCCGGCGGCGACCTCGGCTGCCTGGCCGTGCACGGCACGGTCAACGACGTCGCGATGCTCGGCGCGCGCCCGCTGTGGCTGGCGGCCAGCTTCATCCTCGAAGAGGGCTTCGCGCTGGCCGACCTGAAGCGCATCGTGCAGTCGATGGCCGCGGCGGCACGTGCGGCCGGCGTCGCCATCGTCACCGGCGACACCAAGGTCGTCGAGCAGGGCAAGGGCGACGGCTGCTTCGTCGCGACCACCGGGGTCGGCGTGCTGCCGCGCGGGCGTGACATCGGCGGCGCGCGCGCGCGCCCGGGCGACGTGCTGCTGCTGTCGGGGACGGTCGGCGAGCATGGCGTGGCCGTGCTGTCGCAGCGCGCGTCGCTGGCCTTCGAGACCGCGATCGTCTCGGACACCGCGGCGCTGCACGACCTGGTCGCGGCCATGCTCGCCGCCGCCGCCGAGGGCAGCGTGCACGTGCTGCGCGACCCGACGCGCGGCGGCCTGGCAACCACGCTCAACGAGATCGCGCAGCAGTCGGGCGTCGGCATCGATCTCGACGAGACCGCGATCCCCGTGCTGCCGCAGGTCGAGGCGGCCTGCGAACTGCTCGGCCTGGACCCGCTGTACATGGCCAACGAAGGCAAGCTCGTCGCCGCGGTCGCGCCCGAGGCCGCCGCCGCCGTGCTCGCCGCGATGCGGCGCCACCCGCAGGGCGCGCAGGCCGCGCGCATCGGCGTCGTCCAGGCCGACCCGCACCGCTTCGTCCAGATGCGCACCCGCCTCGGCGGACGCCGCATCGTCGACTGGCTTGCCGGCGAGCCGCTGCCGCGCATCTGCTGACGCTGCCTTGCGCCTCCTGCTGCTGACCCACGGCTTCAACGGGCTGACGCAGCGGCTCTACCTCGAGCTGCGCGCCGCCGGGCATGCGGTCAGCGTCGAGTTCGACATCGCCGACAGCGTCACCGAGGAGGCGCTCGCGCTGTGGCAGCCCGAGCTCGTGATCGCGCCCTACCTCAAGCGGCGCATCCCGGCGAGCGTCTGGTCGCGCCTGCCGTGCCTCGTCGTGCACCCGGGCCCGCCCGGCGACCGCGGCCCCGCGGCGCTCGACTGGGCGCTGCTGCGCGGCGAATGCCACGGCGGCGTCACCGTGCTGCAGTCCAACGCCGAGTACGACGCCGGGCCGGTCTGGGCCTGGCGGCCGGTGGCCTGGCGCGCCGACGCCGGCAAGTCCAGCGTCTACCGGCGCGAGATCACGCAGGCCGCGGTCGAGGCCGTGTTCGATGCGCTGGCGCGTCACGTGCCGGGCACGGCCGGCCCGCAGCCGCCGCCGGCGCTGCCGGCGCAACGGGGCGGCTGGCAGCCGGCGCTGCCGCCGGGCGCGCGGGCGATCGACTGGGACCGCGACGACGACGCGACGCTGCTGCGCAAGATCCGCAGCGCCGACGGCGCACCCGGGGTCGTCGCGGCCTTGTTCGGCCAGCCGTGCCGTCTCCACGACGCGCACCCGGCCTGCGCCGCCGACCTCGCCGCTGCGCCGCCGGCCGCGCCCGGCACGCCGGTCGCGCGGCGCGGCCCGGCGCTGCTGCTGCGCAGCGTCGACGGCGGCGTCTGGGTCGGCCATGTGCGGCGGGCGCAGGCCGACGGCTCCTCGCTCAAGCTCGCGGCGACGCGCGCCTTCGCCACCGAGGCCGCCGGCCTGGCCGAGCTCGCGGTGCCGCTCGAGCGCCCCGCCGAACAGTGGGACGAGCTGCGCTACCGCGAGTTCGGGCCGCCCGACGCACGCGTGGGCGTGCTGAGCTTCGACTTCCACAACGGCGCGATGTCGACCCGCCAGTGCCTGCGGCTGGTCGCCGCGCTGCGCGCACTGCGCGAGCGGCCCACGCGCGTGCTGGTGCTCGACGGTGGCGCAGAGTTCTTCGGCAACGGCATCCACCTGCACGACATCGAGGCCGCGGCGACCGCAGGCGGCAGCGCCGCCGACGCGTCGATGCGCAACATCGAGGCCATCGACGACATCGCGCTCGAAGTCCTCACGCTGACCGACCGCCTGACGGTCGCGCTGCTGCGCGGCAACGCCGGCGCCGGCGGCTGCTTCCTGGCCCTGGCCGCCGACGAGGTCTGGGCCCACGCCCCCGTCGTGCTCAACCCGCACTACAAGAACATGGGCAACCTCTACGGCAGCGAATACTGGACGTACACGCTGCCGCGGCGCGTCGGCGCGGCGCGCGCGGCCGAGCTGATGCGCGCGCGGCTGCCGCTGACGGCAGCGCAGGCGCAGGCGCTCGGGCTGGTCGACGCGCTGCTGCCGGCGCAGGCCGAGGTCGACGCGCGCGCCGCCGCGCTGGCCGCGGCGCCCGACTTCGCGCAGCGCATCGCCGCCAAGCAGGCCCGGCGCGCCGAGGACGAGGCGCGCAAGCCGCTGGCCGCGTACCGCGCCGAGGAGTTGCAGCGCATGCACCGCAACTTCTACGGCTTCGACCCGAGCTACCACATCGCCCGCCACCACTTCGTCCACCGCAAGCCGCAGGCCTGGACGCCGCGCCACCTGGCCGTGCACCGCGACCGCGCGGACCGCTGAGCCCCGCCAGCGGTATCGCCGCCCGCGGCTGCCGATAATCCCGAGTTGCCGTCGCGCCCGCCATGCCGATCGAAGACCCCGCCCACCACGCGAGCGTCCTGCTCGTCGACGACGAGCCGCGCTCGATCGAGGCGATGCGGCGTACGCTCGACGACGAATTCCGCGTGCTCGGCGCCGGCAGCGCCGCCGAGGCGCGGCGGCTGCTCGAAGCGGATCGCGTCGACGTCATCCTGTGCGACCAGCGCATGCCCGGCCTGCCCGGCATCGAGTTCCTCAAGGAGACGCGCGAGCGCTGGCCCGAGGTCGTGCGCGTCGTCGTCTCGGGCTACACCGACAGCGAGGACATCATCGCCGGCGTCAACGAGGCCGGCATCTTCCAGTACCTGCTCAAGCCCTGGCTGCCCGAGCAGTTGCTGCGCGTCGTGCGCAGCGCGGTCGAGGCGCGCACGCTGCGCGCGGGCATCGAGCGGCTCGACCTCGAGCTGCGCGCCGGCGCGCCGGCGCTGGGCGTGCGCTACGCCGCGCGCGTGCAGCAGTCGCGCGAGACCTTCGCCTTCGACCGCCTCGTGCGCGCGCCGGGCAGCCCGCTCGATACAGTCTGCGCGACGGCCGCGCGCCTGGCCCGCCACGACCTGTCGGTGCTGGTGCTCGGCGAGTCGGGCACCGGCAAGGAGCTGCTCGCGCGCGCGATCCACTACGCCTCGCCGCGCGCGCGCGCGCCGTTCGTCGTCGAGAACTGCGCGGCGGTGCCCGAGACCCTGCTCGAGAGCGAGCTGTTCGGCCACAAGCGCGGCGCCTTCACCGGCGCGCACGAGGACCATGTCGGCCTGTTCCAGCGCGCGCACGGCGGCACCGTCTTCCTCGACGAGATCGGCGACACCACGCCGGCGTTCCAGGTCAAGCTGCTGCGCGTGCTGCAGGAGGGCGAGGTGCGGCCGGTGGGCTCGCCGCGGCCGGTGGCCATCGACGTGCGCGTGCTCGCCGCGACACACCGCAAGCTCGAGGACGAGGTCGCCGCCGGCCGCTTCCGCGAGGACCTGTACTACCGCCTCGCCGCGGTCACGCTGACCATGCCGCCGCTGCGCGAGCGCCCGGGCGACATCGCCGCGCTGGCCACGGCGCTGCTCGAGCAGATCGCCACCCAGCTCGGGCGCGCGCCGCGGCTGAGCGAGCAGGCGCTGCAATGCCTGGTCGCGTACCCCTGGCCGGGCAACATCCGCGAGCTCTACAACGAGCTCGCGCGCGCGCTGGCCCTCACCGACGGCGACCTGCTGCGTCCGGCGGATTTCTCGCCGAAGATCCGGCAGGGGCCGTCGGCGCGGGCGCTTGCGCGCGCGGGCATGCCCGCTGCGCTGGCCTTCGACAACGGCACGCTGGCCCAGCGCATCGCCGCGTTCGAGGCCATGATCCTGCGCGAGACGCTGCTGCGGCTCAACTGGAACCGCACCCGCGCGGCGACCGAGCTGGGGCTGTCGCGCTACGGACTGGCCAACAAGATCAAGCGGCTGGGCCTCGAGGCCCGCAAGGAAGGCTGACATGGACGACGCCACCGCACCTGCGCCGGCAAGGCTGAACACGCTGTGGCTGCAGTCGGGCGGCTGCGGCGGCTGCACGATGTCGCTGCTGTGCGCCGACAGCACCGACTTCCACGCGCTGCTGCGCGACAGCGGTGTCGAGCTGCTGTGGCACCCGTCGCTGTCGCAGGCCACCGGGGCCGAGTTTCTCGCCCTCGCCGACGACTGCCTGGCCGGCCGCGTGCAGCTCGACGTGCTGTGCATCGAGGGCTCGCTGCTGCGCGGCCCCGGCGGCAGCGGGCGCTTTCACGTGCTGGCCGGCACCGGCCGGCCGATGATCGACTGGGTGCGCGACTTCGCCGCGGTCGCCCGGCATGTCGTCGCGGTCGGCAGTTGCGCGGCCTGGGGCGGCATCACCGCGGCCGGCAGCAACCCGTCCGAGGCCTGCGGGCTGCAGTACGACGCCGACCTGCGCGGCGGCCTGCTCGGCGCCGGCTTCGTCGCCCGCGGCGGCCTGCCGGTGGTCAACGTCGCCGGCTGCCCGACACACCCGGGCTGGGTCGTCGAGACGCTGGCTGCGCTGGCTGCCGGCGGCTTCGGCGTCGACGACCTCGACGCGCTCGGCCGGCCGCGCTTCTACGCCGACCAGCTCGTGCACCACGGCTGCACGCGCAACGAGTACTACGAGTTCAAGGCCAGCGCCGAGCAGCCCTCGGACCTGGGCTGCATGATGGAGCACATGGGCTGCAAGGGCACCCAGGCGCACGCCGACTGCAACACCCGGCTGTGGAACGGCGAGGGCTCGTGCACGCGCGGCGGCTACGCCTGCATCAGTTGCACCGAGCCGGGCTTCGAGAACCCGGGCCACCCGTTCCACGCCACGCCCAAGATCGCCGGCATCCCGATCGGCCTGCCCACCGACATGCCCAAGGCCTGGTTCGTCGCGCTGGCCTCGCTGGCCAAGAGTGCGACGCCGCGGCGCGTGCGCGTCAACGCGACCAGCGACCATGTCACGGTGCCGCCGGCGCTGCGCAAGACGCGGCTGCGCTGAGGACGCCCGCATGCCCGCGCCCCGCAGCACCCCGCCGCAGCGTGCCGCCGCCGCAGGCGCCGGCAATGGCGCGGCGCCGGCCGCGGAGACACGGCTGATCGTCGGCCCGTTCAACCGCGTCGAGGGCGACCTCGAGGTGCGGCTCGACGTTGCCGAAGGCCACGTGCGCGCGGCCCAGGTTGTCGCGCCGATGTACCGCGGCTTCGAGCAGATCCTGGCCGGCCGCGACGCGCTCGACGCGCTGGTCATCGTGCCGCGCATCTGCGGCATCTGCTCGGTCTCGCAGTCGGTCGCCGCAGCACGCGCGCTGGCCGCCGCCGCCGGCGTCGTGGCGCCGCCCAACGGTGCGCTGGCCACCAACCTGATGCTGGCCTGCGAGAACCTGGCCGACCACCTGACGCACTTCTACCTGTTCTTCATGCCCGACTTCGCGCGCCCCGCGTACGCCAGCCGCCGCTGGCACGCCGAAGCGGTGCGCCGCTGGGCCGCCGGCAGCGGCGTGCATGCGCGTGCGGCCGTCGCCGCGCGCCAGCGCTGGCTGACGCTGATGGGCACGCTGGGCGGGCGCTGGCCGCACACCCACAGCGTGCAGCCCGGCGGCAGCGCGCGCGCGATCGAGCCCGGCGAGCGGCTGCGGCTGCTCGCGCGGGTGCGCGAATTCCGCGCCTTCCTCGAGGGCACGCTGTTCGGCGCCCGCCTGGAGGAGCTGACCGCGCTCGACGGCCTGGCCGCGCTCGACGCCTGGTGCGCGCAGGCCCCGCGCCACGGCGACCTGCGGCTGTTCCTCGAGATCGCCGCCGACACCGGGCTGCACGCGCTCGGCCCGGGGCCGGGGCGGTACCTCAGCTACGGCGCATACGACGCCGCCGATGGCGCGCCGTGGCTGGCGCGTGGGCTGTGGGACGCCGCCGCTGGCGAGCGCCGCGCGCTCGACCTCGACGCGATCACCGAGGACCTCAGCCACGCATGGCTGGCCGCCGACCCGCAAGGCCCGCGCCACCCGTTCGACGGCCAGACGCTGCCGCAGGCCGACAAGCCCGGCGCGTACAGCTGGAACAAGGCGCCGCGGCTGCACGGCGAGGTCGTCGAGACCGGCGCGCTGGCGCGCCAGGTCGTCGCCGGCCAGCCGCTGCTGCGCGACGCGGTCGCGCGCCACGGCGGCTGCGTGCTGACCCGCGTGCTCGGCCGCGTCGTCGAGCTCGCGCGCGTCGTGCCGCAGGTCGAGCGCTGGCTCGCCGCGCTGCGCCCCGGCGAGCCCTACCACGCCGCGGCGCGCTGGCCGGCCGATGCTGCCGGGGTCGGGTTGGTCGAGGCCGCGCGCGGCGCGCTCGGCCACTGGCTGGTGCTGCGCCAGGGCCGCATCGCGAGCTACCAGATCGTCGCGCCGACGAGCTGGAACTTCTCCCCGCGCGACGCGCAGGGCGTGCCCGGCGCGCTCGAAGCCGCGCTGGTCGGCACCCCGGTCGCGGCGGGCGAGACCACGCCGGTGGCCGTCCAGCATGTGGTGCGCTCGTTCGACCCGTGCATGGTCTGCACGGTGCACTGACGGCGAGGCAGCCGCGATGTCGCGAACCCGCCAGGCCTCGCCCGCGGCCGCCCTGCGCATCGACCTCGTCGAAGGCGTCGACGAATCGACCTGGGTCGACGTGATCCGCAAGATGGACGAGGTCTACTCGCAGCTCGTCGCCGACGAGGTCGCGCTGGAGACCAAGAACGAGCAGCTCGAGCAGTCGCAGCGTTTCATCGCCAGCGTGCTCGCGGCGATGAGCGACGTGCTGCTCGCGCTCGACCCGCAAGGCGTCATCGAGGACGTCAACGCCGCGCTGTGCACGCTGGTCGGGCGCGACGAAGCCGCGCTGCGTGGCCAGCCGCTGGCCGCGCTGCTGGCCGACGCGCAGGCCTGGCAAGGGCTGTGCCGCGCGACCGACGCGGCCGCCGCCGCCCGTGCCGCGGTGACCATCGAAGTCGATCTGCGCGACGCCGCGGGGCAGGCGGTGCCGGTCGAGTTCACCTGCCGCGCCCGCCTCGACGCCGCCGGCCGCCGTGTCGGCCATGTGCTGGTCGGCCGCCCGCTCGGCGAGATCAAGCGCGCCTACCTCGAGCTGCGCGCCTCGCACGACGCGCTGCGCCGCACCCAGCAGCAACTGCTGCACGCCGAGAAGCTGGCCTCGCTGGGCCGGCTGGTGGCCGGCGTCGCGCACGAGTTGAACAACCCGATCAGCTTCGTGCTCGGCAACGTCCACGCGCTGGCCCGCTACACGCAGCGGCTGCAGCGCTACCTCGACGCCGTGCACGCCGGCGCCGACGCCGCCGCGCTGCGCGGCGAGCTGCGCATCGACGCGCTGCTGGCCGACCTGCCCGCGCTGATCGAGGGCACGCTCGAGGGCGCGACGCGCACCGCCGAGATCGTGCAGGGGCTGCGCCGCTTCTCGGCGATCGACCATGAGCAGCACGAACCTGTCGACCTCGACGCGGTCGTCGAGCAGGCCGTGCTGTGGGTCACCAAGGGCACCGCGCCGGGCTTCACGGTGCAGCGCAGGCCCTGCCCCGGCGCGGTCGTCGTCGGCCACGCCGGGCGGCTGCAGCAGGTGCTGATGAACCTGATCCAGAACGCCCACGACGCGACCACCGCCGCCGCGGTGGCCCGGCCGACGCTGTGGATCGAGACCCGCGTCGACGACGCGCAGGTGCGCCTGGTGCTGCGCGACAACGGCCCCGGCATCGCCGCCGAACACCTCGCGCGCGTCTTCGACCCGTTCTTCACGACCAAGCCGGTCGGCCAGGGCACCGGCCTGGGGCTGTCGATCAGCTACGGCATCGTCGAGCAGCATGGCGGGCGGCTGAGCGCAGCCAACGCCGACGGCGGCGGCGCGCAGTTCACGGTCGAGCTGCCGCTGGCGCGCCCGCGCGGGCCGGGAGCCGCTGCGACGGAGCCTGTCGGCTGATGCGCGCTGGCGGCTATTCCCAGGACGTTGCGGGGTCCAGGTGCTGCGCCAGCTCCATGGCGTCGTGCAAGATCCGACCGACCACGAGCAGGGGCGACTCGAGGCGGTAGACCAGAAAGTGGCACGGCCGGCGAACCCCGTCCGCGGCTGTGGCTGCGTGATCCCGGCTCAAGTGCCATGATCGAACGCCAGCCCCGAGTTCGGGTCGCGCGATGCTGCCCGATCGGTCCGGTCGTGTTGCCACGTCGCGAAGCGCCGCGACGATCAGGCTTTCGTAGCGCAGCCGGGCGGCATGGCCGAATCGCTCGTGCGTCCAGGCCAGGATGTCGATCACATCAGCCTGGGCGGCATCCGAGAGCCGCTAGCGGAGCATCAACGCGTCGTCTAGGCCGAAGTTCCAGCAGCCACAGAGCGCATTTGTCCTTGTGCGACAGGCACTTGAGGTGATTTCGGGGTTCCGGCTTCTGTCTACGGCCGGATCTGCTGGATCAGCTCGAGGGCTTGGCGCTGCTTGGCGCTGGCGGTGGTGACGATGTCGAACGTCGGTGCTTGGGGCCCGGCGCCAGGCGCGCGGCAGGTATTGCGCACGATGGTGGCCAGCTCGGCCATCAGGGTCGAGAAGCTGTGCGCGGGCGTGCCATCGTCGAGCGTGCGGCTATGCACCTTGGTCAGAGCCGCGGTGGATCGCTTGGCCGGCGCCACCGGGTCGCGCGTGGCCTTGGCGGCCTGGTCGGTATCGGCAAACAGCAGCGGCGCCCAGGCCTCGCGCAGGTGCCACTCGACGTAGTAGGCCAGCATGCACAGCAGGATATGCGCGCGCACCCGATCGGCCGTGCGGTGGTGGATCGGGCGCACCTTCAGGTCCACCGTCTTGAGGCTGCGAAACGCGCGCTCCACGTTGGCCAGGGCCTTGTAGTTGCGCACGCACTCGGGCGCTGTCATGCGCTCTGCATCGACCGAGGTGCGGATGATGTAGATGCCATCCAGTGCCGCCTCGGCCGCAATCGCATCAACCTTGCGCGCGAAGGCGAAGCTGCGCTCGCCGATGTCGAGCTCGAAGTGCTTGGCCACCTTGTACTGGTTGACCACCTTGCCCACGCCCAGCCCGATCGCGTCGGCCCCCTCGAGCCGGCCAGCCGCGACGCGATCCTTGATCGCGCCGAGCTTTTTCTCGGTGGCCGCCAGCAGCGCCTCGCGCTTGTGCGCGCGCAGCTTGGCCAGCTCCGGGTTGCGGCACGCCAGCAGCCGCTCGCCGGGGTACTCGGGCGAGCTCAGCTCCACCAGACTGCGCTCGTCGAACAGGTCCAACTGCAACTGTCCTTGCTCGACCAGCGCGCGGATCGAGGCGCTCTTGAGCGCCGTGATCCAGCCGATGCCCGACATCTCGCGCAACTCGGCGATGGTCGCCTTGCCGATCATGCCGCGGTCGCCGACCATGACCATCTGCTCGATGCCGAAGGTCTCGCGCAGGCGCCGCACCTCGGGCACCAGGGTCGTGCTGTCGGCCACGTTGCCCTCGTGCACCGAAACAGCCACCGGACAGCCGCGCGCATCGGTCAACAAGCCGTAGTTGACCTGCAGCAGCCCCTTCTTGCCGTCGCGGTTGTGGCCCAGCCGCGCCAGCGGGCAGCAGGTGCCCTCGAAGTAGCTCGAGCTCAGGTCGTAGAGCACCAGGCCGCCCTCGCTCAGGTGACGTGCGGCGAGCTTGGTCTGGATCGCGTCCTGGCGCGCGAGCAGCCAGTCCATGGCCGCGTACAGGTCATCCTCGTCGGCTTCGCTCACGCCGAACTGCGCGGCCAGCGTGCTGGTGTGCCAGCCGCGCGTGGTCGCCAGCTTGGTTGCAGGCGCCACGATGCGCGCGGCCACCATCGCCAGCACCCGGTCGCGTTCGCGTGAGGGCTTGGCTGCCAGCAACGAGGCGAAGTCCAGTTGCTGCATTGCCGCGGCGACTGCCTGCACGTGACCGTGGGGCAGCGAGGCGCTGACCTCGAAGGCCTCGCCCAGTGCGACGAAGGTCTCGCCTTGCAGCGAGCGGCGAATGAGGTCGATCAGTGGCTCGGGCAGGTGCGACAAGTTGCCCAGCGTCTCGTTTTTGACCTTGCCGTCCTCGCGGTAGCTGCGCCGCAGCAGGTGGGTGCGATAGACGCGGTCCTTGTACTGGCGTGTCGTGGTGACGACATGGACTGTTCCGGTTCTGGCAGGCATGCCGCAAATGATAGGCATAAACGCCGCGCTGTCAACATATTTTAGTGACTACACTTGGAAGCCAGAAAAAGCGCCCGACGGGCGCGCAACGCCAGCAATCACGCGGCTCTTGGCGCCGCGTGCTGACTGCCGAGGCGGGGGAACTTCGGTCTAGGCCTGCTGTGCGGCACGGTGCCCCAACCGTCCAACGAACGCCTCGAGCTCGTCATCGGCAACGTCGGCGTACCGCCCTGCAGAGACATCCGTCCAGCCCAGGCGGGCCGCTTCCTCGAGGGCCCTGAGCTTGGCCACCTCGATTCGCTCGCGCTCCTCGATCAGGCGCAGTCCTGCGCGCAGTACCTCGCTGGCGTTCTGGTAGCGACCCGACTGCACCAGCGTCTCCACCAGCTCATGCTGATGCTCGCTCAGAACGACGTTGCGGGTAGGCATGGTGGTGGCTCGGAAGGTGTGAGCCGCGCTGTCGGGCAGCCTTGGCATATTGCGCCAATGCCGACCAGGCTCCACCGCACCACCAGAGCCGTTGCGACGGCCGCGCTCCATACGTCCACACGATCACCGCACGGCATCGCCGCCGCACCGGGCGGCGGCCGGCCTGCGGTGACAATTCCAGCATGGATACGCGGGTGCCGCTGTTGCCGCGACGCCGGCTGCTGCCGCGTTTTGCGGCGCTGGGCGCGGCCATCGGGGTGCACCTGCTGGCCGCGGGCCTGCTCGGCTACGGCGGCTGGACCGCGGCCCCGCCGGCCACCTCGCCACCGCCGCCGGTGATGCTGGTCCGCGTCGCCGAGCCCCCCACGCCGGCGCTGGCCGCTGCGGCGCCGCCGTCGTCCGTGCCGACGACGCGCCCGGCAGCGCTCGCCACGCCGCAGCCGCCGACCCCGGCCGCCGCCACCCGCAGCGCCCCGGCCCCGGCGGCAGCCGCTGCGGTCGTCGCCGCAGCGCCGCCCGCAGCGATCGCCCTGGCCGACACGCCGGCGGCGCCTTCGGCGGCACGGCAGCCGCTGCTGCCTGCGGCTGCGGCGGACGGGCCGAC
>Ga0207951_100340_pt1 | contig 24953 bp, 23 predicted proteins | sample Subbio12Aug_8Bad_FD_184830 | JGI IMG/M metagenome (GOLD analysis project Ga0207951, IMG submission 184830) | Serpentinite rock and fluid subsurface biosphere microbial communities from McLaughlin Reserve, California, USA - CR12Aug_8Bad (SPAdes) | ecosystem: Environmental > Terrestrial > Deep... | reverse complement strand
GCCGCCGCCGGCCGACAGCCAGGACGACTCGTCCAGCAGGCGCTGGATGTCGGCCTGGTTGCGGGCGACGGTGACCGGCTGGAAGCGGGCGTGGTAGTTCCAGTAGGCCCAGTAGCCGCCGCCGGCGAGGATCAGGCCGATCAGGGCCGCGAGGGCCGACCAGACGAAAAATCGACGCATGCGGGGGAGGGCTCCGGCTTCACGGTTGAGGCTAGTCTAACGCCTAGCATCAATTCGGGTTGTCGCGCACGCCTGTGAGGCGAGTCGATCAGCCCATGGTCGGGATGACGAAGCTCGAGTCCGCATGCTCCAGTTCGCTGTCGGGCCAACGGGCGGTGACCGTCTTGGTCTTGGTCCAGAAGCGGACCCCCTCCATGCCGTGCTGGTTGGTGTCGCCGAAGGCCGAGCGTTTCCAGCCGCCGAAGGTGTGATAGGCGACCGGCACCGGGATCGGGACATTGATCCCGACCATGCCGACATTGACCCGGGCGGCGAAGTCGCGGGCGGCGCGGCCGTTCTGGGTGAAGATGGCGACGCCGTTGCCGTACTGGTGCTTCGACGGCAGGGCGAGGGCCTCCTCGAAGCTGGCGGCGCGGACGATCTGCAGCACCGGGCCGAAGATCTCCTCCTTGTAGGACTCCATCCCGGGCGTGACATGGTCGAACAGCGACGGGCCGATGAAATAGCCGCGCTCGTGGCCCTGCAGCGAGAAGCCGCGACCGTCGACGACCAGTTCGGCGCCGTCCTTGACGCCCTGGGCGATCCAGCCCTCGACGCGAGCCTTGTGCTGGGCGGTGACGACGGGGCCGTAGTGGGCGCCGGCGTCGCTCGAGACGCCGACCCGCATGGTCGGAATCTCGGCGACCATCCGTTCACGGAGTTCGTCGGCGGTCTTCTTTCCGACCGGGACGACGACCGGCAGGGCCATGCAGCGTTCCCCGGCCGAGCCATAGGCCGCGCCGGACAGGTCCTTGATCACCTGGTCCATGTCGGCGTCGGGCAGGACGATGCCGTGGTTCTTGGCCCCGCCCATGGCCTGGACCCGCTTATGGTTGGCGGCGCCGGTCTGATAGACATAGTGGGCGATGTCGGACGAGCCGACGAAGCTGATGGCGTGGACCAGCGGATGCTCCAGGATGGCGTCGACCGCCGCCTTGTCGCCATGGACGACGTTCAGCACCCCGGCGGGCGCGCCCGCCTCCATCATCAGCTCGGCCAGACGGACGGGTACGGACGGATCGCGCTCGGACGGCTTGAGGATGAAGGTGTTACCCACGGCGATGGCGACGCCGAACATCCACATCGGGATCATGGCCGGGAAGTTGAACGGGGTGATGCCCGCAACCACGCCCAGCGGCTGGCGCATCGAATAGACGTCGATGCCGGGGCCGGCGCCCCAGGTGTATTCGCCCTTCAGCGCATGCGGGATGCCGCAGGCGAATTCGATGACCTCGAGCCCGCGCTGGATGTCGCCCTTCGAGTCGGCGACGACCTTTCCGTGTTCGGATGACAGCAGCTCGGCCAGCTCGGTCATATTCGCCTCGACCAGCCGCTTGAACTCGAACATCACGCGCGCGCGGCGCTGGGGATTGGTCGAGGACCAACCCTCAAAAGCGGCCTGGGCGGCCTGGACGGCGCGATCCATCTCGGCGACCGAGGCCAGCTGGACCCGGGCCTGGACCTCGCCGGTATTGGGATTGAACACGTCCGAGAACCGGCCCGAGGCACCGGTGAAGCTGGCACCGTCGATGAAATGGTGGATGTCGCGCATGGGTGATCCTGTGACGCTGGCGACGGGATCTGGCCTGTGATCGAGCCGCTCTCGCCCCTCCTAGCACGCAGCCCGCTATAATCAACACCATCGTTGACGAATATTGGCCATCGTGGCAACCTCGAAGGAAGGAGAGCGCTATGGTTGAAGCAGTTCATATCGACATCGTCGTGATCGGAGCCGGACTGGCTGGACTGCGCGCCCTTCACACCTTCCGGGCACAAGGGTTCGTGGTTCAGGTGCTGGAGGCATCCGACGAAATCGGCGGCGTCTGGAACTTCAATCGCTACCCGGGAGCCCGCTGCGACGTCGAGAGCTTCGACTATTCCTACCGCTTTTCCGAAGAGCTGGAACAGGAATGGCGATGGAGCGAGCGCTACGCGAAGCAGCCGGAAATCCTGCGCTACATCAATCACGTTGCCGACCGTTTTGACCTGCGCCGCTCTGTCAGCCTGAACACGCGCGTTCGGCGCGCAGAGCTGGACGCTCCCACGGGCCGCTGGCTGATCGAGGCGGAAGACGGGCGACGCTGGTCCGCACAGCGGTTCGTCATGGCCGTGGGCCAACTTTCCACACCCAAGGCGACGACCTATCCGGGACAGGAAGCGTTCGAGGGGCAGATTCTGTACAGCGCCCGCTGGCCGCGCGAGCCGGTCGATCTGCAGGGGAAGCGGGTAGCCATTATCGGCACCGGCTCGTCCGGGGTTCAGATGACGCCGATCATCGCAGCCGAGGCCGAGCACCTGACGGTCTTCCAGCGGACAGCGAACTATTCCATTCCCGCCGCCAATGCGCCTGTCTCGGACGAGGAGGATGCGGCGGTAAAGGCCAACTACCGCGCGCGGCGCGAGGCGGCGCGGAACTCCCCCAGCGGCCTGGGTTTTGCGCCAGACCCCCGGTCCGCCGCCGAGGTCGATCCGGACGAGCGCGAGCAGGCCTTCGAGGCGGCCTGGAACCGTCTGGGGTTTGGCTTTGCCCTGACGTTCAAGGATATCCTGCTGAACCAGGCCGCCAACGATATCGCCTCGGTCTTTGTGCAGAAAAAGATCGGCGAGCAGATCGAGGACCCGGCGCTGCGCGACAAGCTGGTGCCAAAGGGCTTCCCTTTCGGAACACGCCGGCCTTCCGTCGATGGGGGCTACTTCTCCACCTTCAACCGGCCAAACGTGTCTTTGGTGGACATCAGCGAGACGCCGATCGAGCGCTTCACCCCGACAGGTGTTCGCACGACGGCGCAGGATATGCCGTTCGACGTGGTGATCTATGCCACGGGGTTCGACGTTTTCACCGGCTCGATCCTGAAGATCGATATCGCGGGCCGGGACGGCCAGACCCTGAAGGACGCCTGGGCAGGCGGGCCCGCCAGCTATCTGGGCATCGGGGTCCACGGCTTTCCAAATCTGTTCTTCGTCGGTGGACCCGGCAGCCCGTCCCTTCTGAGCAACGTCATCCTGTCCAGTGAGGAACAGATCGACTGGCTGGCGGCCCTCTTCGACACGGCGCGACAGCAGGGCGTATCCGAGATCGAGGCGACACAGGCGGCTCAGGCGGACTGGGTGGACCACGTCAACGCCCGCGCGCATGAGACCCTCTATATGAAGACGCCATCCTACTACATCGGTGCCGAGATGCCCGGTAAGCCCCGCGTCTTCATGCCCTACTCCGGCGGCGTCCGTGGCTATCGCCGCATCCTCGAAAAAGCGGCGGCGCAAGGCTACGACGGGTTCGACCTGCGCGGCAGCGAGACGATGCGTGTCGCCTCCTGACGGGCCGCTGGATCCCGATCTCGCCAAATGGCTCGCGGATCCGCGCGTTGCACTGAGCGTGCCCGCGGATCTGACGGCCTTTCGGGCTGGAGCCAACGGCTATCTCGCGCGTGCGCCCAGACCGGACGTCCACGCCGTCGAGGACGTGGAGATCACCGGGCCGGGCGGCCCCTTGGCTCTGCGTGTCTATCGGCCAGCGGCCGGGCCGGATCGGGCGATCGTGGTCTTCCTGCATGGCGGAGCGTTCGTTTTCGGCAACCTCGAAACACACGACGCCGTGTGCCGACGCCTTGCCTTGAGCAGCGGCCTGACCCTGGTCGCGGTCGATTACCGGCTGGCCCCGGAGCATCCCTACCCTGCGGGTATGGACGACGCGGTCGCCGCCCTCGAGTGGGTCAGATCGCGCTTTGCTGGCCTCCCCGTCGAGCTGGCGGGAGACAGCGCAGGAGCCTGGCTGGCCGTGGCGACCGCGCTGGAGTCGGCGGCCGTTGGACAGCCGGTCAAAGGTCTGGCCCTGCTCTATCCGGCGGTGGACCCTGGCTGCGCCAGCGCATCCCAGTTGGCTCTTGGGCAAGACCACATGCTGACGCGGACGTTCATGCTGTGGGCATGGCAGGCCTATGCCAGGGACGGCATGGTCGACCTGATGAGTGGCGACCTGTCGGCGCTGCCGTTCACCACGGTCATTACAGCTGGCTTCGATCCCTTACGGGACGAGGGACAAGCTTTGGTCGAGCGAGCACGGCAGGCTGGCGTAGAGGTTAAGGCCCACCATTATCCGGACATGATCCACGGGTTCGCGGGCCTCCCACAGGGCAGTAGACGCAGCGACGACGCAATCGCGCGCCTTGCGGAAGGGCTGGTCGCTGCCCTGACCTGAGCGGGGTCAGAGGCCGCCGAAGTCGGGCGGACGGCGGGCGACAAAGGCGGTGATACCCTCCCGGCCCTCGGGCAGGCCGACGGCCTCTGCGATGCCTTGTGCCTCCAGTTCCAGCTGCGTCTCCAGCCCGTTGGACAGGGCCTGATGCAGCAGGGCCCGTGTGCGGGCGAAGGCGCGTCGCGGACCTTGTGCGAGCGTCTCGGCGAGGGTTAGGGCCTGGCCCTGCAAGGCCTCGTCGTCAATCGCCTGGGTGATCAGCCCGATCCGCTCGGCCTCCACGGCATCAATCCGCGCGCCGGTCAGCGCCAGCCGCTGCGCCTGGCGGTATCCGACCAGGCGCGGCAGGAGCCAGGTCGCCCCGCCGTCGGGCGTCAGGCCGATCGCGCCATAGGCCATAGCGAACTTCGCCGATCGGGCCCCCAAGGCGACGTCGCCCAGGATGGCCAGGCCAAAGCCGGCGCCGGCCGCTGCGCCGTTAATCGCCGTCACCAGCGGCTTGTCCATCCGCGCCAGTCGCGCAACCGCCATATGCAGTGACGCTGTCAGTTCCTGCACGAGAGTCGACGCACCAGGACCGGCGGCCGCGAAGGCCTTCACGTCGCCGCCAACGCAGAATGACTTCCCCTGCCCGGTCAGCACCACCGCCCGTATGCCGTCGTCCGATGCACAGGCCAGGGCGGCCTTTAGCAGGCCGTCGGCCATCTCCTGGTCGATAGCATTGCCGGTTTCGGGGCGCGAAAGAGTCAGGACCGCGACGCGATCCCGGACCTCGATCTGGACAGCCTGGCTCATCGTTTCAGGACAATGGAGCCGCCGTTGGCCCCCAAGCCCAGCACGGCGGAAATGGCGATGCGGGCGTCCGGCACCTGACGCCCCCCTGCCTGGCCGCGGAGTTGCCAGCCCAGTTCGCAGACCTGCATCAGCGCCTGGGCCGTCGTGGCCTCGCCGAACGACAGGAAACCGCCGCTGGGGTTGATTGGGAGCGAGCCGCCGATCTCGAACTCGCCATCCGCCAGTCGTCTGTCACTTTCGCCCGGAGCGTGGAAACCGAAGAATTCCGGCCATGCCAGAATGTGCCAGGCGGTATTGTCGGCGATCTCGATCAGATCGATGTCCTCGGGACCAATGCCGGCAATCTCCCAGCCGCGGCGCACAGCCGATACCACCTCGCTCGTATGGGGCACGCCGGACCTCGGCGTAGCGGACACCGTGGGGATCCGCGCCGCTGGATCGCCGAATGTCCCGGTAGCGATAGCGCTGGCGGCGACCTGGATCATGGGGCCGCCGGCACGACGCGCCTGGGCTTCCGTACCCAGGATAACCGCGGCCGCTCCATCGCTCACAGCGCAGATTTCAAGCAGATGCAACGGATCGCTGACGACCGGTGACGCCAGCACCTCGCCCACAGTCGATGCGGTTCTGAAGCGGGCGTTGGGATTGTGTACCGCGTTGCGGCGCATGAGGACCGAGGCAGCCGCGAGGGTCTCTGCGCTGGTGCCGAAGTCATGCATGCGCCGACGGGTCTCCATCGCCCAGTAGGCCGGATTGGTCGCCCCCATGGTGACCCAGCGCAGATAATCGCTGTCGCTGATGTCGTCGGCGCTGCCGGGCGGCCGAGGAATAAACCCCTTGGGCATCCGCTCGGCACCCATCGCCGCCATCACGTCATACTGGCCGCTGGCGACCATCATGTGCGCGGTGTGGAAGGCAATGGCCCCGGCCGCACAGGCGCCGCCGACATTGATGCAGGCGATGCCTCGCTCGGCGACGGCCTGGACCGCCTCGTTGGCGTGAAGACCCCAGCCCATCCCGCCCTCGAACCGCGAACTGGCGGCGACCAGACCCTGAAGGTCTTTCCAGTCGAGGGCGGCGTCCTTAAGCGCCGCGCCCATGGCGTGGAGAGCGAGCGCGACCTGGGTCTTTTCAGGCCACTTACCCCAGGGATGGGCCCCGACGCCGAGCAAATAGACCGGTCTCATGACACGGCTCCGCGCCCGATGTCCGCTACGAAAACGTGGGTCGTGACTTCGCCGCCCTCATTCGTGTTGTACAGGGTCCGAACTGCGAGCCTGACGGGCATGCCGATATGGATGTCCTCCACCGGCACGGACAGCATCGCCATCACGCGCAGGCCGTCCGCAAGATCCACCAGACCGATCGCATACGGTGCCCATGGTTCCATCTGGAACAGCGGAGGCGGGCGGTAATTCTGGACGGTGTAACTGTAAAGCTCGCCACGACCGCCGATCAGCGCGGGTGCGACGTGCGGGTCATGGCATTCGGGGTTCCGGCAGTTGGACGAAGCGGGGAAATATACCGCCCCGCACCCCACACAGCGGGAACCGTTCAGACGAGGGACCCCGGCCTCCATCTCGAACAGGCCTTCGACGACAGGGACGGCGGAGGAGGTCATTTCCGGAGCTTCACAGGGAAAGAATGTCGCGCGTTTCACGGAAGTAGAGGACGCCGGTTTTGACATCCTCGACCGTCACGGCATGGCGTACATAACGCCGCTCGCGCTTGACGTATTTATCAGCCGCTCGCGTGGTGATGCGGACAGTAGCGCCGACAGGGATGGGCTCCAGGATTTCGGAGTCGTGGAAGGTGTGAATAGAGCCGATGGCGAACGGCCGAGCGGGATCGAATTGCACGGACAGCACGAAGTGGGACACCATCAACGGGGGGACTATGGCCCCGCCGAAGGGCGATTCCCCATCCGTCCGCCAGGTATTCATCTTCCAGCCCTCGTACCAGGAGTTGAAGTCCTCCACGCCGTCCGCATAGAGGATGACCAGCTCGGGCGTGATCTCGAGTTCGCGGACCAGTTCGTCGCCGATCTCGACCATGTTCCAATAGGGCTCGGCGACGGAGGCCAGCCCGTCGATGAAGTCCCGTGTCTGCTCGATCTGGATCTGCGACATGGGCCGCAGCGCATCCGTTTGTGAAATGATGCTCATTGTCCTGCCTGGAAAATTTCGGTTGCGGCGAGGGTCCGCCGATCAGACCCCGACATCGACTTCGACCCAGCCGACGGTCTTCTTCTCACCGGCCTCATTCTGGGCCCAGGTGTCGACGACGAACCGGTAGCCGTCGCCTTTTGGAATCTTCTCGCGCACCACGCCGTGGGTGCTGATCACCTCGTCGGCCAGGGTCGACGCGATGTATTTGCAAACCACCCGTGCGTTGCGGAAAAGGTCCTCGCCGAAATGGTTGACGCACATCTCGGCGATGTAGGCGGATGACATTTCGCCCGTCTGGATCGGGGCGGCCAGACCCGTCGACGCCGCATAGACCGGGTCCCAATGGTTGGGGTTGAAACGCCCCCACAGCCGCGACCCCATCAACTGGATCGCCGCCTTTTTCTTGAGGCTTTCCAGTTCGAAGCCGACAGGCGTTTCCGTCGTGATCCGATGCCGAGAGGCACCGCCGGGTGATCGGGAGGTCATGGGTGAGGTCTCCAACAACATGCGCCGCTTTTGCAACGGATCGACCGAGCGACGACACTCGCGCGGAGACCCGGCACCGGAAGCGGCTTCACGCTGCACCACTTCAAATCGTGCGTCAACGTCTACGTTGATAGCTACGGGGTCAGCAGTCACCTCATCAATTATTGCAGTCAACGATTATGTTGATTTCTATCAACGCCCCTATTGACAGCTGGTAAAACATGGGCCCCTCTGATGACGTCGCGAACAGGCCGCATCAGATGACCCGTCGACGGCAAGGGCAGGAAACCCGGGGAGAGACATGAACAGAACGACCATAAAACTGGCGCTGCTGGGCGGGGCCGCGAGTTCAGTACTGGCGTGCGCCGCAGGGCCGGCTTTTGCGCAAACGATGCCTGCGACACAAAGCGCTGAACCCGACCTCGCATCGCAGATCGACGACGTCGTGGTCACGGCCCGGCGACGCGCCGAGACGCTGGTCAGCGTCCCCGTGGTCGTCAACGTCCTGACAGCCGAGGTGCTGGATCGCAATCGGGCCGACAGTCTGGCGAGCATCGGCGAACTGACGCCGACGGTGATCGTCGGTGCTTACAAGTCCAACGGCGGCGGCTCCATCGGCATCCGCGGTGTCAGCTCTCCCGCCAACCAGACAGGATTTGAACAGGCTGTCTCGGTTGCGATCGACGGAGTTCAGACCAGCGACGGCCGGATCACACAGGCCGGCTTCTTCGACCTGCAGCAAGTGGAAGTGATGAAGGGGCCGCAGGCCCTGTTTTTCGGAAAGAACAGCCCCGCTGGCGTCATCTCGGTCAAGTCAGCCGATCCGACGGCAGACTTCTTTGCCTCTGCCCGGGCCGGCTATGAGTTTGTCGGCGACGAAGCCAGTCTGGAGGGCGTCCTCTCCGGCCCGCTCAGCGACATTTTTCGCGCCCGGCTTGCCATGCGATACCGCAATCTTGATGGCTGGTTGCGGAACACTGCAGGGCCGATCGCCAACCCGTTCTACAACCCGGCGACCGGAGCGCCGATCGGCGCATCGCAACTGCCTGGTGCCTCTGACCGGCGCCCCGGTGATGAGGAACTACTGGGCCGCCTGACTCTGACAGCCGACTTTTCACCCGACTTTGACGCCCGTCTGAAACTGTTTGCGAGCAGCTCGGAAGGCAGTGGTCCCGGTGTCGCGACTCAGAACGTTGGTCCTTGCGCGGGTCCGAACCCCCGAGTCGCCGGGATAGCTGATCCGAGCGGGGAATGCGTCGTTGATCGCAACACCTCCATCGGTGACCTGCCTGACGCCATCGCCCGCACAATGCGGGGATACCAGGGCGACGGCGCCCCTTACGACGAACTGGACATTGCGACGGGTGTCCTGGACCTGAACTGGCGGTTCGGAGACCTTAGTTTGGCATCGACCACCGGTTATAACCGGACTGAGTACCAGTTCCTCTCTGGTCTGGACCAGACCACCTTTTCCCAGCTCGCCTTCTTCAATCGCCAGACCAACGAGGAAATCAGCCAGGAACTCCGGCTGACCAGCGATTTCGCTGGACCAGTCAACTTCATGGTTGGTGCGTATCTTCAACGGACAGACCTGTTCACCAACAACGACACCAAGATTCGTGACACCAGCTACTCCGCTGCAGCCAACCGCTTCGTGACCTACGAGGATCTGGCCACCCAGGAGGGCGAGACCCAGTCGTTCTTCGGACAGCTATTGTGGGACATCAGCGACACGATCGAACTGGCGGGCGGCCTGCGCTGGACCCGCGAGACCAAGGAGTTTCAAAAGCGCAACCTGTACGGCATTGGCACCTTTAACACCGCGGCGACCGTATTCGCCGGCTCAAACACCGTTGGCGAGATCCAGGGCAGTTTTGAGGACGAAAACGTCTCGCCAGAAGTTACCCTGACCTGGCGGCCTGACAGCACACGCACCGTCTTCCTCGCCTACAAGACCGGCTACAAATCAGGCGGGTTCGGCCTGACCAGCCCCCTTCAGACCACAACCGTTATCGGAGACATCGACTTCGGACCGGAGACCGCCGAGGGCTTTGAACTCGGGGCCAAGGGCATCTTCATGGACGGCCGGTTGCGACTCAACGCAGCGGCGTTCGCTTTCAACTTCTCGGACCTCCAGGTCAACATCTTCGATCCAGCGCGGATCGCGTTCACGATCAACAATGCCGGTACGCTTGAGCAGCGCGGTATTGAGGCGGACGGCAACTTCGCGGTGACCGATAACTTCTCGTTGCGCGGCGCTATCGCCTACGTCAACGCCGAGTTCAAGGACTTCATTGGCCAGTGCTACAGCTACGCCTTTCCTACGGGCTCGACGCGACCGACTGCGACACCACCGCCAAATTGCTCGTTCGTAAACAATACGAACCTGACGCTTCAGCAGGATTTCGAAGGCCGCGCTCCGGCGCGCTCGCCCGAGTGGGCTGGCAGCACGGGCTTCACCTGGGATGTGCCCTTCGGCAGCTATAATCTCGGCGTCACAGGCGACGCGTTCTACACGAGCGAATATTTCGCTTCTGAAGCCATGTCTCCGGGTTCCTTCCAGGATGCCTTCTGGCGCTTCAACGCTGGCCTGACCCTCAAACCCGCTGATGAGGCTTGGTCCCTGCAGCTGATCGGCCGCAATCTGACCGATGAATACTATCTCCAGTATGCGGCGGACCGGACAGGCGGCGCGAGCGTTCCCGGCGCGTTCGGCGAGCAGCGCGGCGTGGTCTCCAGGGGCCGCGAGATTGCACTCCAGTTCTCGTACACCTTCTGATGGCTACGGAACCGATACCGGCGTCGGCCGCAAGGCCCGATCTCGGCTATGCTTGGTATACGGTATCGGTTCTGACGGTCTGCTACACGCTGTCCTTTATTGATCGGCAGATTTTCGGACTGCTGGTCGGCCCGATCAAGGCAGAGTTCGGCGTGTCCGACACCCAGATCGGCCTTCTAAGCGGCCTCGCCTTCTCGCTGTTCTACACCCTGGTCAGCCTGCCGATGGGCCGGTTGGTGGACCGATACAGCCGGCGCGTTATCATCGGGGCCGGCGTATTTTTCTGGAGCCTGATGACCGCCGCCTGCGCCGTCGCGCCCGGCTACGGTGGCCTGTTCCTGGCCCGCATGGGCGTCGGGCTGGGCGAGGCGACTCTGCCTCCTGCGGCGGTCTCCATAATTTCGGACTCGTTTCCGAACGACCGGCTCGGCGCGGCCATGAGCCTTTACGGCATCGGCATCTATCTCGGCTCCGGCCTGGCCCTCCTGCTCGGTGGCGCAGTGGTCGCCGCGGTGTCCCAGATCCCGGTAATTACCCTGCCGATATTCGGCGAGATCGCCTCGTGGCGCGCGACCTTCATGATCGTCGGCCTGCCGGGCCTGTTCATCGCCTGGTGGGCCTTGTCGCTCAGGGAGCCTGAGCGAAAGAACACGCTCAAGACGACCGACGGACAGACCGCGCAACTGACGGTCCGCGAGACCTTTGCCGAGGTCGGAAAACGCTGGCAGGCCGTGGCTGGCATCGCCCTTGGCCTGATGTTCCAGGCCGTCGCGCTTTACGCCTACATGCTGTGGTCCCCTGCGACGCTTCAGCGATCATTCGACTGGAGCCCGCAGGTCACGGGTCTCGTCATGGGGATTGTGGTGGTGATCGGGGGCTCGGCCGGTATGCTCGTGGGCGGACGGCTCAGCGACCGGGGCCTGCGCCGCGGACGCCGCGACGCCGCGCTAAGGGTAGCGGCACTAAGCTCTCTCGCAGGCTTCGCCGTCTTCGCCCTCCTCGGTCTGGCGCTGCAATCGGACTGGGCCACGGTGGCGGTGTTCTTCCTGGGTGTGATCTTTCTGGCCATGCCCGCCGGTAGTTGTTTCGCGGCCGCCCAAATGGTTTTCCCGAACCAGGTGCGCGGCCAGGTGATGGCGCTGATTCTGTTCATCGCCAACCTAGGCGGCCTGATAATGGGCCCGCTCTTGCCTGGACTTCTGAACGACTATGCCTTCAGGGATGAAGGCGCGCTGGGCGTCTCGCTCGGCATCACCCTCACTGCCTCAACTTTGGCGGCGGCGCTCGTTTTCGCTTGGGCGCGGCCAGCGTATCGTCGGCACCACGAATCTATGAACCCCTAACCGCATGGGCTAGGCCCGCCCAATATGATGCCGCCCCCCCACCCCTTTCCATCGGTACCGGACCGCCAGGCCGCGCTGTCACGGCGCTTCCCCGAATGGCGACCGCTGACCTTGGCTGAGATGTTGGATGCCGCGACAGAAGAATTCCCGGACCGTCCTTATCTGATCACCGACCAGCGGACCTGGACCTATCGGGAGATGGCGCAATGGGTGCGTCAACTCGCGGGCGGATTGATCGCCGCCGGCGTACGGCCGGGTGAGCACGTTGCCCTCGTCATGGCCAACTACCCCGCCTTCGCCGCATTGAAGTTCGCCATCGCAGCGGTCGGGGCGGTGGCTGTGCCGGTCAACATCCTGAACCGCCGCGACGAACTGGCCTATGTGCTGCGCCAGTCGCGGGCCGTCATGCTGGTCACGATGGACCGGTTTCGTGACCTCGATTACCTGGGGATGCTGGATGAGATCGCGCCCGGCTGGGAGACCGAGGGACGCGGCACGGCCTTGCCCCACCTGCGCTCTGTCGCGGTCTTCAAGGCGGAGGGCGATGGACGAGAGGCCGCGACCGCGTTTGAAAATCTTCAGGGCGGCGCGGTCGATCTGCCCCGGGGCGACCCTGCGGCGCCCGCCGACATCATCTACACCTCGGGCACGACCGGTTCGCCCAAGGGCGTGGTGCTGACCCATGACATGCTGCTACGCGCGGCCTTCGGCAGTGCCTATGCGCGTGCGTTTGAGGATGGGCGCCGCATCCACTTCAGCCTGCCGATGAACCACGTGTACGGCTATGTCGAAGGCCTGCTCGCGGCCCTGTTCGTCGGCGGGGCGATCGTGCCGCAGCTGAAGTTCGATCCGCGCGAAACGCTGCGGGCCATCGAGCGCCACAAGGTGACCGACCTGCTGTTGATCCCGACGATGACACTGGCCGTCCTGGATACCCTGGCCGACACACCGGTCGATACGGCCTCGCTCAAGGGGATGCTGTCCTCGGGAGGGCGCACCCCACCCGGTCTGTGGGATCGTATTCTGGCGACCTTCGACGGCATCGAGATCACCACCGGCTATGGCATGAGTGAATGCACGGCCTCGACCACGGTGACCCGGCCGGATGATCCAACCGACCGCCTGAAGACCACCAACGGTCGGCTGCGCGACGTAGGGCCGGCAGGCGATCCGGCCATCGGCAACCGCATCGTCGACTATCGCGTGGTCGACCCACAGTCCGGCGCGGTGCTGGCGCCCGGTGAGGTTGGCGAGCTGATGGCCAGAGGTCCCGGCGTCACCACAGGATATTTCGACAAGCCCCAGGCGACCGCCGAAGCCTTCGATGCCGAGGGCTGGCTGCACACCGGCGACCTCGGCCGGATCGATGCGGACGGCTACCTGAGCCTGGTCGGCCGGGTGAAGGAAAGCTATCGCTGCGGCGGCGAACAGGTCACGCCCTCCGAGATCGAGGACGTGCTGATGGGGCACCCGTCAGTCTTGCAGGCTTACGTCGCACCCGTACCAGACGACCGCATGGGCGAGATAGGCATTGCCTTCATCGTGACGCGCCCGGGAAGCGTGCTGGAGCCTCAGGCCCTGATCAACTGGTGCGCCGAACGGCTCGCACGCTTCAAGGTGCCGCGCCATATCCTGGCGATCAAGGTGGAAGACGTGCCGCTAACGCCATCGGGGCGACCGCGCAAATTCCTGCTGTCGCGCGTGGCCATCGAACGTCTGGGCCTGTCATGAGCCAACCCTCCCGCGTCGCCCTCGTGACCGGAGCCGCGCGCGGCATCGGCGCCGCCATCGCCGAACGCCTGGCCCGGGAAGGCTGCGATGTCGCCGTAATGGATCTTCAGACGCAAGCCTGCGCTGACACCGTTCAGCGGATCCAGGCGCTGGGGCGTCGGGCCATCGCCGTGGCCGTCGATGTCTCTGACGAAGCTTCCGTCCAGGCCGCTGTCGCGGCTGCCGAAGCCGCGCTGGGACCGCCCGCCGTTCTGGTCAACAACGCCGGCGTCCTGCGCGAGAAGACCCTGGCCAAGATGACGCTGGATGACTGGCAGGTCGTCCAGGATGTCAACCTGCGCGGCGCGTTCCTGATGTGCCGCGCGGTCCAGCCCGCGATGCGCCGCGAAGGCCACGGACGGATCGTCAACCTCGCCAGCATTGCCGCCCTGGGCGCTTACGGACAGGCCAACTATGCCGCAGCCAAGGCCGGGCTGATCGGCCTGACCAAGACCCTGGCGCTGGAAATGGGCAAGTCCGGCATCACCGCCAACGTTGTCGCACCCGGCTTTGTCGTAACCCCGATGACGACTGCTGTAGCCGAACGGCTGGGGGTGACCTTCGAGGCGATGGTCGCAGACATTGTGCGCGACATCCCCGCCGGCCGCCCGGGCCAGCCCGAAGACATCGCCAATGCGGTTTCCTTCTTCGCCGACGCACGCTCGGGGTTTGTGTCAGGTCAGGTGCTGTTCGTGGCGGGCGGTCCACGTGGTTGACGACCTCAACGGGTTGGACTTTCGGTAATCCATCGCTAATCAATCCCCGGACATGAGTCCGACAATCGACAAGACCAGCGGCATCGGCAAACGCCGGAAGGCGGCAAAGGAAGAAAGCTCTGACGCTTACAAGCGGCGTCGCCGCGAGATCGCGGAGGCGGCCGTCCGCGTGTTCGACCGTATGGGCCTGCAGGGTGCCAGCATCAGCGCGGTGGCCGCCGAACTCGGCATCGATCGCGCCTCGGTCTACTACTACATTTCGTCCAAGGAGGAGTTGTTCGACGAGGTCCTGCGTGCCGTCGCCGAACGCAACTCCCAGATCGCCACCGCTATCGCCGCCAGCACGCTGCCAGCGCCGGACAAGCTGTGGAATCTAATCGTCGCGATCATGGAATCGTACGGCGAGCACTATCCTTTGCTCTTCATCTATATTCGCGAGAACCTCGGTCGCGTTTCGGGCAACCGTTCGAAATGGTCATCGGACATGCGGCAGGTGAACCGCATCATCGAGAACGCCTTCATCTCGATCATCGAGGAAGGCTACGCCGACGGCACATTGCGCCACGTCGGGCCGTCGCGGGTCGTCGCCTACGGGATGCTCGGCGTCGTCGGCTGGACCCATCGCTGGTTCCGCCCCGAGACCTCGCCCCAGAGCGCGCGCGAAATCGGCGAGACCTACGCCAACATGATGGTCTCCGGGATGCGGGCTTGATCTACTGCTGATCTCGATGCAGGCCTGACTCAAACATCGACAAGCGTTCAATGCTCGACATCGCAGCCAACCTCAGGCTCGCGTCGTCAAGCAATTCTCAGAGCGCCGTCCCGAGGGGTGCCTTCTGAGCGTCTCAAATGAGTCAGTCTCGGCCGTTTAAGCCTTCCGACGCAAATGTCCGCTTTGGGTCGGGAACGGACCGTAGCCTGAGGGTAGAATGCGGACCTTCAGCCTCTTAAGCTCACGGCATGAACCATCCTCGCGGCCTCTGGAGCCTACCACTCGTTGCCGCGACGATCTTGCTGGCTTCCAGCCCGGCCTTTGCGTCAGAGACGGAGTGCTTCGACGCCGAAGTCTCCGCCAGCATCAGCCGTCAAACACCTACCATCGTGCCGGATTGCGGTGATTGCATCATCATGAGGTGGCCTTGGATAGTCGAGTTGCAGGTCCAGCGTGTTCACAGCGGCAGGCTTGCGCGAGGACAGGTTACGGTTCTCACCGTACAGCACACCTACTATCGCAGGGACCTTGGAGCGCGTCGCTGGTGGCTCCGACGAAACACGCTGGGCGCCTACAACGTGCTGCAACCTGACGAAGGTGAAACTCTACAGAGATGTTCCGCCGAAAGTCCGGCTGCACGGCCATACATCCAGCCTCCCGACGGGAAGACGCTGGAAGACCTGCGCCGGGGGGCCGAAGAGCATTACGGTCATGAGCCCTCTGCCTAAGGTCCGCTTTGGGTCGGGAGCGGACGCAGGCATCATCCCCAGAAGCGGCCGCGTTCCGGAACGTGGGGCGCCGCCGTGACGGCCCTGCCTAGCGTGGCCCGGTCAGCCGGATCTCGAACAGGGTCGGCCAGTTCTTGCCGGTGACGAACAGGCGGCGACCTTCCGCGTCCCAGGCGATGCCGTTGAGGACGGCGTCGGTGGGGTCGAGGCCGCGGCGGTCCGGCATCAGTTCCGTCAGGTCGATGACGCCGGTGACCGCGCCGTCGGCCGGGTCGATGCGGAGGATGTAGTCGGTCTGCCAGACATTGGCGAAGACCTCGCCCTCGACCCATTCCAGCTCATTGATGCGGCCGATCGGCCGACCATTGAGGGTGACGGTGACGCGGCCGGTCTCGGCGAAGGTGCGGGGGTCGAGGAAGCGCAGGGTCGGGGTGCCGTCCGACAGGATCAGCCGGGCGCCGTCGTCGGTCAGGCCCCAGCCCTCTCCGGGATAGGCATGTTCCTCAAGCAGGGTCAGGTCGGCGGCGTTCCAGACGAAGGCCTTGCCGCTGGTCCAGGTCAGGGTGAAGACGCGGCCGTCGATCTCGGTCAGCCCCTCGCCGAAATAGGCCAGGTCCAGTTCGCGCTTCAGCAGCACCGCGCCGTCCTCGAGCCGGACGCGGCGCACGGTGGAGGGATAGCGACCGGTGCTTTCGAGCAGATGGCCGTCGCGCCAGGTCAGGCCCTGGGTGAAGGCGCCGCGGTCATGCGGGAAGGTCCGCACGACCTCGAAGCCATAGACCGGCACGGCGGTCGCGGCCGGCGGCGTCGCGGTCTGCGTCGCCAGCGCCGGGACGGGGGCGAGGCAGGCGGCCCATCCGACGATCAGGGCTGCGACGAGGGCCGGCGCGCGGACCTGCATGGCTCAGACGCGGCTCTCGGCCGGGTCGGCGTCGGCCTCGGCCTCGGCCGCCACGGCCCGGGCCTCGGCCTCATTGGCCTGGGCCCGCAGTCGCTGGGCGCTCTGGCGTTTGGTGTCGGCCTTGCGGCTCCACATGTTCAGCACCTCGACCCCGGCCGAGAAGGCCATGGCGGCATAGATATAGCCCTTGGGCACATGGGCCCCGAAGCCCTCGGCGATCAGCACCATGCCGATCATCAGCAGGAAGCCGAGGGCCAGCATGACGATGGTCGGGTTCTTGTCGATGAAATCGCCGAGCGGGTCGGCCGCCAGCAGCATGACGGTGATGGCCACCAGAACGGCCACGACCATGATCGGCAGGTGTTCGGTCATGCCGACGGCGGTGAGGATGGAGTCGATCGAGAAGACCAGGTCGATCAGGATGATCTGGACGATCGCCGCCCCGGTATTGTTGATCATCACATCCGCGGCCTTGCCCTTGTCCTTGTCGAGCAGGTCGGGACTGGGGCTGGGATCGACCGAGTGATGAATCTCCTTGGTGGCCTTCCACACCAGGAACAGACCGCCGGCGATCAGGATCATGTCCTTCCACGAGAACTCATTGTCCATCACCGCAAACACCGGCGCGGTCAGGGTCACGATCCAGGCGATGGTCGACAGCAGGACCAGGCGCATGATCAAGGCCAGCGAAATGCCGATCCGCCGGACGCCCGAGCGCTTCTCGGGGGGCAGCTTGTTCGAGAGGATCGAGATGAAGATCAGATTGTCGATCCCGAGCACCACCTCCATCACGATCAGGGTCACGAGCGCCGCCCATGCGGCGGGGTCCGTCAAGAGCGGGACAATGCTGTCAAACATGCGGGAGGGGTTCCTGGGTGGCCTGGGCGCTGAATGCGCCTCTACGGCCAGGGTTGCAATCGCGGCAATCGGGATGGTGCGGCGGCCTGCCTCTGTTGCGGCAGGCAACTATGAGTGCTATCAGGCGCCCGGCTGAGCCAGAGGGCGCGTTGCAAGACGCGTCCCTCGAGTGCTTTCTCAAGCATTTCAGACCTTTGACCGGCGCGGTCACGCCGCCGGTCGCCAACCCGAACGCCAACCGCGCGGACATGAAAAGTGGCTGACGACTACAGGACTACGGAAGTCGGCGAGCGCTACGCACAGGCGCTGTTCGACCTCGCCGACGAGACGGGCGTGCTGGACGCCGTGCGCGCCGATCTGAAGTCGCTGCGCGCCGCGTGGAGCGACAGCGCCGACCTGCGCCGGCTGGCGACCTCGCCGATGATCGCGGCCGAGGACAGGCAGAAGGGTCTGATGGCCATTGCCGAGGCGGCGAAATTCCATGGCGTGACGCGCAATTTCCTAGGCCTGCTGGGCCAGAACGGCCGCGCCGGCGATCTGACCGCCGTCATCGCCGGCTTCGACCAGCGGTATGCGAAGAAGGCCGGCGTGGTGGCCGCCGAGGTGGTCTCGGCCATGGCGCTGAGCGCCGCCCAGATGAAATCCATCCAGTCGGCCCTGCGGGCCTCGCTGGGCAAGGATCCCGAAATGACCGCCCGCGTCGATCCGTCGATCCTGGGCGGCCTGAAGGTCAAGGTCGGCTCGAAACTGTTCGACGCCTCGCTGAAGACCAAGCTCGACCAGATGAAATTCGCCCTCAAACGGGCCTGACCCCAACACTCGCGGTCCCGACGGGATTGCGCTGACAAGACGATAACAGAGAGCCTGTCATGGACATCCGCGCCGCCGAAATCTCGGCCATCCTCAAGTCGCAGATCGCCTCCTTCGGCGTCGAAGCCGACGTGTCCGACGTCGGCCAGGTGCTGTCGGTCGGCGACGGCATCGCCCGCATCCACGGTCTGGACAATGTCCAGGCCGGCGAGATGATTGAGTTTCCGAAGGCCGGGGTGAAGGGCATGGCCCTGAACCTCGAGCGCGACAATGTCGGCGCCGTGATCTTCGGCCAGGACAACCAGATCGCCGAGGGCGACGAGGTCCGCCGCCTCGGCGAGATCGTCGACGTGCCGGTCGGCAAGGGGCTGCTGGGCCGCGTCGTCAACCCGCTGGGCGAGCCGATCGACGGCAAGGGCCCGATCCAGTTCACCGAGCGCCGCCGCGTCGACGTCAAGGCGCCGGGCATCATCCCCCGGAAGTCGGTGCATGAGCCGATGCAGACCGGCCTGAAGGCCATCGACACCCTGATCCCGATCGGCCGCGGCCAGCGCGAGCTGATCATCGGCGACCGTCAGGTCGGCAAGACCGCCGTCGCCATCGACACCATCCTGAACCAGAAGAGCACCAACGCCGCCGCCCAGAGCGAAGGCGAGAAGCTGTACTGCATCTATGTCGCCATCGGCCAGAAGCGCTCGACCGTGGCCCAGATCGTCAAGACGCTCGAGGAGCGCGGCGCCCTGGAATACACCATCGTCGTCGCCGCCACGGCGTCGGAGCCGGCTCCGCTGCAGTTCCTGGCCCCGTTCTCGGGCACGGCCATGGGCGAGTTCTTCCGCGACAACGGCATGCACGCCCTGATCGTCTATGACGATCTGTCGAAACAGGCGGTGGCCTATCGCCAGATGTCCCTGCTGCTGCGCCGCCCGCCGGGCCGCGAAGCCTATCCGGGCGACGTCTTCTATCTGCACAGCCGCCTGCTGGAGCGTTCGGCCAAGCTGAACGCCGACTACGGCTCGGGCTCGATGACCGCCCTGCCGCTGATCGAGACCCAGGCCAATGACGTCTCGGCCTATATCCCCACGAACGTGATCTCGATCACCGACGGCCAGATCTTCCTCGAGTCCGACCTGTTCTACCAGGGCATCCGCCCGGCCGTGAACGTCGGCATCTCGGTGTCGCGGGTGGGCTCCTCGGCCCAGACCAAGGCGATGAAGAAGGTCGCCGGCTCGATCAAGGGCGAGCTGGCCCAGTATCGGGAAATGGCCGCCTTCGCCAAATTCGGTTCGGACCTCGACGTTTCGACCCAGAAGCTGCTGGCCCGCGGCGCGCGCCTGACCGAGCTGCTGAAGCAGCCGCAGTACAGCCCGCTGACCATGGAAGAGCAGGTCGTCTCGGTCTACGCCGGCACGCGCGGCTATCTGGACGGCATCGCGGTGGGCGACATCGGCCGGTTCGAGACCGAGCTGCTGGCCCGGATCAAGTCGTCGAATGCCGGCCTGCTGGACGGCATCCGCACCAAGAAGGACCTCACCGCCGAGCTCGAGGCCGAGCTGAAGTCGGTGCTGGACGCCTTCCTCAAGACCTTCGCCTGAGCCCCCGACCGGATTAGCCGAGAAAGTAGCGCCGGATGGCCAGCCTCAAGGAAATGCGGAACCGGATCGGAAGCGTCAAGTCGACGCAGAAGATCACCAAGGCCCTGAACATGGTCGCCGCGGCCAAGCTGAAGCGCGCCCAGGAACAGGCCGAGAGCGCCCGTCCCTATGCCCGCAAGATGGCCGCCGTGATCGCCAATCTGGCGGCCGGGGTGTCGGGCGACGCCGCGCCTAAACTGCTGGCCGGCACCGGCTCGGACCAGAAGCATCTGATCGTGGTCGCCACCGGCGACAAGGGTCTGGCGGGCGGCTTCAACACCAATGTCATCCGGGCCGCGCGCGAGCGTATCCGGGCCCTTCTCAATGAGGGCAAGGACGTGCGGATCATCGCGGTGGGCCGCAAGGTCCGCGACGGCCTGAGCCGCCTGTACAGCGACCGGATGGTGCGCACCTTCGAGATGTCGGACCACAAGGTCATCGGCCTGCCGGCGGCGGAGCCGATCGCGGCCCTGATCGCCGAGGAGTTCGAGGCCGGCCGCGCCGACGTCGTGACCCTGTTCTACAGCCGCTTCCAGTCGGTCATCGCCCAGATCCCGACGCCGAAACAGCTGATCCCGGCGGTCGTCGACGGCGACGCCGCGGCGATCGACCTGAACGGCGCGGTCTATGAGTATGAGCCCTCGGAAGAGGAAATCCTCGAGACCTTGCTGCCGCGCAACATCACCACCCAGGTGCTGGCCGCCCTGTACGAGAACCAGGCCAGCTTCTTCGGGGCCCAGATGGGCGCCATGGACAACGCCACCCGCAATGCGGGCGACCTGATCAACAGCCTGACCCTGCAGTACAACCGCAAGCGCCAGGCCCAGATCACCACCGAACTGATCGAGATCATCGCCGGCGCCGAAGCCCTCTGATCCGATCCTTGCCCAAAAACGCCACGCACGACCTTCCGAACGGAACGAACCGATGACCGACACCACCAAGAAACCCGCCGCCCGCAAGCCGGCCGCTCCCAAGGCTCCGAAAGCCGCCGCCGCCACCGGCAACGCCGCCTATACGGCCGGCACCGGCACGGGCCGGATCGCCCAGGTCATCGGCGCCGTCGTCGACGTCGAGTTCGAGGGCCAGCTGCCGGCGATCCTGAACGCCCTGGAGACGCAGAACGTCGACCAGAAGACCGGCCAGCCCTTCACCCTGGTGCTGGAAGTCGCCCAGCACCTCGGCGACAACATGGTCCGCACCATCGCCATGGACACCTCGGAAGGCCTGACGCGCGGCCAGCCGGTGACCGACACGGGCACCTCGATCCTGGCCCCGGTCGGACCGGGCACCCTGGGCCGGATCATGAACGTGGTCGGCGCCCCGATCGATGAGCAGGGCCCGATCAAGACGACCATGTACCGCCCGATCCACCGCGAGGCGCCGAGCTTCGAGGAGCAGTCGACCTCGTCGGAAATCCTCGTCACCGGGATCAAGGTCATCGACCTGATGTGCCCCTATACCAAGGGCGGCAAGATCGGCCTGTTCGGCGGCGCCGGCGTGGGCAAGACCGTGACCATGCAGGAGCTGATCAACAACATCGCCAAGGCCTATGGCGGTTATTCGGTGCTGGCCGGCGTGGGCGAGCGCACCCGCGAGGGCAATGACCTGTATCACGAGATGATCGAGTCCAACGTCAATGTTGATCCGTCCAAGAACGGCGGCTCGACCGAGGGTTCGAAATGCGCCCTCGTCTACGGCCAGATGAACGAGCCTCCCGGCGCCCGCGCCCGCGTCGCCCTGACCGGCCTGGCCCAGGCCGAATATTTCCGCGACGAGGAGGGCAAGGACGTTCTGCTGTTCGTCGACAACATCTTCCGCTTCACCCAGGCCGGTTCGGAAGTGTCGGCGCTGCTGGGCCGCATCCCCTCGGCCGTGGGCTATCAGCCGACCCTGGCCACCGAGATGGGCAATCTGCAGGAGCGGATCACCTCGACCAAGAAGGGCTCGATCACCTCGGTCCAGGCCATCTACGTCCCCGCCGACGACCTGACCGACCCGGCCCCGGCCGCCTCCTTCGCCCACCTTGACGCGACGACCGTTCTGAACCGCGACATCGCCGCCCAGGCCATCTTCCCGGCCGTGGACCCGCTGGACTCGACCTCGCGGATCATGGACCCGCTGGTCATCGGCGAGGAACACTACCGCGTCGCCCGTTCGGTCCAGGAAGTGCTGCAGCAGTACAAGGCGCTGAAAGACATCATCGCCATCCTGGGCATGGATGAGCTGTCGGAAGAGGACAAGCTGATCGTCTCGCGCGCCCGCAAGATCAGCCGCTTCCTGTCGCAGCCCTTCTTCGTCGCCGAGCAGTTCACCAACTCGCCGGGCAAATTCGTCTCGCTGGAAGACACGATCCGCTCGTTCAAGGGCATCGTCGCCGGCGAATACGACCACCTGCCGGAAGCGGCCTTCTACATGGTCGGCGCCATCGAGGAAGCCGTCGAGAAGGCCCAGAAGCTCGCTGCGGACGCGGCCTGATCCATGGCCGGCAAGCTGAGCTTCTCCCTGGTGTCGCCTGAGCGCGAGGTCTTTTCGGGCCTCGTCGACCAGGTCGACGCCCCGGGCGCCGAAGGCGATTTCGGCGTCCTCGCCGATCATGCGCCGTTCATGACGGCCCTGCGCGAAGGCGTGGTCACCATCATCGACGGCGGCTCGCGTCGCCAGTTCGAGGTCCACGGCGGCTTCGCCGACGTGACCCCGGCCGGCCTGACCATCCTGGCCGAACAGGCCGCGGAAGTGACGGCGGCGGCCTAAAAGCCCTTGTCATCCCCGAAGCCGCGAAGCGGCTATCGGGGACGGTAACGCCCCCGAGATGATCCCTCCCGGAAGGCGCAGCCTGTCCGGGAGCAGGGTTGAAGCCGCCCGTCGCCCGGTACAGCTCTGCGAGCTGCCCGGGCGTTTTCGTCTGTGAAGCCTGTCCCGTCCCGGCTCTGCGCTTCGCTCCGGCCGGGATGACAAGGTGCGCGGCGCTTGACCCGGCGGCCCCACGCCCTAGATAGCCCCTGCAGACGAGGCCACGTCCTCGCCCCGCGGCAGCGGGCAAAGTCCGGGACGGCCCGGCCCTTTGCACGGAGGGCCGCATCCATGGCCTGGACCTATCTCATCATCGCCGGCCTGCTCGAGATCGTGTGGGCCTATTTCATGAAACAGTCGGACGGCTTCACCCGTCTGTGGCCCAGTGTGGCGACCCTGGCCTTCATGGGGGCCAGCTTCGGCCTGCTGGCCCTGGCCATGAAGTCGCTGCCGATGGGCTCGGCCTATATGGTCTGGACCGGCATCGGCGCGGTCGGGGCCTTCATCGTCGGCGTGGTGGTGCTGCAGGAGCATCTGAGCCTGATGCGGGTGCTGGCGGCGTCGCTGATCATCGCCGGCATCGTGCTGATGCGGCTGGCGCCGTCGCAATAGGCGTTACCGTCAGACCACCAAAGGCGCGAAGGCGGCCACGACCTGCTCATAGCAGCCGCGCTTGAACGGCACGATCAGGTCCGGCGCGTCGCTGAGCGAACCCCAGCGCCAGGCGTCGAACTCGATCTCGCCATGGGCCTCGAGGTCGATCTCGGACTCCTCGCCGGTGAAGCGATAGGCGAACCATTGCTGCTTCTGGCCGGCCCAGCCGCGGGCCTGTTTGGAGCCGCCATAGTCGGCCGGGAAATCATAGGCGATCCATTCCTCGGTGCGGGCGATCAGTTCGGCCGAGGTCACGCCGGTCTCCTCGAACAGTTCGCGGCGGGCGGCGGCTTCCAGATCCTCGCCGTCGTCGACCCCGCCCTGCGGAAACTGCCAGTTGTAAGGGCCGTCGGTCCCGGCCCGGCGCCCGTACCAGACGCGCCCGTCCGGATGGAACAGGACGACGCCGACGTTGGGGCGATAGCGGGAGAGGTCGGTCATTGGGAGGAGTGATTAGTGATTAGTGGGTGCAGCATCATGGGCGTCGGAAGGGTGGCGCGACGCGCGCGACCACGTCGCTGGCGGCCCGCCAGTCACTAATCACTAATCACTCGCCGCGCGCTACCGTCCCGGCCGCTGCGTCATCGCCGAGGCAGGGGCCAGTTGCAGGCCGCGGGCGTCGAGGCCGGCGGTCCAGCGGGCCACAGCCTCGACCGTGACCGGATAGCTGAAGCCGGTGCCCAGCGCCTGGCCCTGGCCCTTGGCGAGAGCCTCGAGCGCGTTGAGCTGGCCGACGATGGCGGCGGGGTTCTGCTGCTCGTCGATGATGCGGTTGGCGCTGGCCCGGGCCCAGGCGCCGGGGCGGCGGCTCATCGAGCCGTCGTCAAGGAAGGCCACGCCGCGCTGGCGCAGGATGCCGAGGAAGGCGGCCATGCCCGCATCCGAGTTGGCGAACCGGTCGCCCATATAGTTGGTGACCCCGAAATAGCCGGTGGCCCGGCCCAGCAGCCAGTTCATCTTCGCCTGGATGTCAGCCGGCTCGCCGGCGGCCAGCAGGGTGTAGGGGCCGGGGTCGTTGTTCGGATAGCCGGTCGGCTCCATCGGCATTTCGATCAGGACCTCGTGGCCCTGGGCGCGGGCCAGGTCGATCCAGCCCTGCAGTCCCTCGGCATAGGGGACGAAGCTGAGGGTCACCTCGGCGGGCAGGCGTTCGATGGCGGCGCGGGTGGTGACGGCGTTGAGGCCGAGGCCGCCGACGATGATGGCGACGCGGGGCCGGCCGTTGGAGCGGAACGGGCGGGCATAGGCCTGGGCCGGCACGCGGCCGTCGGCAGCGATGGCCGGCAGGGGGCCGTCGGGACCCGGCTGGCTGAGCCCGGCGATCGGCGCGGGCGGCAGGGGGCTGGCGGCAGTGCGGGGGGCCGTGATCGGCGCGCCGTCGCCGGAGACGGT
>Ga0207951_100339_pt1 | contig 25049 bp, 22 predicted proteins | sample Subbio12Aug_8Bad_FD_184830 | JGI IMG/M metagenome (GOLD analysis project Ga0207951, IMG submission 184830) | Serpentinite rock and fluid subsurface biosphere microbial communities from McLaughlin Reserve, California, USA - CR12Aug_8Bad (SPAdes) | ecosystem: Environmental > Terrestrial > Deep... | reverse complement strand
TGATCGCCTTCGGCACCTGGGCCTGGGGCATCGCGCAGGGCACCGGCGGCCGCTTCGGGCGGGTGGCCGGCGCGGCCGCCCTGGCCACCGCCATCGCCCTTCTGCCGCTGGTGCAGGGTGCCACGCCCGCCGCGGCGCGCATCGTCGATGCGGGCAGCGAGTCCTGGTCCGAGGCCCGTGTCGCCGAGCTCCGCGCCGAGGGTCGGCCGGTCTTCGTCAACCTCACCGCCGCCTGGTGCATCACCTGCAAGATCAACGAGCGCGTGGCGATCGCGACCGACGGCGTGCAGCGCGCCTTCGCCGAGCGCAACATCGCCTATCTGGTCGGCGACTGGACGCGCGGGGATGCCGCCATCACCGCCCTGCTGCGCGCCCATCAGCGCGAGGGCGTGCCGCTCTACCTGTTCTACCCCGCGGGCGGCGGCGCGCCCGTCCTGCTGCCGCAGATCCTCACCGAGGGGATCGTGCTGCAGGCCATCGCCGCCGCAGGAGACGCGACCCGATGACCGTCACGACCGCGCGCCGCGCCATGCGGGCGCAGCGCGGTCAGCCGGCCAGGTGCGCCGGCACCTTCAGCCCGAGCCTGAGCGGCACCGGCCAGGATTCCCGCACCGTCCGCAGCCGCCGGAACCCGGCCGCGAGATAGGTGGGCAGCGCGCGCGGGTGGTCCGCCGTGCAGGTGTTCACCGTGAGCGCCACCGGCCTTCCCATCCAGGCCGTGTCCACCGCGTGGCGCAGGAAGGCGCGGCCGAGCCCGCTGCCGATCGCCCAGGGCATCAGCCCGAAATAGGCGAGGTTCACCGCATGGGCCTGGCGGCGGTCGAGTTCGTAGAAGCCCGCGGGTTCGCCGTCCTGCACCAGCACATGGATCGAAACCGAGGGCAGCGCCAGCATCGCCGCCAGTTCGGCATCGCTCGCCGCGCGGCGCATCCACCACAGCCACGGCTCGCCCACCGTGTCGTACAGGTAGCGGTAGAAGGGCACCGAGCAGCGCCGCGCCTGCTCGACCCGCGCCTGCGGCGGCAGCGGCGGCGGCGGATCGTCGGGCGGGGCGTCCATCCGCAGGAAGACGACGTCCACCTGCACCTGCTGGACGGGCTCGGCGGTGATCATCGCCATGATTCGGGCCTCCCCTCCCGCGCCGCGGGAGTCTCGCGGCGCGGGCGGGTCCGGTCAATCGTCAGTTGTCGAGGAACGACCGCAGCTTGCGCGACCGCGAGGGGTGCTTGAGCTTCCGCAGCGCCTTGGCCTCGATCTGGCGGATGCGCTCGCGCGTCACGTTGAACTGCTGGCCCACCTCCTCGAGCGTGTGGTCGGTGTTCATCCCGATGCCGAAGCGCATCCGCAGCACGCGCTCCTCGCGCGGCGTGAGGGAGGCCAGCACGCGCGTCGTCGCCTCGCGCAGGTTGGACTGGATCGCGGCATCGAGCGGGATGACCGCGTTCTTGTCCTCGATGAAGTCGCCGAGGTGGCTGTCCTCCTCGTCGCCGATCGGGGTTTCCAGCGAGATCGGCTCCTTCGCGATCTTGAGCACCTTGCGGACCTTTTCCAAGGGCATGCCGAGCTTCTCGGACAGTTCCTCGGGCTGCGGCTCGCGGCCGATCTCGTGCAGCATCTGGCGCGACGTGCGGACCAGCTTGTTGATCGTCTCGATCATGTGGACCGGGATGCGGATGGTGCGCGCCTGGTCGGCGATGGAGCGCGTGATGGCCTGGCGGATCCACCAGGTCGCGTAGGTCGAGAACTTGTAGCCGCGGCGGTATTCGAACTTGTCGACCGCCTTCATCAGCCCGATGTTGCCCTCCTGGATCAGGTCCAGGAACTGCAGGCCGCGGTTGGTGTATTTCTTGGCGATCGAGATCACGAGGCGCAGGTTCGCCTCGATCATCTCCTTCTTGGCCTGGGTCATGTCGCGCTCGCCGCGGCTGACCGTGGCATAGACGCGCTTGAACTCGGCGACCGGCAGGCCGGTGGCGTTCGCGACCTCGGCGATGCGGGCGCGGATCTGCTCGACCTCGTCGGTGTGCTTCTGGACGAAGACCCTCCAGCCCTTGCCCGGCAGCGCGCCCACGCGTTCGAGCCAGGCGGGGTCGAGCTCGCTGCCGCGCCACTGCACCAGGAATTCCTCGCGCTTGACCTTCTGGCCCTCGGCGAGGCGCAGCACCTGGCCCTCGAGCACGGTCAGCTTGCGGTTCAGCCCCTTGAGCTGGTCCACCAGCTCCTCGATGCGGTTGTTGTGCAGATGCACCTTCTCGACGAGGGAGATCAGCTCGCGGCGGGATTTCTCGTAGGTCTTCTCCCCGCGCCCGGCGAGTTCCTCGCCCGAGGTATAGGCCTCCATGCGCTTCGAGGAGATCTTCTGCAGCTTGCCGTAGAGGCCCGCGATCTGCTCGAAGGTCGCGAGCACCTCGGGCTTCAGCTTCTCCTCGAGGGCGGAGAGCGAGAGGCCCATGCCCTCGCCCTCGTCGCCTTCCTCGAACTCCTCCTCGGCCGCCTCGGCCGGGCCGCCATCGGGGTTGCCGGCGGATTGCGTGGCCTCGAGGTCGATCACGTCGCGCAGCAGCATCCGCGGCGGCGTGGACTTCACCGCCTCGTGCCAGCGCAGGATGGCCTGGAAGGTCAGCGGGCTCTCGCAGAGCCCGCCGATCATCATGTCGCGCCCGGCCTCGATGCGCTTGGCGATGGCGATCTCGCCCTCGCGCGAGAGCAGCTCGACGCTGCCCATCTCGCGCAGGTACATCCGCACGGGATCGTCGGTGCGGCCGAGGGATTCCTCGTCCACATTGCCGCCGGACTCCTCGTCATCCTCGCTATCGGCCTTGGTCGCCGGCTTGGCGACGGCCTCGCCGTCCTCGCTGTCATCGGGCTCGGATACGGTGATGCCCGCCTCGCTCAGCATCGCCATGGTGTCCTCGATGACCTCGGAGGAGACCTGGTCCTGCGGCAGCGCGGCGTTGATCTCGTCGTAGGTGACGTAGCCGCGCTCCTTGCCCCGGGCGATGAGCTTCTTCACGGCCGCCGACTGGGTGTCCAGCAACAGGCCCTCGACCTGCTCGTCCCGCGTCTCGACCGTCTCAGCCGCCGCCTTGCTCGCCATGCCCACCCTGCTCCGTCCAACGGCTTCGGGCACCCGCGGGAGGCGGATGCCCGAAGAAAAAATGCCCCTACCCTATGCGGCGTCCCCGGATGCCGCCGCGGCCTCCCCCCGGCGGATGGCCTCCAGGGCCTCCGTCAGCAGGATCAGCCGGCGCTGTGCCGCGGGATCGTTCGTCTCCGCCAGGATCCGCCGGGCCTCCTGCTGGTCCTCGATCAAGTCCGCCTCGCCGCGCAGGCGGAGGAAGAAGTGCCAGAAGCCTTCCTCGACCTCCACGGCAAGCGCCTCGGCCCGAGCCGCGAGGGGAAGGCCGGCGGGCGCCAGCGCCCAGGCCACGGCATTCTCCGATCCGCTCCCAGCGAGGTGGGCGATCAAGCCCTCCGAGTCAACCCGCCCCGCCCCGCCGTGCCATGCGAGAATCGCGGCCCGAAGCTGCGCCGGCGGACCATCGGGCAGGTCGAGCAGCCCGAGCGCCTCCTCGATCTGGGGCAGCAGCCAGGGGTGGCGCAGCACGATGGCGAACAGCATCCGGGCGCGTTCGGCCCGCGTGGCGGGCTCGGCGATGGCCGGGCGCACGACCCGCCGCGCCGCGGGCTGGCCGCCGCGCCCGCCGCGGAAGGCCGCGAAGAAGCGGTCGAGCAGCACGCGCCGGTACTCGGCCGCCAGTGCCTTGTCCGCGATCGCCCCGGCCGCGCCGCTGAGGCGGTTGCGCAGGGCGGCGCGCTGCTCCGGCGTCGCGCTCGGCCGGCCTTCCGCGATCAGGCCATAGAGCGCCTCGGCCATCGGGCGCGCGCCGTCGAGCACGGCCTGGAAGGCGGCCGGGCCGCGCCTCGCGGTCAGGGTGTCGGGGTCCTCGCCGGCGGGCAGGGTGGCGAAGCGCAGCGTGCGCTCGGTGCTGATCAGCGGCAGCGCCGCCTCGGCCGCGCGGGCGGCCGCGCGTGCCCCGGCGGCGTCGCCGTCGAAGCACAGGACCGGCTCGGGGCTGAGGCGCCACAATTCCTCGAGCTGCTCGGGCGTGAGCGCCGTCCCCAGCGGCGCCACCGCGCCCGTGAAGCCCGCCTGGTGCAGCGCGATCACGTCCATGTAGCCCTCGACCGCGACCACCGGCGCGCCGCGGAAGGCCCCCTCCCGCGCGAGATCCAGGCCATAGAGGCCCATCCGCTTGCGGAACAGCGGCGTCTCGGGGCTGTTGACGTATTTCGGCTGGCCATCGCCCAGGATGCGCCCGCCGAAGGCGATGACCCGCCCGCGCCGGTCGCGGATGGGGAACATCACGCGGGCATAGAAGAAGTCGCGCGGGGGTTCGCCGGCCTCGCCGGAGCGCAGCAGGCCGGCCTCGGTCAGCTGATCCTCGGTCACGCCCTCGGCGCGCAGCTCGGCGGCGATGGCGCCGCGCCCGGAGGGCGCCCAGCCGAGGGCGAAGGCGCGGATCGTCGCCTCGCTCAGCCCCCGGCGCAGCAGGTACTCCAGCGCCGGGCGGCCCTCGGGCAGGAACAGGCGGCGGTGATAGGCCTCGGCGGCGACGGCCATGACGGCGTGCAGGTCGCGGGCGCGGCGTTCGCGGGCGGCCTCCTGGGCGGAAGGCCTGGGCACCTCCATGCCCGCCTCGGCGGCGAGGCGTTCCACCGCCTCGGGGAAGGAGGCGCCCTCGGCGCGCATCAGGAAGGTGATGGCATCCCCGTGCGCGCCACAGCCGAAGCAGTGGAAATGGTCGTCATAGACATAGAAGGAGGGCGTCTTCTCGCCATGGAAGGGGCAGCAGGCCTTCCAGTTGCGGCCCGATTTCGTCAGCCGCGTCTTCCGCCCGATCAGGGAGGTGAGCGGGGTGCGGGCGCGCAACTCGTCGAGGAAGGCGGGGGGCAGGGCCATGGCGGGCCGCTGTCATAGCGCAGGGCGGCAGGATTTGCGCGCGCCGCATGCCGGGTTTATCAGCGCGGCATTCCAGACCAAGGACACGCCATTCATGACCCCGGCCGAACGCGCCGCCGTGCAGGCGCATCTCCGCCGCCTCTTCGGCAACAACCGCATCGCCGTGATGCCCCCCGAGCGCAAGGGCGGGTCCGTGGAACTCAAGGTGGGCGACGAGTTCATCGGCACCATCCACCGCGACGCCGAGGATGGCGAAGTCTCCTACGCCGTGCAGATCGTGGTGCTGTCCGAAGACCTCGAGATGCCGAACTGATGAACCCGCATTCCTTCGGAATCCGGGCTTAAGCCCCGTCCGGCGCGCCGCGCCCGCCAACCCGGGCGCGGCAGGCCCGGATTCCTGCGGCTTCAGGGCTTGCCGGCGGCCGAATTCTTCGACCGCCGGCATCTGCTTTTCCCGTCCCTCAGAGGCCGGGCGCAAACCTCCGGATTGCTCGGCTTCGCGCCACCGCGCGGCGCCCGTCCGGGCGGCTCGGACCGCTCGACTGACCGTTCGCCGGCACGGTCCTGGCGGGCCGGTGCCGGCAGGTCACTCAGCCGCCCAGCCGCGCCTTCACCATCGGCCCGGCCTTGGCCATGTCGAGCGTCGCGGCGTGCTGCGCGCGCAGCACGGCCATCACCTTGCCCATGTCCTTGATGGTCGCCGCGCCGGTCTCGGCCACCGCCGCCTCGACCGCGGCGGCCATGGCGGCCTCGTCCATCTGCCGGGGCAGGAAGGACTCGATGATGGCGATCTCGGCTTCCTCCTTCGCGGCCAGTTCCTCGCGCCCGCCCTGGCGGTACATGGCCACCGATTCCGCGCGGGACTTCGCCATGCCACGCAGCATGGCGACGATGCCGGCCTCGTCCACCGGCGGGCCGGGGCGGGCGGCGATGTCGGTATCCTTCAGCTTCGCCGTGACCATGCGGAGGGTGGAGACGCGGGCGGCCTCGCCGGCGCGCATCGCGGCCTTGAGTTCATCGGTGAAGCGGTCGCGCAGGGACATGGCGGGGATCCTCGACTGATCGGCCCGCTATAGCGCAGCGCCAGCCTGGGAGGAAATTTCCCAGCCCCCCTGATTCTTATTGTCCTGGGAAATCATTTCCCGCTATCACCCTGACATGCGTAGCGTGGAAGACATCATCGCCTTGCTCGGTGGCCCCGAGACGGCGGCGACCCATTGCGGCGTCGGCACCGAAGCCATCCGCAAATGGCGCCAGGGGCGCGCCATCCCGGCAAAACACTGGCCCGCCATCCTCGCCGCAACCGGACTGGCGCTCGCCGACATGCCCGGCGCACCCTCGGACCCCAGACCCTCGGACCCAAGCAAGACGGAGCCCCCCATGGCCGCGGCCGATACCCCACCCGACGGCGCCACCGGCTGCCTGGTGCTCGCCGACGGAACCATCCTCTGGGGCCGCGGCTTCGGCGCCGAGGCCGCCCAGGTCGGCGAGATCTGCTTCAACACCGGCATGACCGGGTATCAGGAAACGCTTACCGACCCCTCCTATGCCGGGCAGGTCATTACCTTCACCTTCCCCCATATCGGCAATGTCGGCGCCAACCCCGAGGACATCGAGACGATCACGCCCGCCGCGCGCGGCCTGATCGTCAAGCAGGACGTGTCCGAGCCGTCCAACTACCGCGCGACGAGGAATTTGCGGGACTGGCTGGCCTCCCACGGCATCCCGGGCGTCTCCGGCATCGACACCCGCGCGCTGACGGCGCGCATCCGCGATGCCGGCGCGCCGAACGGCGTGATCTGCCACCGTGCGGATGGCAGGTTCGACATCGCCGCGCTGAAGGCCCAGGCGGCCGCCTGGCCAGGGCTGGAGGGCATGGACCTCGCCAAGGACGTCACCTGCCGCCAGACCTTCACCTGGGACGAGACGCAATGGGCCTGGCCGGCGGGCTTCGGCCGCCAGACGGCGCCGAAGCACAAGGTTGTCGCGGTGGATTACGGCGCCAAGCGCAACATCCTGCGCTGCCTCGCCTCGGCCGGCTGCGAGGTGGTGGTGGTGCCCGCGACGGCCACCGCGGAGGAGATCCTGGCCCACAGGCCGGACGGCGTGTTCCTCTCGAACGGCCCGGGCGACCCGGCGGCGACCGGCGCCTACGCCATCCCCGCGATCCGCGGCGTGCTCGAGACGAAGCTGCCGATCTTCGGCATCTGCCTCGGCCACCAGCTGCTGGCGCTGTCGCTCGGGGCGAAGACCTACAAGCTCGCGCGCGGGCATCGCGGCGCGAACCAGCCGGTCAAGGACCTGGCCACCGGCAGGGTCGAGATCACCAGCCAGAACCACGGCTTCGCGGTGGACCCCAAGACCCTGCCGCCGAACGCGAAGGTCACGCATGTCTCGCTGTTCGACGGCACCAATGAAGGCATCGCGGCGACCGACCGCCCGGCCTTCTCCGTGCAGTACCACCCGGAGGCGAGCCCGGGGCCGTCCGACAGCCACCACCTCTTCCGTCGCTTCGTGGAGATGATCGAGACGCACAAGGCCGGCGCCTGACGCGGCATGGGGCGCGGCAGGCCGCAGCCGGCCGACAGGACAAGGGAAGGACACGGCATGTTCGATCTTTCGGGGCGCGTCGCGCTCGTCACCGGCGGCAATGGGGGCATCGGCCTCGGCTTCGCGCGAGGGCTGGCCAGGGCGGGTGCCGCGGTGATGGTCGCCGGGCGCAACGCGGCGAAGAACGCGGCGGCGGTCGCGGAACTGGCCGCGCTCGGCGCGCGGGCCGACAGCGTGGAAGTGGACGTGACCGACGAGGCCTCGATCCGCGCCATGGTCGCGACCACCGCCGAGCGCCTGGGCCGGCTCGACATCCTGGTGAACAACGCCGGCACCAACATCCGCAACCGTCCGGAATCCTACCGGATGGAGGACTGGCACACGGTGATCTCCACCAACCTCACCTCCGGCATGATCGCCGCGCAGGCGGCGCATCCCTGGCTCAAGAAGGGCGGCGTCGGGCGCGTGATCAACAACGGCTCGATGCTGTCGATCTTCGGCCTGCCCTTCCATGCGGCCTATGGCGCATCGAAGGGCGGCGTGGTGCAGATGACGAAGAGCATGGCTGTCGCGTGGGCGTCCGACGGCATCACGGTGAACGTCATCCTGCCCGGCTGGATCGACACCGACCTGACGAGGAAGGCGCGGGCCGACATGACGAGCCTGCACGACGACGTGCTGCGCCGTTCGCCCATCAAGCGCTGGGGCGACCCGGCAGATTTCGAGGGCGTGGCGGCCTTCCTGGCGAGTGACGCCGCGGCCTTCATCACCGGGGTGGCGATCCCGGTGGATGGCGGGTTCTCGGTCCACGGGTAGAGTGGTTGAACGAACAGGGAGCCTTAGCGAGGGGGCAGCAATGACCTTTGATGAACTGAAGACGGCAGCACTCGTTGCAGTTTATGAACTCTCCGTTTCCAAAGAAGATGAATATTACGATGCGGCGACAATACAAGGTAAAGTAGGAGGCAGCGTCTCCGTGCAGTTTGTGAAACGCGCCCTAAATGAGTTAGTCGATGAGAAATTTTTGTCAGGTGATGGTGGGCTGCTCCGACAGAGTGTGCGTTATGCGTGCAGCCGTATTGGTATCGATGAAGCGCAAAGGCGCCTTGAAGCGTCTACGCTAAAGCGAAAGCAGTGGGCAAGACGTCTAGAAGAATTAGAAAATGAATTACTTGCAGAAATCGAAGAGGCTGGTGGAGATCTGGAATCAGCGCAGATCGACGCCGCCGCGGCCGCTGTCTCAAACGACGAATCATCGCGAAACGCCTTCCTCACGATCTTGACATTGCTTCAAAAAAGGCAACTCGTGGAGTTGAGCGCTTCCCAGGAACTCCGAATCACGGATACCGGCCTTCGTAGATTGCGTGAGTGGAGGAGCCAGAGCGTCATTCCGTCAACTCGCGGCAGTCGGAAGCGCCGCTAGGCGCGACTGACATGCCCTCCATCGAGACTCTGCTGGTCTTCGCCGCGCTGTCCTTCGGCCTCGCGGCGACGCCGGGGCCGAACATGCTCTACCTCGTCTCCCGCGCGCTGGCGCAGGGGACCGGGGCGGGCATGATCTCGCTGGCGGGGTGCCAGGCCGGCTCGCTGGTCATCATGCTGTGTGCCGCGGCGGGGCTGACCGCGGCGCTGTTCGCCGTGCCCTTCGCCTGGGACGCGCTGAGGCTCGGCGGTGCGGCCTACCTGATGGTCCTCGCCTGGCAATGCGTGCGTCCCGGCGGGCAGCCGATATTCTCGCCGCGCCCCATGCCGCGGGAACCGACGGCGCGGCTGTTCTCGGTGGGCTTCGCCACGGCGACGCTGAACCCCAAGGTCGCGCTGTTCTACGTGGCCGTGCTGCCGCCCTTCATCGACCCCTCGCTGGGGAGCGTGCTGACGCAGGGAATCGTGCTCGGCGCCGTGCAGATCGGCGTGGCGGTCGTCTTCGACGGCGCGCTGGTCTACGGCGCGGCGGGCGTGGCGCGCTTCCTCGGCACGCGGCCGGGATGGATGGCGGCGCAGCGCTGGATCCTCGGCGCCGCGCTCGGGCTGATCGCAGTGAAACTCGCCACGGAGAACCGGGCATGACCGAAGGCATCGCCGGACTCTTCGCGCTCGGCTATTCGGGCGTGGTGCTGTTCGTCCTCGCGCACAGCCTGCGGAAGCTGTTCCCGCCGATGCGCGCGGCGCTCGTCGCCTTCGCGCTGTCCGTCACGGTGCATGGCGCGACGACGCTGATGGCGGGCGAGAAGGCGGGCCTCGCGTTAGCCTTCTGGGGCATACCGCATCTGCTGATCCTGCCGCTGCTGATCATCAGCGCCGGGCGCCAGGCGGCGCGCAACCGGGAGAGGCGCTGATGTTCCGCGGCCTCAATGTCCCGGCGCATGGCGCGACCGCCGCGCTGATCGGGCTTGTGCCCGCGACCTTCCTGTTCTGGCGCCTGACCGCGCGGCCCGACCCGGGGCCGCGCGCGCCGCGTCCCTTCGTCGCCTGCGTCGCGGCCTTCGGCGCGATGGCCGTCGTCGCCGGCGCCTGGGCCATCCGGCACGAACGCCCGGGCTTCGCCGGCGAGGCGGTGAGCGGCGCGATGGTCGCCGGCGGCGCCGCGGTCACGATCGTCTTCCTCATTCTTCTCCTTTTCCCGCGGAAAGCCTGACCCCCATGCCGAAGCGCACCGACATCAGCTCCATCCTCATCATCGGCGCCGGCCCGATCGTCATCGGCCAGGCCTGCGAGTTCGACTATTCCGGCGCGCAGGCCTGCAAGGCGCTGCGCGCCGAGGGCTATCGCGTGATCCTGGTGAATTCCAACCCGGCCACGATCATGACCGACCCGGGCCTCGCGGACGCCACCTACATCGAACCGATCACGGTCGAGATCGTCGAGAAGATCATCGCGAAGGAACGCCCCGACGCGCTGCTGCCGACCATGGGCGGGCAGACCGCGCTCAACACCGCGCTCAAGCTTGCGGAAGCCGGCGTGCTGGAGAAGTACGGCTGCGAGCTGATCGGCGCGAAGGCCGAGGTGATCGACAAGGCCGAGGACCGCCAGAAGTTCCGCGACGCCATGTGGAAGATCGGCATCGAGAGCCCCCGCTCCGAGATCGCGCACAGCATGCCGGAAGCGTGGGAGGCGCTGAAGAAGATCGGCCTGCCCTGCGTCATCCGCCCCTCCTTCACGCTGGGCGGTACGGGCGGCGGCATCGCCTACAACCGCGAGGAGTTCGACCAGATCGTCGCCTCCGGCCTCGCCGCCTCGATGACCACCGAAGTGCTGGTCGAGGAAAGCGTGCTGGGGTGGAAGGAATTCGAGATGGAGGTGGTCCGCGACCGCGCGGACAACTGCATCATCGTCTGCTCCATCGAGAACCTGGACGCGATGGGCGTGCATACCGGCGATTCCGTGACCATCGCGCCCGCGCTGACGCTGACCGACCGCGAATACCAGCGCATGCGCGACGCCTCCATCGCCTGCCTGCGCGAGATCGGCGTCGATACCGGCGGGTCGAACGTGCAGTTCGGCATCAACCCGGTGGACGGCCGCATGGTCATCATCGAGATGAACCCGCGCGTGTCGCGTTCCTCGGCGCTGGCGTCGAAGGCCACGGGATTCCCCATCGCCAAGGTCGCGGCGAAGCTGGCGGTCGGCTACACGCTCGATGAACTGCAGAACGACATCACGCAGGTCACGCCGGCGTCGTTCGAACCCACCATCGACTACGTCGTGGTGAAGATCCCGCGCTTCACCTTCGAAAAATTCCCCGGCACGCCCGCCACGCTGACCACCTCGATGAAGTCGGTGGGCGAGACCATGGCGATCGGCCGCTCCTTCGCCGAAGCCCTGCAGAAGGGCCTGCGCGGGCTCGAGACGGGGCTTTCAGGCATCGATGAGGTGGCCGCCCCCGGCGACGGCTCGGCCCAGGCCTTCCACGCCGCGCTGGCCACGCCCAGGCCCGACCGCGTCCTGATGGCCGCGCAGGCGATGCGCGCGGGCATGTCCATCGAGGAAATCCACGAAGCATCGAAGTTCGACCCGTGGTTCCTGCGCGAGATCGAGAAGGTGGTGCTCGCCGAGAACGCGGTCCGCGCGAAGGGCCTGCCGCACTCCGCGACCGCGCTGCGGAGCCTCAAGGCGCTCGGCTTCTCCGACGGGCGGCTCGCCGCGCTGGCCAGCGTGAAGGAGGCCGAGGTCGCTGCCCTGCGCGGCAGGCTCGGCGTCCAGCCCGTGTACAAGCGCATCGACACCTGCGCCGGGGAATTCGCGTCCGAAACCCCCTACATGTATTCGACCTACGAGGGCGGCTTCGGCACACCGGCCTGCGAATCCCGGCCCACGGCGCGCCAGAAGGTCATCATCCTCGGCGGCGGGCCGAACCGCATCGGCCAGGGCATCGAGTTCGACTATTGCTGCGTCCACGCCTGCTACGCGCTGCGCGAGGCCGGCTACGAGACCATCATGGTCAACTGCAACCCCGAGACGGTCAGCACCGACTACGACACCTCCGACCGGCTGTATTTCGAACCGCTGACCGCCGAGGACGTGATCGCGCTCATCCGCAGGGAGCAGGAAGCCGGCGAGGTGCTGGGCTGCATCGTGCAGTATGGCGGGCAGACGCCGCTCAAGCTGTCCCAGGCGCTGCACAGGGCGGGCATCCCGATCCTCGGCACCAGCGCGGAAGCCATCGACATCGCCGAGGACCGCGAGCGCTTCCAGCAGTTGCTCAAGGGCCTCGGCCTGAAGCAGCCGCGGAACGGCACCGCGCGCACGCTCGAGGAAGCGGTCGCCGAGGCCAACCGCATCGGCTACCCGGTGGTGGTGCGCCCCTCCTACGTGCTGGGCGGCCGCGCGATGGAGATCGCCTACAACGACGAACAGCTCCGCCGCTTCGGCGCCGAGGCCGTGAAGGTCTCCGGCGAGAACCCGATCCTGATCGACCAGTACCTGCAGGACGCGATCGAGGTGGACGTGGACTGCATCTGCGACGCTGATGGCCGCGTCTATGTCGCGGGCGTGATGGAGCACATCGAGGAGGCCGGCATCCATTCCGGCGATTCCGCCTGCTCGCTGCCGCCCTATTCCCTGCCGCCGGCGATCGTGACGGAACTGAAGGCCGAGACGGAAGCCATGGCCCGCGCGCTCAAGGTGCAGGGGCTGATGAACGTCCAGTACGCGGTCAAGGACGGCGAGATCTTCGTGCTGGAAGTGAACCCGCGCGCCTCGCGCACCGTGCCCTTCGTGGCGAAGGCGACCGGCGTGGCGGTCGCCAAGATCGGCGCGCGCGTGATGGCCGGGGAGCGGCTGGCCGGCTTCGATCTCGACGATGATGCCGTCTCGCGCCATGTCGCGGTCAAGGAAGCGGTCTTTCCCTTCAACCGCTTCCCCAACGTGGACGTCATCCTCGGCCCCGAGATGAAGTCCACCGGGGAGGTGATGGGCCTCGACCTGTCCTTCGAGCGCGCCTTCCTCAAGTCCCAGCTCGGCGCCGGGGTGAAGCTGCCCGAGGGCGGGACCGCCTTCATCTCGGTCAAGGACAGCGACAAGGCGGCGGCGGTCACGCTCGCCCGCCGCCTGACCGAGATGGGCTTTTCCATCGTCGCGACCCGCGGCACGGCGGGGCGCATCCGCGAGGCCGGCCTTGACTGCCAGATCATCAACAAGGTGCTGGAAGGCCGCCCGCATTGCGTGGACGCGATCAAGTCCGGCGACATCCAGCTGGTCATCAACACCACCGGCGGCGGGCAGTCCGTGGCGGACAGTTTCGACATCCGCCGCGGCGCGCTGACCCACGGCATCCCGCACTACACCACGGCGGCCGGGGCCCGGGCGGCGGTCCATGCCATCGCGGCGCTCAAGGCCGGAACCCTTGATGTGGCGCCCCTGCAGGCGTATTTTGCTTCGTCGTTCTGACCGCCGGGGGCCCTTTTCGGCCCCCGCGGCGTCTTTCCCCCCGCCGACCGCCAGGCCTGGCTGAACCGGACCGAGGGCCGGCGGGGGGCTCGCTGTTTCTGGGAAGGGTTCGCCGTGCAGAAGTTCCCGATGACCGCCGAGGGCCTCGCGCGTCTCGAGGAGGAGCTGAAGCTTCTCAAAGGCGAGGAGCGTCCGGCCATCATCCGGGCGATCGCCGAGGCGCGCGCGCATGGCGACCTGTCGGAGAACGCCGAATACCACGCCGCGCGCGAACGCCAGTCCTTCATCGAGGGCCGCATCAGCGAGCTCGAGGCGATCATTCCCGCCGTGGACGTGATCGATGTCGCGCGCTTCACCGGCGACCAGGTGAAGTTCGGCGCCCGCGTGACCATCCTCGACGAGGAGAGCGAGGACAAGAAGACCTACCGCATCGTCGGCCAGTACGAGGCCGACATGAAGAACGGCTCGATCTCCGTCACCTCGCCGCTCGCCAAGGCGCTGATAGGCAAGAAGGTCGGCGATTCCGTCGAGGTGCCCGCCCCCGGCGGCGCCCGCTCGGTCGAGATCACCGCCGTCGACTACGCCTGACCGCACGGCCATCGCCGCGCGGCCGGGGCGCCCCGGGACCATCGCCCGGAGCGCCCTTCGCCTTTCAGGCCCGGGAACCGAGGAACACCGATGTCCGCCGTGAATGCGATCCGCACCGCCGAGGCCCCTGTCGCGCCGGGCGTCACGCTCGCCGACATCCGCGCCGCGGCCGAACGCATCCGCGACTCGATCATCCGCACGCCGACCATCGAGAACCCGGCGGTGAGCCGCGCGGCCGGCACGCGCGTCTTTCTCAAGCTCGACAACCTCCAGGCCACCGGCGCCTTCAAGGAACGCGGCGCGGCCAACCGCCTCGCGCTGCTCGCGCCGCGCGAGCGCGAGGCCGGGGTCATCGCCATGTCGGCCGGCAACCACGCCCAGGCGGTGGCGCGGCACGCGCAGCTCGCCGGCGTGAAGGCCACCATCGTGATGCCGAGATTCACGCCCGCGACGAAGGTGGTGCGGACGGAATCCTGGGGCGCGCGCGTCGTCCTGCACGGCGAGACGCTGGCCGAGGCGGCCGCGCACGCCCATGGCCTCGCGCTGCGCGAGGGCTTCGTGTTCATCCACCCCTATGACGACGCCGCCGTCATCGCCGGCCAGGGCACCATGGCGCTCGAGATGCTCGAGGATGCGCCGGAGATCGACGCGCTGGTCATCCCGGTCGGCGGCGGCGGGCTTTGCGCCGGCGTCGCCACGGTCGCGGCCTCGCTGCGTCCGGGCATGCCCGTCTATGGCGTGGAGGTGCAGGGCTATCCGGCCATGGCCCAGCGCCTGGCGGGCGAGCCGGTCTCGGTCGGCGGCCCGACCATCGCGGAAGGCATCGCGGTGCGCGACGTGGGCGAATTGCCCCTGGCGATCCTGCGGCGCTGCCACAGCGAGGTGCTGCTGGTCCCCGAGCGCGCCGTCGAGCAGGCCGTGGCGCTGTTCGCCGAGGGCGCGAAGGTGGTGGCCGAGGGCGCCGGCGCGGCAGGCCTCGCCGCCGTGCTGACCTACCCCGAGCGGTTCCGCAACCGCGTCGTCGGCACCGCGGTCTGCGGCGGCAACATCGATGCGCGCGCCCTGTCCAACGTGCTGCTGCGCCAGCTGCTGCGCGACGGGCGCATCCTGCGCCTGCATTTCGACATCCCCGACCGCCCGGGCGTGCTGGCGGACATCGCCAAGCGCATCTCGGACCTCGGCGGCAACGTCATCGAGGTGAAGCACCAGCAGCTGTTCGGCGCGCCGACGGTCCAGAGCACCGAGCTGCACCTGATGATCGAGGTGCGCGACGCAGCGCAGGGCGACGCCATCATCGCGGCGATGGAAGCGGCGGATTACGTCGTGCGGCGGGGCTGAAGGCCCGGCCGCCGCGCGCAAAACAAGGAGGCCGCGCGGCGGGGCTGAAGGCCCGGCCGCCGCGCGCGGCGGCGGGCAACAGGCGCCGCTACACGATCGGCACGCCCGCCACGTCCTTCGCCGTGCGGATGGTCTGCAGCGTCTGCACCTTCAGCACCGCCGGCGCATTGGTCAGCCGCGCGGTCAGCTCGTTCTCATGCGCCGTGTCGCGCGCGACCAGGCGCAGCAGGAAGTCGCCGCCGCCGCGGATCATGTGGCACCCGCGCACCTCGGGCCAGGAACTCGCGAGCGCCTCGAAGGCGTCCAGCACCGCCTGCTTCTGGGATTCGAGGCCGACAAGGGCGAAGAAGGTCACCTCCCAGCCCAGCGAGACCGGGTCCACATCGGCATGGTAGCCGCGGATGATGGCGGCCTCCTCCAGCCGGCGCACCCGGCGCAGGCAGGGGGGAGCGGAAAGGTTCACCCGGCGCGCCAGCTCGACATTGGTCATCCGGCCATCCAGCTGGAGCTGGGCCAGGATCTGCAGATCCACCGAATCGAGGCCGGGATTGTGGTCGCGGGTCATGGGCGGGACTCGTTTGCTTCGTTGCTCAGGATCGGCCTCTGCCGCAATATCATTGCAGGAGCCCGCCGCATCAAGGCATTGGGTTGTTCGCCCGCCGCCGCGCCCGATATGCGTGGCCGGACCGAAGCATCGTGGAAGTTCTGCCGTGGCCAAAACCCGTCGCACCCGCCTTCTCATCATCGGCGCCGGCCCGGCCGGGTACACGGCCGCGATCTATGCGGCCCGCGCGGGGCTTGCGCCGCTGGTCGTGGCCGGGATGCAGCCGGGCGGACAGCTCACCATCACCACCGATGTCGAGAACTACCCGGGCTTCGCCGAGGCCATCCAGGGCCCCTGGCTGATGGAGCAGATGCAGAAGCAGGCCGAGCATGTCGGCGCGCGCGTGGCGTTCGACGTCGTCACCGCCGTGGATTTGGCGCGCCGGCCGTTCCGCGCCGCCGGCGATTCGGGCGACGTCTTCGAGGCCGAATCCGTGGTCATCGCCACCGGCGCCCAGGCGAAGTGGCTCGGCATCCCCGGCGAGAAGGAACTGGGCGGCTTCGGCGTCTCCGCCTGCGCCACCTGCGACGGCTTCTTCTATCGCGGCAAGGATGTCGCCGTGATCGGCGGCGGCAATTCGGCGACCGAGGAGGCGCTCTATCTCTCGAACCTCGCCCACCACGTCACGCTGGTCCACCGGCGCGACAGCCTCCGCAGCGAGAAGATCCTGCAGCAGCGGCTTTTCGCGAAGCCCAACGTCACGGTGCTGTGGGACACCGTGACCGAGGCCGTGCTGGCCGACGATTCGGGCCGGATGCCGGTCGCGCGCGGCCTCGCGCTGCGCCATGCCCGCACCGGGGAACGGCGGGAACTGGCGGTTGACGGCGTCTTCGTCGCCATCGGCCACGCGCCGGCGACCGCGCTGTTCAAGGGCCAGGTCGAGATGGACGCGGAGGGCTACATCGTGACCGCGCCGGGCAGCACGCGCACCTCCCTCCCCGGCGTCTTCGCCGCGGGGGACGTGCAGGACAAGGTCTATCGCCAGGCGGTCACCGCCGCGGGCACCGGCTGCATGGCCGCGCTCGAGGCCGAGAAGTTCCTCGCCGCGGCGGATGCCGGGGCGGAACAAGCGGCCGCGTGATGCCGATCGACTGGGACAAGCTCCGCGTCTTCCACGCGGTGGCCGAAGCCGGCTCCTTCACCCATGCCGGGGAGACGCTGAACCTCAGCCAGTCCGCCGTCTCGCGCCAGATCCAGGCGCTCGAGGAGGCGCTGACCGTCCCGCTCTTCCACCGCCATGCCCGCGGCCTGATCCTCACCGAGCAGGGCGAGACGCTGAACCGCACGGTGCGCGAGGTCTTCGCCAAGCTCGCCATGACCGAGGCGCTGCTGACCGAAAGCCGCGAGCGTCCGGCCGGGCGGCTGAAGGTGACCACGACGAAGGGCTTCGGCAGCACCTGGCTCGCCCCCCGGCTCAAGCGCCTGCTCGACCTGCACCCCGAGATCAGCGTGACCCTTCTGCTGGACGATTCCGACCTCGACCTCGCGATGCGCGAGGCCGACGTCGCGATCCGCATGCACCCGCCGAAGCAGCCGGACCTGATCCAGCGCCATATCGCGACCTTCGGCTGGAAGGTCTGCGGTTCGGCCGCCTACCTCAAGGAGGTCGGCATCCCGCAGCGCGTCGAGGACCTCGATGCCCACCGGCTGATCGTCTATGGCGACTATCGCCCGCCGATCGAGAACGTGAACTGGCTGGCCGAGGCGGGAAGGCGCCCCGGCACGCCGCGCCGGGCAGCCATCGAGATCAACTCCCTGCCGGGAATGCTCGAGGCGGTGCGCAGCGGCCTTGGCCTCGCGGCGCTGCCGGACTACGTCGGATCGGGCCTGGCGGACCTGGTGCAGGTGCTGCCCGACGTGAAGGCGCCGCGCATCGAGGCCTTCTTCGTCTACCCCGAGGAAATGCGCCATTCAAAGCGGGTCTCGGTTTTCCGTGACTTCCTGGTAGCCGAACTGGTCGCATCCGGGTGAGGCGCCGCACAGTTCTGCAGCCGTCGGGACGTGTCTGTCACGTCGATCACAGGACTGCGAGCTCAGCCATGCAAACACGTCATGCCGGGGTGGCGGATATCGAGACACACACATGGGCAGTCATCGCCTAGAGAATGGTCATCCGGCGACTAGGCTGGAGGGGATCCCTTGGATCCCTCGTCTCCCAGACGTGAAGCCTCCCTGTTGACTTGGCCCGCTGCGCCCTCGGCGCGCGGGCCATTCTTTTTCGGGCGAACCGGCGTCCACCCCGGCCCCGCGACGCCCCCATCGGGCTTGACTCCGCCGCCGCCGCGCGTCTCCCATGCTGGCAAGGCCGAAAGGCCACCTGGGAGACTCAACATGACAACCGAACCCCCTCGCCGGGGCGCTTTGCCTCGTCGCAGTGCTCTTCTCGCTCTGGCCGCCGCCCCCTTGGCCGTGCCGGCATTGGCGCAGCCCGCCTGGCCCACGGGCCCCGTCCGCTTCATCAACCTGTTCCCGCCGGGCGGCACCACCGACCTCCTGTCGCGCATGTGGTGCGCCAGGATGAGCGAGATCACCGGCCAGCAATTCGTGGTCGAGAACCGCGCGGGGGCCGGCGGGGTCGTCGGCACAGAGGCGATCTCCCGCGCCGCGCCCGATGGCAGCACCATCGGGCTCGCATCTGTCGCGCCGCTGGCGATCGGGCCGACGCTCCATGCCCGGCTGCCCTTCGACCCGGCGCGGGACTTCTCCTATGGCTCGGGCCTGTGGCAGTTGCCGAACATGCTGGTGGTGAACAACGACGTGCCGGCGCGCTCCGTGCCGGAACTGATCGCGCTGCTGCGCGCCAATCCCGGGCGCTTCACCTATGCGTCATCCGGGGTGGGCACTACGGTCCACATCTCGGGAGCGATGTTCACGACCAAGGCGGGGCTCGACGTGACGCATGTGCCCTTCCGCGGCTCCGGGCCGGCGCTGGTCGAGCTCATGGCCGGGCGCGTGCACATGATCTTCGACAACATCCCCACGGTCCTGGCGCTGTATCGCGAGGGCAGGGTGCGCGCCCTGGCGACCACCGGCGCGCAGCGCAGCCCGCTCCTGCCCGAACTCCCGACCATGCTGGAAACCCTGCCGGGCTTCGACATCACGTCCTGGGGCGGCGTGATGGGCCCGGCGGGCATGCCGCCGGCCGTCGTGAACCGGCTGAACGCGCTGGCGAGGCAGGCGCTCGAATCCGACGACCTGCGGCGCCGCTTCCTCGAGAGCGGCGCGACGCCGTGGCCAACCACGCCGGAGGAACTCGCCGCCTACCGCGCCGCGAACGAGGCGGCGCTGGCACCGATCATCCGGGCTTCCGGCGCGCGGGTGGATTGAGGAGGGGGTCTGCGGCGAACCCGGATTCCTTCGCCGTCCGGGTTCCCCGCGCGGTTGCGTGGAACGCTGCCCCGGTCACGATTCGCGCCAGGGCCGGCGCTGCCACAGCGCACGCAGGTCGCGCTCGAGCGCGGTCACGTCGGAGCGGAAATCCGCGCCGATGCGCGGGGCGAGCGGCAGGCCGAGCCGGTTCGCCTCGGCGACGAAGGCGGGTTCGGCCAGCGCCTCGCGGAACGCGGTCTCCAGCCGCCGCGCGATCTCGGGCGGCATGTTCGGCGGGCCGACGATGCCGCGCGTCGCGCCGCTGACGAGGTTCTGCCCCTGCTCGGCGAAGGTCGGCACATCCGGCGTGCCGGACCAGCGCGAGAGTGCGGCCTGGCCGAGCGAGCGGATGCGCCCCGCCTGCAGCAGCGTGAGGCTCTCGCTCATGTTGAAGGCGCCGATGTCGATATGCCCGCCGACCAGCGCCGTGCTGAGCGGCGCCATGCCGTTGAAGGGCGCATGCGTCATGGGCGGCATCCCGGCGCGGTCCTCGAGGGCGATGACCAGCAGGTGGTCGTCCGAGCCGACGCCGGTGCTGCCGTAGCTCAGTTGCCCCGGCCGCGCCCTCGCCGCGGCGATCAGGTCGGCCAGCGTGCGCAGCGGCGAATCCGCCCGCACGAACAGCCCGCCCGGGTCGTCCACCACGTTCGCGATATACGTGAACTCCAGCGGCCGGTAGCGGACCTGGCGCTCCATCGGATAGGTCACCAGCGCGGGCACCGATGTCGCGGCCAGCGTGTAGCCGTCGGCGGCGGCGGCGAAGGCGACTTCCCAGCCGAGCTGCCCGCCCGCGCCCACGCGGTTCACCACCACGAAGCGCGCCCCCGGCAGTTTCGCCTGCACGGCCGGCAGGACCACGCGCGTCATGGTGTCCACCCCGCCCCCGGGCGGGAAGGGGACGATGACCTCGATGGGCCGGTCGGCGGGCCAGGCGGCGTGGGCGAGACGCGGCGCGGCGAAGGTGCCGGCCGCAGCGAAGGCGCTGAGCGCCGTGCGGCGTGTGACGGTCATCGGGATGTCCCTCCGGGCTTGCCCCGGGGCGAGAGTGGCGCGGAGCGGGGCAGGCGGCAATCCGTTCTCGCACGCCGCGCGGCGGTCTCGTCTAGAGTGCCGCCGCGATCGCCCCTGGAGACCGAGATGCCCGATTCCGCCGCGCCCCGGAGATCCCTGCTCGCCCTCGCCGGCGCGGCGGCGCTGCCCGGCTGCGCCCTGCCGGTGCGCGGCCCCGCCGTGCCGCGCGGTCGCTTCGAGGAGGCGCGCGTGCTCGGCCTGCCGAACGAACGCTTCAACGTCTTCGCCCCGCAGGACCTCGTCGCGCTCGAGGAGGAATTCGAGGCCGCCGGCCGCCGCATGCGCCGCGAGGACGGGCAGCGGCCGGGCCGGCCGCTGCCCCCGGTCAAGCTGCTCGCGGTCTCGGGCGGCGGGGAGAACGGCGCCTTCGGGGCCGGCCTGCTCTGCGGCTGGAGCGATGCCGGCACCCGCCCCGTCTTCCATCTCGTGACCGGCGTGAGCACCGGCGCGCTGACCGCGCCCTTCGCCTTCCTCGGCAGTTCCCACGACCGCCAGCTGCGGGAGGTCTACACCGGCCTCACGCTCGCCGATGTCGCGACGTCGCGGGGGTTGCTGAACGCGATCTTCTCCGATGGCCTGGCCGACAACGCGCCGCTGCTGCGAACCATCTCGCGCTACATGAACGAGGCGATGCTGGCCGGGATCGCGCGCGGCTACGGCGAAGGCCGGCTGCTGCTGATCGGCACGACGCAGCTCGACGCGCAGCTGCCGGTCATCTGGAACATCGGCGCCATCGCGGCGAGCGGGCACCCGGGCGCGCTCGACCTGTGCCGCCGCATCCTGCTCGCCTCGGCCGCGATCCCGGGCGCCTTCTCCCCGGTCATGTTCGACGTGAAGATCGGCAACGAATCCTTCCAGGAAATGCATGTGGACGGCGGCACCTTCGCGCAGGCCTTCCTCTATCCCGCGGCGCTGGGGCGGCGGCGGCAGGAGCGCATCCGCCGTGGCGTCGCCGCGCCCGTCGCCGATGCCTTCGTCATCCGAAATGCGCGGCTCGACCCCGAATGGGCGGATGTGGAGCGGCGCACGCTCGGCATCGCGGGGCGGGCCATCTCCACCCTGATCGCGGCGAACGGCTACAACGACGTCATCCGCATCTACAACAACACGCAGCGCGACGGGATCGGCTTCCACCTCGCCTATATCGGCCGGGACTTCGCCGAGGAACTGCCCGCGCCCTTCGACCAGGCCTACATGCGCGCGCTGTTCCGCCACGGCTACGACCGCGCGCGCGCGGGCTTCAATTGGGCGCGCCGGCCGCCGGCCTGACAAGCCCGTATTCCTTCGGAAGCCGGGTTTGTCTGCTTCTGCTCTCCCTCAGGCGCCGGACGCGGACCTCCGGTCCGTTGGCGTGATCCATCCGCCCCCGGGCGGCGCGAAAGCCTTCCTTAATCCGCCACGCCGCACTGTGCCGGCATGACCGCCGCCGATGTCCGCTTCGCCGCCTGCGTCGCCGCCCTGACAGCCGCGCGCGGCGCCTTCCGCGACAACGATCCGCTGTTCGGCGGGCCCTCGGCGCATGGCATCGGCCTCGGGCTGCTCTCGGTCTGGATCGGCGGGCCGGCCGATCCGGCCATGCTCCGCGGCCTGGAGCCCGAGGTGGCGCACAACATCTTGCGCGCCATGGTCTGGGCGCCGCTCGGCGCGGGGCGGCTGCCCCCCGGCCCGGACCTCGCGCTCTTCGCCTACGCGACGGAGGCGGGAACAATGCAGGCGCTCGCCGACCTGCAGGCCGGGCTGAACGTGCCGCCGTCCGGCGCGCCGGATGCGGCCACCATCGCCGCGGCACGGCGCCAGCGGCCGGCTGCGCTCGCCGCGCGGATCCGCGCCGCCCATGCCACCTGGCGCGCCGGGCGCGGCCTGTCCACGCAGCCCGCGCATCGCCGCGCCGCCGGATCGGGCATCGCGCGGATCGCCTGACAAACCCCCTTCCGAAGGAAATCGGGTTTCGGCCTCGTCCGGCGCGCAGCCGCCCCGCCAACGCCGCGCGCCATGCTGGCCGGCAAAAGGTCGGACCTTTTGCCGGCCAGCATGCCCCCCTTGGCAGGGCTGCTCCGTCCCGTCAGCCTTGGCGGCTGCACAGGGGAGAAGAAACCATGCGCCTCGACCGCGTCTGCCTGCCGGAGGACATCGACAACGGCGCCTTCGCCGCGCGCATCATGACCGCCGAGGGCCCGGCGGTCGTGGGCCTGCTCGGCGGCGCCGCCTTCGACATGACGCCCGCCTTCGGGACCATGTCCCGCTGGATGGAGGAGGAACATCCCGCCGCCGCCATTCGCACGCGGGGCGCCCCGCTCGCGCTCGACCTCGTCGCGCTGGTGGCCAATTCCGCCCACGACGCGCGCGACCCCGCGAAGCCCTGGCTGCTGGCGCCGGTGGACCTCCAGGCGGTGAAGGCCGCGGGCGTGACCTATGTGCGCTCGATGCTCGAACGCGTCATCGAGGAACGCTGCCGGGGCGATGCCTCGCTCGCCGCCGCGGTGCGCGTCGAGGTGCGCGAGATCATCGGCGACGACCTCGCCAACCTGGTCCCCGGGAGCGCCCAGGCGGCGCGGGTAAAGGAGGCGCTGGTCGCCAAGGGCTGGTGGAGCCAGTACCTGGAAGTGGGCATCGGGCCCGACGCCGAGATCTTCACCAAATGCCCGCCCATGGCCGCGGTCGGGCTCGGCGCCAAGATCGGCGTCCACCCGAAGTCGCAATGGTCGAACCCCGAGCCCGAATGCGTGATGGTGGTCAACAGCCGCGGCCGCATCCAGGGCGCCACGCTCGGCAACGACGTGAACCTGCGCGACGTGGAGGGCCGCTCCGCGCTGCTGCTCGGCCGCGCCAAGGACAACAACGCCTCGGCCGCGCTGGGGCCGATGATCCGCCTGTTCGACGAGGGCTTCTCGCTCGAGGACATCCGCCGCGCCGAGATCGCGCTGACCATCAGCGGGCGCGACGGCTTCGCGCTCGAGGAACGCGGCGCGGTAGGCTCCATCAGCCGCGACCCCACGGAACTGGTGGCGCAGCTGATCGGCGCGCATCACCAATACCCCGACGGCGCGGTGCTCTATCTCGGCACGCCCTTCTCGCCTTCGAAGGACCGCGGCGCGCCGGGCATGGGCTTCACCCACCGCGAAGGGGATGTGGTGCGGATCGCATCACCGCGCCTCGGTGCGCTGGTGAACGAGGTGGACCGCACCGACGAATGCCCGCCCTGGACCTTCGGGGCGGGCGCGCTGTTCGCCTCGCTGGCGCGGCGCGGGCTGCCGCGGCCGTGTTGAGCGCGACGGGGCGGCGTTGCGCGGACACGCCATGACGGAGGAGACCGGCAGCCTCGACCGCGGCGACGGCGTCGCCCTCGCCTGGCGACGCCTCGCGGGCCGCGGAGCGGGCGTGGTGTTCCTCGGCGGCTTCAACTCGGACATGACCGGCACCAAGGCGGAGTTCCTCGCCGGCTGGTGCGAGGCCCGCGGCACGCCGTTCCTGCGCTTCGACTATTCGGGCCACGGCATCTCGGGCGGGCGCTTCGCGGACGGCACCATCGGCCGCTGGGCCGAGGACGCCGCCTGCGTGATCGGCGCCCTGACCGAAGGCCCGCAGGCGCTGGTCGGCTCCTCCATGGGGGGATGGATCGCGCTGCTGCTCGCCGCGCGGCGCCGCGTGGCGGTGCGCGCGGTCCTCGGCATCGCCCCCGCGCCCGACTTCACCGAGGACCTGATGTGGGCCGCATTCACGCCCGAGCAGCGCGCCGGCATCGAGCGCGACGGCGTCTGGCTGCGCCCCAGCGACTACGGCGACCCCCATCCCATCACCCGCGCGCTGATCGAGGATGGTCGGCGGCACCTGCTGCTGCGCGGCCCGCTCGCGCTCGACGCGCCGGTGCGCATCCTGCAGGGCATGGCCGACCCCGACGTGCCATGGCGCCACGCGCTCCGCGTCGCGGACGCGCTGACCGGCGGCGATGTGCGGCTGCATCTGATCAAGGACGGCGACCACCGTCTCTCGCGCCCGCAGGATCTCGCGCTACTGGGCGAGACCCTCGCGCCCCTCCTCCGCGAGGATGGCCGCTAACCCCTCACGGAAGGTCGGGCAACGCCAGGCGATGCCGAGCGCGGCCTTGGTCGCCGAATTGGCCACGCGCCGGTTCTCCGCCCAGAAGGACAGCGCCATGGGCGACATCGTCGCGCGCGCCTGCTCGAACGGGATCGCGGGCGGCGGCGGCACGCCGAGCAGCCGCGCGGCGTGCTCCATCACGGAGGCGCTGTCCGCCGGCTCGTCATCCACCAGATGCAGCACGCGCACCGCCGCCGGCAGGTCCTGCCCGATCGCGGCGAGCACCGCCAGGGCGATGTCGTCGCGATGGATGCGCGAGAAGGCGTGGCCCGGCCTGACCACCCGCCGCGCCGAGCCCGCGCGCAGCTCCTCGAAGGGCGAACGCCCCGGCCCGTAGATGCCGCCGGCGCGCATCAGGTCGAGCGCGGCACGCCCAGCGGTCGCCGCCCGCCAAGCTTCCTCGGCGGCGAGGCGCCGGTGGCTGCGCGGCTGCCCGGGCGCGGGCGGCGTGGCTTCGTCCACCTCGCCCCCGCCGCGGTCGCCATAGACGCCGGTCGTCGAGACATAGCCGACCCAGCGCAGCGTGCCGGCCCGCAGCGCGGCCTCGATCGCGGCGCCATGCGCGGCGAGCACGGGATCGCC
>Ga0207951_100337_pt1 | contig 25223 bp, 24 predicted proteins | sample Subbio12Aug_8Bad_FD_184830 | JGI IMG/M metagenome (GOLD analysis project Ga0207951, IMG submission 184830) | Serpentinite rock and fluid subsurface biosphere microbial communities from McLaughlin Reserve, California, USA - CR12Aug_8Bad (SPAdes) | ecosystem: Environmental > Terrestrial > Deep... | reverse complement strand
GGATGAGAAGTCCTCCACCTCAAGCCACCGATCTTTGGGGTGGGATTTTAGGCTATCATAGATATCGGAGGCATAAAAGTTCCTTAGGCAGGTCTCCACATTATTAGCTACTTCCTTCCACTGGTCATCGGTCATTTCTAATTCATACTCGTGCTCAAACAAAGCACATGATTTGGGACTTTTCCAATAATTCTTGGCCTTTGAAGAACGGAACTCGGCACGCATCTGATCAAGGGTAATCGTAACAATCTCATCTACGGACAAGACCTTGATCCCTCTCCGAATGTTATTCAGGCTCCTCTGGATGCATTCGTGAACCTTCTCCCCTGCCCACATATGCCGATTCTTCAGGTTCTTTAGAATGTAAATCTGACGGGTTCTTTCTGGGGCATTCTCAAGCCAGCCGTTCCAGTAACCGTAATAAGCAAACCAGTACTGTCGTGGACAGGTTTTGAAGACCTCGTCTCTGGTTTTTGACCATGAAAATTCGTTTTTAAACTCAACCATTATGCTGCAAGTCTACCAGAAAGGTGGGTAAACCTCAATTGGGGTTTGTTATTCCTAATGGCAATGGCCAAGGCCTTTTTCGTTCCAATCAACACGACCAGTTTTTTAGCCCTGGTGATGCCAGTATATAGCAAATTCCGTTGCAAGAGAAGATAGTGCTGTGTCGTCACAGGAAGAATCACAACTGGATACTCGCTTCCTTGAGATTTATGGACAGAGATGGCATAGGCCAAAACCACTTCATCCAGGTCTGAATAGTCATAAGGGATAAGTCTCCCATCGAAATCGATAACAAGCTCACGGTCTTCCTGGTCAATCTTGGAGACCCAACCAATATCCCCGTTAAAGACCTCTTTATCGTAGTTGTTGAGGATCTGCATGACCTTATCTCCCAATTTGAAGGTTCTGCTTCCGTGAGTTATGCCAAATGAGTCAGGGTTTAGTTTTTTCTGCAGCTCAAGATTCAAATTAGCCACTCCAATAACTCCTTTATGCATTGGGGTAAGAACCTGAATCTCCTTAACAGGATGAAAACCGAAGTGTTTAGAGACTCTCTCACTACAAAGGGTGAGGATTTGGCTCAGTGCCTTTTCTGGATCCTCTTCTTGGATAAAGTAGAAATCCGCGATTTTTTCCCCTTCTATTCCTTTTAAGATGGGAAACTCCCCCTGATTTACCCGGTGAGCATTGACCACGATCATGCTCTCCTGGGCCTGGCGAAAGATCTCGGTGAGCCTCACCACGGTAAAGCCATCTGAATTGATGATGTCCCTCAGAACATTTCCAGGGCCAACTGAAGGAAGCTGGTCAACATCGCCTACCAGAATCAGGTGGGCCTGTGGTGGGATAGCCTTAAGCAGATGATACATCAAAAGGGTGTCAACCATAGAGGTCTCGTCTATGATAACAACATCCGCCACAAGGGGATCATCCTGGTCTTTCTTAAACCCGCCTTTATGAGGAGAGAATTCAAGCAAGCGGTGAATAGTTTTTGCTTCCCAGCTCGTTGCCTCATTCATCCGTTTGGCTGCCCTACCAGTGGGAGCGGAAAGAAGGATTCTTAATTTCAACTGCTGAAAGATCCTCAATATGGCTGTGATGATTGTGGTCTTCCCGGTCCCTGGACCGCCAGTAATGATCAATACCTTTGAAGTGGCTGCCAAAAGGACTGCCTCCTTCTGCTTTTGGGCAAGCTCGATGTTCAGCTTCTTCTGAACCCAATCAATGGCCTTTTCCGGATGGATGGGCCGGATGTTTGAAGGAGATTCCTTCAAATCCATTAATCTCTTGGCAATTCCTGTCTCAGCCACATAAAAAGGGGCCAGATAAACCGCTCTAAGATTCCCCTCAGGATCAAGATCTTCTAAAACCAGCTCCTTTTCTTTAGTTAGCCCCGTGATGGCCTGGGTAATGATTTCTTCATCTACATTGAGTATTTCTTTTGCCTTACGAATCAAATTAGCTTCAGGGTAGTAGACGTGGCCTTCCTCAGTCAATTGATTCAAAACATAGATGAGGCCCGCCTTTGCCCGAATCAGGGAATTGGGATCGATTCCAAGATTCTGAGCAATCTTGTCAGCTGTAATAAAACCAATGCCGTGAATGTCCCGGGCAAGACGATACGGGTTCTCTCTCACGATTGCAATCGATTCGTTTCCATAATGTTTATAGATCTTGGCAGAATAAGCGGCGCTTACCCCATGACCCTGTAAAAATACCATTATTTCTCGGATCTCTTTCTGCTCTCCCCAGGCCTTTGTAATCATCTCGATCCTTTTTGGACCGATCCCATCCACTTCAGAAAGCCTTTCCGGTGTTTTCTCTATGACGTCCAATGTGTCGAGAGCAAATTTCTTGACAATCCTCTCCGCCATAATTGGACCTATGCCTTTGATTAATCCTGAACCAAGGTATTTCTTGATTCCATGGACCGTAGCAGGGACAGTAATATCATAATTCTCAACCTGAAACTGCTCACCAAACTTCTTATTGTGGACCCATCTCCCCGTTAACTTTAATGACTCTCCTGGGTTGATGCCGGATAGGTTTCCCACGATGGTGGTCAGCTCCTTCTTCCCCTTTTCTTGGAGCTTGGCAACCACGAAGTCGTTTTCTTCGTTGTGGTAGGTAATTCTTTCGAGAAAGCCGTAGATGGTAGGCATTTTAAAAACTTTACCAAAACCAATCAAGAGAGTCAAAAAGTCTTCAAGGTGAGGATGTTTTAGTTTCTATGATGCGCTAATTATTTTGATGGGTTGGGTGTGCCTGTTAATTAGGCAAAATGGTGAGGGTGTCTGATTCCAAGGGCAAGATGATCTTTTTCAACAACTTTTCATCATTTTTTTGTGGATTGCGGGGCCAATCTGTGGATTGCTTTGTGCACCTACCTCTCCAACCGAGGCATGCTTAAGGAGTAGAAGATTTCCGGTAGCATCATGCCGGGTAGATATATGAAAATCAAATCCAAACATTTTAGATAATCTGAAAACAGTAGATTTAGTCGAGTGGCGTGAGGGAATTTCACCCTCACGCTCTCCCAAAACCGGACGTGAACCTCTCGACTCATCCGGCTCCTATTGTCCAGCCTTAAACTGAGAGAGTCCCCAGTGAGCAAAAAGCTCCGGTTGTCTATGCACTACCCTCTGCAACCAATGAAGCGCCCGTCGGTTATGACCCCTCAGTCTTTTGTATTTCCGGGTAGCCCATCTGCACAGAATATGGTTCAGGTGTTGAAAGGTTGGGTATAAGGCTGACTTGTAGAAGTTGCCGTAGTAGTTCATCCATCCTCTTACCACCGGATTGATCATATGGGCTAGTTCATCCAGAGATTTATCCGTTTGCCGATGCAAGCACCATTGCCTCATCGTCTCGCGCATGGACTTCGCCGCTTCATTGCTGACAGCCGGATTGAAACCGACAAAGTACTTACCCTCAGGGTCCTTCGCTCCCCGGGGCCGAAACGTATAGCCCAAGAAATCGAACTTCTGCTCAGGATAGTCCTTTTGCCGCCTATCATCCTTGCAATAGATAATTCTCGTCTTCTGCCGATGAAGTTCCAATCCACATTCAGCAAACCGCTGCTCAATCGCCGCCCGAAGACCTTCCGCCTGGGCTTTACTTCGACAGTGGCAAATCCCATCATCCGCATAACGCTCAAAAGGGATCTGAGGAAAATACCTCTGCATCCACTTGTCGAACGCATAATGCAGAAAGAGATTCGCAAGGAGGGGACTGATCACTCCTCCTTGGGGTGTCCCTTTCTCACGATGAATCAGGCTACCGTCTTCCAATTGCACGGGCACTTTTAACCATCTCTCGATGTACAAAAGCACCCATTTGCAATCCGTATGCTTCCTCACCGCCCGCATCAACAGATCATGATCGATACCGTCGAAAAAGCCCTTGATATCGAGGTCCAAAACCCAGTTGTATCGCCAGCAACGTTGGCGAGCAACTCCTAGTGCCTCAATCGCAGACTTCCCAGGCCGATACCCATAGGAGTCCGGATGGAAGTGCTCTTCCAAGATCGGTTCCAGGTACCGTTTGACTACCGTCATGGCAATGCGATCCGCTACCGTGGGTATCCCTAACGGGCGCGTCCCAACATTGTCCTTTGGTATTTCAACCCTACGGACAGGTGGTGGAAAATAGCTACCTGAGGACATCCGATTCCAAATTTTAAAGAGGTTATTCTTCAAATCCTCTTCAAACTTTGCAATGGATTGCCCATCTACTCCAGCCGCTCCCTTGTTTGCCTTAACCCGTTTGTACGCCTCCCAAACCTCCCATTTTGAAATACAAAACGGCTTTGCTTTATTCACGAGGTTCCTCCCATCTCTGGTTGACCTGCAAATAAAGGCAGACAACGCAGCCCCTTCGCTCCATCCCCATTACGAGACTTCCTTGCTACTACAGACTGCTCCGCCCCCGTGTCCCGCATCGGTACTCTCACCCTTGTGGTCTCTTCCACTTGAGTTTCTCCCTTATCATCGGAACGACAGGTTCCCACGTTCCACACAAGAGCCTGGGTCAAGGTCACGCCATCTTTATGCCGGACGCCGCTCAGGCAATCAACAGGCTTCCCCTGAGCTGATCCTGGCGTTCTGCTAGCCACCAGTTTTGACGTCATCTCGATTTTCGACACCTCATAAATGGTTCGCTTGCGCTCGTCTCCTTGATCCTCACCTGACACAATCTTTGTTGTGCCTTTTCCGCCGGGTAGACCGGAGGAATTTCACCTCCAGTCCCCCACAGATCCGTACGTGAGCCTCTCGACTCATACGGCTCGTACCAGCCCTCCGCTTGAAGCCTCTCGACCCCAAACCGACGTAGAGCGATGAGGTTCCTCCCAGTCACCTGGTTGACCCCTACTCTCTATGAACTGGCTCATCCCCTTCGCTCCACTCTCATTACAAGAGTTTCATCACTACTACTGGATGATCCGCCCCCTTCACATGCATCGATACTTTCCCCCTTCGTGGGCTACACTTATAGGGTTTTCTCTTCCCATCACGTGAAGAGTTCCTACGTTCTGCAAAAGAGCCCAAATCAAGCTCGTGCCAACTGTACGCCGGGAGCCGCGTAGGCAGTAAATCAGGTGTCCCCTACGCTAATCTTGGGAAGCGTTAAAGTCCCCAATTTTGACTCCATCTAAGTGGTGTTTCGACGCTTACATTGGTTAGCTCAATGCTCACCTTCTTGATTTATACCTGACGCATCTTGTGCGCCTTTTCCTCAACGCTCACTACCATGGCTTTTGCCCACAGCAGCTTGAGGCGGTTTGAAGCCTCCCCCTGCAGGGCGGCTTCGGAGGGCCTCCCTCCATCTCCTTTGCAACTTCGTAGCGCAGGTAACGCTCACCACCCTGGCTCTTTACCAGCGCAGCTTAAGGTGGTTTGAAGCCTGCTCCTGCAAGCCGGCTTCGAGGGACCTGCCCTCATCTCTCATGTAGCTTCGTGGCACACTAGCAGATATTGAAACCTCTTCAAAATCCTAATTCTGTCTCTCTCGGTGATTGCCATAAGTAGGGGATGTTGCTAAGACCGCCACGAGAGAATGGTTAACATATCCTTCAGTTGCGGCTCCAGGACGTCGCCTGGGAGCGACTGTAAGGGGGAACCGTTGAAGATGCTTCCCTCGCGACAATCTCTGGCGCATCTGCTCAGCTGGTAGGATTATACAATGCGTACATTGGCAATCAAATCCCGCATCTTCCTGGCCAGAAGGGCTTTTTTGCCTTCGAATGCCAGGACAGTACCCTAAAAAGCTTCTGTTTTAACTATTATCCTGTGATGAAACTTAAAAAGGGTATTTGACTCGGCAGGCTAAATGCTGTACAGTAATCGAAACCGAGGAAAACGACCGTGGCAGGCACAAACAGGGCTCTTCTCATCAAATCGCTGCACCGCTTCAGTGAGGCTGCGGCGCGAAAATCAGACAGGCCGTGCATCTTCCTGTCTCATATCTCGATTGATAGGCCTACTGCGGTAGCGATCGGGAATTACATAATGGAAAAGGGCGACCTGGACATATACCTTGATGTTTATGACGAAGAGCTGCAGAGGGCTGCCAATGCAGGAAATGCAAAGATGGTCACAAAGCTCATCGAGGAAGGCCTGGAGCAGTCCAGCCATGTCATGTGCCTCGTGTCAAAAGGCACCATCCAATCATGGTGGGTCCCTTATGAACTGGGTTTCGGAAAGCGCGCCAAAAAGGAGCTTTCAACCCTCACGCTGAAGGATGTAGACTACTTGCCCGCATACCTTGAAATAAGCGTGATTCTCAGAGGCACAAAGAGCCTAAATGAGTACCTGAGCAGGATGAGGTCCGAGCAGTACAGTACGGGTAGGATAGAAAAGGTGTATGGGGCGACACTCGTGGAAAACACGCAACAGTTCCATCCCCTTGATAATCACCTGAATTGGAAGCTATAAATCAAATGATTGAAAATATGACCAACCCATTTTCAATTCTCGGCCTTCTGGCGGCGGTAAAGCGCTCAATCTTCGTCAGCTATTACCATGACTAGGACCAGGCCTATTACGATGCGTTCTCGAAGATGTTCTCCGAAACCTACGGGATAGTCAGGGACAATTCCTTGTCCCGCCTGTTCGACAGCGAAGACACCGACTACGTGATGCAAAGAATCCGCGACAAGCACATCACCGGCACGTCCTGCACAATCGTCTTATGCGGTGCGCTTACCCCGTGGAGAAAATACGTGGACTGGGAGATAAAGGCAACCCTAGACAGGCAACACGGGTTGATTGGGATAAAGCTGCCGAACAATCCCATTATCGGAGGCGGATGCCACAAGCCTGCCCGGCTGCAGGACAACGTAGATTCAGGGTACGCGGTTTGGATAACATGGGAACAACTAAGACAAGGCGGCCCTACATTCCTGAAAGCTTCTGTGGAGGCGGCGATTGCGAAGCCAAAAATACTGATTTACAATTCAAGGGAGATGAGAAGCAGGAACGGGTAAAAAAATGGTTACGCTGACAAAAGGCACGTTCACGCTCGACCTCGGCATAGTCAAATTAGGCGGCGACCTCTCTGACGATGACAGGCAATGCGCCTGGGAGCTGTTCACCGAAATATCCACGCGGGTAGCACTCACCGGAAAAGTAACCGATACGGAATGCCAGAACTTTGACGGGGAGCTGTACATCGAAAGCCTGGATTCCCTCTACAAATTCTTCCAGGAAGCCAGAAGCATCATGAGGAAATTCCCCGTCGGAAAGATAGCCGTCCAGAACAAGAACCACCTCGGCGCTGTAATCAGCCGGTGCATGGACAGGGTCTTAAGGCCATTCCTCGAAAAGTGGCATATAGAATACCGCCACTGGTGGAAACACATGAGCAACCCGAGGCTCTCGCCTTTCGACCGCCAGAAAGAATATCCAAAAGTGGAAGAGTTCCTCGCGGACTGGTGCAACCTCCGCCTGATAATGCGCGCATTCCAAAAAGAGCTGGTAGACATTTACGCCCTCGTGGACGTGGTGAACGTGTAGCCGCTGTCACCTACGCTTTGAAAATATTTACTGCTTCAGGCTTCATGATCTTTAAAATTAATCATTCATACAACCCTGGGGGTTTCCCTTTATTGATTTGCAGGTGTAATATACATCTTTTTTGAGATTTGTTGAAGTGAAGAGGGAAAAGTCAACGGTCCCAAATTCGAGAGAATCATAAGCAGAACATAGCTTGCCATAAGTAGGACTCTGAAAATAATAAGGAAATGCCTCAATCTGGTCTTCAAATCCTAACTTTTTAGGCTTCGAAAAACGCAACCTCTATAGCAGATATAGAGCCCCCCGGAAAAGGGAGTTCCACCAAGTCCCCCCTCAGCTATTTCTTTCACTACAAGTCATTACAAGCAAGCATATTCAAGAATCGAAGATTTTGAGTTGAAAGTGAGCATAACGTTCTTGGTGCAAAGGAAGCCCGAAGGGTTTGGATGTAAATCTTTTTCGCCATGTTAGTTGTCCTTGGAGGTATTTTATAGTAACGGCATTATTTAACTTTACATAATTTCCGTATTTTTACCGGTTTAATTTGGCGTTGTTTTTTCCTGATAGCAATTCTAATTGCCTCTACGTCAGGGAAATAATGATTGGTAGTTACCTCATACCGAAGAAGTTTCCATATCCGTTCCTGTGGATTTAACTCAGGATGGTACGGTGGCAAATGTTCCAGATGAATATGGGGATACTTTTTCAACACCTCTCTGACCCTTTCCCCCTTGTGCCAATAGGGACCATCGGCATAAAGATAAACTATGAAATCCTTTAAACGTTTGTGCAAATATTCCAAGAACAGTAGAAATCCATCTGTGTTTCCTTTGGCAATACGTATAAACCCATGCCAACCCACCCATGGGGCTACCCAACCTGCCACATTGAGTCTCTTGCGGCAACTGGCGGTTGGAACTTTAGGCTTTGACCCCTTCGGAACCCAAACCAACCCCAATTTCGGATGTAAGGAAAATCCCGCTTCGTCCATAAAAACAATGATTCCCTTGATACCTTTCTGTATTCCCCTTCGGATTTTCCTAAGATTTTTTTTTCACACTTTGCCGAAATTCCTTCACCCCCTTATCCGATGCCTGAATATACTGATGAACCGGCCGCTTCCGCACATAACCCAATTTCCGAAGCCAATTCCGAGCTTGGCGAGGCTTGAGCAAGATGGAAAGATTTTTCTCTAAAAACTCAACCACTACCACTCCGTCCCATCGAAAACGGTTTAACCCATATTCCTCGGGACTTCGGCTCAAGGCCTCTTTCAATGTGTGGGTCACCTTTTCATCCAGTTTCCCCGGACGACCCGGTCGAGGCTTGTCTTCAACGCTGGCAATTCCTTCCTCGTTGGCTCTTCTGATCCAACTGATCACGGAAGGCCTCGAAAGGTTGAAAAGCTTTGCCACGCCGGTTGATTTCCAACCTGCAAGGATCAGCAACAGCCCCGCTATTCGAAGACCGATCCACGCACCTTCAATCTTTTCCGCCATCGATAGCAATGCTTCCCGGGTCACCGCTTTGTTTGTCAGGGTTAAGGGTTTCATGAAATACAGAATATCACTGTTAGGTTATTATGTCAAGTTATTTATTGCCGTTGCTATATATTTTCATCGATTTGACCAAAAAATAGCGTAGTTTAAGAATCATCTTCACTTTCCTTGGTAAGTGCATGAAGTTCTTCTTTTGTAAAGACCTTCTTTTTAATCCCTTTCTCTTCCATCCTCTGGAATACTTTGGCAAAGAGTATAGTACTTTGATTAGCTACACTGGTATCCTGCTCCTCAATTAGGGTTTTTTCATGTTCGAGGAGTTTTTTGACGTTTTCGTCCGCTCCTTTTGTCAGGGCTTCTTCACATATTGTAAGGGCCTCCTCAAACTGGTCGGCTCTCCTTAATATGTCCGTCAAAATCAGAGCCTCCTCTGTTCCAACCCCTTTAGCAAATTTTTGACCTTTTTCTCTTGCTCTTAGAAATAAATGCGCTGCTCTCATCCGGCATAATTTGCCAGATTTGACAGAGTCTCTGTCATCGCAAGCCCAGGCAGCATGGACAGAAGCCCATCCAGCATCTGAAAATTGTTCGGAAATTTCTTGAATAAGCGACCAGCAGAGAAAAGAATTGGCCAATTTTGGATAATCAGGATTCTCAAGTTGCTCCCGATATACGTTACCCTGAATTACTTTTGCAGCTTTCGCTACTTCTTCAGAGATATCAGGAGCGCAATAGCCGCACGATGGACACCTCTGAATCCACGCATACATCGTTGATCGGGCCATTTCGGATGGTCTGGTATCTAAATCTGGCCATCCAAGGGTATTTGTTGAAATGATCACTTCATGGGTGCTCAGATTTCCACATAAAGTACATTTAAATTCCTTTTTGTATATCTGTGTCATATTACTTTCTCCTTGAAACGATTTCAAAAAATATATTTTCACAAGTTTCGGGATAAGTCAACATGCATTCTCGAAGTGCATTCTCGAAGGACAGTCCGAAATTTGTGTTGACAAATAAAAACGGCTGTGGTTATATAAAAAAAATTCAAATGACTCTCTTCTGCGGAGAGGTTTATCATGTGAAAATTGGTTCATGAGCGATGTTTCACGTATTCAAAGGGAGAGGGTCCATGATGATTATCCCTGCCCCAAAATGTTTTAGACTTAACAAAGCCCTTACGACGATCATTTATGGTTCGGAGGGCTTTTTGTTTTTTGGTAAATCAATATGCGGGAGAGCAGGTCCACGATGTCTAAGTTAAGAAAGGTGATTCTCGATACGGATACGGGTGTTGATGATGCCATGGCCATTATTTTGGCTCTCCGCTCTCCTGAGTTGGAGGTTTTGGCTATTACCACTGTTAGCGGGAATGTGCACGTGAATCACTGTACCAAGAATGTTCTTAGGGTTCTTTCTTTATTGGGGTCCGAAAACCCACCAATAGTTGCCAGAGGGGAGGATAAGCCCATAAAAAAAGAACCCTTTGGAGTGCCCAGTGTCCACGGAAATGACGGCCTGGGAGATCTGGGAGATGATTACTATCCGAAGCTTAACTGGTCACTCCTCTCAGAAAAGAATGCAGTTGATCTGATTCTGGAGATGGTTTCAAAAAACCCTGGAGAAATAACCATCATTGCTACCGGCCCCTTGACCAATATTGCCAGAGCAATCCTGAAGGATCCGATATCGATGACCAAGACGAAAGAAATAATCTTCATGGGTGGTGCTGTGGATGTTCCCGGAAACATCCCTCCGGGAACGGCAGAATTTAATGCCTATGTTGACCCCCACGCTCTTGGAATAGTCCTAAACTTCTGTTTCCCTGTAATAATGGTGCCCCTGGACGTAACCCATCAGGTTAAATTCCTGCGGGAAAGGGCGCAAAGAGAGTTATGTCCGTTGGAAGGGAAAGTCCAGAAATTCATTCTCGATGCTACACGTAAATATATGGATTTCTACCGCGATGATCAAGGTCATGACGGTTGCTATCTGCATGACCCATTGGCAGTGGGAGTTGCTATCGATCCCTCCTTTGTAAAGATGGAAGAGATGAAGATTTACGTAGAGACTGAAGGAAAGGTTACCTCTGGGGTGACACTCCCTTTCAGGCATCCAAAGAAAATAAAAGACCCACCAAATTGCAAGGTTTGCACGGAGGTGGAAGCTGATAGATTTTTAAATTTTTTCTTTGGAAATATAAAATTTTAACCCCAAAAACCATCAAAAGCAGAAATCGAAGTTTGCAGCAGGGCATGGAGTTGGTGGATGAACTTGTGAAGGAGGCACAACAATGAGCGATTCAAGGTTCTTTGTGTCAATGGACACCGACCAGATTCATGGCTATGTGTTTGCCACTAACAAGGTTCGGGAGGTGCGCGGGGCAAGCGCACTGCTAACCGAACTGAACGAGCAAGAACGTGTTGAGGATGCAGTGGGGGTAATAAGTGGCGCACTTATCTACGCAGGCGGAGGAGCGGTGAAGGCAGAGTTCGACACCCCTCAAGCTGCGGAAAAGTTCATTCTTGAAGAGCAAGTTGCCTACCGCCAGAAAACCATCACCGCAGGGATAACCGGCGTTTATGTTGCCACAACCACTCAGCAGTTGAAGAACGATTTCGCTAATGTTAATTCGTTCGCTGAACGGCTACTGAGACAAGCAAAGGAAAACAAGAGGCTTGCTTCCCCATCAGGTTCGCACCCCTATGCGCAACTGTGTCCATCCTGTGGCGTGTTACCTGCGGCTGAGGGAAGTAAATTTGAGCATGGCACAATGCGTTGCCTAGCGTGTGCTGCTAAGGAGCAGGCTAGTGGCAGAAACCGTCTCCTGAACCAGTTCAAGGAATGGGATGGATTACCTGATAACTGGCGTGCCGTTGTTCCGCAACTTCAACCATCCGAAGATGTGGACGCCATTGGGGAACCTTCTCAGAATTATATTGGACTCATAGTCTGCGATGGTAACCTCATGGGAGAGAAGTTGAAGGGGTTCAAGAAGGAAGAGGAATTCCAGGCGTTCAGCCAATTGATCAGGAAAACCACCAAAAACGAAATCTTCCGCGCTGTAGCTGAGCACTGCCAGCCTGAACAAGAAGCCCCTTTTGAATTCATCCTCATAGGTGGGGACGACCTCGTGCTCATAGTCCCTGCGAATGTAGCGGTGCCTATCGCCCGCCAGTTCTGTCAGAGGTTCCACCAGACTATGCGGGATGCTGCAAGAAACCCCGATATAGCGAGTATTGTTGAGCGAACTGGCGTGAATTTCGAAGTCTCTATGTCCGCTGGGGTTGCCATTGCACATAGTCACTATCCCTTACATGCCCTGCACCGGGTCGCTGAAGACCTGCTTAAGTCGGCAAAAAGATTCAGCGCTAAATACAAACAGCCGGGCGAAGAAGCAAGCGCTCTCGACTTCATGGTAATCTCGACACCTTCTACCAATCCTGTGGGCACAGTCCGGAAACTGGAGTTAACACGGGAAAATGGCGTGCCATTCCACTTTTACCGCCGTCCTTACCGGATTGCAGAGGACGGCAATCCTCATGATGAAGTCGGTCTACTCCTGACGTATATTGACCGCTTTAGGCAAGAAGGCTTCCCGCGCCGGGTCCTTAACCAGATGTGGCGGGCTCTACGCCGGGGAAGAGACCAATCCATCTACGAGTATCTGCTCCGGCGCTCGCGGCTTGGTGGCAGAGTAAGAGATTGCCTACAAGCTTTTGAAAGAGACTTTGGCCTGGACAACGGTTCGCCCTGGTCGCTCCGCGACGGAGAGTATTTCTCGCCGCTGGCAGACCTGATTGAACTCTACGATCTTGTCAGGAGGTAATAGGATGGGAGTTTCAGTAAAAATAGACCTTCGCCTGTCAGCACAGTCTCCACTGCACATTGGCATGGGGCTTGGCTTTGGAGGCATTCTCGATGACACAGTGGTTAAGAATGCCCATCGAATCGGTGAGCGATTGTATCCCCAGGCCTATGTGCCCGGCTCGACCTTAAAAGGACGACTGCGCCACTACTTTCAGCATGCTCAGCAACTCTTGCCTCACCTGAGTCAGACGCATAATCAGCAGGCATGTCGTCATCAGGCGCTGGTCCAGTGCTGCGCGGAGTGCCGAATTTTCGGCTCGAAACTGCATCAGGCTCCGTTCCGTTTCCCCGACGCAGCACTTGTGCCAGAGTTGACTGAGCTGTCTCCTGATGCTATGGCGCTGCTGCAAACGATGCAGCGCACTGGCACCCGTCTCAGCCGCTCAAGGCGGGTGGTAAAAGAACGACATCTTTACACTATCGAGGTCGCTTCAGAAGTGCTGACTTTCCAGACCACCATAAGCGGCAATGTAGAACTTACTTCACACAATGCAGATGCCCTCAATGCATCCGAAATAGCTTTGCTTCTTTTGGCATGCCGGCTTATGGAACAGCTTGGTGGATTCAAAACTGCCGGCTTGGGCAAGGTGAGAGTAACGGTGGAGCAAGTCAGAGTTAACGGGCAGGTGCGCCTGAACGGGCAGGCAGATGTGGATGAGCACCTGCGCCGCTTCTGGATAGAAGGGGGTGGGAATCCATGAGGACACTCATCGTGAAAATAACCAGTCCTGTTTCTATCTCAACAAGCCCGAGCGCTGGAAATGTGAACTGCACGTTAGATTACCTGCCCGGCACGGCAGTGCGTGGGGCATTAGCAGCGAATTATCTGCGCCACGGTGAAGCAAGTGACCCCACTTTTCAGCGCCTCTTTACAGGCGATGAGGTCCGCTACGCTAACCTCTACCCATACCGTGGCGTACTTACAGAACCGGTGCCACTAACAGCTTATACTTGCAAGCGGCATCCGGGCTTCATTGCTGACAAGGATACGCCGCACGGCGTATTTGATTTGGCGCTTGACCTCCTGGTCTGGCGAGAGACCAAAGGCAAAGCACCGGTGCCGGAGGCGTGCCGTTACGAAGGCACTTGCTTTATGCCGCTGGACAGCTTCAGCGGGTTTTGCCTGTTCAATGAAGCAGACCAGCGTTATGAATCCGTAATGGTCTCCAAGCGCCAGCGTGGGCACACCGAGATTAGTGATAGTACCCAGTCCGCCCTCTTCGGCTCGCTATACTTCCTCGAAATGCTTGATGAAGGACAGCAGTTCTCCGGACCGGTTGTCGGTGACAAGACCTTACTCGACGAAATTGATCGCCTGTTGAAAGAACCACTGCGGTTGGGCGTAGGGCAAACACGCGGATTGGGCGAGTGCGTCAGAGACGATTTCCGCTCCCTGCCCCTCCGCCAGCTGGAACCAATAGGCACACAAAACGGTCAGACAGGACGATTGCGCCATCTCAACGATGCCATTCAGGAAAAGTTCAAAGCTGTCGGGCAAGCAGCAAACAAGCTTTACTTCACCTTAACTTGTCACTCTGATTTAATCGTCCGAGACCGGTTCCTCCGCTATCTTTCACACTTACCTTTAGACGCTATAAAGCAGAACCTTGCAGGCGTGGATACCACTATACTGTCTGCTTTTGTGCCGTGCGGCGCTCACGCGCGGGTGCAGTTGGTGTCGGGCTGGAGCAACGTATGGAAGCTGCCCAAGGAGAGTGCCCATGCTATTGTAAAAGGCTCTGTATTCGTTTATGGAGCAGAATGGTCAAACCTGCAATGCTTTGATAACAAGGAGAATATAAAGAGCGCGCTGGCAGGATTGCTTGAAAAGCTTGAGCAGCGCGGTTTGGGCGAAAGGCGAAGTGATGGTTTTGGAACCGTCATCGCCTGCGACCCGTTTCATTATCACCGCGACCCGGATGACCAGTTGCCTGAAACCGAAAGGGCACGGCTGTAAGGAAAGGGGGACCATCTATGCCTTTACCTCGCCAATTGCTGAAAAGTATATATCTGAGTGTTTGCTTGCACGAAGAGCAAAATACCCTCCGCAAGGAGGTCGAACAGATGATAGACTATGCTTGTCTGCGGGGGCTTGCCCGCGCACAACTGAACGGTTTAGTCCGCTTTGTGCTAAGAGCTGATTCCAAAGAGCAGGTGAGTCGTTTTCTTAAAGAACAGATGCAGCGCAGAGGCGCTCAAACTACTGACTTTAACTGTCGCTTGCCTCAAACTGACCAGAGGCTGGGGGAGTATCTTGAGCAGTATTTCGCGCAAACGCTCTGGCAAAGAGCAGCGGAAACAGCAGATCAAGTGTATCAGAACACCAGCCGCGCGCTTGGCGAAGAACCTCCGGAGAAAGCACCACATGATTTCATCAAACAGGTCTGGCGGCGGTTGGGACGAGAATCAGCAGGTTACATAGCCGGTTGGTATCGCATTAGAGCAACATAAAGGAGGGAGACGTATGTTCACATCGCGATTGCTTAATCGTTACCACATCACAGGGACGCTCGCATTGAAGACTCCACTGCACGTTGGCAGCGGCGAGGGAGATGCTGAAACCGATGCCACTGTGGTGCGCTACCTGAATGGCGAGCCATACATTCCAGGCTCATCTTTCAAAGGAGTTTTGCGCAGTACAGTAGAGCGGCTAGCAGAGGCGCTGGGCTACCGCACATGCCGCCTGGATGAAAGTAGTGGCTGCGGATGCCCAACTGTAGATCGGAACGTCGGGAGCGAATACCGCAAAAAGCAGGATCAAGGCGTACCCGAGCAGGATTTACTGGACTTTCTGAACCAGTATCTCTGCGACACCTGCAAGATCTTCGGTTCCCCTTTCGCCGGCTCCAAGGTGCTGGTAGAAGACCTTAGCCTAGCATCTGGCATTCACCTTGATGGCCGAGAAATCCGAGACGGTGTCGGGATTGACCGGGACACCGGCACAGCTAAAGACAAATTCAAGTTCGATTTCGAAACAGTCCCTGCAAATGCTCGGTTTCAGATGACTATCGTAGTAGAAAACGCCACGCAGCAGGATCTATCGCTCCTTGCAATTGCGTTAAGCGAGATGCAGCGGGAAGGGAACCTGCGCCTCGGCGGCATCACCTCACGAGGTTTGGGCTGGGGATGCCTGACTGATGTTCAGGTGTGGCAAATTGACTTCACCGGCGACACGGCGCAGGTGCGGGACGCCTTGCTCGGGGATTGGCAAGCGCTCCCCCATCAGAACGGTGCTGCTTTCGTCCAGGCGCATCTGAAAGCCAAAAAGGAGGTGACTCACTGATGCTGAAAGCACTGAGATGCGAATGTCAAATTACCTTCTCTGTAACTCCGAAAGGGCCCATCCTCATCAAACGGGACGTCAAGAAGCCGGATATTACCGAAGAGGAGAAGGACTACTTCCGCCGGCTGTTCAATGGACAGGAGCCGGCGATGATGTTTGTGCGCACCCAGCGCGATGGCAAATTGGTGCCCTACGTCCCTGGCAGTTCACTGAAAGGTGTGATACGCAGTTATGCCGAGCGCATCGCCAGAACGCTGCATGTTCAAGGCTGCTGCGATCCCTTCTGCGCTCCAAGCCAAAACCAACCCATCACAGACCCAAACACCTCCTGCTCCGAGAAATTTGTGCATCGCCGGGACGGCAAACGGGGGGGACGGGAGAGGAGAGGGTTAACTGAGACGCTTAGTGGTGAGGTAATTTACAAGGACGCCTGCCCAATCTGCAAGCTCTTCGGCTGTAACTTCCTACACAGCCGACTGCTCGTCTCAGACGGTTACACTAATGCCTATGACAACGCGCGGGGTGATCAGCTCTACAGACAGAGCAGCAACGTCAAACTCCCCCGCCGATACAGCGTTGCCATTGATCGCTATACCGGCGGCGCAAAGGAAGGGGCGCTCTTTGAGTTCGAAGTCGAAGAGCAGGCAACGTTTACCTTCACCATCACACTTCAAAACTTCGAACTGTGGCAGTTGGGATTGCTCGCATTTCTGTTTCGAGACTTCGAACAGCAGCTTATTCCAATCGGAACCGGCAAATCTCGGGGACTCGGACGTGTGGAAGGGCTAGTGCAAGAGGTCCAAGTCATCTACTTCGGTCCAGTTAATGGTCTGGCGGAGGGGTGCGTGGCAGGAGTCGGCAGGCTGCATAGCCAGGGCAACTACGGATTTGCCCCAAACGACGAGGTGCTTGTCCCCAATTGTCCTCCGCTTCGTCCAGACGGCGCTTTGCGCCATACTTATAGCTTCAATGCTGCTCAAACTCAGCAACTCTTTGCTGCTATTGCGCCACTGTGGTGCAACCCTGACGGTAGCGGCTACATTGACCGGTATACCATGCCTGAAAAGATGACGGTTAAATACTTTCTGTCAGAAGAAGCCGAGCAGAGGGAGCAGCCTGACGAGGAAGGAGGTAGCGCAGCTTATGGCTAAAATCGGATTCCTGCACGGAAACGCTAACGCCCTGCGGCAGGCGCTGAGCGAACTGAACACGGCAAAAGCGCTTTGCTATGTGCTGCTGGAGCGGGTGGACCGGATTAGACTGGCGCGGTTTGCTTTCGAAGCTGGTACCGATCACGTAGCCAAAAATCCTGACGAGCAGTTCACAGACTGGGAAGAGGGGCGCTTCTTCGGTCCGCTAGTGGAACTGCGCTGGCGTAAGGAAGGTGACGATGCCTATCACCTCTGCTGCCTGAGCGATGACGATAGCATCTTTCCGTCCAACGTCCCCATTGTATCAGATGTGAACCTCTCGCAATACAGCCGCTTTGAACAGCAGCATTACCTGTGGGGTGTCTTTGAGGATGATTTAGGCGCATGGTATGACGAACGCATCCCGCAGTTCCTGAGTTATCCACTCCCTGCACCCACGGGCCGCCGACGAGCGATTCTGCAAACGGTCGAATACACCCACCTTGCAGTTTCTGCGGATGGCACCAACAGCGAAGAACGTTTCATCCGCTGGCAGGATTTGAAGGAGGCATGAAAAATGGCAAAATTCATCAATTCTTACAACTTTGTGCCTGTTGACCCCGACCGGGTTGATGCACAGCGCCAGCAGCCAGTGGGCTTTCAGCACCGCTTCCCAGAGGATCGCCTGTCAGGGCGGTTGCATTGTTCGCTTACGACTCTCACCTGCGTCTTCACACCTGACAGCAAGTCAGGCGGGCAAGTGCAGCAAAAGCGCTTCAATCGCCGTAGCGATGGATTGTTCACCATCCCAGGCTCATCACTCAAAGGGGTTCTTCGCATGGTGACGGAGGCGATTTCCAACTCATGCTTCACAATCTTCAGCGAGGATGGTTACAAATACTGGCTCCTGAACCGAGGATTGGCGTCAAGCTTACGGAGAGGCGCTTGGGTTTCCCCCATCAGTGGTATCACCTATAATTTAGAAAAGGATCGGCACGGCAACCTTATCGAACAACCGAGTGGCAATCCCAAGATCACTTTCAGCCACGATTCATTGCTCGATAACCGTTTAAAGAACCAACAGTGTCAACTCAACCGTGCCGATAACGGCTCGGGGCTCTGCGTCTGCTGCCGCTTGTTCGGGACGTCACCCAAAGGTGAGGGGGGACAGGAACAGGCAGAAGCAGCATTTGCCGGCAAGGTGCAGATTAGCGATGCCATCGCGTGTGGAGTAATCCAGGACAATCAGGTTGTACAAGTCAACCTTCAGAACCAGCGTGCTATGATGCCCCATCTTTGCGAACGCGCTTACATACGGCAGTACCAACTGAGCAACCCCAAGCCGCACCACGAGCCCTTCTATGTTGAGAACAGGCGCATTCGCGGACGCAAGTTTTACCACCATCACACCCATGATCAACTGTCTCGCCAGCGGGAGGATATCGAGATGGAAGTAGTCAAGCCAGATGTCATCTTCGGCTTCACAGTAGACTTTCAGAACCTGACCGGAGCGGAGTTAGGGCTGATATGTCTGGCGCTGGAACTGGAGGGGCGTTGCCATAAGATTGGGCAGGGAAAACCCATAGGCCTGGGGAGTGTGAAAATTCAGATCAATAGCGTTGAACTGCTTGATCCTGCTCAGCGGTTCCGTAGCTTTGATAGCCCTCTTGCACCAATTCCCGATGCGCGCCAGCAACTGGCGCAGTGGATTCAAGAGTGCCGGGACGATGCGACGGTTTTTTACGCTGATGGTTGGGACGCTCTGTGCGCTATCTATGACTCGCAGGCGGCAAAGTGGAACCCGAAGTATCCCAGCCGCGATTGGTTCCAAGCGCACAGCGGGGATCGTCTTCCACATCCGCAGGATCTGTCGAACCCTATTAACCGCTTCGACGACACACTACCCCCTGCCAGCGGGAGCAGAAGAGGAAGAAGATGAAACGACTTGTCATCACGACCGTTGGAACTTCACTGATGGACAAGATGAATATGCCCGGGAAACTTGAGATTCGAGGGCTTAACAGAAACCCCGACAATGTGTTGAGCAATGAGCAAGACTCGCAAAACGCCACCCTGTCCAAAGATATTGAAACGGCATGTGGAAAAATTACGATGCAAGGTGCAATCCGTTTCACAACCAGCGATCCGTTGGTGCAAAAGGCTGTGAACCGTCTGAAGAAACTCACCCCTAACAGTCCTACCCTTGGGCATCGCTACGCTGCTCCCGCCGAAATCGCCAGCCTGTGGGCGCTGAATAACTATCTCCAAGAGCAGCACGAACCTACCTTTAGCAAAGACAATGGTGATCGCGTTGTGCTGCTTTACTCAGACACACCCGAAGGTGTTTTCTGCGCCCGCAGTTTGCAAACCTATCTAAACGACCACAGCAACTTAGTAAAATGTGATTGGAGCACCGACGTAAAGTGCGTCAAGGCCTTACATGCAGAAGGTCCACAAGCATATCAAAACTGGGATAAAGCTGTGAAGAAGTTAGCCGAGTTGCTGGGCGAGGAACTGGATAGAGCAAAGAAAGAAGATTACAAAGCCTGGCTGAACATCACGGGTGGCTACAAAGGTATCACACCCTTCTCCAGTTTGCTGGGGCTGCTTAACGAAATTCCCGTTGTTTACCTTTATGAAACATCTGACGGACTCATTCGCCTGCCAAAAATCCCACTGCAATTGGACTTAGAGGCATACGAACTCAATTCGCACCTGATTCACGTCATTCTCATTGGCGGTGGGACACCCGAAGCCGTTGGTTTGCCACGAAATTTGCACGCCTGTGTCGAGCCGAGTAATGGCGATTGGAAACTCACCATCTGGGGCGAATTACTGGAAACATTGAGCAAGCGGGAAGGGCGCATCGGTGGCGCAAGAGTGATGGTGGAAGATTATTGGACAGACCACAATCTGCGTAACGAAGTTTTAAAGCGTGTCGAGCGCGTGGCGCAGTATCTACGTGTCGAATGCAAAACTCCACACATAGTCACACATGGTCGCGAGCACTTAGGACGTCTGCTGGAGTTCGTGGACGAAATCTTCATCCCTATCCTGGACCAGGAAAAGAACCTCCCCGAGAGCGTTCGCACTTTCTCCTGTGCCGACCTTTACACATTCAGCTCCTATATCTGGCTGCATGACATTGGGCACATCTCAGGTCACCTACGGTGCTATTGTCACACCGAGGTCATTGACCACCCAGCCGTCATCCGAGACTTGCACCACCTACTCAGCGAACAGCGAATAAAAGACGAAGGGAAGGAACGCTTCGCTTTTTGTGATGACAATCGCATTCAACCTGTTGCGAAAGTAGCCGCCTACCACCGATACGCTATGCCTTTGCATGACAGTGACGATGATCCATACGAATATAAGAAGGACTATTACGACGGCACGCCCATCTACATCAAAGAGCCTCCGCCTGAGACAATGGGCTTTCAGCATAATGGCAAGGATTTGCAGGTCAAAGTTCGCTTCCTAGCAGCTCTTGCCCGCGTCGTTGACGCCTGCGATGTCCAGAGGCGGCGGGCGGGGGAGCCATTCTATCAGCAGTGGCGGCAGATGTTTCGCAAGCAAGATATCGAAATAGAACAGAGCCTAGTGACACGCTATGAAAAGGATTTTAATGAGATTAAGAATTTGTTAGGCAGTGATGAGAAAACCAAAGTGCTCGATTGGATCTTGAACAACATGTGCGCCCGAATTGACTTTAACTTGAAACAAGAGTTGCACTTTGAAAAACACAACCAGATCGATCGGGTTTGGTGGCAGCAAGGGAATCCATTCAAGGACATCAAAGACAATTACCACTTCAGCATCATTATTCAACAGACGAAGTTAGACGATGTTCGGGAAGTGAGGCGGGAGGATAAACCGCCAGCAACAGTGGAGATGGCGCGGGCATACTTCAAACAATCAGGGGTCGAGTGCGGCAAGTTTAAAAGCGAGGTTCAGAGGTATTTCCCAAACTCACAAGGTCAAAGCCTCGCCAACCAAATTGATGCACTGCGAGGGAACATCAATACTTTCCTTAGCTCCCTGTCTGGCAGAGACAACAGCAACAATTTGAGTAATGAGGAAGAGTCCGAATACAGCTACCACATTGTTCATCTCGTCGCCTTCGATATTGTCAAGGAATATGCCAAAGTGCATGACATCATGAACATCAACAAACTGTTCCTTGATGATATCAAGATTCGTTGGGCAGACAACCGAAGTGAAACAATTTGTTTGCACTTGGAGGATGCGGTCTGATGCTAAATATAAAAAATACCATCACAGATTTGATAGGGGGTGAGGGCACTAACCACTGACGTCGAACAGCAAGCACTCCACGCAGATATTCAAAACACTTTTGAAGCAGACGCTGACCGCACCCATCAAATATTCGCCCTATGGTGAAAGATTCGTTGGTTCGTGGACGAAAAGAAAGCACCTGTCCTCAAAATTTGCCGTGTATGGGGCAAACATGGAAGAATGATCAAAAATTGGAGAACTACTGATGGGGAAACCACAATTGACTGATTGTTTTTAATAAGAGAGTAGTTGAACAATGGCGAAGGAAATTGACATTAAAATTTTTGGATCATTGATAGAAGCTTTTCACCAACAATTAGGGGATGGACTTATTTCTCTGGTCCTTTTTGGTTCTCGGGCAAGAGGTGAGGGCTCGGACAGAGGCGACTGGGATATTTTCTTGATTGCGAAAGAACTTCCAACCAACCCCTTTGAGAGGCAGATTACCTTAAGAAAAATAATCCCCTTAAAATTCCCTTTTTCAGGTTTCTTTGTATGCTAAAACCATTAAGGAGTTTGAGGCAGAAAAAGCAGTATTATTAGCAAAGGATTCTTATAATTTACCACGTTAGCAATTGAGACCGTTGAGAAAATCGAACAAGATAGGAATTTTTGTAAGGATATTTCACACTATTAACTTGATTCAGAAGAAAGGAGGCGTAAGGATATGAGCGTTATTATACCTGATGATATTCTCCATGCCACAAGGATGACTGAAGAGGAGCTGAGGCAAGAACTAGCTATTATGCTCTTTCAAAAGGAAAAGTTGACATTAGGACAAGCCAGTCGCCTGGCCAAGATGAACCGATTACAATTCCAGCACCTGCTTGCGAGCAGGCAAATTCCTGTTCATTATGATGTCGCAGAATTTGTAGAAGATCTGAACACATTGAAGGAGGTAAAGCAACTTTGATTATTGTCTGTAATACCTCTCCTATCATGAACTTTGCTGTTGTTGGGCAACTGGATCTTCTTAAGAGGGTTTATCAAAAAGTGTTCATTCCTGAAGCAGTTTTTCAAGAGCTTTCGGCCATACGTTCAAGCCAACTCGGAGACGTTGTGATCCAAACAGTTTTGTGGATTGAACAGCGATCTGTGGCTAATAAGTCATTAGTGGATTCACTTCGGCTTGAGTTAGACCTTGGGGAATCAGAGGCGATTATTTTAGCGATGGAAATGAAGGCCGATTTTTTAATTCTTGATGAACGTAGAGGGCGAAACGTTGCCTCTCGTTTTGGGCTAAAGTACATTGGGCTTTTAGGTATACTTGTTGAAGCTAAACGAAAAGGTTTAATTGATGCTGTTAAACCTGTTCTCGACGACTTGATGATAAAAGCGGGTTTTTGGATGGGAAGCCCCATTTATACTCGTATCTTACAAGAGGTTGGAGAAACTGGAAAGTAATCAGGTAAAAAGCTTATAATCATGGCGCACATCATAATTACTGAGGAAAATATGAGGCATTTGGTGGAGCGGGGGAAGGGAAGGTTTAACCGGTCTGAATCTATAGCCCTGTCTCATATCGAGAGGATTAAGAAGGTTCTGGAGGAGAATGCTCCCGAAGACTGGCGGTTTACGAGGAATCCAGTTGCCAAATTTTTGATCTGCGATCTGGAAACGGATTTCCGTATTGTAGGCAGGACTTATCGAAATGTTGGAGAAGAGATTATCAACGAACTTAAAGCCACAAACTTGAAAAAGGATAAAGTCAAAGAACTTACAACGAAGTACCTTGAATTGATTGAGAAACCCGATCCCGCGATATGTCATGAACTAAAAACCATTTATCGACGAGATCAAGATATCTCCGAATTGAAAACGAGCTACAGGGCTGCACGAAAAGATCTGCCACAGGTTATTCCTTTAGACGCAAAAAGGATAGCCACCCGACCAAACGCTATCATCATCAAAGAAGGAGAACTCTGGGCCAGACAGGAGGAGTTGCTTAGCCTCGGCGATAGAAGTTTAGAATATCTTCTCTTCGAAAAGTTGACCCCTTCTGGCATCGATAAGTCGAGTATACGTGTGTACACTCACGACAGCCAGGGAAACATAAGGCTTGAAAGAATGGAAAAACGTTCTGCCACCCCTCTCTTCCTCAAACGGCACGATTTGCCATCACATTTCCGTACTGCAAGTTACTGGAGCTTACCTACTTATGTGGATGCGGAGTATTTGGATTTGAAGTATAAAGAGGAGCACTACCCAACCGAATTAACAAGTGATGAATCCTTCTTAATTTTTCGGATAGAGCTAATTAACAAAGAAGTCAGGAGGCATTTGGGACTTTTTTAGACGGGGGTTAGCGGAAAATTTGAAGATCGGCAAAATTATTGAGGTTTTTGCCAATTTTGGGGGGCAAAAATAGAGTAAAGATGGGATAAAAATGGTAAAAAAATTTCTCAAAAAAGGGGGGTTAGCGGTTTTGGGGGTTAAACTTACCGAATCTATTGAGGAAAAAATGGGGTATGTTGGAAAAGGATAGAGGGGAGAAACCCGATTGAAACTTTCCGTGCAGTTCTTCGCCGTCTTCGGGAGTGTCCAGGGTTGGAAAAGGATAGAGGGGAGAAACCCGATTGAAACTTTTCTTCCGGTGGGGAATGCCTAAATTATTTTTCGGCGTTGGAAAAGGATAGAGGGGAGAAACCCGATTGAAACTTACCTCTTCATCAGAGGGCGGTGCCGCTTGGTTTGTTGGAAAAGGATAGAGGGGAGAAACCCGATTGAAACCTTTCATTATGATTTTAACACTGTTCATTTTTTATCTCCGTTGGAAAAGGATAGAGGGGAGAAACCCGATTGAAACTTATGCACTTTGTCTTGCTCGATAATCCAATTCCCGTTGGAAAAGGATAGAGGGGAGAAACCCGATTGAAACCATAATAATGGAGATGCTCGGCCAGAGGAATTTGGTGTTGGAAAAGGATAGAGGGGAGAAACCCGATTGAAACGTTGACTTAATGATGACAGTCTTCATGGTTAGGTTGCGTTGGAAAAGGATAGAGGGGAGAAACCCGATTGAAACTTCATCCGACGGTTTGTATTCCCGCAGGTATATTTCAGTTGGAAAAGGATAGAGGGGAGAAACCCGATTGAAACTTTTTGTCTGCCCGTAAAACCGTGATTTTTATCGTGGTTGGAAAAGGATAGAGGGGAGAAACCCGATTGAAACTATTCTTACCCGTCTTTTTTGGGACAAGAATATTCTCTGTTGGAAAAGGATAGAGGGGAGAAACCCGATTGAAACTCTTTGAAATCACCGGCCATCGCAATTGGAACCAAGAGGTTGGAAAAGGATAGAGGGGAGAAACCCGATTGAAACCTTATAAAGAATTCTCATCATTTTTCCTTGTGGAATTTGTTGGAAAAGGATAGAGGGGAGAAACCCGATTGAAACTTATACGGCTCAATTGGGTTATCGGTGACTAATATTGTTGGAAAAGGATAGAGGGGAGAAACCCGATTGAAACTTTTCATTAAATTTACCCCTGCTATCGCCACTCGGTTGTTGGAAAAGGATAGAGGGGAGAAACCCGATTGAAACGATTGAAAATCCTTGCAACGGATTCGGAAAATAAATAGGTTGGAAAAGGATAGAGGGGAGAAACCCGATTGAAAC
>Ga0207951_100336_pt1 | contig 25251 bp, 30 predicted proteins | sample Subbio12Aug_8Bad_FD_184830 | JGI IMG/M metagenome (GOLD analysis project Ga0207951, IMG submission 184830) | Serpentinite rock and fluid subsurface biosphere microbial communities from McLaughlin Reserve, California, USA - CR12Aug_8Bad (SPAdes) | ecosystem: Environmental > Terrestrial > Deep... | reverse complement strand
ACAGAGGGGAGGGGGCTAATTTTTCTTGACAATCAAAAAAAATGGTGCATGTTAGTGGCAAAAGCGAAGCTTAATGTTCATAAATGGAGCGCATTATTCCAGGTCTCCTATTGACAACGCTACCAAATATTTAAATAAAGAATTTTGAGAGGGTAACGATCGGTTTACGAATTGAATGTGGGTGGATGGAATATTGATTTTACAAATCCTTGATCGGACAGAGCGCTCACGCTAAGAAAGATAAAAAAGGAACTGAGATCTGGCAGAGAGAGGCTTGTCTCCTGGTGAAAAAATTTAAGGGCATAGCTTGAAGAGGGACAGAGAGGACATTTCGGCATATAGGGATTGCAGTCATCCATATTACAGGGTTTCTGAAAAGAGGGGAAATTATTGTTGACCGGGTGGGAAAACCCGGCCCCCCCTGTTAAAAGAGGTAGCATTAAAAGAATGGAGATGAGTATACTCAAAGCCTTTTTTAACATTAGCTAAATTTTAACACCATAGGATTGGAGTTGTCAATAAAAATAATAAAGAATTTAAAAAAAATACTTGACAATGTTTGTCGGCTATGTAATATTGAATTAACAGTTTAAATTGCAGGAAATTAAAAGGGATGGCAAGCAATTTGAAAAAAGAATTAACTATTGGAATTCATTTAATAAAACACAAAAATCCGATGGTGATGTGTTGTATGGACATGCATTATCTGCCTGGTAGGGGAGGCTCGCCCATGTAAACATCATCGTAATTATTTGTCTTTGGCGCAACCCACTACCAACAGAATGGCCGGTGGGTTTTTTGTTTTTAATGCACATTATCTATCAAAATAGGAGGTTAAGAAAATGACGACAAGAGGATTCGAAACATTGGCGCTTCACGCCGGGCAGGAGACCCCTGATCCGACCACCGGATCAAGAGCAGTGCCCATTTATCAAACGACATCGTATGTCTTCCAGAATACGGAACATGCGGCAAATCTTTTTGCTCTCAAAGAGTTCGGGAATATCTATACCCGGATCATGAATCCAACAAACGATGTTTTTGAAAGAAGGGTCGCAGCCCTTGAAGGGGGCACAGGCGCCCTGGCAGTGGCTTCCGGACAGGCGGCCGAGACCCTTGCTCTATTAGCGATAACGCAGGTAGGCGATGAGATCGTTTCAGCCAATAATCTTTACGGCGGGACATACCAGCTCTTTCATTACACCTTCCCCAAATTGGGCAGAAAGGTGAAGTTTGTGGACTCGACAAAGCCGGCTGAATTCAGGAAAGCCGTAACGGATAAGACGAGGGCAATCTTTGCCGAGACGATAGGAAATCCCAAGCTGGATGTCCCTGATTTTGAGGCAATCGCCCGAATAGCCCATGCGGCAGGCGTTCCTTTTGTCGTCGATAATACCGTCGGTATCGGCATTGTTAAACCGATAGACTACGGGGCGGATATCATTGTCGACTCCGCTACAAAGTATATCGGCGGGCATGGGACATCGATCGGAGGGGTGATTGTCGATTCGGGGAAGTTTGACTGGAGTAACGGGAAATTCCCTGAATTTACCGAGCCGGACCCGAGTTATCATGGTTTGAAATTCTGGGATACCTTCGGAAATTTTCCGGGTTTGGGGAATGTGGCTTTTATCATTAAAGTAAGGGTTCAGTTGCTCCGTGATCTGGGAGCATGCTTGAGTCCTTTCAATGCATTTTTGTTTCTTCAAGGATTAGAGACTCTACCTTTAAGGGTGAAGAGACATTCTGAAAATGGGCTTAAGGTCGCCCAATTCTTAAAGAGCCATCCTTTGGTCACCTGGGTAAACTATCCAGGCTTGGAAGAACATCCAAGTCATAAATGGGCGTTGAAATATTTAAAGGGTAACTTTGGAGGCCTGGTGGGTTTTGGAATTAAAGGCGGATTAGAAGCTGGAAAAAGATTTATTGAATCGGCAAGCCTTCTTTCCCACCTCGCCAATATAGGCGATGCAAAGAGCCTTGTGATTCATCCTGCCTCAACCACCCATCAGCAGTTAACCCGGGGAGAACAGGAGGAGACAGGGGTAACAGAAGATTTTATCCGGCTCTCGATTGGTTTGGAGGATGTGGAGGATATTAAGGAGGATATTGATCAGGCATTGAAGAAAGCGGCCGGATGAGGGGGAAAGAGATGAGAGTGCTAAGTCCAATGTTAAAGAAGATTGATGAAGTTACAGAGGTGTCCCAGATATCTCAACATGCAGGGCCTTTGGGCCGGAATCCGGATAAAAACATTTGCGAAAGCGTGGGTGTGGTAGAAACAAATTATTTTCATTTTGCACTTCCGCCCAATGAACTCACACTGGAGAATGGAGAAAAACTTGGTCCCATCACCGTTGCTTATGAGACCTACGGAGAGCTGAACGATCAAAGGTCCAATGCCATTCTCATTCTTCATGCCCTTTCGGGGGACGCCCATGCTGCGGGTTTCCATGAAGGAGATGAAAAGCCTGGCTGGTGGGATGACATGATCGGTCCGGGCAAGGCCTTTGATACGAATAAGTATTTCGTCATCTGTTCGAATGTCCTTGGAGGCTGCAAGGGATCGACCGGTCCATCTTCAGTCAATCCCAAGACAGGGAAGAAATATGGTCTGGATTTTCCCATCATCAGTATCTCGGATATAGTGAACGTTCAGAAGGGCTTGATCGACTCTTTGAAAATTGATCAACTTCTTTCAGTGGCTGGCGGTTCGATGGGCGGAATGCAGGCTTTGGAGTGGCTCACCGCTTATCCGGATAAGCTGAAAAGCGCCATTGTCATTGCAACTGCAGTGAAACATTCACCTCAACAGATTGCATTTCATGAAGTCGGGCGGCAAGCGATTATGGCGGATCCTCACTGGGAAAATGGTCATTATTATGGCGGACTTCCTCCGGCCAAAGGGCTCTCCGTCGCCCGCATGATCGGGCATATCACCTATATGAGCGAAGTCTCAATGGCTGAGAAATTTGGAAGGCGCTCCGGAGATGAACAACCGCATAAATTCAGCGCTGGTTCCGAGGTGGAGGATTACCTCTCCAACAGAGGGAATCATTTTGTGAAAAGGTTTGACGCCAATTCCTATCTTTACATCACCAGGGCGATCGATTCTTTTGATGTCTCAAGAGGGAAAAATCTTTATGACGTGTTTAAGGTTGTAAAAGCGAAAGTCCTTGTTCTGGCATTTAAGTCGGATTGGCTGTACCCGGCTTCTCAATCCCTCGAAATTGTGAGAGCCTGCAAATTGGCGGGGATTGACACAACATATTGTGAAATTGATTCGACATACGGTCACGATGCCTTTCTGCTGGAAGTTGAAGAAGAAACGCACCTCGTTAAATATTTCTTACAAAGGGTGTCTCTTGATAACGGAGCGACAGGCGTGCACCAGGCGCTGCAGTATGAAATCTGATGCGCTTCCATTAGAGTACAGAGCTATTCTCAAATGGGTTCGCCAGGGTTCGTCCGTTTTGGACCTTGGTTGCGGTGACGGGAAGCTATTGGATTTTCTTGTTCGTGAGAAGAAGATTCGGGCTCAGGGGATAGAGATTGATGAACAAGCCATCTATCAATGCGTCACTAAAGGGCTGAGCGTATTTCATGAGGACATCGATCACGGCCTATCCGGATACGGAGATAAGACTTTTGACTATGTGATCCTTAATCAAAGCCTTCAGCAAGTCAAAAAACCTGATGTTGTGGTCAAAGAGGCATTAAGGGTCGGGAGGGAAGTCATTATTGGTTTTCCAAATTTTGCCCATTATCAAGCCCGTTTTCAGATCTTCTTTAAAGGGAAGACCCCGGTGACACCCTCTTTGCCTTATGAATGGCATGATACGCCCAATCTCCACTTCTTGAGCATTTCAGACTTTATCGAGTATTGCCATTGGAGAGACATTAAAATAAAACGTTCCATTTTTATTGGAAAAAATAGAGCCGTCAAACTATTTCCAAACTTGTTCGGGATGACGGGGATCTTCCTTGTTTCAAATGGAAAATCTGCGGCTTAAATGACCCGTGATATTATGGAAAAGGTGCTTTTCAGAAGATCTCTATGTGAGGCTCCTGGCTGGGGACCACTCCGCCAATTTGAACAGCAGCAACACCTGCCTTTGTTAATTCCATGGTGAGCCGGTCGGATTCGGCAGAAGGAAGGCTGAGCAAAAGCCCGCCGGATGTCTGAGGATCGAAGAGCAGTTCTTCCTGTTCCCCGGAGAGTTCCCTTCCCTTTTGGAAGAATCCTTCGGCCAATTTTCTGTTGGCCTTATTGCTTCCTGTCGTCTCGCCCCTTCGATACATCTGTAGTGCGTTGGGGTAGAATGGGAGTTTATCATATAAGAGATCGATCTGGACTCCACTGCCTTTTGCCATCTCCAGGGCATGTCCGACGATGCCAAATCCCGTTATATCGGTGCATGCATGGATATCGAAATTCAAAGCAATCTCCAATGCCTTCTTATTGAGTGAGGCGATCTGTGGCAGAATCAATTCTAACTCGCGGAAGGGAAGCTTTTTGGAACGGCATGCGTTAAATAAAACGCCTGTGCCAAGGGGCTTGGTGAGAATCAAGGCGTCGCCATCTTTGGCGCCGCAATTGGTCAGGATGCGTTCAGGATGAACCACTCCTGTTACGGCCAGACCATACTTGGGTTCATTGTCATCCACCGAGTGTCCTCCTGCAATGGAGGCGCCTGCTTCCAAAACCTTATCCGATCCCCCCCGAAGTATTTCTCTTAAAAGAGCCGCGCCAAGCTTTTTCATTGGAAACATGATGAGATTTAAAGCTGTCAGCGGTTTTCCTCCCATCGCATATACATCCGAAAGCGAATTGGCCGCCGCAATCTGGCCAAACCAGTAAGGGTCGTCAACCGGTGGTGTAATAAAGTCTACTGTACTGATAAAGGCAAGATCATCGGAAAGGCGATAAACAGCCGCATCATCACAGGTCTCAAATCCTACCAGGAGGTTTGGATCCTGGGAAGGTTTCAATGCTTTCAGCGCTTCCGACAGATCTGTCGGACCGATTTTTGCCGCTCAGCCGCAGGTGCGGGAGAGTCCGGTCAGAGTCTTCTTTTTTCTAAAGAAAGTCATCATCCACCTCGAATTGATTCATTCTTCAGCTCTTCCAATGCCTGTTTTACCGTAATAACAGGTTGAGGGCAGGCCATGGCCCAGCAATCGATCTCCCTCATTTCTATATTCACCTCCATTGGCAACCGCCCACATTCTTCTTCCCGAAGATTATGCAATCAGGTAAGATTTAAATTAAACGGAGTATTCCTATATGTCAAATCGGAAATTTCGATATTGAACCTCGAAAGTATCATATTTACCAATAGGAGATTTTCGGAGGTTTTTACAAAGAATTCCTCTTTCTTTGGAATATCATGATTGATGGTCTCGTCAAAAGTCGTCACTCCGAAAAATTTTGTTATTTTATATTGTTAAATCACAAATTATTACAATTAGTTACAAGATATTTTCAAAAAAGACTTGACAAATTTTTACTTTTAATGTAAAAGTCTATATATTTGATAGACTTTATATACTTTAATGGATGGGGGGCAATATCATGAAGATTACCAGGAAGGGGGAATATGCGATGCGGGCCTTGGTGGATCTGGCCCTGCATTATAAAAAAGGGATGAGGCAGATACAGGATATTGTTCGTGAAGAAGATATACCGGAGAAATTCTTAGAGCAGATTCTGCTTGCCCTTAAAAATGCTGGTTTCGTAGAAAGCAAAAGAGGCGTAGGAGGTGGATATTTTTTAAGCAACCCCCCTGACAAGATTTTGCTTGGTGACGTTATCCGTCTGATTGACGGACCGTTGGCTCCTTTAGATTGTGTAAGCAAAACTAAACATGTGAAATGTCCAAAGGAGATAACGTGCGGGATACATAGTGTAATGCTTGATGTGAGTAATGCAACAGCAGAAATTTTAGACCATGTCACTTTGGCGGATGTCTGTAATAGGACAAAAGGGATGGCTGAACGGAGAGCTGAACACCAAATGTACTATATCTAATTTTTTTCGGTTAAAAATCTACCGTAATAAAATACTTTATAAATGGCATTAAGAGAATATTGAAGTGGAGAAAGCTATTTCAAATTTCAAAATAAATGAAGAAGAACTTCTTTCGCATATTTTAAAAGCGATAAGGAGTATCCGATATGGCTATGTCCAGATTATTGTCCAGGATTCTAAGGTTGTGCAGATAGACAAAACGGAAAAGATTCGGCTTGACAGGGAAATGGGAGGCAATAGGTAAGGATGCCAGTTTGAGATAATATTTATAGGATGAGGGTCTAAGGCTAAACATCTTTCCCTCTGGCCTTACGCCTTTAACCTCAAACTTTAAAAGCTGACCGGACAACTGGAGGCTAAAAGGAAATCAATCCTTTTAGCCTTTTTCTTTTTCTAATGGTCGGGAGGGAGATCTAAATCAAGGGTAAAAACTCTTGAGAGGGGGCGGCTCCTTCCCCGGCCGCCAAAAAACTAAACAGAGGAGGCAGGGAGATGAGACAGTTAAAGGAATTGTTGAAAACGGAGGATTGGTTGGCTGTGTGGTTGGGGTTCCTCATCATCGGGCTGGTGCTCGTTGGATTGAGGCCTCAGATGCCCACCTTCAAATGGGCCACGGATGGGGAGTTTAAGAATGTTGTGATGATCTCTACACCCAAAGTAGACAAGCTTGTTGCAGAGGCCGAGGCAAAAAGAGAGGCGGATCTCATCACTGCAGGAACAGGACTCAGGACTGCGATAGAAACTGGAGATCGGGCGGCCATTCGAAATGCCGCAAAGAAGCTTGGGGATATTTCGAAGACTGCTAAAGATCCCAGTCTCAAGAAGAAAGGAGGCGATATCAGCAAGAAGTTGGGCGATGAAGCAGGCGCCCTCGTAAGCAAAGTTTTATCAAGTGAAAATATCCTTAAATCCATTTACATCGGCGTTACGTATCTTATCCTCACCACTATCGGAATCGTCCTGTTGGGAGGCCGGGTGGTCACTTTCATTTTAGGGTTCCCGGTTGTCTTTGCCCTCGCCTGGATCTCGCAGTTTATCGCAGGCAATGTTACCCTTAACTACTGGGGTCTGGAGTATGTGATTTTCGCTCTCCTCATCGGTCTCTTCATCAGCAACGTCCTCGGTGTGCCGAACTGGTTAAAGGAGGCGGTGCGGACAGAATATTACATCAAGACAGGGCTGGTGATATTAGGGGCTGGCATCCTCTTTTTTGAAATTCTCCAGGCCGGGGCAATTGGAATTGTTCAGGCGATCTTAGTCGTCTTAATCGTCTGGTATGTATGTTTCTGGATTGCGAAGAGGCTTCGAGTTGATGAAGAGCTGGCCGTCATGCTTTCCACCGGGGTCTCCATCTGCGGCGTTTCTGCGGCTATCGCTGCCTGTGGAGCCATCCAGGGTGACAAGAAGAAACTCTCCTATACCATTTCATTAATCCTGATCGTCGCCGTTCCCATGATGGTACTGGGGCCATGGATTGCCAAGGTGTTAGAAATTCCTGATATCATAGCCGGTGCCTGGCTCGGAGGAACCCTTGATACCACCGGCTCTGTTGTTGCAGCAACCGCCCTCATCAGCGAGGTGGCGATGAAGGTTGGCGCCATCGTAAAATTCTCGCAAAATGTTCTGATAGGGATTGCGGCGCTTCTCCTTTCGATCTGGTGGACTTTGAGGAAGGGCATCCAGACCGGAGAACGGGCGGGCATTAGGGTGATATGGGAACGGTTCCCAAAATTTATTCTCGGTTTCCTGATCGCCTCTTTTGTATTCTCGTTTCTGGTGGATCCAGGCCTTGTAAAAGAGACAAAGGGGATATTGAGCGGCCTCAGGACGGTCTGGTTCGCCCTCGCCTTCACATCCATCGGTTTAGAGACACGTTTCACCGAGCTCTTTGGCATGGGGGGAGGCCGGCCGGCCATCGCCTTCATCGGAGCCCAGGCTTTTAATATCATCTGGACGCTTATTCTGGCATATCTTCTCTTCGGCGGATATATTTTCCCGGCGCCGGTCATCAAATAGAAATGGAAGGATATATTCTTTTCGCTTGTGAGGGGCTATGAATATTGGGGAAACGGTAAAAATTTCTTCAAACATAAGGGAATCCTTACAAGGAATAGACGAGCAAAAATATGAAGAGAGTAATAAGATAAACAGGTTTTTAATGACTTGAAGGAGGGGAAGCATGGAAGATTTGGATTACCAGGAGCTTAAAAAAGGCGGAATGATGAGACAATCTGAAAAGGGCCGATTCTCGGTCCGATTGCATGTCACCGGAGGAAACCTGACCTCGAGGGCAATGGGGACCATTGTCCATGTGGCAGAAAGATTTGGAAACGGAGGAATCCATTTAACCGCCAGGCAGGGCATAGAGATTCCCAATATCTCACAGGAAGATCTATGGAAAGTCAAGAATGAACTCTCTTCAGGGGGCGTCTCTGTCGGTGTATGCGGCCCTACCATACGAACAATCACTGCCTGTCAGGGATGCCGGATCTGCCCCTATGGATTATTGGATTCTCCCCGTTTGGCCGGAGTGATTGATCAACATTTTTATGGAAAGCCTGTTCCACACAAGTTCAAAATCGGCATTTCGGGATGCGCCAACAACTGCATCAAAGCTGAAGAGAATGATGTGGGAATCAAAGGGGCGGTGGAGCCCTTGTGGGATGAAGAGTTCTGCGCCCATTGTGGAATCTGTCAATCCGTTTGCCCGGTCAAGGCCATAGATGCGGATCAAGAGAAAAAGAAGGTGAAGATTCGTTTTTTTCAATGCATCTATTGCGGCGACTGCATTCAATCCTGTCCAACAAATAGCATGAAAGAAGCGCAGAGAGGCTTCCTTCTCTATGCCGGAGGGAAATTCGGAAGGTTCCCCTCTATCGGCAAAAGGATTGGAAAATTATTCTCACACGATTCAGACCTTATTAAAGCGGTCGGGGCGTCAGTGGAGTTTTTCCGGCTCAACGGGAAACCCAAGGAAAGGTTCGGAGGGGCTCTTGAGAGGGTCGGGTTTGATAAATTTGAAGAGTTTTTGCGAGAAAAATTGGAGGAGGCGCCCGATGGAAAAGCGGCTTGATATCAGAGGGGAGGTCTGTCCCACCCTGTTTGTAAAGGTAAAAGCAGAGATGGAGAGATTGCGAAAAGGGGAGAAGTTGGAGGTCGTTCTAAAAGAAAGAGACCTAAAAGATGTGATGAGCGCTTTGAAAATCGAAGGGTATCAGGTCCTCCATGTTTCCCAGGAAGGAGATGCCTATCGAGTCACCGTAACAAAGTAGAAGGATTTTATTTTCGATGAGCGTACTTTTGGTCTACCAATTCGACAACCTGTTCCACAGAGGAACCTTCTCCCAATTTCTCCCGGATGAAATTCTTCACCTCAACCGCTCCCCTTGGCATATCGCATTCGCAGGTTTCCAGCGGAAGCTCTCCGCATCCTCCACAAGGGCATTTGAAATTTTTAGCGACAGCAATCACCTGAGCCTCATCCACTTTGACGGAGGATTTCTGGATCGAGGTCGACGCAGGAATCGAAGGGGATTGAGGAGGACTTTTTTCTTTGAAGAAGCTTAATCCAAGATTGAGTGAGAGGCCAAGCACAAAGACCAACCCGATGACGAGAGCGATCGTCTTATAAGATGGGTTGGAAGATTGTCTCTGGAGTTTTTCCATGGGCGCCTTGATGATCTCTTCGCCGCAGGAAACGCAGAAAAGGGTGTCCAGTTCATTGAAATGGCCGCAGCTCCTGCATTTGCGTTGATTTCCTTTCCCCGATTTTTGAACGCCGGACAATCTTTCTCCACATTCCGCGCAAAAAACGGACTCCCCGGGATTTTCGTGTTTACACCGGGCGCACAGGAGATGAACTCCGAGAGGCGCTCCGCATTTTCTGCAGAATTTTGATGGTTTCGGATTTTCCGCGTCACATTGAGGACATTTCATTTTCCTCCTCCTTCTTATCAGGCATAACTATGCAGCCCGGAGAGGAGATAGTTCACTCCCCAGTAGGTAAAGACGACCGATACGAACCCGACAATCGAGACAAAAGCCATCCTTCGGCCCACCAGACGACCCGTATATCTCATGTGAAGGAGGATTGCATAGACGAGCCATGTAATCAGGGACCATGTCTCTTTCGGATCCCAGCTCCAGTAGGTTCCCCAGGCATAATTGGCCCAGATGGCTCCTGTGATAATCCCTACGGCAAATAGGAGGAAGCCGACGACGATCGACCGGTAATTCATCTCTTCAAGAATCTTCTGGGAGGGCAAAATGCTATTCGATGTTTTATCTTCCTTCCTGAACAGATAAACAAGGCTCACCCCAAACGAGACGGCGAAGGCCGCATAGCCAAGGAAACAGGTCACGACGTGATAGAAAAGCCAGTCGCTCTGCAAGGCGGGCATCAGTGGCCGCACATCCGGGTTAAGGCCGAGAACCGCTATGCTCACCGTGAGAAAACCCAGAGGCAAGATGAAGGCCCCAAGGCCTTTCGTACGATAAACCCGTTCAAAAAAGAGATAGATTCCAACAATGGTCCAGGAAAAGAAGACCATGGATTCGTACATGTTGGAAAGGGGAAGATAGGCGATTCCCAGTTGATGGGTTTCGTACCACCGGTAACCCATTGCAACCCCATTGAGGATGAATCCCAGAGAAGCGGCCACGGTTCCTGACTTTCCGATCCCCTCATTTCTTGTTACGAGGTATAGACCGTAGAGAAGGGTAGACAGAAGATAGATAAACATCGTGAATTGGAAAAGGGTCGGATTAATCATCTTTTCCTCCTTTCTGAGTGGATCTCCCACGTAAGAAGAATGCAAAAATAAGCCCGAGGGTCAACAGCCCAAATCCGGTCCATACAACCGGAATTCCCGGGTCTTTCACAACCATGAGTCCGGTATAAGGCCTTTCCCCTCCCGAATAATTGATAAACTTCACACGATAGGTATCGTCCTTTGAACCATGAAAGTCCGGGTGTTTTAGAAAAGACCATCCTTGATAGGACAATTTGCCATTTTGGTAGATATTAACTTGAACAGCCGGGTTGTTCGGCTGGTCGGAGCGGGAGAAGATGCGATTCCCTTCCCCCAGGCTAAAATCCGGGATCAGGGCGGCAAGCTCCACCTTGTAATCTGTCCCTTGAACTTGCTTCGTTTCCCCCTCACCGAGTTGGATGCGGAAGGTCTTGGGATCATTTCCTTTCGGGATGATCTCCAGTTCGGCTTTCCGCTCTTCGGGCAGGGAAGGAAGAAATCCATAGCTTGATTGATAGAAATTGACGCCCTCGTAATGGAGGGGGTCATTGACTCGAATCCTCTTCTTGAGGACCTCCTGGCCGCCTTCAAGAATGACCAGATCGCTCAGGTATTCCCTGACGACCTCAGATCCGGGGTAATAGCTCATTTCAAACTTCTCACAACGGATGGTGAAATCGAGCCCCAGTTCTTTCGCCGTTCCTTTTAAAAAGATCGTGGCAGTCTCGTCTCCCTGCGGTATATTGACAAATCCCTTGAAACCCCAGATGTTCCCGATGAGGGAGCCAGCCAGGATGAGCACGAGGCTAAAGTGTGTAAGGTGCGGCCCGAGCCGGCCAAGCCATTCCCGTCTGGTCAGGTTTCCCCGGGCCGTGACCCTGGGGAGCCGTTTTATTGAACAGGTGACGAGATTGAAGAGAAGCAGGACCAGAAGAAGCCGAAACCACCAGGAGGCATAGAGATCCAGAAACCCGAGCAGGTCAAAAAGACGGTAAAGGACCAGACCGTAATGGGCGATGTATTCGCCGGCTTCTTTTTGTTGGGGTATCAGGGTTCCAATGATTGAAACCAGGGCAATGGTAATGAGCAAGAAGATCGTTGTCTTCAAGGAGAGAAAGACTCCCTGGATGGGTTTAAATAGCTTTTTCATATTTTTCCGCTCCCTGGAAGATTGAGATAAAAGTTCCAATGGTTGATCATGATCGTTGCTTTAAAGGATCGATTTTGGCGGGCGAAATATAAGTTTGACAAATTCCTGATTGGAGAGATGGCTGAGATCAATCAGGCCAAGAGAGGAACAGGGGATGAGGAAATGAAACTCGGCCGCCTGGCGGGCATAGGGATTGACAAAGCCCGAGGAAGGACAGCAAGGGCATTCCGGCAAAAGGCCATTGCAGGCATCCATGTCACAAGTATTTTTAAAAGAGGGAACCGGCGCCCCCCCGATTAACGGGGAGACGAAAAAAATCCCCGTCATGAGGGGGAGCAAAACGAGCAACGACATTAAGATAGAGAAGATTTTTTTTACCATTGCTTTTATGATTGAATAATTGGTGTCTGTTTATAAATGCCGAATTTGCCTCTATCTGTCATTCCCGTGGAAATGGGAATCCAGTCTTTTCAATACGTTCTGGATACCTGCCTTCGCGGGTATGACGAACAAACTGCATTTATAAACAGATTCTAATTAATAACATAATCATACAGGATTTGCAATCTGCCCGGCCTTCTAAAAAAGGGGGAGCGTTGATTTTGGGGGAACCATTGCATATTCAATGGCATATCACCAACCTCTGCAATCTTCGGCGCTCGCATTGTTACCAGGAGCAATGCTTCCGACAAATCTGTCGGACCGATTTTTGCCGCTCACCCGCAGGTGCGGGAGAGCCCGGTGAGCGTCTTCTTCCTTTTATAAAGAGCCATACTCAATGGACCTCTTGACACTGCTTATCACCATTGCCGACATATTCAATCTCCCTCCTTTGGGAACACGGTTATATGTGTTGGGTCCACATAAATCTTCACCCTGCTTCCGGCGGGATGCACAATTGCTGACGGCTTAATGGAATGCACCACCCCGCCATTGCTCAAATCCAGCCTGTAAAGAACCTCTGGGCCCAAAAACTGCACATCAGAAATCAGGGCATCGCCTCCTTCGTTCACTTCAAAATCCACGTCATCAGGCCGCATCATTATATCCACATCCTTGTCCTCAAGCAAACCATACCCCGGACACCGGAAAACTCCCAAATCGGAAATTAAAGCGCCGTTTCGAATCCTTCCACCCACAAAATCAGCCTTTCCTACAAAATCCGCTACAAAACGGCTTACAGGCTTATGGTATATTTCTACCGGAGAGCCGGTCTGCTCAAGCCTGCCCTGATTTAAAACGCCTATCCTGTCTGAAAGTGAAAAAGCCTCCTCCTGGTCATGTGTGACAAGAATGGTCGTTATCCCTTTCTCTTTCAGTATCCGCTTTGTCTCTGTTCTTAACTCCACTCGCAAGTCAGCGTCAAGATTTGAAAAAGGCTCATCGAGAAGTATAACTTTCGGTAAAGGCGCAAGCGCCCTTGCAAGGGCAACCCTCTGCTGCTGTCCTCCCGAAAGCTCGTGGGGATATCTCTTTGCCATATCGGGCAGGCTTACAATCTCGAGCATTTCCTCCACCCTGCGTTTTAACTCCTTTCTTCCGCATCCCTCCAGTCCAAAGGCGATATTGTCAAATATGGTCATATGCGGGAATAAGGCATAATCCTGGAAGACGAATCCTACCCCTCGTTTTTCTGGGGGTATCCATCTGTTGCCGGCAGCAGGGCTGTTGCCTATTATCACGTCTCCTGTATCCGGGACCTCGAGGCCGGCAATCATCCTCAGAATAGTGGATTTACCGCAGCCAGATGGGCCAAGAAGAGAGAAAAACTCCCCTCCTTTGACATTCAGTGAAACACCGGAAACGGCCTCTATCTTCCCATTGAAGACCTTGCTAACATTTTTGAGCAAAACCAAGGCTGCTTCTATCTCCATTACACATGCGCCTTTTTCTTTATGCAGACGGAATACCATGCCATCCTCCTCTGTCTATTCTTCTTATCAATATGGCTATAGGAACAAGTCCGGCAAGCACTATCAGCAAAGCCGGAGGGGCCGCCATTTCCCACAGCGCCTCGGAAGTTTCCATCCATACCCTCACAGATAATGTATCGAATGCGACGGGCCTGAGCATTAGCGTTGCAGGGAGTTCCTTCATGCAGTCCACAAAGATTATCACCCATCCTGTCAAAAGTCCCGGCTTGATGAGCGGCAAGAGTATTCTCCTTATCGTTCGCCATGGGCCTGCCCCGAGCGTTCGCGCAGCATCCTCCAGCGACTTCGAAACGGCGGATATGGCTGAGTCCTGAGAATGGATGGCTACAGGAATAAACCTCACAATATACGCTGTTACAAGCATCGCCAGCCCGCCGTATAGCCATGGGAATAATAGACCGGCGGTAAGCAATAACCCCACCGCGATGACAGGGCCGGGAAGGCTGTATCCCAATGTGGACAGATAAAATACCGACCTGCTCAAAATATCCGGCTTCCTTGCATGAAGATATGCCGCAGGTACAGCGAGCGCCACTGCAACTGTAGCTCCGATTGCGGATACAAGGAGAGTATTGTATGTAAACCTCATAAAACGGCTGTCCAGGCCGCCGCTTAATGCTACCTCGGCGCTCCACTTTAAAAGCATAGAGATCGGCGCAAAAAAGGCAAGGCCGAGTATAAACAAAATCAGGAAGTTACAGAGCATCCCTTCTCTTAAGCCAAGCTTTTGGGGAACATAGGTTCTGAATCTGCCCTTTGTCTGCTCGAACCTGCTCCTGCTTTTGAAATACCGCTCAAGATTCAGAAGCAGAAATGTCATTAAGACAAGCACAGAACCGAGTGCAGATGCCCCGTAAGGATCAAATCTCGCCGTCATCTGGCGGTAAATAGCCTCTGTAAAAGTCGGATACCTGAGCGCTGAGACCGTTCCAAAGTCTGCCATAACTTCCATTAATGCGAGTGCAATACCTGCAACAATGCCGGGATATGCCAGACGAATATTTATAGACCGGAGGCGCTTCCAGCCTGAAACACCGAGCGTCCTTGCCGCCTCATCATAAGCAACATTCTGGCTGAGGAGGCTTGCTCTTGTTAATAGATATACGTACGGATAATTTACAAGGCTTAATATCATTGATACGCCCCAGAAACTGTATAAATTGGGCGACCTGACAACATCACCGAAAAGGCCTGTCCAAAATGACTGAAAAACGCCTCCCGGAGCCATGATGCTGGCATAAGCATAAGCAAGGACATAGCCGGGAACGGCCAGAGGCAAAATCAGAGCCCATTTCCATATCTTCTTGCCCGGGAATTCATATCTCGTCACAATCCATGCCATGGTCACGCCGATTAGGGCTGTCATCATGCCCACGGCAGCAAGCAGTTTTATGGCGTTGGGCAGTATGACCTTTAAACGCGTATCATACAGCCTTGTCCACAATTCAAAATCAGCGCTCACGGCGCTGTACAAAGTAAAGAGTATAGGGGTGCCGACCACTGCCGCCACCCCTATTGACATGGGAGTAAGATATGTGAATTTAGCTTTCAATTTCTTTTACTTCTCGCTTCCCACTTCTCACTTCTCACCTATCTATATCCCACCTTATCAATCAAATCTATTGCAGGCATCATATGCCTGCCCATTGTGGATAAAGATAGAGGGGTTAAGGTGAACTTGTCCCTCTTCATCATGCTCTCATGGGCTGGTATCTTTGGATTCACAGGATACTCCCTGTTTTCCTCTGCAAACATAGCCTGCCCTTCATCAGAAACCATAAACTCAATCAGCCTCTGTGCAGCCTCTTTGTTTTTACTCGTCTTTAAAATGCCGCCGCCAGAGACATTGTAGGCGGTCTTTGGAGGGACAACAAAGGCAAGGGTCTTGCTGTCATCAGGAGTTTTTCTCAAGTGACCATAAACATAGTAGTGGTTGACTATCGCCACATCCACCTCTCCCTTTGCAACAGCCTCTACAGCCCTGCTGTCAGATGGATAAATCTTATCTCCCGCATTTGCCACTATTGCCCTTAAAAACTTCTCTGTCTCTGCCTCCCCTTTTTCCGCGATCATCATTGCTGTATGAGATTGGGGATAGACATTTGAACCTGTCCTTATGCCGAGCCTTCCTTTCCACTTCGGATCCATGAGACTTTCAAAGGTCTTAATCTCATCAGGCTTCACCTTCTGCGGATTGTAGGCGATAACCCTCATCCTTAATGAAAGACCTACCCAGCTATTTTCAGCCGCCCTCATTTCAGCAGGGGTGTTCTTTGTGATGACATCTGATTTTACAGGCTGTAAAAGCCCGGCAATCCTTGCCCTTTCAAGCGTGCCTGCATCAACCGTTAAATAAACATCAGCAGGTGTTCTTTCGCCTTCAGCTATGAGCTTATTCAAAAGCTCAACCGTCCCTGCCGAGTGGAGTGTCATCTTTATCCCTGTCTTTTTTGTGAACTCATCAAGAACAGGCTTTATAAGCCTCTCCCCCCTGCCGGAATAGACAACCAGTTCCTGTGCAAATGCTTGGCCAACGATCGTAAAAAAAACAGCCGCTAACATAAAAGCGATAAACATCTTTTTTATATTCAACATTTTAAACATAAACGCCTCCTGGGTTTTTTTGTTTGTTTGACTGACCGCAAAGCGGCCTCCTGTCATCTTTTTAAGACAACTCAAAACGATCCCTCAATGTGCAAACACCGCATGAGTGATACATGAAAACATGGGGATTCCTTCCCTTTGCTATATTCATCACCTCCTTTTTAAGTATTTTTACAGCGGTATCCATTCGCCCTTTTTAGCGATTGAGATTCATTCTCAATTAAAATTTAAAAAATTTTACCGGCAATTCTTGCAATAGCCAAATATCTCGACCACAATTTTCTCGGGTCGAAACCGATGTTTCTCACAGACCTTTTCCTCTATCTCTCTTAAGGATTCCTCTTCAAACTCCACAATCTTTCCACACTTTAAGCAGATCAAGTGATCATGCTGCTTCTCCTCATGGTTGTGCTCATAATGGTGGTGCTTCTCTCCATGGATCACTTCTTTGATGAGACCCGCCTTGACTAAAAGAGGCAAAGTGCGATAAACCGTCGCTTTCGAGATCCGGCTCCCCTTCTTTCGCAGGCGATAGGCAAGTTCTTCAGCTTCAAAGTGGCCTTCCAGGGCGAGGGCTTCTTGAAAAACCCTCTCCCTCGCCGGAGTCCACTTGAGGCCTCGCTGTTTGATGAAGTTTAAGAATTCGGGTTTTGTTTTCACTGCCATATCGGCTAAAATAAATCATGGTAATTGAGAATCAGTTGCATTTGCAATTTAACATCCCTTCCTTATCTTGTCAAGAAAAATATTTTCAGTTCCGAATTAGATTTGAAACCCTCTGATTTTAATCTTAAAATTAAGTGGATGTCCCCCCCAGAGTTCTCCACGAAAGATCAATTTCATATCCAGTGGCATATTGCCAACCTCTGCAATCTCCGTTGTAGGCACTGCTATCAGGAAGATTTCTCAAGGGAGAAGGACCTCGATTGGGCAGGGCTGAAGAGGGTCGCAGATAACCTCCTCATCACAATAAAGGAATGGAATCAAACAGCCTGCATTCACCTCACCGGTGGAGAGCCCCTTCTCAAACCCGAATTGTTCCCTCTCCTACGATACCTTGATCAAAACCCTCTCGTGGATGAGTTGGGTGTCATAACGAATGGCCTCCTCTTCGATCAAGAATTATTGAAAAGACTCACAGCCTTTCCAAAGTTGAAAAAGATCAAGATCTCTCTGGATGGAGCAGATGCAGAAACGAATGACTCTATCCGACAGGAGGGGACTTTTAAGAAGGTGGTACAAAATATTCCTTTGGTCAGGAAAGAGACTTCCTTTGAGATCATCTTGATGTTTACTGTGATGAGAAGAAATTTTAGAAATCTTCCATCTTTCTTCAAACTGTCTCAGGAATTGGGCGTCCATGGATTCATCATCGAACGATTCGTCCCATGGGGCAGGGGAAGGGAGAGGATGGATGAGGTTCTGAATAAAGAAGAATGGAGAGAAATGGTGCAAATGCTGTTGGATCTTTTCTCAATCGGAGAGGAGGATTCTTTTCTTCCCTACCAGGCGTTTCAGGTGAGTTTCAATGGAGAGGAGCCGGAACTTTTAGGCGCTCCCTGTGTCATCGGAAAGGATGGCCTCTGTGTGATGCCGGATGGAGATGTTTACCCCTGCCGAAGATTTCCCGTCCCGGTTGGTAACCTATTTAAAGATTCTTTAAAAACGGTTTGGGAAGAGTCGGAACTATTGGAGCAGTTAAAAAACAAAAAAAATCTCAAGGGTAAATGTGGAAGGTGTGACATCAAAGACTGCCGGGGCTGCCGCAGTTTAGCCCTCGCCTTAACCGGCGACCCGCTGGCCGAGGATCCCTGCTGCGGGGACCCTAAAATTAAAATTGACTTTTCGGGTCGAAATCGAATAGACTGAATAAAAACCAAGAGGAGGAGAGAGATGATTCCCAAGATCAAGAAGATACTGTATTGCACAGACCTGAGTAAAAACTCATCCTATGCCTTTCTTTTTGCCATCGATATGGCTAAAAAGCATGACGCCAAAATTGTCGTCCTTCATGCCATCGATCCCATGCCTCCTTATGTAGAGTTTTATACCGGCCTCACGGCTGAGAAGAGGCAGAAACAGAAGGAAGAAATAGTAGAAGATATTAAGAAGCACCTCCAGGGGTTTTGCAAAAGAGCAGAAGCCCAAATCGGTCCTCCCTGCACGGAACTGGTTTCTGACATCCTTGTCTTCATCGCTCATCCTCCCGAGGCCATTCTGAAGGCTGCGGATGAAGAAGATTGTGATGTGATCGTGCTTGGAAGCCATGGGAAGGGGTTTCTAACCCATGCCTTCATCGGGAGCGTCTCGAAGGCGGTCCTATATCGAACACGGAAACCAATCTTTATCATACCTTTGCCGCCCGAAAAAGCTTCTTTTGACTGGGACGGCATCTGATCACCTATTGAGTGCAGGTCAGGAGATCCTACCCTTTGGGTTGTTTAATAAGAGGGTAGAATCGGGTCTCCTGACCCGAAATATCTTGTTTTAAAAAAAAGGCGAAGTTCAGAAAGGGAAGGGGCTAAAAGTTTAGGAAGGAGCGCCTTTCAGGCCGATGGATTCGGCTACTTCCTGCATCCCTTTGATCGTGTCCTCAATCAGTTCATCCAGCCCGATCTGCAGCATCTGGGCCCCTTTTTCGATGATGGAGCGGTCCACGCCGGCGGCAAATCGCTTATCCTTCCACTTGTTCTTTACGGATTTGACCTGGACATCGAGGACGCTTTTTGAAGGGCGGATCAAAGCCGTGGTGACGACGAGCCCTGTTAGTTCATCGATTGCATAAAGAAATTTTTCTAACTCGGTCTGGGGCATCACATCAGAACAGATGCCCCATCCATGAGAGACAGCCGCCCGAATATACTCCTCAGGCCATCCCTGTTCTCGAAGAATCTCTCCGGTCCTGGCGCAATGTCGGTCGGTAAACTTTTCATAGTCGAGATCGTGAATCAGGCCGATGATCCCCCATTTCTCATCGTTCTCGCCTCGCTTCCTTGCGATATAGCGCATCACCCCTTCGACCGCATAAGCATGCTTTCGAAGGCCATCACTCTCGTTATATTGATGAAGAAGTTCTAATGCTTCTTGCCGGGTCGGTATCTTTTCATCCATATTTTATTCCTCCTTTATAGGATCTTTCTTTACCATTTCATTTCCATACCGGTCAAGTGGTAATAAAAAATTGACAGGGCTTCCCCTATTGGGTTATTCGATTTGTAACACTTTAGCGCTTTGAAAAAACTTCATAAAATCCCTCCCCACCGTCCGGCGCCAAAGTCCCAATGCTTTGTTTGGCGTGAGCAGTGCGGCTCTGGACGGCGGCGCCTCCCTTTTCCAAAGGGAGGGGAAATACTTCCCCCTTTGAAAAAGGGGGATTGAGGGGGATTTAGAATATGACGATATCTTGATCAGACCTCTTTTTCAAAAAACTAAAGTGTTGCTTCAATTTTAAAATCAATACAAACGGAGGGTGATCATGCCAAAGATTGCCGAGGGTGTTTATTTCATTCCGGGGCAGGACGAGATGATGCCGGATTCCCATACCTGTGTGATTGGAAATCCATCTTCTAAGGACCTTTCCCTCATCGATCCGGGTCTCGTCGGAAAGGGGAATTATAAAATTGATTCGATCAGGAAGTTGGGGATCGAACTGGAGGATATCAGAAGGGTGATTATGACCCATACCCATTTCGATCATATCGGCGCCCTCTCTGAGATTCAGAAGAAAATCCCATGGGCCGAGCTGTGGATCCATCAGGCAGAAGGCGATCCATTGGAACAGGGGGATGAAAGAACGGTCTATGGCATGGAGATGTTTCAACAAGTCTGTCAGATGCAGTATGGGATAAAAGCCGGATACTTTACTTTCAAAGCCGATCGAAAACTTCAAGGAGGAGAGACCCTCAAAATCGGAGGGATGTCGTGGGAGGCGATCCATATTCCGGGACACTCGATGGGCAGTATCGGCCTCTACTATTCTCCCGAACAGATTCTCATCCCCGGCGATGTCCTCTATGCCGATCATGCAATCGGCCGTTTTGATCTCTTCGGCGCTGATGGAGCGGCGCTCAAGGATTCCTTGAAACGACTTTCCGAGCGGGAGGTGAAAATTCTTCTGCCAGGTCATAATCGGGTTGTGACGAAACTACCGGTCGGCTACATCCTTGAAACCTTAAAACAGTGGGAACCCCATCTGGGGTGAAAGATCGGAGGCGCTATATGAAAAAGGCCGTCTTTACAATTCTTACAGTTCTTTTCATTGCGATCAACCTGCCTGTTTATGCGGATCAGGAAGCAAAAGAGATTCTCAAAGCCATTGTGAAGATACGATCAGTCATTCCCAGGGAAGCCCATTCAGCAGGAACGCTGGGAACAGAGCGGGAAGGCAATGGCGTGGTCATCGATTCGAAGGGCCATATTCTTACGATCGGCTACCTCATCATTGAAGCGGAGTCCATCGAAGTCACCCCTCCGGAGGGAAAGCCTGTCAGCGCCACATTTGTGGGGTTTGATCATGCCACGGGATTCGGACTCCTGAAGGCAGAGATCCCCCTCAATGTGAAACCGATGAAGATGGGACAATCGGCAAAAGTGAAAGAGGGAGAGCCTGTTCTGATCGCAGGATATGGAGGTGGAGAAGAAGCGGTTCAGGCGGCGCGGGTGATCAGCCGGAAGGAGTTTACGGGGTACTGGGAATATATTCTTGAAGAGGCCCTCTATACCGCGCCGGCCTCGGTCAATTACGGAGGCGCCGCACTGATCGACCGGAACGGTCTGCTCGTGGGAATCGGGTCTCTTTTCAGCCAGGTGGTGATCCCGGGATTCGGCGCTATTCCCTGTAATATTTCTGTTCCGATCGATCTCCTTCCCCCCATTCTAAATGACCTGATTACGAAGGGTCGTCCCCAAAAAGCTCCAAGGCCCTGGCTTGGCATCAATGCAGAGGAGGCGCAAGGCCGGGTCTTTATCACACGTGTGACGCCAGGAGGTCCGGCTGAAAAAGGAGGCCTGAAACCCGGAGACCTTGTCCTGGCTGTTAAAGGAAGGGAGGTAAGCGGACTGACCGATTTTTACCGCAAGGTCTGGGCGCTGGGCAATGCAGGAGTGGAGGTCCCTCTTGTCATCCTTCAGGGAATCCATATCCGTGAGGTCACTATCCGGTCTTCGGACCGTTATCAGTTTCTCACGCTAAAACCGCAGAAGATCCTGTAAGGCCCATCAGGCTCTTCTATGATGTCAGGAGGGCGAGAATGGCATGAAGGGTGGCGCTGACCAAAAGGGTCATGCCGCTCTTCTTATGCACCCTGAAAGGCGCCTTGATCCATCGAAGCCCTGTGCTCAACTGAAAGAGGATCAGAAGGAAGTTGAGGATGCCGAGCATCAGAATGATCGATACTCCACCGATGTTCATTTCAAAAATCCCTCCCTTCTATTCCCTAACCGAGATCTTTACGGTTGCCGGTCCCATGCTTCCGTGCCTATTGCAGTGCGCCTCGGCGGCGACCTCCAGATCTTCAAGGGCGGTTATCTTGACTTCTCTGGTGAAGACCTCTGCCTCAGGTCTCTGGCCCGAAGTAAAATCCCACCTTGCGATTTCCTTCTTGTTAACGATCATGTGCAACGCCTTGGTGTGGTGAAAAAAACTGTTCCCCTTGTGTGTGACGGTTGCCCGAATCGTTATCTCCGAGCCTTTTGTAGCGGTCTGGGGAGCCTCAATGGAAGTGGCGGACTTGTTTGCAAATGCCACCCCGGTGCGTAGAGTAAGAAAAAAGAAAGGAATGGACAAGAGAAAATCTCTTCTCCTCATGGAACACCTCCTGATGGAATTTTTCATACACCCTCATTTTACACCCATCTTTTTCCCAATGCAAATAGAAAAGTTGCCCAACAGAAGGGTATCTGTTACACATTAAATAAAAGGAAATAAACTAAAAGTCAGGCCAAAGATTATGGAGTTGACTCGAAGGGCTCTCTTAAAGAAGGCAGGTAAAATGGCTCTTGGTTTTGGGTCAATGAGCCAGATCCTTTTGGGTTGCACAAGCAGGAATGCAGGCAGGACGAGTCTGGAGGAGACATTATGGAACGATCACTATGAAAAGTTCACAAGATATTGGGATCCTATCTATGGCCCTCCCATTCGTTGGTCCTCAAGGTATGGAGGCATTAGCAATTTTGGCGGACACATCCAGGGAAGAGCCACTCCAGGAGTGGATTATGATGTCCTGATGAACACGCCGCTTGTTCCAATGATGGCCTCCTATTTAAGGCAGGCCACGGAAGATGAGCATGGCTCCCTATATATTCTGTTGATCAATAAGTTTCATCCCTCCTATCGAATCAGCTACGGTCACTTAAACATGATCTTTCCGGACAGAAGGTACTTTTTGGGGGGAGATGTGATGCGAGCTGCGGCAGAAGGGGTGAGGCCCTTGACGAGGGAGCAGATCGTTGCCCTCTCCGGAAATTCAGGATTAGGCCTGATCAAGAATAGATTTGTTCACCCGCCGCACCTGCATATTACTCTTTACTATCTCAACATCAAGAACAGGACGATGGCCTATCTCGACCCGGAAAAATATGGTCTGGATGGAGGGCGCCCTGTGTTCTGGGATGGAGAGACGGTTCTGGAGGTCGAGCCGGAAGAAAGAATTTCCAGACTTGAACTCACTTTGAAAAACCTGGAACAGGAACTTAACCCCTGGCCCATGCCATCTGCATTGGATGAGTTGGGGGGCAACTTAATGGAATATGGCCGTCTTGTCGCAGGGGTGAAAGGGAAGAGGATTCTGGACTCGAAGCATTTTCACGACCTGAGAGCCGCGCTGAAAAGGGTCACTCTGGAGGAAAAGAGATTTATTCCTGGGACCAGGCCTTATTCCCTCATGCTGAAGGTCGTTGGATATAGCATGGATGAGCAGCAAAAAATTATCCTGACACTGCCATTTATTGCTCCTGGTCTGGCAAATGTCTATAAAAAGTTGGAGTGAGGAAACCCCTCAGTTAAAGGCGGAGAAAAGGATCAAGTAACTCCCTGTCACCGGGGGGTTACGGTGCGGGAAGGATTTCCATTGACAAACTTCAACAACTTATGAGATCAAAGAAAGAAGGCTTTTAAGGAGAGACCCATGTTCATCGCGGCAAATGGTATCCGGATACATTATGAACTTTCAGGGAGAAAGGATGCCCCGGTCGTAATTTTGAGCCATTCCCTGGCCTCCAGCCTGAAGATGTGGAAGCCTCAGATGGAAATGCTAAGATCTCACTTCCAGGTTCTCTGTTACGATACACGGGGCCATGGCAAGAGCGAAACAACTCCAGCCCCCTATACGCTGGAAATTTTAGGCGAGGATGCTATTGGTTTATTGGATCAACTGGGTATGGATCAAGTCCACTGGGTTGGTCTTTCCATGGGCGGAATGATCGGCCAGGCCATTGCCTTAAATCACCCCAAGCGGCTTAAAAGCCTTGCCCTGTGCGATACTTCCGCCATCATCCCTGCCGAGGCTCAACCGATATGGGATGAGAGGATTGAAGGAGTCCGCCGGAAAGGGATGGAGTCCCAATTAGAGACAACGATGGAGCGCTGGTTCACTCCATCCTTTCTCAATTTGAACCCTCCGATGTTAACCCTGATTAAAGAGGAATTTTTAGCCACACCGGCAGAAGGTTATATCGGATGTGCAGGAGCGATCCGGAGACTCAATTATCTGGAGCGCCTTGGCGAGATCAATCTCCCAACTTTCATCATAGTGGGTGAGGATGATCCTGCAACGCCTGCTTCCGCCTCCAGGGCCATTCATGAACAGATCAAAAATTCAAAGCTGGTCATCCTTCCATCCACACGCCACCTCTCCAATGTGGAGCAGGCCGAGGCGTTCAATTTCCACCTGTTGGGATTTTTAAAAGAAGTTTGATCCCCCCAAGGAACTTATGAACGACGAAGGGCGCCGTGGACTCCGAGGAGGATGAACAATCCTCCGAGGATTTGCTGCGGAAAGATCTTTTCCCCCATCCAGAGATAGTTAAAGAGAATCGCCCACAGGGGAATGAGGTAGAGATAGACCATGGACCGGGTCACACCCAACCTTTCGATTCCTCCATAGTAAGAGACATGACCGATGATCCCCGGCAAAAAGATGGCATATCCGAGAGCCCACCAGGATGCTGCTCCAACCTGGTTTAAAGCGACGGGTGTTGCCAGAAAGGGGACGGCCAGCCAGAGAACGAGTGAGCCGATCATCATGCAATAGCCCATCAGGCGCAATGGGGAATAGATCTTCAAGAGGGGTTTTGACCATACAGACAAGAAGATGGCCGCAAAGAAGGCGGCGATCAAGGTCAGGAGATCGCCTGCGAGGGTATCCGGAGAAAAATGGAGCTTAACCGTGGGTTTCAGAACGACCAGCATCACACCGAAGAGAGAGATCAGCATATAGAGATATTGTCTCTTTCTGACAGACTCCTTTTCAATGAGATGGACATAAAGAGCGGCCCAGAGGGGCGTGGTTGAAAGGATCAGTGCGGAGTTAGAGGCGGTAGTCAGGTTGAGGCCGACAGACCAGAGGGTCTGATATAGCCCGATGCCCAGGAGTCCCACCCAGGCTATTTTCCAAAAATCTTTCTTTTGAATTGAAACGCCCTTTTCCCACTTATAACCCGACTTCCGGTCAAATGATAGCCTGAAATGCATATAACATCTTGTATTAATTGGATTTATGCACTTAAGTTGTTTTAGCATGTAGTCCATAAAAAATGTTGTATAAATCATTAAATACTATTGAC
>Ga0207951_100333_pt1 | contig 25423 bp, 20 predicted proteins | sample Subbio12Aug_8Bad_FD_184830 | JGI IMG/M metagenome (GOLD analysis project Ga0207951, IMG submission 184830) | Serpentinite rock and fluid subsurface biosphere microbial communities from McLaughlin Reserve, California, USA - CR12Aug_8Bad (SPAdes) | ecosystem: Environmental > Terrestrial > Deep... | reverse complement strand
AAACAGAACGTCAGTGAGGCCGCATGACGCGCGGCACCTGACAGCTTCGACCTGGCGGACACCCGCCACGCCAAGTCGATGACCGTCAGATCAAGTGCAGATTTCTACACGTGATGCATGGCGATCGGCAGCGCCGCCTCGTTCAGCCGCCACAGCGCGGCGAAGACCAGCTCCGCCTGCGCGCGGGTGTTGACGAAGACGATCGTGACGCGCGCGCCCTCGATCCGGCGGTAGATCTCCGGCGCCGAGGCAAGCCCCATATGCCCGCCCCAGGGCAGGCGGCCCTCCGGCAGTTGCAGGTCGAAGACCGGTGCCGCGCCGCCGCGCGTCTCGACCAGGCGCACATCCTCTGCCCGCGCGCTCGGCGACAGCCAGGCCCGCAGCGCCTGCGGATGCGCGACCGTCGCCGACAGCCCGACCCGCCGCGCCGCGGGCGCCAGCCGCGCGAGCCGCGCCATGCCCAGCGCCAGCTGGTCGCCGCGCTTGGTCCCCGCCAGCGCATGCGCTTCGTCCACGATGATGGCCGACAGGCCCGCGAAGATCTCCGGCGCATCGGGCAGGCAGAGCAGCAGCGTCAGGCTCTCCGGCGTCGTCAGCAGCATCTGCGGCGGGCGTTCGCGCTGCCGCTGCCGGCGGTTCACCGGCGTGTCGCCGGTGCGGGTTTCGATGCGGATGGGCAGGCCCATCTGTTCGACCGGCAGCGTCAGGTTGCGCGCGATGTCCACCGCCAGCGCCTTGAGCGGCGAGACATAGAGCGTGTGCAGCCCCTCGCGCGGGTCGCGCGCGAGGTCCAGCAACGAAGGCAGGAACCCCGCCAGCGTCTTGCCCCCCCCCGGTCGGGGCCAGCAGCAGGACATGCTCGCCCCGCCCGGCGGCCTCCAGCAGCGCCAATTGGTGCGGCCGCGGCGTCCAGCCGCGCGTGGCGAACCAGCCGGCGAACGGTTCTGGCAATGTTCTCATCCGCGGGCCAATATGGCGGCGGTTCCTCGCGGCGGGAAGCCGCCCATATTCGCCCCGTGACAGCACCCCACCCCGAGACCTGGCTGAAGGTCACGCCCGCCGGCCTGTTCTGCGAACCGGGCGGCTTCTTCATCGACCCGACCCGCGCGGTGGACCGGGCGGTGATCAGCCACGGCCATTCCGACCATGCGCGGCCCGGTCACGCGCATGTGCTCGCGACGCGCGAGACGCTCGCCATCATGACCGCGCGCATGGGCGAGGGCAGGGCGGGCGAGACGCAGCAGGCGCTCGCCTGTGGCGAACCGCTCACCGTCAACGGTGTCCGGCTCTGGCTGCGCCCGGCCGGGCATGTGCTCGGCTCGGCGCAGATCTGCATGGAATGGCGCGGCTCGCGCGCCGTGGTCTCGGGCGACTACAAGCGCCGCCCCGACCCCACCGCCGCGGGCTTCGAGACCGAGCCCTGCGACGTCTTCGTGACCGAAGCCACCTTCGCGCTCCCGGTCTTCCGCCACCCGCCGCCCGAGGCCGAGATCGCCCGCCTGCTGCGCTCCGTCGCGCTGTTCCCCGAGCGCACGCATGTCGTGGGCTGCTACTCGCTGGGCAAGTGCCAGCGCCTCACCGCCCTGCTGCGACAGGAGGGCTGGGACCGCCCGATCCACCTGCACGGCGCGCATGTCGAACTGTGCCGCGTCTATGGGGTGCTCGGCGTGCCGCTCGGCGATCTGCGCGCCGCGACGGTCGCGAAGAAGGACAACCTCAAGGGCGCCATCGTGCTCGCCCCGCCCTCGGCCATCGCCGATCGCTGGGCGCGGCGCCTGGCCGAGCCCGTGGTCTGCAACGCCTCCGGCTGGATGCGCGTGCGCCAGCGCGCCAGGCAGGGCGGCGTGGAACTGCCGCTGGTCATCTCCGACCACGCCGACTGGGACGAACTCCTCGCCACCGCGGATGACGTGCAGGCCCCCGAGATCTGGGTCACGCATGGGCGGGAGGACGCGCTGATCCATGCCCTCGGCCTCAAGGGCATCCGCGGCCGCGCGCTGCACCTCATCGGCCGCGGCGAGGAGGATGAGGCCGAGGAGCCCGCCGCGGCATGAGCCTGCCCGCCTTCGCCGCACTGCTCGAACGCCTGGTCTTCTCCCCCGGCCGCAACGCCAAGCTCGCTCTGCTGCGGCAATGGTTCGCCGAACAGCCCGACCCCGAGCGCGGCATCGGCCTCGCCGCGCTGACCGAGGAACTGCGCTTGTCCGCCGCCAGGCCGGCGATGATCCGCGAGCTGGTCGCGACGCGCACGGATCCGGAACTCTGGCGCCTCTCCTACGACTATGTCGGCGACATGGCCGAGACCGTCGCGCTGATCTGGCAGCCGCGCGCGCGCCCGCGATCGCGGGGCGCCGCTGGCGCGGGATGCGAGGCGCAGGCGCAGAACCAGGGCGCCGATGCGCCGCCGCCGGCACTTTCCGATGTCGTGCAGACGCTCGAGAACACGCCGAAGGCCGCGATCCCCGCGCTCATCGCCTCCTGGCTCGACACGCTCGATGCCGGCGGCCGGCTCGCGCTGATCAAGCTCGTCACCGGCGGCCTGCGCGTCGGCGTCTCGGCCCGCCTCGCGCGAGTCGCGCTCGCCGAATGGTCCGGCACGCCCGTCGAGGAGATCGAGGAAGCCTGGCACGCCATCGCCCCCCCCTACGTGCCGCTGTTCCGCTGGCTCGACGGCACGGCGCCGCGCCCCGACCCGCGAGGCGCGCCCATCTTCCGCCCGCTGATGCTCGCCCATCCGCTGGAGGCCGCCGACCTCGCCGCCTTGCAGGCCGAACACTGGCGCGCCGAATGGAAATGGGACGGCATCCGCGTGCAGCTCACCGCCGGTCCCGGCGGGGCGCGCATCTGGTCGCGCGGGGGCGAGGACATCTCGGCGGCCTTCCCCGAGATCCTCGCCGCGATGGGCTTCCACGCCGTCCTCGACGGCGAATTGCTGGTGGTCCGCGACGGCGAGGTCGCGCCCTTCGCCGATCTCCAGCAGCGCCTCAACCGCAAGAGCGTCTCGGCGAAGATGCAGCGCGACTTCCCCGCCGCGGTGCGCCTGTACGACCTGCTGTTCGAGGGCGGCGAGGATCTGCGCGCGCTGCCCTTCGACGCGCGGCGCGCGCGTCTCGAAGCCTGGCACGCGCGCGCCGCGCCGCCGCGCATGGATCTCTCCGCGCTGGTGGAATTCGACAGCCTCGGCACGCTCGCACGCATCCGCGAGGGCGCGCGCGCCGCCTCGATCGAGGGCCTGATGCTCAAGCGCGCCGACGCCCCCTATGTCGCCGGGCGCGTGAAGGGGATGTGGTGGAAGTGGAAGCGCGACCCGCTCAGCGTCGATGCCGTGCTGATGTACGCCCAGCGGGGCCACGGCAGGCGTTCCTCGTTCTATTCCGACTACACCTTCGGCGTCTGGCGCGAGGACGGGGAACTGGTGCCGATCGGCAAGGCCTATTCGGGCTACACGGACGAGGAACTCGCCTGGCTCGACCGCTGGATCAGGAACAACACCACCAACCGCTTCGGACCCGTGCGCGAGGTCGAGCGCGCCCTGGTGCTGGAGGTGGCCTTCGACGCCGCGCAATTGTCCTCGCGCCACAAATCCGGCGTCGCGCTGCGCTTCCCGCGCATCGCCCGCATCCGCCGCGACAAGCCGGCCGAGGAAGCCGACCGCCTCGCCGCAGTGATGGCGCTGGTCGAGAACCGCTCCGCCGATTGACCGCCCCCGGCGCGCATGGTGCCCTGCGCCCCGCCTGAAATCCTGGGAAACGCCACCATGCCTCTCGCACCCAACCTTGCCCGCCGCCGCCTCGAGAAGGGCGAACTCGCCCTGGGCTTCGGCGTGCATCACCTGCGCACGCCCGCCGTCGGCCTGATCGCCGCGGCCTCCGGCTTCGACTGGCTGTTCATCGACATGGAGCACGGCGCGATGAGCGTCGATGATGCCACGCGCATGAGCATGGCCGCGCTGAGCCAGGGCATCACGCCCATCGTGCGCTGCTGCAAGGACGCGCTGTTCGAGGGCACGCGCTGCCTCGACAACGGCGCGATGGGAGTGGTCGTCCCGCACATCGACACGCCCGAGGAAGCCGCCGCCGTGGTGCGCGCCTTCCGCTACCCGCCGCTCGGCGAACGTTCCTGGGGCGGCCCGCCGGCGCAATACGGCTTCGTCGTGTCCGACACCGCCGCCGCGCAGCGCGAACTCAACGCCGAGATTCTCGTCTGCGTGATGATCGAGACGCCCGGGGCCGTCGCGAACGCCGACGCCATCGCCGCCGTGCCGGGCGTGGACTGCCTGATGATCGGCACCTCCGACCTCACCGCCTCGATGGGCATCGCGGGGCAGATCGGCCACCCGGATGTGCGCGCCGCCTATGCCAAGGTCGCCGCGGCCTGCAAGGCGCACGGCAAGCACATGGGCATGGGCGGCGTCTATGACGAGAAGGTGGCACCCGACTACATCGCGCTCGGCGCGCGCTTCCTGCTCTCGGGCTCGGACCACGCCTTCCTGATGGCCGGCGGCGGGGCGCGTGCGAGGTTCCTGCGCGGGTTGCAGGGCTGAAGAAGGGGGCGGGGCGCCGGCCGGACCTGGCCCGTGCCCCGCGGTCCCTTTCCTCGGCGTTGAATTGCGAGACGTTCGCAAAAGCACTTGCGAACGTTTCTCACTTGCAGTATGACCCGGACATCAACTCAAGGGTGCCCATGATGCTCCGTCGCCGCTTTCTCGCCCTTCCCGCCGCTGTCGCCGTCCTCGCCCGCCCGGGGCTGGCCGCGGCGCAGGAGCGCACGCTGAACCTCTATTCCTCGCGCCACTACGACACCGACCGCGCGCTCTACGACGGCTTCACGACCGAGACGGGCATGCGTATCCGTCTGATCGAGGGCGATGCCGACCAGCTCATCGCGCGCATCCAGTCCGAGGGCGCCAACACCCCGGCCGATGTGCTCATCACCGTGGACGGCGCGCGCCTCGCGCGCGCTTCGGCGGCCAACATCCTCGCGCCGACGCGCAGCGAGATCCTCAACGGCCGTGTCCCCGCGAGCCTGCGCCATCCCCAGGGCGAGTGGTACGGCGTCTCCCGCCGTGCCCGCGTGGTGATGTTCGACAGATCGAGGGGCCGGCCCGCCGGGCTCGACCGCTACGAGGATCTCGCCAAGCCGGAATTCCGCGGCCAGATCCTCGTCCGGGCCGCGGCCCATCCCTACAACACCTCGCTGATGGCGAGCGTCATGGTCGCCAACGGCGAGCAGGCGGCCGAGGACTGGGCGCGCGGCGTCGCGCAGAACATGGCCCGTCCGCCGCAGGGCGGCGATACGCCGCAGTTCCAGGCGGTCGGGGCGGGCGTCGGCCGCCTCGCCATCGCCAACACCTACTACCTCGCGCGGTTCGGCGCCTCGACGAATCCCGAGCAGAGGGCGCTGTACGACCGGATAGGCGTGATCTTCCCGAACCAGGCCGCGGGCGATCGCGGCGCGCACGTCAACGTCTCGGGCGCCGGCGTGGTGCGGGCCTCCACGAACCAGCAGATGGCGCTGAGGTTCATCGAGTACCTGACCGGCCCGCGCGCTCAGGAGATGTTCGCCAACGCCAACTTCGAATACCCGGTGGTCGCGGATGTGCAGATCCACCCGGCGCTCGCCGCCTTCGGCACCTTCCGCGCCGACGAGCTGAACGCGCAGCTCTACGGCGCGCTCGCCCCGCAGGCGCTGCAGATCATGCAGCGCGCCGGCTGGCGCTGAGGCACGGCCGCGATGGTCGTCTGCCACTGCAACCGCCTGACGGACGCGCAGATCTCGGCGGCGATCGCCGCCGGGGCCGCGCGCCCTGCCGAGGTCTATGCCGGCTGCGGCTGCGGCGCGCAGTGTGGCTGCTGCTGCAAGACCATCGTGGGCATGCTGCGTTCCGGCACGGGGAATTGCGCCGGGAAGTGATCCGGGCGGCGCGGGTCTTTGCCTCGTGCCGAGGCCGCGAATGCGGCTCGCCGGAGATCCGGCGAAAGTCAAGCAAGCCGGAAGTTCGCGCCCGGCGTCCGAGGACGGAAAAAGCGGAAGCCGGCGGCCGGACAACCCGGCGATTGGCATGAGAATGCGGCGCAGCCGCGTTCCCAAATGAAATCAAAGACTTGCCGGCGCGCCCGCAGCCCCTATGTTGGTCGCAGGCGCGCCGTTCCGCGCCGCATCGCCGGAGGCTGACCCATGCTGCGCGACCCCAAGGTGATCGAGCACCTCAACACCCAGCTCACCAACGAGCTGACCGCCATCAACCAGTATTTCCTGCACGCGCGGATGCTGAAGCACTGGGGCGTGACCAAGCTCGGCAAGCACGAATACGAGGAATCGATCGAGGAGATGAAGCACGCGGACGCGCTGATCGACCGCATCCTCTTCCTCGGCGGCCATCCCAACGTGCAGCGGCTCAACCCCGTGCTGATCGGCGAGGGCGTCCGCGAGATCCTCGAATGCGACCAGAAGCTCGAGCAGAAGGCCATCGCCGACCTGCGCGAGGCGATCGCCCATTGCGAATCCGTGCGCGACTACGTCTCGCGCGACCTGTTCCTCTGCATCCTGCGCGATGAGGAAAAGCACGCCGACTTCGTGGACACCCAGTTCGACCTGATCGAGCGCATCGGCCTCGAGCGCTACACGCTGCTCAACTCTGACGCAGCGCCCGACCAGGACCACTGAACGCCGCCGCCGTCGCGCCAGGGCGGAGGCGGGATCGGCAAGCGGCCGTTCGGTCTCGCCCAACCGCGGCGCGCCTCCCGTTCAGTCCTTCCGGCGCATCGCCCGCGTGAGGGCGGCGACCGGCAGCAGCCCCACCAGCACGATGAGCAGCGCCGCGGTGGAAGCCTCCGCGAGCCGCTCGTCGGAGGCGAGGTTGTACACCCGCACGGCCAGCGTATCGAGGTCGAAGGGCCGCACGATCAGCGTCGCCGGCAGTTCCTTCATGGTGTCCACGAAGACCAGCACGCCGGCGGTCAGCAGCGCCCCGCGCGCGAGCGGCAGTTCGACCTCCCGCACCGCCTGGCCGGGCGTGCGCCCGAGCACGCGCGCGGCGGCGAACAGCGAAGGCTTGAGCCGCGTCAGCCCCGATTCCACCGAGGACAGCGCGACCGCCAGGAACCGCACCAGGTAGGCGAAGACCAGCGCCACCATCGTTCCCGAGAGCAGCAGCCCGGTCGAGACGCCGAAGCGTTCGCGCATGAAGGCATCGAGCGCGTTGTCGAACAGCCCGAAGGGCACCAGCACGCCCACCGCGATGACCGATCCTGGCAGCGCATAGCCCAGAGACGCGATGCGGTTCGCGAGCGCGCGCGCCGGGGAGGGATGTATCCGCACCGACCAGGCCATCAGCGCGGCGATCGCCACCGCGATCCCCGCCGTGATGCCCGACAGCGTGAGGGAATTCAGCGCGAAGGGCAGGAAGTGTCGCGGGTCGAGCGGGTCGCCCGCGGTCGCCGCCAGCCACGCAAGCGCGCCGGCCGGCACGCCGAAGCCGAGCATCACCGGCGCGCCGCAGGCCAGGATCGCCGCCGCCTCCCGCCAGCCGCGCAGCCGCTGGGCGCGCAGCGGCGGATGGCGCGTGGTGGTGGGGTGGAAGCGCCGGTCGCCGCGCGAGACGCGCTCCAGCGCCAGCAGCAGGAAAACGCAGCCGAGCAGCGCGACCGAAAGCTGCGCCGCCGCCCCGCGGTCGTCCATGCCGAACCAGGCCTCGTAGATGCCGGTGGTGAAGGTCCGCACGCCGAAATGCTCGACGGTCGCGAAATCGGCGAGCGTCTCCATCAGCGCGAGCGCGACGCCGGCGGCAAGCGCCGGCCGCGCGAGCGGCAGCGCGACATGGACGAAGGTGCGCGGCAGCCCGTGGCCGAGCGTGCGGGAGGCTTCCACCAGGCACACGCTCTGCTGCAGGAAGGCCGCACGGCACAGCAGATAGACGTAGGGATACAGCACCATCGCGAGCATCAGCGCCGCACCGGGCAGGGAGCGGATCTCGGGCGCCCAGTATTCCCCGAAGCGCAGCCCTGTGAGGTCGCGGAACCCCTGCTGCACGGGCCCCGCCACGTCGAACAGCCAAGTGTAGACATAGCCGTTCAGGTAGGCCGGCATCGCGAGCGGCAGCAGCAGCGCGACCTCCAGCACGCGGCGGGACCGGAACTCGCAGGTCGAGACGATCCAGGCCGAGACGGCCCCGGCCGAGCCCGCCATCAGCGCCACCAGCAGCGCGAGCAGCGCCGAATTGCCCAGCATCTCGGGCAGGGTGGTGGTGGCGATGTGCAGGAAGCTCGCGCCCGGCCGCGTGGCCGCGGTCAGCGCGACGGAGACCAGCGGCGCGGCGATGCAGGCCGCGACCAGGAAGGAGGCCCAGGCCCAGGCCGGGGCGCGCCTGGGCGGCGGGGCGGGCAAGGCGGGGGAAAGGCTGCGAGTCATTCGCAAAAGCGGTTAGCACAGCCCCCGCCGGCCGGCGAGTGCGGCCCGGCAGCCGCATGACGGGGCGCTGGCGGCGGCGGCTGGCCTCTCCTAGAAGGGTGGCATGCAGACCAGCTTCTCGGCCGACCAACTGGCCGACCCGGACATCGCCGAAAGCAACCGTATCCTCCGCACCTGCGTCCATTGCGGGATGTGCACGGCGACCTGCCCGACCTTCCTGCTGCTGGGCGACGAACTCGATTCCCCGCGCGGGCGCATCTACCTCATCAAGAACATGCTGGAAGGCGGCAAGCCCGCGACCGAGCCGGTGGTCCGCCACGTGGACCGCTGCCTGTCCTGCCTGTCCTGCATGACCACCTGCCCCTCGGGCGTGCACTACATGCACCTCGTCGATCATGCGCGGACCTACATCGAGCAGACCTACCGCCGCCCCTGGCCGGAACGCGCGCTGCGCCGGGTGCTCTCCTTCGTGCTGCCGCATCCGGGGCGCTTCCGCCTCGCGCTGATCGGCGCCTGGTTCGCCCGGCCCTTCGCGGGCCTGGTGCCCGGCCGTTCCATGACGGCCGATCGGCTGCGCGCCATGCTTCGCCTCGCGCCCGCCGCCGTGCCCTCGCCCTCCGCCGTCGAGCGCCCGCGCATCCACCCCGCCGAGGGGACGCGCCGCGGCCGTGTCGGCATGCTGATGGGCTGCGCGCAGCAGGTGCTCGCCCCCTCGATCAACGAGGCGACCATCCGCCTGCTCACCCGCATGGGCATCGAGGTGGTGGTCACGAAGGGCCAGGGCTGCTGCGGCGCGCTCGACCACCACATGGGGCACCACGCGGCCGCGATGCGCCTCGCCCGCGCCAACATCGCCGCCTGGACCGCCGAGATCGAAGGGCAGGGGCTGGACGCCATCGTGGTCAACGCCTCGGGCTGCGGCACCACGCTCAAGGACTACGGCTTCATGTTCCGCGAGGAGGCCGAGGCGCCGCAGGCCGCGCGCGTCGCCTCCCTCGCCGCCGACATCAGTGAGGTCCTGACGCGCTTCGGCTACGCGCCCACCCGCCCGGCGCCGGGCCTCACGGTCGCCTACCACGCCGCCTGCTCCCTCCAGCACGGCCAGAAGATCACCGCCGAGCCCAAGGCGCTGCTCAAGGCCGCCGGCTTCGCGGTGCGCGAACCGGCCGAGAGCCATATCTGCTGCGGCTCGGCCGGCACCTACAACCTCCTCCAGCCCGAGATCGCCGGCCGGCTCAAGGCGCGCAAGCAGGCCAACATCGCGCGCACCGGCGCCGCGCTCATCGCCTCGGGCAATATCGGCTGCCTCACGCAGCTCGGCGACGGCGCCATCCCGGCGGTCCACACGGTCGAGCTGCTCGACTGGATGGCCGGCGGGCCGCAGCCGGCCGCCGTCGCGCGTGCCTGCGTCTGAGCGTGGCGCTCCTGCGGCTCTGGCGCGGCGGGTACACGCTCGCCGAGGCATTCTGGACCTGGGCGGTGCTGGTCGCGCTCGTCGTCAACCTGTCCACCACCATCGCCTTCTTCTGGCTGATAATGGCGAACCAGTACGTCGCCGCCATCATCGTCGGCTATGTCTGCTCGATCGCCTACAACATCGTCGCCGGGGTCGGCGTGTGGCGTTCCGCCGGGCGGCCCGACGCCGATCCGCGCTGGGCCGGCACGGCGAGGCTTGCAGTCGTGCTCGGCATGACCATCCTCAGCCTGACATGAACGGCCCGCGCGCCGGGCCGCGCCGAACGGAGCACGCCGCCATGCGCGCCGCCCTGCTCGCCCTGCCGCTGCTGGTCATGCCCGCGCTCGCCGAGGCCCAGGCGCCGCGCCCGTCCGCCCGCGCCGAGGAAAACCGCCGCGCCCAGCTCGACAGCCTGTTCGAGAGCCTGAAATCCGCCCCCGACGACGCCGCCGCGGCGATGATGGAGGCGCGCATCCGCGCCCTCTGGATCGAGGGCGCCTCCCCCGCCGCGGTGCTGCTGCTGCGCCGCGGCGTCCGCAACCTCGCCGCGCGCACGCACGAGCAGGCGATCGAGGATTTCGACGCCGCGCTGACCCTCTCCCCGCACGCGGCCGAGGCCTGGCACCAGCGCGCCCAGGCCTATGCGGCGATGGGCGTGCCCGCCGCCGCGATGCGCGACCTCCAGGAGGCGCTGCGCCTCGAGCCGCGGCATTTCGGCGCGCTGCTCACCCTCTCGACGCTCCAGGAACAGGCGGGCGACGCGGCGGCCGCGCTGCGGAGCATGGAGGCGGCGCTCGCCCTGCATCCGCGCCTGCGCGGCGGAGCGGAGCGGCTGCGCGAACTCCGCCGCAAGGCCGAGGGCGACGCGACCTGACCGCGCCGCCCGGTTCGGCGCGGCATCGGAACGCTGCCGCGTGTCTTGGGCTTCGTGCAAACGCGTCCGGGTTGTCGCGCCGCGGCATTCACGCGGCCGCAACGCCCGGATGGCGCCCGCCCCGCGCCGCATGGCACATCCTGACCATGCCCGATGCGCTGCCGCACCCCGCCGACCCCGAGGCCGACCGCTGGGCCGCCGTGCTCGCGCGCGATCCCGCGCCGGCCTGCGGCCCCTTCCTCTATGCCGTCACCACCCAGGGCGTGTATTGCCGCCCGGGCTGCCCCTCGCGCCCGCCGCTGCGGCGCAACACCCGCTTCTTCGCCGATGCCCCGGCCGCCGAGGGCGGCGGCTTCCGCGCCTGCCGCCGCTGCGACCCGAAGGGCGAGCGCGCGGCGATCCACGCCGCCGCCATCCGTGCGGCCTGCGAACTGATCGAGGGCGCCGAGACCATCCCCTCCCTCGCCGCCCTGGCCGCGCGTGCGGGCTATGCGCGGCATCATTTCCTGCGCCTGTTCCGCGACATCACCGGCGTCACCCCGCGTTCCTTCGCCGAGGGCGTGCGCGCGCGGCGCCTGGCTGCCGCGCTGGCCGAGGGCGCGCGCGTCGCCGAGGCGGTGGCCGGCGCCGGCTTCGGCAGCGAGAGCCGGGTGTATGAAGCCAAGGGCCGCGTGCTCGGCATGACGCCCGGCGCGGCCCGGCGCGGCGGGGCAGGGGAGGTGATCCGCGTCGCGCTGGCCGCCAGCGCGCTCGGCCCGCTGATGATCGGCGCGACCGCGGCCGGCGTCTGCTTCATCGGCTTCGGCGAGGACGAGGATGCGCTGCGCGGCGACCTCATGGCCCGCTTCCCCCGGGCGCGGATCGAGCAGGCGCCGGATGCGCTGGCCGATGCCATCCGCGAGGTGGTGGCCTTCGTCGCGGAACCGCGCGCCGCGCTCGACCTGCCGCTCGACCTGCGGGGGACGGCTTTCCAACGCCGCGTTTGGGAGGCGCTGCGGCGGATCCCGCTGGGGCAGACGCGCAGCTATTCCGGGCTGGCGGCCGAGATGGGGATGCCGGCGGCGACGCGGGCGGTGGCGCGGGCCTGCGCGCAGAACAAGGTGTCGCTCGCGGTGCCCTGCCACCGGGTGGTGGGCAAGGATGGCGACCTGACGGGGTATCGCTGGGGGATGGCGCGCAAGCGGGCGCTGCTGGCGGGCGAGAAGGCGGCGCGCGGCGGCTGAGCGTCCCGCCGGGCGGGCGGCCCCCCGCCGCGGCACCGTCGGCGGATTTTACACATCGGGGTCCGCCGTTCATCGGCAGCATGCCATGCCACGGAAAGCATGGGGAAATTAGTCGCGGCACGGTTTGTGCTTTATACGGTTTGTGCTTCAGTTTGTGCCGAAGCCCGAAGGTAAGGAGATATTCGCGATGGCCCGGAAATTGATGATGACGCGTCTCGGCAAGGCGGTTCTGGCGGGCGTGGCGGCGATCGGCCTCGGGATGTCCTCGGCGCAGGCGGCGTTGAGCGTCAGCGGCTCCGTGGGCGGCGCGCCCACGGGCACCATCCGCTTCAACTTCGACGATCTGGCGCTCGGCACGGGCGGCGGTCTGTCCACCGCGGTCAACAGCGCCGACCAGATCACCGTCAACATCACCACGAACGGCCAGGCGGTGCAGGGCAGCTCCTCCGGCGTGTTCGCCGCGCCCTTCCTGTCGGGCGGCAACGGCACGGGCTTCGGCGCGGGCAACACCAACCAGGCCGATGGCGCGAACGCCACGATCTACCTCACGAGCGGGTCCACCGGGGCCATCGCGGCGGCGCAGGTCGAGCTCGTGCTGCCCTTCACCGCGCGGTACTTCGGCATCCTGTGGGGCTCGGTGGACAGCTACAACACGCTGAGGTTCTTCGATGGCAACGTGCTGGTCGGGACGGTGACCGGCAGCGACGTGACGGCGAGCCCGAACGGCAACCAGGGCGTGCAAGGCACGCTTTACGTGAACATCAACTCGACGCTGGGCTTCAACCGCGTGGTGGCGGTGTCGAGCCAGTTCGCCTTCGAGTTCGACAATGTCGCGCTGAGCGCCGCGCCGATCCCCACGCCGGCTGCGCTGGCGGTGTTCGGGCTCGGCCTGCTCGGTCTCGGCCTCGCTCGGCGGCGGAAGCACGCCGCGGCCTGAAGGCCTGACGACCCGCATCGGAACTGCGAACGGCGCGCCGGACTGCACGGCGCGCCGTTTTCGCGTGCGCGGTGCCGGCTGCCTCGTGCAACGCGGCTGGCCCGGGGCGTCGCGCTTCGTGTATGTTCCTTCGCTCAGGGCGCCACGTTGAGTGCCCGTAACGGGAGGCTTTCCATGTTGTTCGACCGCCGACGCTTGCTCGCGGCCGCGACCACGTCGCTTCTGATCCCCACCCTCACGCAGGCCCAGGCACCCGCCGGCTGGCGGCCCACCCGGCCGATCCGCGTCATCGTTCCCTTCACCGCCGGCGGCCCGACCGATCTGCTCGCGCGCATGCTCTCCGAGCCCGCCGGGGCGGCGCTTGGCCAGCCCCTGGTGGTCGAGAACCGCACCGGCGCAGGCGGGGCGATCGGCGCCGACATCGTGGCGAAGGCCGCGCCCGACGGCCACACCATCCTGATCCACGACAGCGCCCATGCGGTCGCCCCCGCCCTGGTGGCGCGGCTGCCCTTCCATCCGGTGACGGATTTCGCCGGGATCAGCGTGCTGGTCTTCGCACCGCTGGTGCTCTCGGTGAACCCGCGCGTGCCGGCGCAGAACATGAACGAATTGCTGACCCAGATCCGCGCCAATCCGGGCCGCTTCAACCTCGCCACCTCGGGCATCGGCGGGCCGGTGCACATCGCGGGCGAGATCTTTCGTACCGCGGCCAACGCGCAGATCGAGATGGTCCATTACCGCGGCGGCGCGCCGGCCGCGGCGGCGGTGATCGGCGGCGAGGCGCAGATGACCATCCTCAGCATCGCGGCGAGCCTTGAATTCATCCGCGCCGGCTCGTTGCGCCCGATCGCGCTGACCGTGCGGGAGCGCCATCGGCTGATCCCCGACGTGCCGACCTCGGCCGAGGCCGGCCTGCCGGATTTCCGCTACGAGAACTGGCGCGCGGCCTTCGCCCCGGCCGCCACGCCGCCGGCAGCGGTCGCCGCGCTCAGCGCCGCCATGCAGGCGGGGCTGCGGCAGATCGAGCCGCGCCTGCGCGAGCTTGCCGAGCAGCCGCGTCCGGGCTTCGACACCTCGCCGGCCGTCATGGAGTTTGTTCGCCGCGAGATGGAGTACTACACGGGCGTGCTGCGCGCGGCCGGCGTGCGGCCGGAGTAGCCGGGCGGTCACGGCCAGCCCGGGCGGAGGGCGCGGGGGATGTGCCGTGTTTCCCCCCGCCCGGCGGTGCAGGCGCCTGGGATCCCGCAGGAATGGGAATGTAGGGGGCGTCCTGCGCCGGGCCGGCCGGGCCAGGCGGATGCAGGAAGCCGGTCGTGCCCCGGCGCGTGGTGTAATACCAACGGCCTGACGCGTTGACTTGCGGGGGGGGATTCCCCTGGTCACGGCGGCTGTGATTCGGCGCTCCTGGACGAAGGGGCACGGAGCCATGGCGGCGATAGCGATTACGCGGGATGAGAACGACGCGTCTGTGCTGCGGCGGGCGGCCTCACGCTCGCGCGACGCCGACGCGGCGCGGCGGATGCTGGCGCTGGCGATGGTGCTGGAGGGTGCGTCGCGCACCGATGCGGCGCGGGCGGGCGGGGATGGACCGGCAGACCCTTCGCGACTGGGTGCATCGCTACAACGCCGAGGGGTTGGCCGGCCTGTCGGCGCGGCCGCACGCCGGCGGGCCGGCGCGGCTGCTGACGGCCGAGCAGGAGGCGGCGGTGGCTGAGCTGGTGCGGGCTGGCCCGGACGTCGCGGTGCACGGCGTGGTGCGTTGGCGGCGGTTGGACCTGGCCGCGGTGATCGCCGAGCGGTTCGGGGTGACGCTGGCCGAGTGGACGGTCGGCAAGCTGCTGCATCGGCTGGGCTTCGTGCCGAGGTCGGTGCGCCCGCGGCATGACGCGGCGGCCCAGCCCGCCGAGGAGCACAAATCCTACACCACCACCAGGGGCACGACCTCCGGATGCCCTTCACCCGATTGCCCTGCGGGCCGATGCCGGCCCCATTGCTTCGCCCGGGGCAGCCCGTCATCTTCGCCTGATGGACGAAGATTTCCGCCGCGCCGCCCTCGACTACCACCGCCTCCCGCGCCCGGGGAAACTGGCGGTCGAGCCGACCAAGCGCATGGCGACGCAGCGCGACCTCGGCCTCGCCTACAGCCCGGGCGTTGCCGCCGCCTGCGAGGCGATCGCCGCCGACCCCGCGAGCGCCTACGACTACACCACGCGCGGCAACATGGTCGCGGTCATCACCAACGGCACCGCCGTGCTCGGCCTCGGCGCCATCGGCGCGCTCGCCTCCAAGCCCGTGATGGAGGGCAAGGCGGTGCTGTTCAAGAAATTCGCCGGCATCGATTCCATCGACATCGAGATCGAGGAACGCGACCCGGCGAGGTTCATCGAGGTGGTCGCCGCCCTCGAACCCTCCTTCGGCGCCATCAACCTCGAGGACATCAAGGCGCCCGAGTGCTTCGTCATCGAGCGCACGCTGCGCGAGCGGATGAGGATTCCGGTCTTCCACGACGACCAGCACGGCACCGCCATCATCGTCGCAGCGGCCATCCGCAACGGGCTGCTGGTGCAGGGCAAGCGGCTCGAGGACGTGAAGCTGGTCAACACCGGCGGGGGTGCCGCCGCGCTCGCCTGCCTCGACCTGCTCGTCTCGATGGGGCTGAAGCGCGAGAACGTCACGGTCTGCGACATCGGCGGCGTGGTGCATGCGGGGCGCGGCGACCTCGACCCCTACAAGGCGCGCTATGCCCGGCAGACCCAGGCGCGCACGCTCGAGGATGCGCTGCCCGGCGCGGATGTCTTCCTCGGCCTCTCGGCGCCGCGCGTGCTCAGGCCCGAATGGCTCAGGCACCTCGCGCCGAATCCGCTGGTGCTCGCGCTGGCCAACCCGGAACCCGAGATCCTGCCCGAAGCCGTGCGCGCCGCGCGCCCGGATGCGATCGTCGCGACGGGACGCACCGACTACCCGAACCAGGTCAACAACGTCCTGTGCTTCCCCTTCATCTTCCGCGGCGCGCTCGACTGCGGCGCGACCACCATCAACGAGGAGATGAAGGTCGCCGCCGCCGACGCCATCGCCGCGCTCGCGCGCATGGAGGCGAGCGAGGTCGTCGCCGCGGCCTATGGCGGCGTCGCGCCGGTCTTCGGCGCCGACTACATCATCCCCAAGCCCTTCGACCCGCGACTGATCCTCGAGATCGCGCCCGCGGTCGCCAAGGCGGCGATGGAAGCCGGCGTCGCGACGCGCCCCATCGCCGACTTCCCCGCCTACCGCCGCGAACTGGAGCGCAATGTGTTCCGCTCCGGCAACCTGATGCGTCCGGTCTTCGAAGCCGCGCGCAAGCGCCCCCGCCGCGTCGCCTATGCCGAGGGCGAGGACGAGCGCACGCTGCGCGCCGTGCAATCCGTGGTGGACGAGGGCATCGCCGAGCCCATCCTGGTCGGCCGCCGCGCGGTGATCGAGGAGAAGGCGAGGGCGCTCGGCCTTCGCATGGCGCTCGGCGAGAGCGTGCGGATCCTCGACCCCGGCGCGGATGCGGATGTGTTCGGCCCGCTGACGGATCTCTATCGCCTCAAGGTCGGCCGGCGCGGAACCCCGCCCGAGGCGGCGGCGCGGCGCGTCGCCACGCGGCCCGGCGTCGCCGCCGCCTTGCTGCTGGAATCCGGGCATGCCGATGCGGCGATCTGCGGCGGGCTCGGGGACTGGATGGGGCAGTGGAAGCATGTGCTCGACATCATCGGCAAGCGCGACGACGCGGGGCGGGTCTATGCGCTCTCGGGGGTCGTCACGCGGGCGGGCGAGCACCTGTTCGTGGTGGACACGCATCTCTGCGTCGATCCCTCGGCCGAGCAGATCGCCGAGATGGCGCTGCTCGCCGCCGAGCAGGTGCGCGTCTTCGGCCTCGCGCCCAAGGCCGCGCTGCTGTCGCATTCCTCCTTCGGCGCCTCGCACGCGCCCTCGGCGCGGCGGATGCGCCAGGCGCTGGAGCTGATCCGCCGCGCCGACCCCGCGCTGGAAGTGGATGGCGAGATGCACGCCGATGCCGCGCTGATCCCGGCCATCCGCAGCCGGGCCGTGCAGGACAGCCGGCTCTACGGCGCGGCCAACCTGCTGGTGATGCCCGGGATCGACGCGGCCAACATCGCCTTCAACCTGGTGAAGGCGGCGACGGACGGGCTGCAGCTCGGGCCGCTGCTGCTGGGGATGAACAAGCCGATCCACGTGCTGGTGCCGTCCGTGACGGCGCGCGGCATCCTCAACGTCACCGCGCTCGCGGTCGCGCAGGCCAACGCCGCCGGGTAGTGCGGCGTCCGGATCGGGGGGGGACGGGGCGCCCGCGCCCGAGACCGGTGCGGATGCGCCGCCGACGGATGCGGAATCCCCGTCGGCGCGCCCGCCGCGCCGGCCGAGCGCTGCGGCCTAGCGCGCCGTCGCGGTGATCCCGAACATCCGCTGCGCTTCCGACGGCGAGGGCGGCGCGACCTGCATCTGTTCCATGCCGATCGGCTGCGGCGGGTTCGCGCGGATCTCGACCGTCTGCGCCTGGCCGCGGATGAAGGCCTGGATGGCGTCGCGGATCGGGTCGAGCGCGGCGACCCCCGGCTCGGTCAGCGCCCCGCCGGCCATCTGCGCGAACTGCTCGCGCAGCTGCGGCTCGGGCGTGCGGGTCTCGTGCGCCTGCATGGCGACGAAGCGGCGGAACAGCGACGCGTCGGCATAGCGCACGGCGAAGGAGATCAGCCGCATCTGCGAGAAGTCGTTCGCCTCCAGCCGCTCCGGCGTCATGCCGGCCATGCTGAGCGAGAAGGAGAGCGTCCCGACATCGCGCCCCGCGATGGCGAGGTCGCGGATGTCCAGCCGGCCACTCGCCGCGTCGTAGGCGGACTCGCCCGTGACATCGGCATCCACCGCCTGGTAGCCGAAGCGCGTCAGCCAATCGGCCACCATCGGCACCGGCTCGACGCGGATGCCGCGCAGCGCCAGCGTGCCCGTGCCCGAGCCGTCCGTGCGCGTGGTGTCGGCGGCGATGCGCATCTCCTGCATGCCGCCCACGGGCCGCCCGCCGCCGGTGAAGACGAGGCCGTCCATCTCCAGCGTGGATCGCCCGACCAGCGAGGGCGGGGTGCGCTGCGCCATGATGGCGGCGATCGCCGTGCCGAAATCCACGCCGGTCATCGCGACGCGCGCGACCCGCATGGCATCGACGAAGCCGCCGTCGAGGCCGCCGATCTCGAGCCCTTCGAGGTTCACCCGCGCCGGCTGCCCGGCGATCCAGTTCTCCACCGCGAACACGCGCATCCGCAGCGGCGTATCGCCGGTCGCCTCCACCCCCTCGATCCGCAGCCGGTCGAGGCGCACCTGGTCGGGCTGCGGCGGCGCGCCCGAGGCATCGCGCGGCACCGTCAGCCCGGCGATGCGAAGGGAGGCGATGCGGACCCGCATCCCGGCCTCCTCCGTCGCGAGGCCGCGGATCACGGCTTCCGCGACGCCGTCCTCGCGCAGGCCGGAGATCAGCATCTCGTCGGCCGTGGCGCGGCTGCCGCCCTGCTGCAGCACCACGCCGGTCAGGCGCACGCGCTCCCCGGCGGCGTCCAGCGCCTCGGCCTGGGCGTACCGGAACTGGGCGCCGGCCCCGAGCAGCCCGCGCAGCCGTGCGGCCGCCGCCGGCTCGTTGGCCGGGGCGGGGGCGGCCGCCTGCGCGTCGGGCGCGGGGCGCGGGATCGGCTGGATCATCGGCGGCTGGGCGGGCGGGGTGGCCTGGGCCAGTGGCGCCGGCGCGGTGCGCGGGGCGGGCTGCGCCTGCATGGGCGCGCCGAGCGGCGGCGGCTTGGCCGTGGGCAGGGCCTGCTGGGGCGCCGCGCCGGCCGGCGGCTTGGGCTGCGCCAGCACCGGCCCGGCCAGCGCGACCGCCGCCACCGTCGCGAGCGCGGCCGCGCGCATCCCCGTCCTGGCTGATCCCTGCATCCGGGCCTCCTGTTTCTCCATCGCAGTAAAGACCGCCCGTGCCGATCGTGCCAGCGTCAGCGGAAAGCCCTTGGCGAGCGGGGTGATCCATTTCACATGAGGGGCGTGCGCATCACCCGGACTGCTCCCCCATGACCCGCCCACCCGCTCCGCGCGGCCCGACGCAGGATGTCGCCGCCTTCCTCGACAAGGTGGCGCGAACGCCCGCGCTGCGCCCGGCGCGCGGCAAGCCAGGCCGACTGATCTTCGCGGTGGATGCGACCGCCTCGCGCCAGCCCTCCTGGGACCGGGCCTGCGCCCTGACCGGGGAGATGTTCCTCGCCACGCGGGATCTCGGCGGCCTCGCCGTCTCGCTGTGCTACTGGCGGGGGTTCATGGAATTCGCCGCGACCCCCTTCCTGACCGATGGCACCGAACTCGCCCGGCGCATGTCCGCCGTGACCTGCCTCGGCGGGCAGACGCAGATCCTGCGCACGCTGCGCCATGCGCTCGCCGAGACGCGCAAGGACAAGGTCGGCGCCATGGTGCTGGTGGGCGACGCGGTGGAGGAGGATGTGGACGCGCTCTGCCACGCCGCCGGGGAACTCGGCCTGTTCGGCACCCCGGTCTTCTGCTTCCACGAGGGCGGCAACCCGGTCGCCGGCAATGCGTTCCGGCAGATCGCGAAGGTTTCGGGCGGCGCCTATTCCCCCTTCGATTCGGCCGCCGCCGACGTGCTGCGGGAATTGCTGCGCGCCGTCGCGGTCTATGCCGCGGGCGGGCGGAGCGCGCTCGGCGCCCTGCGCGGCCCGACGGCGGCGCGGATCGCTGGCCAGCTCCCGGCGCCGGGGAGGCCGCGATGACCTGGATCGGCCTCGGCGCGGTCGCTCTGCTGCTGCTGCTGCTGCTGCTGCGCGGCTTCGCGAATGCCTCGGTGGGGAGCGTGAAGAAGACGCTCGCCTGGGTGGCCGGCGGCCTCGGGCTGGTGATTCTGGCGGTGCTGCTCGTCACCGGGCGCGGGATGCAGGCGATATGGCCGCTCGTGCTGTTCGCCCCGCTGATCCTGCAGACTTGGCGATCCTGGCAGGCTGCGCGGACCTTCGCGCGCGGGGGGCAGGCGAGCCCCGGGCAGGAAAGCCGGGTCGCCACCGCCATGCTGGAGATGGTGCTGCACCACGATTCCGGCCGCATGACCGGGCGGGTGCTGGCGGGCAGCTTCGCCGGGACGGACCTCGCCGACCTCGCGCTCGCGGACCTGATGGCCCTGCGCGACGAGGCCCTTCGCAGCGACCCCCAGAGCGTGCCGCTGCTCGATGCCTGGCTCGACCGCAGCCACCCTGAGTGGCGCGACGGCTCGCCCTCCGCCCCCTCCGCCGATGCGCCGCTCACCCGGGCCGAGGCGCTTGCGCTGCTCGGCCTGGCGGAAGGCGCCACGGTGGAGGCGATCCGCGCCGCCCATCGCCAGCTGATGCGTAGCGCCCATCCCGACCGCGGCGGCAGCGCCTGGCTCGCCGCAAGGCTGAACGCGGCGCGGGACCTGCTGCTCGGCGATTGATGACGACGGACCGGCCGCTTGACCGGTCCGGGCGCCCGAAGGGGCGCCGCGCCGGGTGGCGCGAAGCCAGGCGGACCGGAGGTTCGCCCCCGGCGCCTGAGGGTCGGGAAAAGCGGATACCGGCGGGCGAAGCATTCGACCGCTGGCCGGAGCCGGCCCTACCGCCCCTCCCGCCGCCACGCCACCACCGCGGTGCCGAGCACCAGCGTCAGCGCAAGCCAAGCCGGCAGCAGCGGCATCGCGCTGATGCCCGTCACGGTATGGTCGCCGTTGCGGCGCAGCCCGATCCATCCGGCGCCGGCGACATCCCGCCCCGGCGCCATGCGCCGCAATTCGGGCAGCGAGGGTGTCGGGCCATCGCCGAGATACCGCGCCGCCCCGCCCGTGCCGACGAGCAGCGGGCGCAGGCGTTCGGGGTCGGCGCGCAGATCGGCGATCTCGAGCGGATTGGCGGCGGCCGAGGCGGCGAAGGCGGTGCGCCTGCCATCCGTCGCGTGCCACACGCCGGGCCGGGCCGCCGGCAGCGACAGCACGGAACGCCCGCCGCCCGCGACCTCCGGCAGCGCGCGCGTCACCGTGCCGTCGGGGGCGGTGACGGTGATCTCGGGCGGCGGCCCCTCGGTGAGGCTGCGGCGCGTGACGGTCAGGCGCCCGGCCTCGATGCGCGCGGTCAGATCCTCCTCCTCGAGCTCCGTCTCGCGCATCAGCCAATGGGCGATGCGGCGCAGCAGTTCCTGCTGCGGCCCCCCGCCGTCATGGCCGCGCGACCACAGCCAGAAATGGTCGGACAGCATCAGCGCGACGCGGCCCTCCCCGACGCGGTCGAGCAGCAGCAGCGGCGCGCCGTCCGGGCCTTCCATCACCGCGCTGCCGCCGCGAGCATCGGCGCGCAGCCAGCGATACCAGCGGCCCCACCCGGCCTCGGCGCCCTGCTCGGTGTTGGCGCCGGGCAGGCCCTCGGTGACCGGGTGGCGGTGCCCGAGCGCCGAGACGCTCGGGCGGAAGGGCGCCTCGGCGACGATGTTCTGCCGCCCCGCCGGACGCGCCGGCAGCACCGCGCCGAGCGGCGTCAGCGCCAGGCTGACCGGGCCGCTGAATTCCGGCCCGGTGGACATCAGCAGCGCCCCGCCGCCGCGCACGTAGTCCGCGATGTTCCGCAGATAGGACAGCGGCAGGATGCCGCGGTTGGAGAAACGGTCGAAGATGACCAGGTCGAAATCCCGCAGCCTCACCTGGAACAGCTCGCGCACCGGGAAGGCGATCAGCGCGAGTTCGTTCAGCGGCGTCATGTCGTCCTTCTCCGGTGGGCGGAGAATGGTGAAATGCACCAGGTCCACATTCGGGTCGGACTTGAGCAGCCGTCGCCAGCTGCGCTGCCCGGCGTGCGGCTCCCCGCTCACGAGCAGCACGCGCAGCCGGTCGCGCACGCCGCTGATCGTCACGATCTGGCGGTTGTTCAGCGCGCTGACCTCGCCGGGGCGGGGCTCGGCCTCGATCTCGACCACGGTGGGCCCGCCGCGCTGGATGGGCACGGCGATGCGCTGGTCGCGGCCGATCGGCACGGATTCGCTGCGCGGCTGCTCGCCGTCGCGGCGGATGGTCAGGCGCGCCGCGCCGGTCGCGTTGGACACGCCGAGGTCGTCCACCGCGACGCGGATCTCGACCTCGCGGCCCACGATGCCGAAGCCGGGCGCCTCGATGACGCGCAGGCGGCGGTCGGTCTCCCCCGCGCGGCCGGGCAGCAGCGCGTGGAAGGGGGCATCGAAGGGCGGTTGCGCGGGGATGTCGTGCGCCTGCCCGTCGGTCAGCGCGATGATTCCGGCCAGCCGCGCGCGCGGGATCTCGGCCAGCGCGCGCTCGATCGCGGCGAACAGGCGGGTGCCCTGGTTGCCGGCCTCGGGCACCTCGACCGTACGCAGTTCGAGGTCGGGCAGGCGGGCCGCGCGGGCCTCGACCTCGCGCCGCGCCGCCTCGATGGTCGCGCGGCGGGTGCCGATGGCGGTGGAATCGCTGTGGTCCACCACCAGCAGGGCGATGTCGGGGCGCGCCTCGCGCGTTTCCTCGACCAGCCGCGGATTGGCGAGCGCGAGCAGCACCAGCGCGAAGGTGAGCGCGCGCCATGCCGTGCCGCGCGCGCGGCGCAGCGCGGCCGGCAGCAGCGCGAGCAGCGCCAGCGCCGCCGCCGCGGCGAGCAGCCACAGCGGCAAGACGGGCGCGAAGTCCAGGCCGGCGATGGTCTGCTGCATCTCAGCGCGCCTCCCGCCAGGCCAGTGCGGTGCCGAGGCCGAGGAACAGCGCCCCGGCCACCCCGTCCAGCGCGCGGCCGGCGCGGCGGTAGCTGGCCATCATCGGCGGCGCGGCCAGCACGCCCGCCACCAGCGCGAACCAGCCGGCCGAGGTGACGGCCGCGCCCGCCACCAATGCCGCCAGCACCGCGGCCGGGGCGTCCGGCGGCGCCGCGACCGCGAGCACGCTGGCGAAGAACATCGCGGCCTTCGGATTGGCGAGGTTGGTCGCCAGCCCCCGCCGGAACCCGCCCGCCACCCCCGTTGCGCCCGCCGCCTCCGCCGCGGGGCCGCTGCCGCCGCGCCAGGCCGCGAGAAGCAGCCGGGCGCCGACCACCGAGAGGTAGGACGCGCCCAGCAGCACGACGAGGCGATACAGCCAGGCCGCCTCGGCGAAAAGCACGGCGAGGCCGGCCAGCGCCGCCCCGGCCCAGATCGCGTTGCCGAGCCCGATCCCGGCCGCGCAGGCGTAGCCGGCCCGCCGGCCCGCCGTCGCGGCGGTGCGCACGACCATCAGCGTATCCGGGCCCGGCGCGGTCAGCGCAAGGACCCAGACCGGCAGCAGCGCGAGGAGCCAATGGGGTGCGTCCATGCGCTTCAGTTCCCCAGCCGCTCGAGGATGGCGGGCACATGCACCTGGTCGCCCTTGTAGTTGCCGGTCAGCGCGTACATCACGAGGTTGACCCCGAAGCGGTAGGCCAGCACGCGCTGCCGCGCCCCGCCGGGGATGGTCGCGTAGGGGTTCTGCCCGCGCGCATCCAGCGCCCAGGCCGCCGCCCAGTCATGCCCGCCGATGATGACGGGGCTCACGCTGTCATTCGCCCGGTCCTGGTCGCGCGCCACCCAGACCTGCCCGCCGGCATAGCGCCCGGGCAGGTCCTGCAGCAGGTAGAAGGCGCGCCTCAGCACGTGGTCATCCGGCACCGGCGCGAGCGGCGGCACCGCGAGGTCCCGCGTCACCCGCCGCAGCGCCGCGCCCGCGCCGGGGTTCATGCCCTCGCCCGAACCCCCGTCGCGCGTGTCGAGCAGGATGATCCCGCCATTTCGCATGAACTCGTTCAGCGCCGCGGCCTTCGCCGCGTCGGGCTGCGGCGCCTCGGCCAGCACCGGCCAATAGAGCAGCGGGTAGAACGACAGGTCGTCGCGCCCCGGCACGACGCCGTGCGGTTCGGCCAGCGCGGCCGCGGTGCGGCGGTTCACGAAATCCGACAGGCCCACCAGGCCCATTCGGCTGATCTCGTCCGCCTGGGAATTCCCGGTGACGATGAAGGCAAGGCGCGTGGCGATCGCCGCCGCCCCGGGCCCCTCCTGCGCGGCGGCGGGCCCGGCCAGCAGCAGCGCCAGCGAGGCGGCGATTCCCGCGCGGCGCCAGCGCGGCCCGACCAGCCCGCGCTGCACCAGCGAGATCACGAGGTCGGCCGCGAGCAGCAGCAGCGCCGCCGCCAGCAGCCAGGGGCCGATGTCGCGCTCGGCCGGCACGCCGCCGCCGATCGTCTCGCTGCGCGCGCCCGCGGGCGGCGGCGCGGCGGCGCGCGGCGGGGGCAGATGCGCCGAGAGGTTCAGCGCGCGCCGCCAGGCCGCCTCCTCCGCCTGCCCGCGCGTGCCGTACCAGCCCGGCGGGTGGCGCGGGGAGGCCGCCGTCTCCTCCACCCGGTTCGCCGGAATGGGGGCGGCGGCCGGCGTGGCGGGGCCGAGCCGGCCGAAGCCGTCGAGCACTTCGAGCGGCGCGAGCGGCGCCTCGCCCTCCGCTCCCTGCACCCCGGCCGAAAGCGCGACCAGCCGCCGCAGCATGTCCACGAACAGGCCGGACAGCGGCAGGTTCGACCATTCGGCATTGGCCGTGACGTGGAACAGCACGATGCGCCCCTGCCCGCGCGCGGCATGGGTGACGAGCGGCGTGCCGTCGGCCAGCCGCGCCCAGGAACGTTCGGTCAGCCGCGGCGAGGGCTCGGCGAGCACCTGGCGCTCCACCGTCACCTCGGCCGGCGGGAGGAGGCCGGCGAAGGGCGTGCCCTCCGGGAAGGGCGCCAGGGTCTGCGGCCGATCCCACGACAGCGCCCCGCCCAGCGCGCGTTCCCCCCCGCGCAGCGTGACCGGCAGCAGCGGGTCGGGGCGCTCGGCCGTGCGCGGGCCGGCGAAGCGGATCAGCATCCCGCCCTGCTCGACCCAGCGGGCGATGGCCTCGCGCTCGCGGCCCTCGGGGATCTCGCGGTCGGCCAGCATCAGCACCGCGATCCGGCGCGCCAGCAGCGCCTGCGGCGCGCCGCGGCGGATCTCGGCGTAAGGGGCGAGTGCGCGGTCGAGGTAGAACAGCTCGCCGGTCAGCGGCGCATCCGCCGTCGTCTCCTGCGCCGCCGACAGCCCCACCGGGCGGCGGCGGAAGCGTTCGTCGAGCAGCACCGTGCCGCCCGCGCCGGCCTCCGGCTCGATGTCGAGGCGCACCACCTGGTTGCGGATCTCGATCGGCAGGTCGAGCGCCGCCTCGGCCTCCGTCGCGCCGGCCGCGAAGCCGAGCGTGGCCGAGGCGATGGCGCGCCCATCCCCGGTGCGCGCGAGCACCGTCGCCTCGCTCGGCAGCGGCAGCGGGGTCTGCAGCACGCGCACCACCAGCCGGTCGGCCTCGGCGCGCGGAACCGGCAGCAGCCGCGCCGGGCGGCCCTCGGCCTGCGCGACGGTCAGCGGCCCGGCCTCGGCCAGGGCGGCGGCGAGCGGGGAGAAGGCATCGCCCTGCGGCGCATGTTCGA
>Ga0207951_100331_pt1 | contig 25509 bp, 20 predicted proteins | sample Subbio12Aug_8Bad_FD_184830 | JGI IMG/M metagenome (GOLD analysis project Ga0207951, IMG submission 184830) | Serpentinite rock and fluid subsurface biosphere microbial communities from McLaughlin Reserve, California, USA - CR12Aug_8Bad (SPAdes) | ecosystem: Environmental > Terrestrial > Deep... | reverse complement strand
CCGCGGCACAAGCCACAACATCACCTTCTCGAACAATCTGATCGGCGAAAGCCTGGCCTATTCGACCCATTCCAAGGGCGAGCATTCCAAGGGGTCGCTGATCCACGATAATGTCACGGGCCTGCTGATTGTCGGCAATCTTTACGCCCACAACTATGAGCGCAGCCCGCTGTTCAAGGGCGGGGTGCACGGGGTCATCGTCAACAATCTGATCTACAATCCGGGGCCGCGCGCCATCCACTACAACCTCGCCCCCGAGGAGTGGGGCAGCGTGCCGTTCGAGGTCGGCAAGATGACGGTGATCGGCAACGTCCTGCGCGCCGGCCCGTCAACACCGACCGAACATCTCGCCTTCATGATGATCGGCGGGGCCGGAGATGTGGAATACTACGGCCGCGACAACATCGCCGTGGACCAGGTCGGCGACCCGATCCGCATGTTCGGCCGTTACACCACGGCGCCCGCCCGGATCATCGAGACCCGGCGCCCGCCCGTCTGGTGGGAAGGGCTGACGCCCATGCCGGCGGAGCAGTTGCAGGTCGCGGTGCTGTCCCGGGTGGGGGCCCGTCCCTGGGACCGCGACATGCGCGACGTGCTGCTGATCGCCGAGGTGGCCGAGGGCCGAGGCGAGATCATCGACCACGAGCGCGAGGTCGGCGGCTATCCGGCCGTGGTCGAGGCGACCCGCAAGCCCTTCAACCCCGATGACTGGGATCTGCGCTTCATGACGCCGTTGCGCGATGAGGTGCTGGACCGGCCGGCGCGTCGGCGCGGCACCTGACCGCTGACAGACCGCGCCGGGCGGTCTAAGGACGGTGTTCTTTCCGAGAGAACCTCCGCGTGAACGAGACGAGACGGCCCGGCGGCAAGCCTGCAACAATCAACGACATCGCCCGGCTGGCCGAGGTGTCGAAGAAGACCGTATCGCGCGTCATCAACAACTCGCCCTTCGTCAAGGAGGAGACGCGCAAGCGGGTCGAGGCGGTGATCGCCGAGCATGGCTTCATCCCCGACCCGCAGGCGCGCGGCCTGGCCTTCCGGCGCTCGTTCCTCGTCGGGATGATCTACGACAACCCCAGTCCGAACTATGTGGTCAACATGCAGCAGGGCGTGCTGGATGCGGTGCGGGGTTCGGGGCTGGAACTGGTCGTCCATCCGTGCAACCGGGCCGCCGACAATTTCCTGACCGACGTGCGCAATTTCATCGTGCGACAGAGGTTGTTCGGCGTGGTGATGCCGCCGTCCGTGTCCGAGGACGAGCGGGTCGTGGGCATTCTGAAAGAGGCCGACTGCCCCTATGTGCGGATCGCGTCGGTGTCGCTGGACCAGCCCGCCCGGATGGTGGTCACCCATGACAGCCGCGGCGCGGCCCGGGCGGCGCGACACCTGGCCGAACTGGGCCATAGCCGGATCGCCTTCATCTCCGGCCCGGACAGTTTCCGCTCGTCGCATGAGCGGGGGAGGGGGTTCGCCGAGGGTCTGGCCGAGCACGGGCTGGAGCTGGATCCCGCCCTGGTCCGGCGGGCGGCCTATACGTTCGAGTCCGGCGTCGAGGCCGCGACGGAATTGCTGGCCATGCCCAACCCGCCCACCGCCATCTTCGCCGGCAATGACGAAATGGCCATCGGGGTGATGAAGGCCGCCCGCGACGCCGGTCTGGATGTGCCGCGCGATCTGTCGATCGTCGGCTTCGACGACCTGCCGATGGCCTCGCGGGTCTGGCCCAATCTGACCACCGTCCGCCTGCCGATCCGCGACATGGGACGGATGGCGGCCGAGAAGCTGACGGCGGGACTGCGGGGTCTGGACCCGGCTGCCCTGGTTCAGCCGGAAGTCGATCCGTTCCTCGTGGTCCGGGATTCGACGGCGGCTCCGCGACCATAACCGCCCTGCGGCCGCGCCCTTCGCCGCGCCTCGGCATGAAACCAATCGGCGTTCGATGGATTGGCTCTGTGGCTGTGATCACAGGACAGGGAGGCTCCGACCATGCCGATCAGGCAGTTTATGACCGAGGGCGCGCCGCACCCTGTGCACGCCATCCTCCTCGGATTCCCGATCGCCCTGTTCAGCAGCGGCCTGCTGTCCGACATCGCCTATCTCCGGACGGCCGAGATCCAGTGGACCAATTTCTCCGCGTGGCTGATCGCCGGCGGCCTGGTGTTCGGCGCCATGGTCCTCGCGTGGGCGCTCGTCTCGCTGGTGTTGGGCTGGCGCGGCGCGCAGCGACTTCCCCGGATTCTCTATGCCGCCGTGCTCGCGGTCATGTGGATCCTCGGCCTGATCAACGCCTTCAAACACAGCCAGGACGGCTGGAGCTCGGTCGGCGCCTTCGGCCTGACGCTGTCCATCCTCTGCACCCTGCTGGCGCTCGCGGCCGGCGTGATCGCCTTCTCCCATCGCGAGCGGGAGGTCGTCCGATGAGCCGCTTGTCCTGGACGGGCGCAGTCGCCCTCGCCGCCCTGCTGGCCGGGTGCGGCGGCTCCGATCCGTCCCTGGACCAGACCGGGCCCGCGCCCGAACTGCCCGGCATCCGCGAGACCCTGATCCCGACCCTGAAGATCGCCGAGCCGACCGGCTGGGGCGACCAGGTTCCGACGGTTCCCGACGGCTTCACCGTCACCGCCCTGGCGACCGGCCTGCAGATTCCCCGCCAGATGCTGGTGCTGCCGAACGGCGACATCCTCGTAGCCGAAGGTCGCGGCGGCAATGCTCCGGCCCTGCGGCCCAAGGACGTCATCGCCGGCGTGATCAAGAAGCAGGGCAACACCCAGGTCGATAGCGGCGACCGCATCACCCTGCTGCGCGACGCCGATCAGGACGGCCGCGCCGAGGTGCGCACCGTCTTCATCGACAATCTGGACGCGCCCTACGGCCTCGCCTTCGTCGACGGCTATATCTACGTCGCCAATCAGGACGCCCTGGTGCGCTTCCCCTATCAGCCGGGCCAGACCCGCATCACCGCCGCCCCGGAAGAGGTGACGAAGCTCCCGTCGCGGATCAACCACCACTGGACCAAGGCCCTGACCGTCAGCGCCGACGGCCAGACCCTCTATGTCGGCATCGGCTCCAACAGCAATGTCGGCGAACGCGGCATGGCCATCGAGGAAGAGCGGGCGGTGGTCTGGGCCATCGACCGCCAGACCGGCGCGCGCCGCACGGTCGCCCGCGGCATCCGCAACCCGACCGCCCTGGCCATCGAACCGCAGACCAGCGCCCTCTGGGCCGTAGTCAACGAACGCGACGAGATCGGGCCGCAGCTGGTCCCCGACTATCTGACCTCGGTGCGCGAGGGCGCCTTCTACGGCTGGCCCTACAGCTACTGGGGCAAGAATATCGAGCCGCGGGTCCGGCCGCAGCGGCCCGACTTGGTGGCCACGGCCATTGCGCCGGACTACGCGCTGGGCTCGCACGTCGCGGCCCTGGGGCTCTCGTTCGCCACCGACGGCGGCTTCGGCGGCGCCTTCTCGCAGGGCGCGTTCGTGGGCCAGCACGGCAGCTGGAACCGCAGCGACCTGTCCGGATACAAGGTCTCGTGGGTGCCTTTCGCCGGTGGCCAGCCCAACGGTGGGATGGTGGACTTCGCCACCGGCTTCCTGACCGAGGACGGCAGGGCTCGTGGTCGTCCCGTCGGCGTCGTCTTCGACGCCGGCCGCCGCATCCTTCTGGTCGCCGACGACCTGTCCAACACCGTCTGGCGCATCGCGCCGCGGGCGGCGGCCGCCGCACCGCAACGGGCGACGCCGGCCCCAGGCTGACGCATCAGCCTTGGGCGATGCTCTGGATGTAGTCGCGAATGTCCGCGTCCTCGGCGTTGGCGAAGAAATACTCCTGGAACCGTTCGCCGGCGATCGCCGCCTTCAGCAGGTCCTGGTCGACCGACTTCAGGACCGTGATCATGTCCTTGCAGGTCACGGCCTTCAGGCTCTTCAGGATGCCACGGTTCCTGGCCATGATCTCCGCCCGCTCCTTGGGATAGCCCAGACCGCGCTCGCCCTCGAACAGCTTGCGATAGACATCCTGCAGATTCAGTTCGGCGGCCCAGCCGAACCCCTTGGCGTAGGGCATGGAAATGGCGTTGCCGTCGTTGATCTGGGCGAACAGGAAGGCGTCGGTCGGGTCGATCACCAGGCCGCAGAACACGCCCGGCATGGCGTTGCAGGCGAGCATCGAGCCCATCCCGGTGCCGCACCCGGTCACCACGAAGTCGGCCGCCCGCGAGTTGAGCAGGATGCCGGTCAGCAGGCCGTTCATGACATAGGTGAGGGAGGCCTTATCCTCCGCCGTGTACATGCCGTAGTTGAACACCTGGTGGCCCAGCGGCTCGGCCACCGAGGTCAGGGCGGTATGGATCGTCGCGTTCTTCGCGGCCTGGCTATTTTCGGTGATGAGCGCGATTTTCATGGGCATCCTCGGGACGTGATGACGGGCGGGGGGAGGTTCAGCACTCCGGACGGACGGTCGGCTGCATAAGGCCGCGCCATCAACCCATCGTTTGCATCGGTTTATGACACCGGTTACCTATGCGTTCAATCCGCATCACACAAGCCGGAGAGGGGCAGGCGTGTCGGCCGGGGCGTATCCATGCCAAACCCTCATGACCGGCCATTTGTCAGCCAAGAGCGAGGCCCGCTGAAATGAACCCCTTCGATCTCGGCGGCCGTACGGCCCTCGTCACCGGCGCCAATACCGGTCTGGGCCAGGCTATCGCCGTAGGGCTGGCCCAGGCCGGGGCCGACATCATCGCCGTGGGCCGGTCGGCGCCGACCGTGACGGCGGCCATGGTGGCGGAGACGGGGCAGGCGTTGCACGCGATCCCGGCCGACCTGTCGTCCATCGCGCCGATTGCCGAGGTCGTGGCCCAGGCTGTGCGCGACGTCGGCCCCATCCATATCCTCGTCAACAACGCCGGCATCATTCGTCGCGCCGACAGTCTCGACTTCACCGAGGAGGACTGGGACGCGGTGATGGACACCAATCTGAAGACCGCCTTCTTCCTCAGCCAGGCCGTGGCCCGGACCTGGGTCGCCGACGGCCGCGGCGGCAAGATCATCAACATCTGTTCGATGCTGTCCTTCCAGGGCGGCATTCGCGTGCCGTCCTACACGGCCTCCAAGAGCGGCCTCGCCGGCCTGACCCGCCTGCTGGCCTGCGAATGGGCGTCGAAAGGCATCAATGTCAACGGCATCGCGCCGGGCTATTTCGAGACCAACAACACCGAGGCCCTGCGCGCCGACGAGACCCGCAACCGGGATATCCTGGCCCGCATCCCCGCCGGCCACTGGGGCAAGCCCTCCGATCTGGCGGGGGCGGCAGTGTTCCTGTCATCGGACGCCGCCAGCTATGTCCACGGCACGGTGCTGGCTGTCGACGGCGGCTGGCTGGCGCGTTAGGCGGGCCCTGCGTCCGCTTCTGACGCCGGCGCGCGCTTCACTGTCCTGCGCCCGGACGGGCCCGGTCTTTGACATGGTCCATCAGGCATTTCCCGATGAAGTGTCCGAAAGTGTCCCACGAATTTTCAGGGTCACGGACACTTCAAAATGTCCGAAAGTGTCCCAAGAATTTCGCGGACACGGACACTTTCACCCGGCCAGACTGTTCAGCCAGTCCTCGAGATTGGTCCAGCCGTCGCCGTTCCGGTCCGCCGGGCCATCGGCGGGATCGGACGGATCGAGCGCGTTGGCCCGCTCCCAGTCGTCGGGCATGCCGTCGCCGTCGGTGTCGATCCAGGGTGTACCGGTTGCGACCGCCGGCCAGCCGCCGACGTCTGTCTGGCTGTCGATGATCCGCAGGGCGCGCTCCCGGACGCCGGCGACGATCCTTTCGTCCACCGCGTCGCGAACCCTGCCGGCGCCGGCCCCGGCCAGCACCCTCGCCTCGGCCGGGCCCGCCGGCCCGCTCGCGGGGTCAGCCCAGTCCGGACGCGTCGCGAGCCGATAGCCTGAACGCGACGAATCCTTGACCAGGCTCCATGGATCCGCCGGGACCACGCCATCCATCGCGTTGCCCTCGAACCAGGCGCGCGCCAGGGGATTGGATTCCTCGAACGCCCATCGTCCGGTCGAGTCCGGGCCTGGCATGTAGGCGTTGCCGATGAAGGCATAGGCCGACAGGCTCTCGGTGTCGGCGTTATAGCCCGCATGGGACCCGCCCCAGCCGTAGAAGATGTTGGAGCGGAACTCGAACCGCGGTCCTTCGGGATCGACGGATGGCGGATTGTAGTTGCCCGGCCGCGGCATCCTCGCCTGATGCGCGGCCCAGAGATTGTGATGGAAGGTCATGCGCGCGCCATATCCCCCCCGAACCAGCGAGCCATAGCCGTGATCGCCCTTGCCGTGGCCCGAGGCGTTCAGGGACTCGGCGATGATCGACCACTGTATGGTCACGTCATAGACCCCCCGCTCAGGGGGATCGTAGCGGCTGCCGACCGACAGGGTCTCGTCGATCGACCATGAGGCCGAGATGTGATCGAGGATGATGCGGCGGCCGCGCTCTATCGAGACAGCGTCAGCCTCGGTCCCGCTCTCGTCCCCGAGTCGGGAGCGGAGATGGCGGATCACCACATCGTCGGCGGCGACGACCAGGGGTTGGTCACGCAGGGTAATTCCGCCGCCGGGAGCGGTCTGACCCGCGACCGTGATCCGGCCGCGCCGGATAGTCAGCGGGGAGGCGAGGCGGATCACGCCGCCGACATCGAAGATGACAGTGCGAGGTCCGTCCGCCTCGATCGCCGCCCTCAGGCTGCCGGGACCTGAGTCTCCGAGGTGGGCGACGCGTAGCAGCCGCCCGCCCCGCCCGCCCTCGGCGAACCGCCCCGCGCCCTCCGCCCCGGGGAAGGCGGTCACGGGCGCCTGTGCGCCGGCCGGGTGTGCCCCAAGCGACACGGCGAACAGGGTTATGGCGAAGCTCGCCGCGGCGGTGCGTTGAAGCGGGGTTGCGAAAACGACGATCATCGGGTTAGGCTCAACTTTGCTACCGGTGTCAGGGCGCATTCCACGCGAACATGACACCGGTGTCAAACGGGACGGCCAACGACGCCGGACCGCAAAAACAGATAGACCGGGGTCACTCCGGCGTCCTGGATGCCCATGGGAGGGAGCCAATGTTGCAAGCCAATCAGCCGGGAATGACCCGCGCTCTTCGTCGTAGCCTGTTCGCCGGAGCATCCGGTCTGGCCGTGGCCTTGTCTCTGGGCGTCAGCGCCGCCGCGGCGCAGTCGCAAGAACCCGCCGCCGAAGTCGACGAAGTCATCGTTACGGGCTTCCGCGCCAGCCTGACCGCGGGTCTGGAAGCCAAGCGCCGCGATGCCAATGTGATCGACGTCATCGTCGCAGAGGACATTGCCGACTTCCCCGACCTGAACCTGGCCGAAGCCATCCAGCGGGTTCCCGGCGTGGCCATCGACCGTGACGCCGGCGAGGGGCGTTCGATCACCGTGCGCGGCCTCGGCTCGGACTTCACCCGCACCCGCATCAACGGCATGGAGGCCCAGGCCACCGCCGGCGGCACGGACTCCTCCGGCGGCGCCAACCGCGGCCGCGGGTTCGACTTCAACGTCTTCGCCTCCGAGCTCTTCAACAGCATCACGGTCCGCAAGACCGCCGCGGCGGAAACCGAAGAGGGGTCTCTCGGGGCCACCGTTGATCTCCAGGCCACACGGCCGTTCAACAGCCGTGGCTTCAACATGGCCACCTCTGTACAGGGCGGCTACAATGACCTGTCCGAGAACTGGAACCCGCGCGGCGCCTTCCTGATCAGCAACACCTTCGGGGCGAACGATGAGTTCGGCGCCCTGTTCTCCGTGGCCTACAGCGAGCGCAACATCCTCGAGGAGGGCTTCAGCTCCGTCCGCTGGGCCCCGGCGGTTGGAACCGGAAGCTCGGGCGGCTTCTGCTCACCGCTCGGCTTGGCGCCGCAGAATCCCGGCAATAGCGGGGCCAACGGCTCCAGCGCCGCCAACTGCTCAACCGGCAACCCGCGCCCGGCCAACACCCCGGCCAGTGTCGCCGCCTACAATACGGCCAACCAGAGCAACGTCTTCATCCCTCGCCTGCCCCGCTACGGTCGGCTGACCCACGAGCAGGAGCGCCTCGGCGTGACCGGCGCCTTCCAGTGGCGCCCGGCCGAGACCACCCTGCTCTCGCTGGACGTCCTCTATTCCAAGCTGGCCGCGACCCGTCGGGAGGACTTCCTCCAATCCATGTCCTTCAGCCGCAACGCCGCGGCCGGGGGTCAGACCCAGGTCATCGTCCGCGACGCCGCGGTCGAGAACGGCATGCTGGTCTATGGCCTGTTCGACAATGTCGATATCCGCTCCGAGTCGCGGTTCGACGACCTGACCACCGAGTTTCTGCAGTACAGCCTGACCGTTGAGCATGATTTCAGCGACCGACTGCGCGGAAGCTACTATTACGGCCGGGCGGAGTCCGATTTCGACAATCCGTTCCAGACCACGGTTACCCTTGACCGCCGTGACACCGACGGCTTCTCCTGGGACTTCCGCGGCAATCCCAATGCCCCTGTGATCAACTACGGCTTCGACGTCACCAGCCCGGCGGCCTGGTCGTGGAGCCAGACCGGTTCCCCGGTGCCGCGCTCCGAGATTCGCATTCGGCCTCAGGGCGTCGACACCCTGTTCGAGTCGGCCCAGGCCGACATCGCCTGGGACGCCCAGGACTGGCTGACCCTCAAGGCAGGCGTGAACTGGAAGACCTACGGGTCCCGCTCGTTCGAGTTCCGACGCACTGATGAAACGGTGGTGCCGGCCTTGCCGGCGGGAACCACGGTGGCGGACATCTCCAACCTGCTGACCGGCTTTGGCAAGAACCTCATTCCCGGTGGTACGGACACCAGCTGGCTGCGGCCGGACCTCAACGCCATCGCCGCACTGTTCAACATCTATTGCAACTGCGACACGGGCGTTCCCGGCGGCAACTTCACCCTTGGCAGTGTCACGGTCGGCAACGCCCGCGGCGGCAATCGCTACGTCAGCGAGGAAGACCTGGCCTTCTATGTCCAGGCCGACTTCAACACCGAGCTGTTCAACATGCCGTTCCGCGGCAATGTCGGCGTACGCCAGGTCAACACCCAGCTCTATGCCGAGGGCTACAGCTCGACCGGCGGCGGCACCCTGGTGTCGGGCACACATGAGTATGACGACACCCTGCCGTCGCTGAACGTGGCGCTGGAGCCGGTCGACAATCTGCTCGTCCGCTTCGGCGTGGCCAAGGTCATGGCCCGGCCGCAGATCAACAACTCGCTGTCGGGCGCCAACTATCTGGTGCCGACAACCTCGCTCAATGCGACGGGCCCCAACTTCACCGCCACCATCGGCAATGTGAAGCTGGAGCCGTTCCGGGCCACCACCTACGACCTCAGCGTCGAATGGTATTTCGCGCCGGAAAGCCTGCTGTCCTTCGCCTATTTCTACAAGGACATCGACACCTACATCCAGGTGTTCCGTCAGGATCTGCCCTATTCGGACCTGACCAGTCTCAATCCGTCGGCCTTCGCGCCCGGCTTCTGCACCGGAGCCTGCTCGTCCTCGACCATCTTCCAGCTGACGTCCGCGGTGAATACCGAGGGCGGGCCGCTGAAGGGCTTCGAGATCAGCTACCAGCAACCGTTCCGTTTCCTGCCGGGCCTGCTCGCGAACACGGGGGTGCAGCTGAACTACACCCACGTCGAGTCCGAGATCGACTACTGCAGCAACGCCCTGTGTTCTACCTTCGTGACAGCTGACCTCATCAATCTGTCGCCCCGCTCCTGGAACGCCACCCTCTATTACGAGGATGACAAATTCTCGGCCCGCATCTCCGGCTCGGCGCGGGACCGCTATGTCCAGAATGTCCCCGGCCGTAACGGCAACAACATCGAAGGCAAGCTGGAGACGTTCAACCTCGACGCCTCGGCCTCATACCAGCTCACCGAACAGGTGCAGCTGACGTTCGAAGCCATCAACCTCACCGATGAGTTCAATCACCAGTTCGTGGGCGATGGTCTCGATCGCGAAAGCACCTCAGTCTATCACCACACTGGCCGACAGTACTTCGTCGGCGCACGGTATCGCTTCTAGAATCGCGTTCTCCTGAGCGTGCCCTTGGGGATCGGCGACGGTCGTCGCCGGTCCCCGTTTTTCTTCGTTTTCACCCTGTCGGGACAGGGGTACAGGATTCCCGGATGTCGCCCCTGCTGAGCCTTCGCCCCGCCCGGGACTGCCGATGGGACATGGTCGCGCTCGGCGAGGTCATGCTTCGCTTCGATCCCGGCGAACGGCGGGTGCGCAACGCCCGCGCCTTCGACGTCTGGGAGGGCGGCGGCGAATACAATGTCGCGCGCGCCATCGCCCGGACCTTTGGTTTGCGCAGCACTGTGGTCACGGCCCTGCCCGACAATGACCTCGGCTGGCTGGCTGATGATCTGATCGCCCAGGGCGGGGTGGATCGGAGCCATCTGGTATGGCGTGAAGCCGACGGGATCGGTCGCAACACCCGACTGGGCCTGAACTTCACCGAGCGGGGCTTCGGCGTTCGGCCCGCGCGCGGCCTCTCGGACCGCGCCAATTCTGCGGCCAGCCAGATGCGCCCCGGCGAGATCGACTGGGATCGATTGTTCGGCGAGGAGGGCGTGCGCTGGTTTCACACCGGCGGCATCTTCGCCGCCCTCTCCGCCACGACCGCCGAGGTGGCCATTGAGGCGGTGGAGTCCGCCCGACGCCACGGAACGGTCGTATCCTATGATCTCAACTACCGCGCCAGTCTTTGGCAGGGTCACCCTGACCCGGACGCCGTTCGTCGCGTGAACCGCGCGATCGCCGGCGCGGTCGATGTGATGATCGGGGATGGCCACGGCTTCAGGACCTGTCTCGGCGTCGACCTCGTCAAGCCGGATTCGGGCGATGGCCCGGACCTCGGAGCATCGGCCTTCGCCGCCGCTGCCAAGGCCTATTGCGATCTCTATCCCCGGACGAAAGTCGTCGCCGCGACCCTCCGGCGTCCATCCACGGCCAGCCGCAACGACTGGTCCGCGGCGGCCTGGAGCGGCGGCGCGCTGGCGACTGCGCCGGTCTGGACGGATCTGGAGATCATGGACCGGGTCGGAGGCGGTGACAGCTTCGTCTCGGGCCTGGCATGGGCCCTGATGAACGACCTGCCCATCAATGAGGCGGTCGCATGGGGCGCAGCCCACGGAGCCCTGGCCATGACCACCCCCGGCGACGCCTCCATGGTTTCGCACCAGGAGATCGCCGCCCTGCTGGCCGGCAGCGACGGCCGCACCATCCGGTAAGTCAGCTCGCGCCCTGCAGATGGTGTTTCACGCCGCCGCTCGTGGGCCGGTCCGCTCGGGACTCCTGAACACAAGCCGGAGCTGCTTCTCGGCCTCCAGAACGGCGAAGAAGACGGCGCCGATGGCGACGATCAGGACGCCATCCGCCAGCGGGACGGGGCGTGTTCCGAAAATCTGTTGGAGGGGCGACCAGTAGGTCATCAGGACCTGGGCCGCCGTGATGGTTGCAACGGAGATCCAGATCACGCGCGTACCCCGAACGGCATTCCAGGTGAGGGATGTGCCGTAGATGTTCCGGATGAAGAACAGGTGGAAGATCTCGAGAACCACCAGGGTGTTGACCGCGATGGTGCGCGCGAGCGCGGGCTCGTGGCCCCTGTCCACAGCATAGGCGTAAACGCCGAATACCGCGGCCAGGAACAGCATGGAGACGAGAACAACATGCCAGATGAGTGCGCCCGTCAGCAGGGGTTCCCCCCGATGGCGTGGAGGGCGTCTCATCGTGTTCCTTTCTGTCGGCTCAAACGCGAGTGCGATTCCGAGCGTCACCGCGGTGACGAGATTGATCCACAGAATCTGGATGGCGGTGATCGGTAGCGCCAGGCCCAGCAACAGCGCCACGATGATCGTCAGCGTCTCTCCCGCGTTGGTCGGCAGCGTCCAGCTGATAACCTTCTTGATGTTGTCATAGACGGTGCGGCCTTCCCGGACCGCGGCCACGATCGAGGCGAAATTGTCGTCGGCAAGGACGAGGTCAGAGGCCTCCTTGGCGGCCTCGCTGCCTTTCCGGCCCATCGCTATGCCGGCGTCGGCCCGCTTCAGCGCGGGCGCGTCATTGACGCCGTCGCCGGTCATGGCGACCGTCAGCTGATGGGACTGGAGCGCGGTCACCAACCGCAATTTGTGCTCGGGACTCGTCCTTGCAAAGACATCGGTCTCGATCACGACGGCGGCCAGTTGTGCGTCGTCCATCCGCTCGAGCGCCGCCCCGGTGAGAACGCGGTCAGGGTTCTCCAGGCCGATCTGGCGAGCGATCGCCGCGGCCGTGCCCGCGTGGTCGCCAGTGATCATCTTCACGCGGATGCCGGCCTCGCGACATTCGGCGACCGCCGCGATCGCCTCGGCGCGCGGCGGGTCGATCAGGCCCACCAGTCCGACGAGCGTGAGTTGACCTTCAAGGTCGTCAGCGGTCAGGACGGACTGGGCGGCAGGCGGTTCCCGTCGGGCGAGGGCGAGCACGCGCTGACCCTGGGCCGCGATCGCCTCGACCCGGCCATGCCAGAACGCCGGGTCCAGAGCTTCGACCTTCCCCGCCGCCCCGAGTTGCTCGGAACACATCGCGAGAACTTGTTCCGGGGCGCCCTTTACGGAAATCCAGGCGCGCCCTTCGGGGTCTCTGTGCAGGACCGCCATATAGCGGTGCGCGGCGTCGAAAGGGATGGCTCCTACGCGCCGCCAAGCCTCGAAAGAGCCTGGACCAAGCTGAACGAGCTTGCCCGCGAGCGCTTTCAGCGCGCCTTCCATCGGGTCGCCCTCTACCGTCCAGTGATCCCCATGGCGGCGCAGGGCGGCGTCGTTGCAGAGCTCGGACACCCGGGCGAACTCGGCGAGGGCCGGATGCTCCGCGAAGTCGGCTTCAGCGTCGCCGATGCGGATGCCGCCTTCGGGTGCGTAACCCACACCCGACACGGCGTAAGTATCTGCCGCGGCTGCCAGGGTGGTCACCATCATCTCGTTTCGGGTGAGCGTGCCGGTCTTGTCGGTGCAGATGACCGACACCGATCCGAGCGTTTCGATCGCCGGCAGCCGGCGGATGATTGCGTTGCGCCGCGCCATGGCCTGGACACCGATCGCCAGGGTTATGGTGAGGACCGCAGGCAGCCCTTCGGGGATGGCCGCGACGGCGATGCCCACCACGAGCATGAAAAGGTCTTCGAACGGCATGTGCTGGACGAAATAGCCGTAGGCGAGCAGAATCGCGGCGATCAGCAGGACCAGAACCGTCAGCCAGCGGGCGAAGCCGTTCATCTGACGCACCAGGGGCGTCGTCAGGGTCTCCACGGTGGAAAGCAGGCCGCTGATACGGCCGATCTCCGTCGCGCCGCCCGTGGCCACGACCAATCCGCGGCCGGCTCCCGCGGCAATGAGCGTGCCGCTGAACGCCATGCTGGATCGGTCGCCGATCGGCGCGGTCGCAGCAACGGCGGCCGTGCGCTTGTCGACCGGCACGGACTCGCCCGTGAGGATCGCCTCCTCGACGCGCAGTCCGCTGGCTTCCAGGAGCCGGACATCCGCCGGTACCTTTTCGCCGGCCTCCAGCAGAACGATGTCTCCCGGAACGACCAGGGCGCTGTCGATGCTGCGTCGTTCGCCATCGCGCAGGACGGATGACCTGGGCGCAAGCATCTGGCGGATGGCGTCCATCGCCTGTTCGGCGCGGCCTTCCTGGACGAAGCCGATGATCGCATTGGCCAGCACGACGGCCAGGATCACGCTCGTGTCCACCCAGTGCGCGAGGGCGGCGGTAAGCGCTGCGGCGCCCAGCAGGACATAGATCAGAAGGTTGTTGAAATGGGAGAGGAAGCGCCGCAGTGCGGACCTGCTCCTGGCCCTGGGCAGTGCGTTCGGGCCGAACCGCTCGAGGCGTTCCGCGGCGGCCGACGTGCTGAGACCTTCACGCGGGACGCCAAGCGTCTCGAGTACGACCTCTTCGTCGGCGGCATGCCAGACGACCGTCGGCAACGGTGCGGACATAGAGGCCTCTTCGGTCAACCGTCAGCCTTTCCAGGCGCCGGATCGGGGACGGGACTCCGAACCGACCGCGGCTCGCGGATCAGCAGGACGTCGCCCGGCGCGCCATTCAGGATCCGCTTGGCAGTCCCGCCGAGACGCACATCGAAAACACCGCTCCGACCATGAGTGCCGACGACGACGAGGTCCACCCCCTTGTCGCGCATGTAGGTGCTGACGATAGTGTCAGGGCTGCCGTGTTCCACGAGGACCTGCAGATACCGCCGCTGGTCTTGTGAGAGCTGGGATTGCGCCACGAACGTGTCACAGCCTTCCTTCTCCATCGCCGTCCACTCGCGCCGCAAGGCGGGCCTGTCCATGAGCCCTGCGAACGGAAATTCCCAAGCATGGAGGAGCGTCAGGGGCGTGCTCGGAAAGAAGCGGGCCGCCGCGGTGAGCGCATGCTGGGACGACGGAGAGAAGTCGGTCGCGACGAGAATCTCCCCATAGGACCGAAGGCGGCTTTTTGCGATTAGAAGGGGAACAGCGGTCTGGCGCGCAAGCCGCTCGACCGTGGAGCCGAGGAAATAGCGGCCGAGGGTTTCGTCCCGCGCGATTCCGGTGACGATCAGTTCCGCATCAATTTCTCGAGCGACAGCCTCGATGGTGGCGACCACCCCGCCCTCTACGACGCGGATTTCCGCGCCCTGCAGGTCCTCACGCAGATCGCGGTGCACCTGGGCGGCGACAACCGCCTCCCTTTCCGGCGGTCGGCGCCAGCTCGGCAGGTCAGCGGTCCCGGCAGGCCCGGCCAGGTCATATTCGGGTTCCAGGACATTGAGCACCACGAGCCGGGCGCCCCACGATTTCGCCAGGTGCGCTGCGCGGTCCATTGCCCGATCACACCGGCCGCTGAGGTCTGTCGCCAGAAGGATGGTCCTGGGCGGTCCATGGGACCAGGACGGCTTGTTCATCACCATGCTCCTCGGTGGGTAGTCGAGCACTGTGGATGGCGCCCGCGCGGTCCACCTTGACCCTCGTCAAGGAAAGGGAGGTTAGTTCAGGTTCTTCGAGATGAGGAGGCTTGCAGTTCCACCGTCCCGTCGCGGATAGCGTCAAGCCGCGGCGCAGGCGGCACGGGTTTTCGCGCAACAGGCCACGGGTCATCCTGACCTGTCGACCTCGATCCGAAGAGCGTGGGCCGCGCGACAGCAAGCGCTTCCGGTCAAGGCCCCGACTGGATCAGGGGAGGTTCGCCAGCGCCCCGGCGATCAACGGCGCTACCGTTATGGCGTTGCTCTCATGGGCCAGGGTGTCGGTGGAAACGGTTCGCGCCGCGGCAGCCGAGACGTCAGCATAGGCTCCTTCCGCGAAGACGGCATGGACGACGACGCAAAGCGGGAACGAAAAGCCCCGGTCGCGCAGGGCCTGGCTGGCGGCCGCCAAAGTTCTGCCGGACGAAGCGATGTCGTCGACCAGCACAGCTTGGCGGCCGTGATGCATCGCCAGATCCGGCAGGGTGACTTCCACCTCGCGATCACCGGTCCGTCGCTTGGCGAGTACGACGTAGGGGGCGCCAGCCCTGGCCGCGATCTCGGCGGCCCATTGCTCGCTCTCGGCGTCGGGCCCGATAACCAGCGGCGCAGAAGCCTCACGAGCGATCCAGTCACCGATCAGGGGGGCGGACCGAAGGACCGTGCAGGGAATGTCGTAGAGTTCCTCCAGGGCCGTGAAGCGATGCAGATGCGGGTCGACTGTCACCAGCCGGTCAACAAGGGATGAGACAAGCCGCGCGAATGTCCGTGACGTCACCGCCTCGCCGGGGTTGAACCGGGCGTCCTGGCGCATATAGCCTAGGTAGGGCGCGACGAGAGTCACTTCCGATGCGCCCAGGTCCCGCACGGCGTCGGCGGCGAAAGCCAGACTCAGGAACTGCTCATCCGCATTGGAACACAGGATGTCGACCGGTCGGTCGCCAGGGTCCGCGTGTATACGCAGGTAGCGTTCGCCATCGGGGAACCGGCGGGATTCGAGGGCTCCGAGTTCAAAGCCGCCCGCGGTGGCCAGACGTTCGGCGAACACCTCGCTTCCCGGAAGCGGCAGGACAAGGCGATTTGTCATGCTTCTACCGTGATCATTTCAGGATTGGCGGCCGCATAGTCCAGCGCATAGGCCAACTCTCCCTCGGTCTCGGCATGGACCGTCAGCAGCGGCTCGCCCGCTGCAATCTCATCGCCGAGCCGGACGTGCATCTCCACGCCTGCCGCCTTGTCGTCCGGGGCTCCCGCGAGTTTGGCGAGCCGTGCCAGCGTCCGATTGTTGATCGCCACCAGTCGGCCGGAACGGTCTGCCGTCAGAGGTCGACAGAAGGTGGAGCGGGGCGGCTCGCGCAGACCGCCCTGCGCCTCGCAGATCCGCTGAAACTTCGTCCACGCCCGACCGTCCGCAAGGGTCCCCTCGGCGAGCGACGTTCCCTCACCCGCGGCGCAGCGGCCAGCCATCTCCAGCGCCGCGCCGGCCAGAACGCAGGCCCTGCGCCGCAGGTCACCGGGCGCGTCCGGCGCGCCTTGCAACACCGCCAACACGTCACGCGCTTCGAGGGCGGGCCCGATTCCTCGCCCTACAGGTTGCGCGCCGTCGGACTGGACGCAGCGAATGTGGAGCCCGAACCGACCGGCCACTTCGGTGAGAGTTTCAATGATCGCATCGGCATCGTCTTGCGAGCGGACCTTGGCGGTCGGTCCCACCGGGATGTCGAGCACCACGTGCGTCGAGCCGGCGGCGATCTTCTTTGACAGCACCGAAGCAACCAGCTGACCTTCCGTGTCGATGTCAAGAACCCGCTCGACACGGATCAGCACGTCGTCGGCAGGACTGAGTTGAACCGCCCCGCCCCATGCGAGACAGCCGCCTTCCTGCTCCACGACACGCCGGATGGCGGTGATGTCCAGGTCGATATTGGTGAGGGTCTCCATCGTGTCTGCTGTCCCGGCCGGCGAGGTGATCGCCCGCGAGGAGGTCTTCGGGATCAGCAGGCCGTGGGCCGCCACGATGGCTACGACGATGGGGGTGGTGCGGTTCCCGGGCAGCCCGCCTACCGAATGTTTGTCGATCACCATGGGCGAGTCCCAGACCAGGCGTTCACCCGTCTGAACCATGGCATGCGTCAGATGCACCACCTCTTCACGGTCCAGAGGCAGGGCGGAACAGGCGGTGAGAAAGGCAGATAGATGGACGTCCGTATAGCGGCCGGCGACCACATCAGTGATGATCCCTGTCATCGCCGCGGCATCCAGCCGTCTGCCATAGACCCGGCGCCGCACGCTTGACATGGACATCAGCGCCTGGGGATGGCGCACCATGATCCGGTCGCCGTCGACCACGCCGAGTTGCTTCCAGGCGGCTTCGGACAGGCCCGCCTCGTCGCCCCGCAGGAGATCGTCGGTAATCTGGTAGAGAGTCGCCGTCACCTCCCGGCCATGGGCCATGAGCAGGACCTGGGAACGGGGCGCGTGACCTTCCGAGCGGCAGACCGGACTGTCCGCACGCATCAGCACGATCATATCCTGCTGCGACAACAGGCCCAGCCGCCGAGCGATCACGGTCGGCAGGTTCGGGGTGGACACGGCGTCCGTCATGACAGCACCGGGCTGTCGCCTTCAGCAGGTATGTCGCAATTCCAGCCCAGTTCCGTCTGGATTCGCAGGCGCAAGGCTTCGGCGGCAGAGGGCTCCCCGTGAACGATGAAAGTCCGTTTGGGCGGACGTTCGAAGCTGCGGAGCCAGCGCATGATTTCCTCGGCGTCCGCGTGGGCCGACAGCGCAGGCAAGCTGTCGATCTCGGCCCGGATCGGGATCCATGCGCCGTGAATCTTCACCTCCCGGGCCCCGTTGATCAAGGCCTCGCCCCGCGTACCAGCGGCCTGGTAGCCGGCGAAGAGGATCGTGTTCCGTTCGTCTGGCCCATAGGCTTTCAGGTGGTGCAGCACCCGCCCGCCCGTCGCCATGCCGCTGGCGGAAATGATGATCTTGGGCATCGTATTGTAGGTGAGGGCCTTGGACTCTTCCACGTCGCGGACATAGGTCGCGGAGCCCATCGCCGCCTCGCACTCTTCCCGCGACAACCGGTGATCCAGCGGGTGGCGCCGGAAGATGTCGCTGGCGTTGATAGCCATGGGACTGTCGAGATAGACGGGTGTGAGGGGGAGCCGTCCCTCCTGTTTGAGCCGCCAGAAAAGATAGAGAAGCTCCTGGGCGCGACCCACCGCGAACGCCGGAATGATCACGGTGCCGCCCCGGGCCGTCGTGCGCTGAACCACTTCCAGCAGGGCTTCGGCCGGTGCGACCGGCTCATGCCGACGATCGCCATAGGTGGACTCGACGACCACGTAGTCCGCCTGCGTCATCACGGCCGGATCGTGCATCAGGGGGTCGTCATATCGCCCGAGATCGCCCGAGAACACGATCGTTTTCGAGCCCCAACGCAGCTGGGCGCTGGCCGCGCCGAGGATGTGCCCGGCGCGGCGGAACACCAGATTGGCGCCGTGTCCAAGGTCAAAGGGGGTATCGAAATCCAGCGGTCTGAGATGCTCCAGCGCCCGTAAGGCGTCGCGCTTGCCATACAGTGGCAGGGCAGGGTGGTGTTTCGAAAAGCCGTGGCGATTGGCGAATTCGGCGTCGCTTTCCTGGATCTTGGCGCTGTCGAGCAGCATGAGCTCACAAAGGTCGGCCGTGGCCACGGTGCAGAATATGCGCCCCCGAAACCCCTCCCGCACGAGCTTCGGCAGATAGCCGGAATGGTCAAGGTGAGCGTGGGTAAGCACCACATCGTCGATGGTCGCCGGATCGACGGGAAAAGCCGCCCAATTCTTCAGCCGCAGATTCTTCAGTCCCTGGAACAGGCCGCAGTCCACCAGGATGCTACGACCGTCTATCCGGAGCAGATGACGGGATCCGGTGACAGTCCCGGCAGCTCCCAGAAACGTAAGACTTGCTTTCGGCATGGATCCCCCGGCGCCCGCTTGCGCATGGTCAGATGGTGACGCCTAGACGAGTCGTGTCGGCGACGACCTGATCGACATCAAGCGCCAAGGCGCCGGCGAAGGGAAGCACGCCGGCCTGTAAACAAAACTGTCGGTCTTCCGACGCCCGGCACGGCCGAGCTCCGAATGCTGCGCTCTTGCTTGTTGCGAAGTCGATCTCGTTCAAACCCCGCCGGTCTCCGGCGGACATCGGCCAGCCCGTGCGGCTGTACTTTCGCGTCAGCCTCAGTTTTTGCGACGTAGCGGCTCCCGGCGCTGCGGGGGATAGAGCGTCGACGTGGCGCGGTAAAAAGCTGGAAGCACCATGACGCACAGTCGCATCTGACGGACATGCGACGTGGTTTGTGTTAGGCTGAGCAAGCCAAGGGGTGCGAAATGAGAAAACTGATCGTCGGCGGATGGAACTTTGTCTTCAACCACAAGGTAAGTCCTCTCCGGCACATCGAAGACGTGGCGATCAGACATTACATCCTTCAAGCTCTGGGCTTCATGTGGGCGGTGAGCTTTTCAATCGCGATTGGCAGCTACACCACTGCTTTCGCTAATATTATTGGCCACGCTGTGTTGATCGGCGCAGCTGCCGTCACGGTTGCTACCTACACGGCTGCGAAAATGAGGCCATCCGTGTTCACTGGTTCCGGGCGCCGACGGGATGGCGAACACGAGTAGTCCGCTCTGCCGGACCCCCGGCGGGAGACTTGATTATTCGGTGAGAAACGCGAGTTGTGAATGTTTGCCGGGCCGCGGGGTGCAACCGCGGGAACCGAAGGCGGAGCGGGGGCTGCTGAGACGCCAGCTTCATAGCCGGCCGGGCACAAACCAGTAGCGGACATCCGCAGCGGACAAGGCAGCCACCCCATGAAGGTCATTATTGCCGGCGCTGGTATGGCCGGTCTGGCGTGCGCCACCGCTCTGAGATCGACTGGCCACGAGGTGTTGCTCCTCGACAAAGGTCGAGGTCCGGGCGGACGCATGGCTTCTCGGCGTCTGGAAACGCCGTTCGGCGAAGCCGTTTTCGATCTGGGTGCGCCGGCGTTTACAGCGCGCGATCCGATGTTCCAGGAACAGGTTCAGCAGTGGGCCGAACTGGGCGCCGTCGCGCCCTGGGCTGCCGCCGGTCATGACGCATGGGTCGGCGTGCCCGCCATGAATGCGCCGCTGAAAGCCTTGGCGCGGGATCTCGACGTTCACTGGGGCACACGCGTCAGCAAGCTCTCGTCGACCCCCGACGGATGGACGATCACCACGGACGGGAACGCGGTGTTCCAGGCGGACGCAGTGGTTGTGGCATTGCCCGCAGAGCAGACCGCCGATTTGCTGGCCTCAGTCGCTGCCAGGATTTCAGAGACGGCACGGTGCAGTCCCAGCACGCCCTGTTGGACGGTCATGCTCGCGTTTCATGAGCGTCTGCCTTTTCCGGAAGACTATCTGGTGGGCTCGGACGATGGTCCGCTGGGTCTGGCGATCCGCAATCGCGCCAAGCCCGGGCGATCAGGGCCAGAGACTTGGGTCGTACATGCGGGGTCCGATTGGTCGGCGCGCAATCTGGAGAGCCCAAGCGGCTGGATTGAGGAGACCGTCTTCGCAGCCCTCGTCGACAGACTCGCGGTGAAGGTACCGGTCCCGATTGCATGCGCGGTGCATCGCTGGCGCTATGCGACGCCGGCATCCGCTGGCGTTGGGGCCGCATGGGATCCCCGAACCGGGCTCGGAATCTGCGGGGACTGGGTGGCAGGCCCTGGGGTGGAAGGCGCCTGGCGCTCCGGCATGGAACTCGCCCGTCTGGTGGCTGGCACGTCCGGTGCAAGGGTGCGCCCAAGGCTTCACAGCCTGTACCAGGTTGAGACGGGCGTTTAGCTCAGTTGCGCAGAGCGGCGGCCCCTTAAGCCGCAGGTCCGTGGTTCAAATCCACGAACGCCCTCCAATCCGTCTCGCAGTATCACGGCCTGGCCCGGGCAGCTTCCGCGCCTCTGGCGCGGTCTCTGCAATGTTGGGCCAGGCAAGCCGCCACCGTCCCATATCAGGCCGAAAACTCCATGAACCGCCCAGCCAGCGTCGTACCAATCGAGAGTGTAGATCAGTCCGGGCTCAGCGACCTGCTGGAGCATGAAATCATGAACTCCAGAGACCGGGAACTCGAGGATCTGATCTTCAGCTGGCGGCGGGTGTCTGATCCGAACTTGCGCCGAATTGCCCTGAAAGTCGTCCGGTCGATGGCGTCCTGACGGTGCCGATCCTGCGGGAAGTCCTGCCTGCCGACTGGGAGTCCCTGAATGCGCTGCACCGCTGGGCGTGGTTTCCTGAGCGGAGCAGAGCCGGCTGGGAATGGGTGCATCGCCTCGGCCGGGGGCATCCGGGCTGGGTCCTGGAAGACGACGACGGGGTCTGCGGCTACTTCGGCAATATCAGGCAGGATTATGCGCTTCTGGATGCCGGCCTGGTCGGAGCCACGGGCTATTCCCTTATTGTGCTGCCGCGCGCCAAAGGTGGATCGCGGTTGCTGCTGGACGCTTTCCGGAGCCAGCCGGGCGTGTTCGCGACGTCCATCTTCAACAGTAATGCTCGGGCCGCGCCAATCTATTCACGCGAGGGCTTCGCGGCCTTCCCCCAGGACTGGGCCGACGCCAAGATCGTCTGGCCGCTTGCGCCTATGACAATACTCTCGGAACGGCTCGTCCGCTCGCTTTACCGGAACAGCCGGCCGTCCCGGGAACTGTTCAGCGGTGCACGAGACAGGCCGCCGGGCCGGCCCGCCGCCGGACTGTCGGCCCTGGATCCGTGGACGGATGCCGGCGCGATCAATCTCTTCTTCGAAGAACTCCGACGCGCGGGATCGCTGATCGCCGACCGCTCCGCCCGGGCTCTGCAGGACCGGTTTTCCGACCCGGATCGTACCGAACGGCCGATGCTCTATGGATGGAGTGAGGGCGGCCGGCTGTCGGCCGTGGCTCTTGGCCAATTGGGCAAGATGTCAGAGTGCGAGGCGCCCATTCTGGACATCATCGATATTGTCTGGATCGAACCGCACGGAGTTGCCGCGGCCGCAGCCTTGCTGGTTCAGCTCAAGACCGAGGGGCGACGGACGGGGGCGTCCCGCATGCGATTCCCACTGCTGAACCACGCCACGGCGGAGATTGCGCTCAGGGTGCCGGGCGCAGTCATTCGGCGACGTCACATCCACAGCCATGCGAGCCTTGTCGCTGGCGTGGACCAGGACCTTGCATGGGCTCCGACACCTTTTGACGGAGACTTTGGATTCTGTCTCCGAGCTCCGCCAAGCAAGACTCCTGAGGCCGGACGAGGGGGGTGGGTCGCCGGGTCCTCTCTTCGGAGGCGCGCGCCTGACCCCACCGAGCCATCTGTCGCCAGCCACCCTCCCTGACGGCTCTCGCGGGTGGGCGGATCACATCGGCATCGGAAAGGGCATGGGCACAGTTGCCATCACCAGCATCCAGACTGCCATGGCGATCATCATCAGATTCTCGGTCAGGGACAGGAAACCCAGCGGCACATTGCTGTCGCCGCCAACGCAGGCGCATTTCAGTTCGCGCTTGTCGAGGTAGACGGCCTTGAACACCGAGACGGCGCCGATGCCGCCGATGAACAGCGCGACCGGCGCCGACAACCAGGTCAGGACGCCCGCGACCATCAGGGCGCCCGCTCCGAATTCGGCGAAGGGATAGACCTTGCCGTAGGGAACCCACCGCTTCGCCAGCAGGTCGTAGTTGAGAAACATGGCCGAGAAACTCTCGACGTTCTGCAGCTTCAGCATTCCCAGCACCATCATCGACAGGGCGATGAACCATTCGCCGGCCCGGATGGTCAGCGGTGTGCCGTAAACCGTCAGGCTCAGCATCGCGGCCATGACGGCGGTGGTCAGGAACACGACCAGGACAGGCGTGTAGGTGGTCGCCTTGGGGTCGCGAACCTTCAGGTCGAGGAAACGGCGCAGGTCGTCGTGACCGCCGATGCGCCGTCCGTCGATGAACACCTGGGGCGTCGTCTTGACGTCGTGCTCTGCCTTGAAGGCGTCGGTCTCTTCGCGCGTTGTCAGCCGGTGATCCTCGACCTTGTAGCCGCGGCTCTTCAGCAGGTGTCGCGCCTTCAGCCCCCAGGACAGGTATGGTCGGGCATCACCATGCGATGGATGGCGGCGGTCTTGGTCATTCGAGCCTCCTTGATCTTCTCAATCCGAGGCCGGCACCCTAGGTTCCGTATCATGATACGGAGTCAACCATGAGCGTACGGACGATCGCGGGACTGGCGCGGGAGGGCGGCGTGGGGGTGGAGACGGTGCGCTTCTACCAGCGACGGGGTCTGATGCCGACACCCGAGCGCTGGTCCCGCGACGGGGTCGGCGGCGGCATCCGCCGCTATGGCGAGGAGGACGTTCGTCGCCTGCGCTTCATACGCTCGGCCCAGACCGCCGGCTTCACCCTGGAGCAGATCAAGGAACTGCTGTCGCTCGACGCAGGCGAGGACCGGGCACGCGCCCGCGTGCTGGCAGCCGAGCGGCTGGCAGCCCTGGACCGCACCATCGCTGATCTTGAGGAGGCGAGAGTGGCCCTGCGGCGGCTGGCAGGCGCCTGCGCGTCGAAGGACAGCGGACCCTGCCCGATCATCGCGGCCTTCCGGGGCGAGACCGCCTGAAGTCAGGCCCCGTTGTGACGACCGAACACCGTGGCCTGTCCCCTGCGGTCGATCAGCAGGGTGACATAGGGTTCACGCCCCGCCGCCTCCATTCCGGGCGATCCCGCGGGCATGCCGGGCGCGGCCAGCGCCATGGCCTCGGGCCGTTCCCGCAGCAGGCGGGCGACGTCGGAGGCCGGTACATGACCCTCGACGGCATAGGCCCCCACCACGGCCGTGTGGCAGCCGGCGAAACGGTCAGGCACGCCATAGCGGGCCCGTATGGGGGCCAGATCCTCGCGTTCGACGACGTCGACGGTCCAGCCGGCAGCGCGCATGTGAATCACCCAACCGTCACAGCAACCGCACCATGGCGTCTTCCAGGCGGTCATCCGACGGTCCTGAGCGATGACCGGAACCGCCGCCAGAGCCAGTGCGCCGCCGATCAGCAGGCGCCGGCTGAGCTTGGTTACAATCGGTCGCATCAGTGCACCATGAAGCGAACGGCGCCGGTCATCTGGTGTCCGTCCATACCCTCAGCGGTCCAGTTCAGGACGTAGTTGCCGGCAGCCAGGGTCGGCAGTTCGGCCGCCACCCGCGTGGTCGCGGCGGCAGCGGCGACGGGGACCGTGACGGCTGCCTGACCCGCCGCGTTCACGGTGACGGCCTTGAGCGTCATCGGGTGTGGAAAGGTCGCCGTGAACCAGTCGGGCGAGCCATTGGTCATGGCGCCGTCCGCCGGGCTGGTGACGACCTCATGCGCGGCGTGGTTGGCGGACCCTGCCTGAGGGGCGTGACCCACGTGTGCGCCGTGCCCTGCTTGAGGGTCTTGCGCCAGGGCGGGCGAGGCGGCGGCCAGGGCGAGGGCCACGAAGGGGAGAAGGCTGCGCATGAGGATGCTCTCTAGAACCAGGCCCGGAGGCCAATGACGAAACGGGTGTGTTCGGGCTCGCCGCCCACGGCGCGGGTCAGATCGGCGGTGCTGCCGAGGTCGCGGCTCCATTCGATCCCGACATAGGGCGCGAACTCCCTGGCGATTTCATAGCGAAGACGCAGACCGGCTTCGACATGGGTCAGGCCCGACCCCAGTCCCAGTTCCGGAACATCAGACGCCGAAGCCTCGACCTCGATACGCGGCTGCAGGATCAGCCGCTGGGTGATCCGTTGATCGTATTCGGCCTCGACGCGCGCCGTCAGGTCGCCCCCGGTCGACAGAAGGGCAGCGGCGTCGACTTCCCACCAATGCGGGGCGAGGCCCTGGACGCCGAGCACCAGATGGGTCGGGTTCTCGCCGTCCTCGCGGAAATCCTGTCGGACGCCGGCTTGCACATCCCAGAAGGGCGAGACTGCGCGGCTGTAGAGCGCCTGGACCTCGCCCTCGATCTCGCCGTCGAAATCGCCCTCGCCCTCGGACTTCCACCAGAACCGGTTGATGTCGCCGCCGGTCCAGCCGCCGACGTCCCAGAGCCAGTTTTCCTCGCCGTCGCCGAAACCCGCTTCCAGCCGGTCAATGATGACGGCGGTCGCCCGCACGTCGCCGTTCTCGCGTCGGAGCAGGGCGCGGGCTCCGGTCATGGCGGCCTCGCCCCATATGGCGTCGGCGGCGTGGGCCGGACCCGACAGGGCGGCAGATGGCGGGGGAGGAAGCCGGGGGCGGCCAGGATCGTCCGCACTGGTCGGCACGTCCGGCGGACCCATCTCCTGCCCGCTCATGTCATGCCCGGCGTGGGGGTCTGTTTGGGCCGGCATGGTGTGACCGGCGTGCGGATCGGCTGTCCCGCGCTGCGCACCCATGTCATGCCCCGCGTGCGGATCCGCCGCCGGGG